>Ga0335082_10008728_pt1 | contig 11015 bp, 12 predicted proteins | sample Lox_Sample_41_FD_206718 | JGI IMG/M metagenome (GOLD analysis project Ga0335082, IMG submission 206718) | Soil microbial communities from Loxahatchee National Wildlife Refuge, Florida, United States - Lox_Sample_4.1 | ecosystem: Environmental > Terrestrial > Soil > Wetlands | place: USA... | reverse complement strand
TCGAGCAGCTTCTGGTGTCCGAGCGGGGTGACCGAATAGACGCGGCGCGAGCGTGCGCCGCGCGCGTCGTCCTTGCCGGCGATCCACCCTGCGTCCTCGAGCCGCCGCAGCTCCGGGTAGATCTGCCCGTAGCTCGCGGCCCACATGTGCCGGATCGTGCGGTCGATCGCCCGCTTGACGTCGTAGCCGCTTCGAGGTCGCTGCTCGAGGAGCCCGAGCACCGCCCACGTGACCGCCGAGGGTTCCATATCGCGTGAAGATATATCGGAAAGATATATCTGTCAACCTGGCCGTGCGATGGGCCCTCGCAGCACGACCTCCTCGTAGAGAGGCCGGTACCCGAGCCGCTCGTTCAGCGCCCGCATCCCGCTCAGCCGGGCCTCGGTTGCGGTCCGGAGCGCCGGCACACCGTGCTCTCGTGCCCACGCGATCTGCGCGCGCTTGATCGCGCCGCCGATTCCGCGACCGCGCGCCTCGCGGCGGACGGCGAGGAAGCCGTGGCTGACGGTCGATCCGTCCCTCTCCAGGTAGCCGTACCCCAGCAGCCGGTCTCCCTCGGTCGCAATGAAGTACGAGTCGGGCCGATGCCGGTCGAGCCCCCAGACGCGCCACTCCGCGAACGCGCCGCTGCGCGTCTCCGAGCGGCCGGGCTGGTCGGGGTACGACTCGCGCGCGATCTCGTACAGCGCCTCCGCCAGGTCGGGGCGCGCGGCGAAGGTGGTCAGCGGAACCGCCGGCGGGCCGACCGACGCCGACGCGACGTCGAGCTCGGTGATCACGTAGCGACGGACCTCGGCGTAGCCGCGCTCGGCGAGGAACGACACGACATCGGGCGTCTCGTCGGTCGTCCAGGCCTCGATGCCCTGCTTGCCGAGCGCGGCCGCGGCCGCCGACGCCTCCGTAAAGGCCCGCTCGTCGATCTCGCGGAACCACACCTCGGCGAAGGGCAGATGCTCGAGCCCGGGGATCGGCCGGACCTCCATGGGTTCCTCAGGAGACGAGCGACTGCGTGCGGAGCTGCGACACGCGCTCGATCCACGGCGTCGCCGCGAGCTCCTCGAAGGTCTCCAGCGCCGCCGCCAGCAGCGGCTCGGCTTCCTCGGTGCGGCCCTGCGCGAGCAGCACGCGGGCGTGCTCGTAGCGCGTCACCGCGAGGTAGAAGACGAGCCCGAGCTCGTCGAAGATCTGCTCAGCCGTCTGCAGTTCGGTCTCGGGATCGGCCTCGGGCAGGCGCGCCCGGAAGCGGGCGCGCTGTGCTCGCAGCGATGGAGCGAACCGTCCGGGCGGGATCGCGTCGATCGTGGCGATCCCCGCGCGGATCCGCTCGAGGTCGTCACACGCTGCCGCCGCCTCGAGCAGCTCGATCAAGATCAGTCGTGACGTAGGGAGCAGCGACGAGTCGCGGGCGAACGCCTGCTCGGCGGTCGCGAGCGCTCCGGCGTTGTCGCCCTCCATCCGCAAGAGCTGCGACTCGATCAACCGGTAGCCACCCGCGAAGTCCGGGTTCTCGGAACGGGCGACGTCCTCGTGCTCGAGCATCAAGGAACGAGCCTCGGCGAACGCTCCGCGGTTGGCGAGCACGTGGACGATCTGCAAGATCAGGCCCCGCGTGAACCCGCTCGTCACGAGTTTCTTTCCCTCGTCGGCGCGCGCCATCGCCTCGTCCCAGCGCCCCAGCTGGAAGAACGTCCCGATCGGGCCGACCGTGAAGTTGGCTTCCCAGTTGCGGTGGCCGACCCGTCGCGCGAGCTCCAGCGCCCGCTCGACGAAGACGGCATTCGTCCTCCACTCGTCGCCGGCCCAGAGCTGGAACGCCAGGTTGTTGTAGGCGCGCAGCGCGGCCGCGTGCAGGTCGTTGGCGAGCGCGACCTCGAGAGCGCCTTCGAGCAGGATCCGCGACTCGCGCGGCCTACCCTTCGTGAAGACCAGGATCGCCTTGTTGTTGAGCGCCTGGACGAACGTCTCAGTGAGATCGAACATCTCTGCGAGCGTCAGCGCCTGCTCGAGATGGGGGAACGCGTCGTCCCCGCGTCCGGAGAAGAACAGGAACCGCCCGAGTTGCGCTTCGACCTCTGCGAGCACCTCGTCCGGGCCGAGTGGCACGAGTGCGGCGACCACCGGCTCGAGCCGCGCGACCGCCTTCGGCGGGTGCCCTTCCTCGAAGTCGATGTCCGCGAGCGTGGAAGTCGTGCGTGCGACCGACCTCACGTCGCCGAGCGCGTCGAAGGAGACTCGCGCGTCTTCGAGTAGCGCTGCGGCCTCGGTGGGCCGCGACGCGCGGTACGCCATGCGCCCGGCCTGTGCGACGAGCTCCGCGCGCAGCGCGTCGTCGTGGACGAGCCCTGCTGCCTGCACGAAGTAGCGCTGCGCCTCGGCCGACGCGCCGAGCGACGCTGCTCGTTCGCCGGCGAGCTCGAGTGCGGCCGCCGCGCGCAGCTGCAGCTCGCCGGCGTCGTCGGCGTCGGGGATCGCCTCGAACGCCGAGAGCAGGTGCGACGCGATCACCACCGCCAGCTCTTCCTCGGCCCCGGCCGACCTCAGGTGATCGGCTGCTGCCAGATGGAGCTGCTTGCGGTCGCGGCGCGCGAGCGTCTCGTAGGCGACACGGCGTACGAGATCCTGCAGGAACCCGAACTGTCCGTGCTCGGGCGAGCGCGGGTCGGTGTGGAGCGACAGCACCTCCTTGCGCACGAGGGCGGTGAGCACCGTGTCGAGGCTCCGTTGGTCGAGGCCGGTCAGCGAGGCGAGCGACGGCCGCGTGAACGTCTTCCCCAGCACGGCGGCCACCTGCAGGACCCGCCGTTCGGTGTCGCTCAGGCCGTCGAGCCGGGCTGCGATCAACGCCTGCAGCGTCTCCGGCACCTCGAGCGTCTCGATCTCGGCGGTGGGGCGGTAGACGTCGCCGTCGCGCACCAGCGCACCGCGGTCGAGCAGCATGCGCACGGTCTCGACCGCGTACAGCGGCACTCCCTCGGCACGCGCGAGGATCTGGGCGCGTAGGCCGTCGGGAAGCCCGGGGACGAGACCCGACAGGAGCTCGCCCATCGCCTCGTCGTCGAGCGGCTCGAGGTAGATCGAGGTGAAGTTGCGCTGGCCGGCGCCCCAGTCGGCGCGACGGTCGGCGAGCTCGGGCCGTGCCAGCGTCAGGACGTAGATCGGGTGGGCGCGCGACCACTCGAGCAGGTACTCGACGAAGTCGAGCAGCGCGGCGTCGGCCCACTGGAGGTCCTCGAAGAGCATCACGACCGGGTTCGACTCGCTCAGCCGCTCGAAGAAGAGCCGCCAGGCTGCGAAGAGATCCTCGCGCTCCCCCGGCTCGCCGTCGCCGATGCCGAGCAGCTGGGCAAGCCGCGGCTCGATGAATCGTCGCTCGCTCTCGTCGACGATGTGCTCGAACAGCGTCGCGCGAAGCTTCTCGAGCGCCGAGCGCGCCGGTTCCTCCTCCGTGATCCGGCAGCGCATCCGCACCATGTCCGCGAGCGCCCAGTACGTGACGCCGTCGCCGTAGGCGAGGCAGCGGCCGCGGTGCCACCAGATCTGCTCGACGATGCCGTCGAAGTACTTGTAGAACTCCCACCCGAGCCGCGACTTGCCGATGCCGGCGATCCCGGTCACGGAGACGAGATGCGCGCGCCGCTCGTCGGCACAGACGCGGAAGAGCTCCTTGATGCGGCGAAGGTCGCGGTCGCGGCCGACGAAGGGCGCTTCCAGCCCTTCCGAGCGAAGCTGCCCGCCGACGCCCGAGACGACACGGACCGCCCGCCAGAGCAACATCGGCTCGGTCTTTCCTTTCAGCTCGTGCTCGCCCGCGGGCTCGAAGGCGATCGACCGCTCGGCTGCCCTGCGCGTCGTCTCGCCGACGAACACGGAGCCGGGCTCGGCCGTCGCCTGGATCCGGGACGCGGTGTTCACGAGGTCGCCCGCGACCATTCCTTCGCCCTGCGCGCCGACCGTCACCGCCGCCTCGCCGGTGAGCACGCCCGCGCGGGCGCGCAGCGGCGCGCCGAGCTCGTCCCCGAGGGCGGACACCGCTGACACGAGGTCGAGCGCGGCGCGGACGGCGCGTTCGGCGTCGTCCTCCGTCGCGACCGGCGTGCCCCACACCGCCATCACCGCATCGCCGATGAACTTCTCGACGGTGCCGCCGTACAGCGAGATCAGACGCCTCGAGCCGTCGAAGTAGCGCGAGAGGAGCTCCCGGACCTCCTCGGCGTCGCGGGTCTCCGACAGGGTCGTGAACCCGACGAGGTCGGCGAAGAGCACGGACACGAGGCGCCGCTCGGCGACCGGCGTCTGGGGCTGCGCCGGGAGCGCTGCTGCCGGCGACGCGTCGGCGCTGAGCGGATGGGCGCACGCGCCGCAGAACCGCATCCCGGGCTCGTTGGTGCTGCCGCACGACGGGCACAGCAGCTCGAGTGGGGCGGCGCAACCACCGCAGAAGCGACGCCCGGGGCTGTTCTCGGTGCCGCAACTCGCACAGACCATGCGGCGAGAGCCTACTTCGCGCCGCGGCGCGACTTCCGCAGGACGCGGTGGGAAGCCACGCGACCGGGCGGACGTTGCACGGTCGGTGGAGATCGTCTGGTACACGGCGATGTCGATGGACGGCCGAATCGCGTCGACCGAGAACAGCATCGACTTCGTCGAGACGTTGTCCGGGTCCGGCGCCGACGATTTCGGGATGTTCATGTCCGACGTCGACGCCGTGCTGATAGGAGCCGGGACGCTTCGCTGGCTCGTCGGTCACGGCCGCGGCTGGCCACACGACGACGTGCCGACGTGGCTCGTGTCGCACGACGAAGGGCTCGCAGAGTCGGTGCGTCCGACGCGAGCGCCGCTCGTCCGAGTGGCCGGCGACGTGCTGCCGGCGATCGACGCGATGGAGCAGGGCGGCCGACGGCGTGCCTGGCTCGCGGGTGGCGGTTCGGTGGCGGCTCAGGTGCTCGCGCTCGATCGACTGGACGAAGTGATCGCGACCGTCGCGCCGACGGCGCTCGGTGGTGGTCCAGCGCTGTTCGACGCTCGCGAGCTCCCGCGGCTGACGTTCGACCTCGTCGAATGCCGCCCGATCGGGAACGCCGCTCGGCTCCGGTGGGTGCGCCGCCGGAAGCCTCAGGCCGGTTAGCGCGGATCCGATCGATGTTGGACGTCGTCGCCGGATCGTGCTGAGATGTCGGTCGTGGGATCGCACGGCGGGGTCGGTCGATGAGCAACGGTGGTCGCGCGCAGACGCGCCAGCGGACGCTGCGGCGCGTGGGCCTCATCGCGGGCGCCCTCGTGCTCCTGGCTCTGTTGTTCCTGATCAGCGGCCACTGGATCCTCGGGATCGTCTTCGGGATCGCCGCCGTCGCCGCCGTGTGGGTGTTCTTCCAGCTGCGCACGGTTCGTTAGGCGCGCGAGCGGTCGATCTCGCACGGTGGTCTCTCTCCGGCCGGTCACCGACGCGAATCGCGAAGTGATCGAGGCGCTTGCCGTGAGGCCGGATCAGCGACGGTTCGTCAGCGGCGTCCGCGACTCGATGCTCGAGGCGGCGGAGGAGCCGTACGCGCACGCTCTCTACTGGGCGATCTACGACGAGGAGACGCCGGTCGGGTTCGTCATGATCGCCGACGAGGTCGAAACGTCCGACTACGTCCCGCACTTCCTCTGGAAGCTGCTGATCGACGAGCACTATCAGCGGCAAGGTCTCGGTACAGCGACGCTCGACCTGATCGTCGAGTTCTTCCGCGAGCGTGGGGTCGCCGTGATGTGGACGAGCGCCATGGAGGGCGAGGGGAGCCCGGTCGCGTTCTACGAGCGGTACGGCTTCCAGCGCACCGGAGAGCGCCACGGCGACGAGGTGATGCTCCGTCTCGTGATCTCTTGACGCCGGCGACATCGCGTCGGCCAGGCGTGCGTTTCAGCTGTCACCTTCTGCCCGACCATCCGCTCGGCGGTGCGCGATCGTCCCTTCCCGCCCTCGGGTAGCGGTTCCTAGTCGCTGACGACCACCCGGTCGCCGATGCTGATCGAGCCGTCCACGAGAATGTCGGCCCTCAACCCGGCACGGTGGACGAGCGGCCGCAGCAATCCCGGGCGGGTGAGCTTCTCGAGGTGCGCGCATGGTTCGGCCAGCCGTCGGCCGACGCATTCGACGGCGCCGATCTTGAAGCGACGGCCGACGAGCGCGTTCAACGCCACGCCGCGCGTCACGACGTTCCTGCGTCCGTCCTCCCACGGCAAGTCGATCGAGTCGAGCACCTCCGCCTCGACGAGTGTCAACTCGTAGCCGCGTCCCGGCCCGCTGAACGTGCCACGTCCCTCGCCGTAGCGATCTCCCTCGAGACCACGACCGGCGATTGCGGCGACCGTCTCGACCCGGGTGAGAGGGCTCTCGGCGTGCGGCGCGATCAGGATCGCGGCGACGGACCCGGTGCGCGCCGCCCGCCCGTAGGGCTCCTCGATCGGCAGTCGCACGTCGACGCGCGCGAGCAGCCACCCCTCCTCGATCGTGCCTCCGCCGGCGAGGGCGCCGCTCGGATCGTGAAGCGCCCCGGACGGGGAGCCGAACATGACGACCACGTGGTCGCCGTCGGCTGATCGAACGCGGGCCAACCAGTGGCCGGGCCAGTCGAACTCCCGTGGGTTCGCGATCGGCACCAGCCCGAGATTCCGCTCGGCGAGCCATTGCCTGAAGAACAGGGACACGTCGTGGTCCGGAGCCGGAGGAGTGGCACCGAGAACGACCGCCAGGCACTCACGGAGTTCCTCCTCGTAGGGCGACACGCGCCGAGCCTAGCTCGGCGGTGGAGCTCGCATCTACGCTGGCCGCGATGTGACGTTCGCATCGGGGATCGACGAACGGGGGTGCTGCCAATGGCCGAGAGGAAACCTGCAAAGAAGGGTCCGGGATTCACGGACGACGAGAAGGCCGCCATGAAGGAGCGCGCGCGGGAGCTCGAGGCAGAAGCGCGCCGCGGATCACGCGCGGGCAAGGCGGACGGCGAACACGATGTGCTGGCGAAGATCGCCGAGATGCCCGAGCCGGATCGCGCCATGGCCGAGCGGCTGCACGCAATCGTCAAAGCGAGCGCGCCGGACCTGTCCCCGCGAACCTGGTACGGGATGCCCGCCTACGCCAGGAACGGCAAGGTCGTCTGTTTCTTCCAGAGCGCGCAGAAGTTCAAGGCGAGGTATGCGACGTTCGGCTTCAGCGACACGGCGATGCTCGACGACGGCGCCATGTGGCCGACTGCGTTCGCGTTGACGAAGTTGACCGCGGCAGAAGAGGCGAGGATCGGCGAGCTCGTGAAGAAGGCGGTGAGCTGAGGGACGGTCACGCGAGCCGCGCGGGCACTCACGACTCTGACACGCTCGGCACTCCGTGCACTCGCGCGGAACTGCACCCGGGCGAGACGGTCGTGTGCCGCCGTCCTGTGCCGGCTTGACGTATTCCGATATAGGAATATATTGGGGTCGTGGCCCGCTCGCCCGCGACCTCGGATGCGTTCAATGCACTCGCAGAGCCGCACCGCCGCGAGATCCTGGACGCGCTGATCGCGGGCGAGAAGGCCGTCGGGGCGATCGTGTCCGATCTCTCGCTGCCCCAGCCCCAGGTGTCGAAGCACCTGCGGGTGCTCAGCGAGGTCGGGCTCGTCAGCTGCCGGGCGGAGGGGCGTCGGCGGCTGTATCGCCTGGAACCGGCGCGCCTTCGGCCGATGCACGACTGGCTGGCCAAGTACGAGCAGGCGTGGAACGACCGACTCGATCGGATGGACGACTACCTCCAGGAGCTACAACGACAAGGAGCGACGCAGTGACACCCATACGGCACGGATCGGCAGTCATCGAGTTCCCGGGCGAGCTCGAGATTCTCACCACGCGAGAGTTCGACGCTCCGATCGAGCTCGTCTTCGACGTACTGACGAAACCGGAGCACGTGAGCAAATGGTTCGCTCCATTCACGTGTGAGGTGACGGTGTGCTCGATCGACCTGCGCGTCGGTGGGAGCTACCACACGGTCTTCGTGACCGAAGACGGGACCGAATGCTCGTTTCGTGGAACCTACCTCGAGGTCGAGCCGCCGACCCGGACCGTCCAGACGTGGCTGTTCGAAGGTTGGCCGGATGCGGACGCCGTCGAGTCCGTGGATCTGCACGAAACGGACGGAGTGACGAAGCTGACGATGAAGCTCGCCTTCCGCGACAAGGCCGGCCGTGACCACATGACCAGGTCCGACGGCCAGGAAGACAGCTTCAACAAGCTGGAGGACTACTTGAGGTCGCTGCTCGATCAGCAGGCAGCTGCCGCCGGCGCGTGACGGCAGGACTGCGTACGGGCGGATGTCTCTGCGGGGCGGTCCGCTACAGCGTTCGCGGTGAGCCGGTGCACATCCGGCGCTGCCACTGCGCGAACTGCCGAAAGGAGTCTGGCAGTGCGTTCACCGTCTACGCACTCTGGCCCGCTGAGGCGTTCGAGAGCAGCGGCGAGATCGCGAGCTACGACGGTCGCGGCTTCTGCCCTCGCTGCGGGTCTCGGCTCCTCGACACGGCCGACCCCGACAACACGCTCGTCGAGATCCGGCTCGGGAGTCTGGATGAGGCGCCCTTCGAGCTGAGGCCCGTCGACGAGGTCTGGGTGAAGCGCCGCGAGAGCTGGCTGCCGCCGGTCGACGGCGCGGCGCAGCACGACGCGAGCCCCGACCCGATGTCTTGACCTTCCCGTGGGGGGAAGCTTCATGCTTCCCCCATGAGGGTCGCGAGCGACGAGCTTCTCTCGATCGGACGGTTCGCGCAGCTCACGGGGCTGACGGCGAAGGCGCTTCGCCACTACGACGATCTGGGCCTGCTGCGTCCTGCCCATGTCGACGCTTCCAGCGGCTACCGCTGGTACTCGCTCGAGCAGGCGCGTGACGCGGTTGCGATCCGCCGCCTCCGGGCCTTCGAGCTGCCGCTCGACGAGGTCGCCGAGGTGCTGCGAGGCGACGACGTACTCCTGCGCGAGCGTCTCGCAGTGCAGCGCGCCCGGCTCGAGGGTCGTGCGGTGGTCACCGAGCGCATGATCGACGAGCTCGACCGGTTGCTGCGCGGCGAGGAGGAGCTCGTGACCGCGCGCAGGCTCGACTACCGGGTTCAGGACGTGCCGGAGCTCGTGCTGGCGGCGATCCACCGGCCGGCGCGCCTCGGCGAGCTGCCGATTCCGGAGCTGATCGGCGAGACGGGGAGGTGGGCGTTCGCGCACGACAGCATTCCGGGGGCTCCGGTCGCGATCTGCCCGGCTGACGACGACGGCACGGTCGATCTCCGTGTCGGCTGGCCGGTGCGCGGCACTGTCGAGCCTCCTGCCCCGATCGACCTGGTCGTGTGCCCGGCCGGCCGCGCAGTCGTGCACACCTACGTCGGCGGCTTCATGGGCCTGTGCGACGAATGGCGCCTCCTCTGGGAGTCGCTCGAGTCGGACGGGATCCACCCGCGCGGCGAACCGCGTGAGCACTACGAGACGAGCCCCGAAGAGGTCGACGATCCGTCCGAGCACGTCACGCGTCTCGTGTGGCCGCTCGAGCCAAAGGAGGAGTGAGGTGGACTACGAGATCCAGGACGTCCCCGAAGGGACGTATGCGGTCGTCAAGCGGACCGTTCCTCTCGCAGACGTCCCGAACGTGATGCCGGAGCTGATGGGGAAGGTGCACGGCTGGGCGGACACGGTCCCGCACGGCGTGTACGTGTGCATCTCGTCCATGACCTCCGACGGTCAGCTCAACATCGCACCCGGCGTCGAGGTCGAGCCCGGCTCGGTCGAGCCGCCGGAAGGCTTCGATCTGGTGACGCGGCCCGCGCAGCGGTCGGCGGTGCATCTCTACGTCGGTCCCTACGAAGGGCTGCCGCGCGTCTACCAGGAGCTCTACGACCAGCTGCAGCGCGACGGCTACACCGAACAGGGGGAGCCGATCGAGATCTACGAGAAGCACGATCCGGTACCGGAGACCCGCATCGTCTGGCCCATCAGCTGAGACGCGCCGGGTCTGACGACGAGACCGTCCACTAGCATCGGGTGCCGTGCGCCGGATCGGGCTGCTTGGAATGCTCGCCGTCGGGCTCGGTGCGATGGCGACGGGAGCGGTGGCAGGCGTCGGCAACCCCGACGGGCACTTCTACGTTCCGCCGGCCGGTCGCGCGGTCGATACGAGGCATCCCGATCACGTGATCGGCAGCGGCCGCCCGGCGAGTTGCACGTCGGCCGCGGTGGTGCGGGCCGTTGCCGCCGGCGGCATCGTCACCTTCGACTGCGGGCCCAAGCCGGTCACGATCGTCATGACGTCGACCGCCGGCGTGGTGAAGACGCGGCACCTGGTCGTTCTGGACGGCGGCGGCCTGGTCACCCTGAGCGGGGGAGGCAGGCGCCGGATCCTCTACTCGAACACCTGCGCGGGCACCTGGTCGACCGACGACTGCGTCAACCAGCCGTATCCGCAGGTCGTCGTGCAGAACATCACCTTCGAGGATGGCTACGACGGCACGCATCAGGCCACGTGCACGGCCAACGCACCGAGTTGCTGGTACGGAGGGGTCGACGGCGGCGGGGCCATCTACGTCGAGGGAGGCCAGTTCAAGGCGGTCAACTCCCGGTTCCTCGACAACCGCTGCTACGCCTACGGCCCCGACCTCGGCGGCGGCGCGATTCGCGTCCTGGCCCAGTACCAGAACCGGCCCGTGTACATCACCGGCGACACGTTCCGCGGCGGCCGCTGCTCGAACGGTGGCGCACTGAGCAGCATCTCGGTCCAGTGGAACGTCCTCAACAGCGAGTTCGTCGACAACAGGGCCGTCGGCTGGGGGGCGAACCCGGCCGCGGACGGCACGCCGGGGGGCGGCAGTGGGGGCGCCATCTACCTCGACGGGAAAGACGACAACGTGCTGATCGCCGGCACCGTGATGGAGAACAACACCGCCAGGGAGGGCGGCGGCGCCGTCTTCGACGTCGTCGACAGCGGCTTCGGCGCGCTGACGTTCAACGAGTCGCACCTCCACCACAACATC
>Ga0335082_10008727_pt1 | contig 11015 bp, 8 predicted proteins | sample Lox_Sample_41_FD_206718 | JGI IMG/M metagenome (GOLD analysis project Ga0335082, IMG submission 206718) | Soil microbial communities from Loxahatchee National Wildlife Refuge, Florida, United States - Lox_Sample_4.1 | ecosystem: Environmental > Terrestrial > Soil > Wetlands | place: USA: Florida... | reverse complement strand
GGCCGAGCCGCTCGCCGCGACCGGCGAGCACGGCTTCCGCATCCTCGCCAGCGCCACACGCCGAACCTCGCGTCAGCGCGCCCGCGCCGACGTGCTCGTCCCGCCGGACGTCGCTCCCTGCGAGGAGTGCCTGGCCGAGCTCGGCGACCCGCGCGACCGCCGCTACCGCTATGCGTTCATCAACTGCACCGATTGCGGGCCGCGCTTCACGATCGTGCGCGGCACCCCCTACGATCGCCCGCTGACGACGATGGCTTCGTTCGCGATGTGCCGCGAATGCCTGCGCGAGTACGAGGACCCGGCCAGCCGGCGCTTCCACGCGCAGCCGAACGCGTGCCCGGCGTGCGGCCCGCGGCTTCGCCTGCTCGACGGGGCCGGGCACCCCGTGGCGGTCGACGAGGATCCCGTCGCCGCGGCGGCCGACGCGCTCGCACGGGGGGGCATGATCGTCGCAGTCAAGGGGGTCGGCGGCTACCAGCTTGCGTGCAGAGCGGACGACCCGCGGGCGGTGAGCGAGCTGCGACGGCGCAAGGGCCGCGACGAGAAGCCGCTCGCGCTGATGGCGGCCGATCACGCGATGCTCGCCGGGCTCGTGGAGCTGTCCCCGGCCCAGGCTCAGCTCATCGAGGCGCCGGGGCGTCCGATCGTGATCGCCCCGCGCCGGCCCGGCGCGCCCGTGGCCGACGCGGTCGCCCCCGGCCTGCGCGAGCTCGGCGCGATGCTCCCCTCCACGCCCCTGCACCATCTGCTCCTCGGCGACGCGGGGACGGCGCTCGTGATGACGAGCGGCAACCGCGACGGTGAGCCGATCGTGATCGACGACGAGGAGGCGCTGGAGCAGCTCGGCGAGGTCGCCGACCTGCTGCTCCTCCACGATCGTCCGATCGCCGTGCGCGCCGACGACTCGGTCCTGCGTGCGGTTCGGAGCGAGCCCCAGCGGCAGGCTGCACGCGGGCGGCGACCCGCGCCGCGCCCCGACGCCCTCCCGGCGGCGCTTCCGATCAGGCGCGCCCGCGGCGAGGCTCCCCGCAGCCTTGCGCTGCCCGTTGGAGCGCCGCCCCTGCTTGCATGCGGCGCGGAGCTGAAGAGCACGTTCTGCCTGGCCCGGGGCCCGCGCGCGTGGGTCGGCCCGCACATCGGCGACCTGCGCGGCTTCTCCACGCTGCGCTCCTTCCGGGAGGGCATCGCCCACTTCGAAGCGCTGCTCGAGCTCGCGCCCGCGGTTGTCGTGCACGACGCGCACCCGGATTACCTCTCCAGCGGCTACGCCTTGCAGCGCGAGCGGGTCGAGTTGATCGAGGTGCAGCACCACCACGCACACTTCGCGGCGGTCCTCGCCGAGCACGGACGCCGCGGCCCGGCGATCGGAGCGATCTACGACGGCGCAGGGCTCGGCAGCGACGGCACGGTCTGGGGCGGCGAGCTCCTGGCGGGCGATCTCGCTCACGTGCGTCGCGCCGGGCATCTGCACCCCGTGCGCCTCCCGGGCGGCGACGCGGCCGCCCGCCAGCCGTGGCGCATGGCGTGCTCGTGGCTGGCGGCTGCCGGCGAGGAGGTCCCCGCGCTGCCCCCGGCCCTCGCAGGGCGCGTCGCGCCGGCGCGCTGGGCGCAGGTGTGCGAGCTCGTCCGCACGGGCGTCGCGTCACCGCTCACGAGCAGCGTGGGCCGTCTGTTCGACGCGGTCGCGGCGTTGTGCGGCATCCGCCCCGAGTCCCGCGAGGAGGGCCTGGCCGCGCTGGAGCTCGAGGCTGCGGCCGACACGGCCGAGCCGGGGAGCTACCCGCTGCCCGTGCGCGACAGCGAGCTGCTGATCCTCGACGCGCGCGAGACCGTGGAGGCGATCGCGGGGGACCTCGCCCGCGGAACGCCGACCGCGTTGGTCAGCGCCCGCTTCCACAACTGCCTCGCCGCGGCGACCACGCGCGCCCTGGCGATCCTGGCCGAGCGCGAGGCTACGAAGACCGTGGTCCTGTCGGGCGGCGTCTTCCAGAACCGGCTGCTGCTCGAACGTTGCCACGAGCGCCTGGAGGCTCGCGGCCTGAACGTCCTCGTGCCGCGCGTCCTGCCGCCCAACGACGGCGGTATCTCCTACGGGCAGGCGAGCGTGGCGGCCAGCCGCCTGGCCTCCTCCAGCACGCGCAGGGCCAGCGGGTCGACCACGTCGAGCAGCCCCGCCGAGAGCCCGCGGCCGGCGTCGAAGCAGGCGCCCGTGACCCCGTAGACGACGACGTGCTGCGGCAGGCGCCCCAGCACGCGTCCCAGCTCGATCGCTTCCGCGACGGTGATGGCGTGCGTGGAGCTCGAGCCCTCCAGGCGCGCAGGGAGCGCTCCGCGGGAGACGTCGAAGCGCTGTACCGTGCCGACGGGTCCGCTCCCGTGCACCGCGTCGAGGATGACCACCGCACGGGCTCCCTCCCACACGCCCAGCAACGCCAGCGCCTCGCCCTCGTGCTCGCGGAACTCGATCGGCGAGGCGGGGTCCGCACGCGAGGCGGGAAGGGCCAGCGCACGCGCGCGGCGGAGGACCTCGAGACCGGCGCCGTCGTCGTGGCGCAGCTCGTTGCCCACGCCGAGCACCACCACGCGGGGCACAGGCCTACCCGCGGTCGACGGTCAGCGTCAGGAAGTGGGTCGCGCAGGAGATGCAGGGATCGTGGTTGCGGATCGCCTGCTCGCAGCGGAGCGAGAGCTGCTCGTCGGGCAGGTCCAGGCCGTCCTCGACGACGGCGCGCAGATCCTCCTCGATCGCGAGCTGGTTCTGGGAGGTCGGCGGCACGATCGTCGCGCCGAGGATCGTGCCCCGCTCGTCGAGCTCGTAGCGGTGGTAGAGCAGCCCGCGCGGCGCCTCCGTCGCGCCGTGGCCGACGCCGGCCCGCGGGACGACCTCGACGGCTGGGGCGTCGGGCTCCTCGTAGCGCTCGATGATCGCGAGCGCCTGATCGCACGCCTCGACGAGCTCGACCGCCCGCACCACGATGCTCTTGAACGGGTTCTCGCACACCTCCTCCAGCCCCGCCTCCCGCGCCGCCTGCGCCGCCGTCTCCGACAGCGACGCCGAGGAGAGCGCGTAGCGCGCAAGCGGGCCCGTGAGGTAGGTGCCCCGCTCGCGGATGCGGGCGTGCAGCGCGTTGGAGTGCTCGACGTGCTCCTCGACGATGTGCTCGCCGAACTCGCTCGGCGGTATGTCGAGGCCCCGGTCGGAGCGGATCGTGCCGCGGTCGATCGGGTACTCCCCGGCGGGGTCCGACAGCGCTACGCGCTCGGGCTCCCGGCGCACGTCGGGGAACGGCAGCTCCGCAGCCCAGCGGACCGTCGCGAGCGCGGTCTCCCGAGCCTCGTTCAACGGCTCGATCAGCCCGCGCAGCTCCCGCCGGCTCGGCGCCCGGTAGAAGCCGCCGACGCGCACGTTGATGGGGTGCACCTCGCGGCCCCCGACCAGCGCCATCAGCGCGTTGCCGGCCTTCTTCATCCGCAGTCCCTGTTCGACGATCTCGCGGTGGTCGCGAGCCATCTCGACGGCGCCGGTGTAGCCGAGGAAGTCCGGCGCGTGGAGCATGTAGACGTGGAGGCTGTGGCTCTCGATCCACTCGCCGCAGTAGATCAGGCGCCGCAGGTCGCGCAGCGGGCCCTCGTCGATGCGCACGCCGCAGGCGTCCTCCATCGCCCTCACCGCGCTCGTCTGGTAGGCGACCGGGCAGATCCCGCAGATCCGCGCGGTGATGTCGGGGGCCTCGGTGAACGCACGGCCGCGCAGCAGCGCCTCGAAGAAGCGTGGCGGCTCGTAGATGCGCAGCTTGATCTCCTGCACGTCCCGGCCGTCGAGCCTGACGTACATCGCGCCCTCGCCCTCGACGCGGGCGAGGTAGTCGGTGCGAAGAACGCGCGTGCTCCCCTCCCCGCCGGGCGTTCCCGCCGCGCTCATCCCCGCCCCCGCCCGTCGCCCGCGTGCATCCTCACGACGCCGCTCCGCGGTGCTCCTCGGCAGCGCGCGCGAACGGCTCGGTCGCGGCGTTGAACGTGCGGTAGACCCGCACGATGTCGACCTCGTCGGTTCCCAGCTCAGCCATGCGCGCGCTCAGCGCGGATGTGTTGGGGCTCTCCATCGGCCCGTAGCACCCGTAGCAGCCGCGGTCATAGGCGGGGCAGATCGCGCCGCAACCGGCGTGCGTCACGGGGCCCAGGCAGGGCGTCCCGTGGGCGACCGTCACGCACACGGTGCCACGGCGCTTGCACTCCACGCAGACGCTGTGCGCGCGCACGCGCGGGCGCCTCCGGGCGAGGTGGGCGCCGATCACCTCGAGCAGCTGGGCTTTGTTGATCGGGCAGCCGTTCAGCTCGAAGTCGACGGGCACGTGGGCGCTGATCGGCGTCGAGGTGCCGAGCGTCGAGATGAAGTCGGGCGAGGCGTAGACGGCGCTCACGAAGTCTTCGACGTCTGCGAAGTTGCGCAGCGCCTGGATCCCGCCAGCCGTCGCGCAGGCGCCGATCGTGATCAGCGTGCGGGAGCTGCGCCTGACCTCGAGGATCCGTTCGGCGTCGTGGGCGGTCGTGATCGAGCCCTCCACGAGCGAAAGGTCGTACGGGCCCTCGACGGTCGCGCTGCTCGCCTCCAGGAAGTAGGCGATCTCGAGGCGGTCGGCCAGTGCGAGCAGCTCGTCCTCGCAGTCGAGCAGGCTCAGCTGACACCCGTCACAGGAGGAGAACTTCCACACGGCGAGGGTCGGCCTGCGCGGCATCCGCTCACAGCTCCCTGATCCGGAGCCACTCCTCGAGATCGCTCCAGCGGTAGACGGGCCCGTCCCGGCAGACCAGTGTCGGGCCGAGCTGGCAGTGCCCGCAATGGGCGATCCCGCACTGCATGTTGCGCTCCATCGAGGCGTACACGTTGGCGGGCGGGACGCCGGCCTTGGCGAGCGCGGCGACCGTGAACCGCATCATGATCTCGGGCCCGCAGACGAGTGCGGCGGACCGTTCGGGGTCGAACCGCGCGCGGGCGACCAGGCGCGGCACGACGCCCACGTGGCCGAGCCACTCGGGGCCCGCGGAGTCGACGCTGACCGCGACCTCCAGCCCACGCGCGCTCCACTGCTCGAGCTCGCCGGTGTAGAGAAGCTGCTCGGGCGAGCGTCCGCCGTAGAGCAGCAGCAGCCGCCCGTAGCGCTCCCGGCGCGCGAGCAGCGCGAGGATCGCCGGGCGCAGCGGCGCCAGCCCGATCCCTCCGGCGACGACGATCACATCGGAGCCCGCGATCTCGCCGACCGGCCACGGGCGGCCGAACGGTCCGCGCACGCCCAGCACCTCGCCGGGCCCGGCGCGGCAGATCGCCGCGGTCGCGAGTCCGACCTCGCGGACGGTGTGCACGAGCGCACCGGCACGGTCCGGATCGCCGCTGATCGAGATCGGCACCTCCCCCGCGCCGTATGCCGAGATCATCGTGAACTGGCCGGGGGCGAAAGGCATGCCCTCCCGGCCGGGCCCGGTCAGCTCGAGCGTCCAGGTGTCCGCGGTCTCCTGACGCTTGGAGGCCACCGCGAATGGCGCCGGGACCATCGGGCCCGCCGGCTGCGCCTCAGCCGGGGGAGCCATGGCCGTAGACGTCGAGGAGCTGCAGGCGGGTCGCCTGCAGCCTGTCGATCAGCAGGGCGGCGAAGCGGCGCATCAGCTGATAGCCGAGCTCGTGGTCCTCCTCGGACTTGCCGCGCAGGCAGGCGCCGTCGAAGGCGACGGTCGAGGTCGGCATCGTCGCGCGCGCGTCGAACTCCCAGCGGTAGGGCTCGAACAGCCAGGACCAGCCCACCACCTCGGTCTCGTGCAGCGTCTCGATCACCAGCGCCCCGCGCCCGGGAGCGTCGACCTCGAGCGCCACCGCACCCCGGCGGATCAGGTAGAAGCGCTCCGCGGGGCCACCCTCGCGGAACAGGCGCTCTCCCGCGGCGAAGTGCCGGTTTTCCCCGCATCCCGCGATCAGCCCGAGCTGCGCGTCGGAGAGCCCCGCGAAGACGGGAGCGGAAGCGATCAGCTCCTCAAGCGCCCGGACGGACATCGCCGTCGCTCTCCCTGATCGCTCGGGCCTCCTCGGTGATGTCGATCCCGACCGGGCACCATGTGATGCAGCGCCCGCAGCCGACGCAGCCGGAGCTGCCGAACTGGTCCACCCAAGTGGAGAGCTTGTGCGTCATCCACTGGCGGTAGCGCGAGCGCGTCGAGGAGCGCACCGCGCCGCCGTGGATGTGCGAGTAGTCGATCGTGAAGCACGAGTCCCAGCGCTGGTGGCGCTCGACGTGCTCGCCCGCGAGATCGGTGACGTCCTCGACGCTCGTGCAGAAGCACGTCGGGCAGACCATCGTGCAGTTGCCGCAGGCCAGACAGCGCTCGGCGACCTCCTCCCAGCGCGGGTTCTCGTAGTTGCGCTGCAGCAGCTCGCGAATGTCGTCGGCCTGCAGCTCGCGCCCCATCTGCCCGGCGGCCCTGGCATGGCCGGCCGCTGCGGCCGCGAGCTCGGCGGCGCCGGCGGCAGCGAGCTCGATGTCCCCGAGCAGCTCACCGCCGCGATCGGTGCCGACGTCGAGCACGAAGTAGTGCCGGTCGCCTTCGAGCACCTCGGTGAGGGCGAGGTCGTAGCCGGAGTCGGCCGTCGGGCCGGTGCCCATCGAGGCGCAGAAGCAGGTGCCGCCCGCCTGCGTGCACTGGACGGCGACGACGAGCACGTCCTCGCGGCGCACCTGGTCGGCCGGGTCGGTGTGAGCGCCGCCCAGCAGCACGCGGTCGAGGATGCCCATCGCGTGCAGCTCGCAGGAACGCGCGCCGAGGAACGCGAAGCGGGGCCGCTCGCTCGGCGGCTCGGCCAGCTCGACCAGCTCGTCCCCCTCGCCGCGACGGGCACGCCACAGGCGCACCTCGGGCGGCAGCTGGTAGCGCTTCCACGAGTGAGGCCCGACGTTGTAGCCGAACAGCGCGTCGTCGTCGCGGCGGCGCAGCCGGTAGGTGCCGCCGTCCTGTTCATCGGTCAAGCCCACGGGCAGGTCGGCGATGCCCTCGATCTCGTCGTAGACGATCGCGCCGTCGCGCACCGTCGGCCCGAGCACCGTGCGGCCGCTCCGACGCAGCGCCGCGAACAGGCCGTCGAGGGCGTCCAGCTCGACGATGAGGTCGCCCTGATGGCCCATCGGATGATTCTACGGCCGGCTGACCCTTGAGAGCCACCGCGGCGTCGCGATCCTCGTTGCCGAGAGAGCGCGAGCAATCGGTTTCGCGGTCAGGTCAGAAATCAAGGGCGGGCCCGAGCCTGCCGAAGATCCGCTCGTGAGGCCTCTCCCGATCAAGCTCCTGATCGTCTGCGGCGCCGTGCTCGGACTGGCCGTCCCCGTCTCCCCTGCGGCCGCCGCTCCGGTCAAGAGCGGCCGTGCGACAGGGTCGCTGCTCTACGTGCAGAGGACCGCGGGCGGCTCGATCGAGCGGCTCCGCGGCGGCGCCTACCGCCTGCGGCTGACCGGGGTCTCACCGCGCGTCACCACCTTCACCGACCGTCCGCGCCGACGCGCCGGCCAGCAGGGCCTGGAGTCCTTCCTGGGAAGCTGGCAAGCGAACGGCTTCGCCGCCGATCCCCCCAACGCGGCGCTGGTCTTGGATCGCGCTCCCGCCTCGCACGATGTCGCCCTTCTCACTCTCTCCCACCCTCGCTACGACCGCGCCACGCATACGTTGACCTACCGAGTCGCGCCGCTGCACGGCCGCGACCTCGCACTCGCGGCCTTCTCCCGCCGCGCCGATCCGGTGAGGGTCGAGCATCTCGGCGCCGCCTCGCTGTTCGTCGACGACGGCGGCGGCGGCCTCGCCACGGTCGTATTCAACGTCATCGACGGTGAAGCTACGGCCAACACGGTCAAGTTCCTCGTCTTCGACGGCGGCGCGTGGAGCCTCGATCCGAGGCGGGCTCTCTCCTTCAACGGCACGTTCCCGGTCAACTACCTGTACGCGACGGAAAATGCGCTGAGCCTGGGGCTTTCCCCCGGCACGGCTCTCGACTTCACGGTCTCAGTTCCAATCGAAGACCGGGGGGCTGGGACGACGCCGGCGGTAGAGGTGACCAACTTGTCCGGGACCATCACTGTCACGTGGCCGACCGAAACGGGCCTCCAGACCCAGGTTCTCGCGCCCGGCGACCCGATCAGCCTCTCCGATCTGGCTTCCTAGGCAGCTAAGAGGCGGCGGCCAGACGCGCCATCTCGAGCAGCAGCCCCGCGCGGGTCCGCGGGTCCACGCGCCCCGACTCGCCGCGATCGTTGCGCGCGATCGTGTGGGCGCTCGCGACCAAGCGCTCGTGTCCGTCCCAGCCCGCGAAGGACTTCGCCTGGAACTCGGACGAGGAGATGACCTCGGCCGCGGCGCGCGCGGGTGTCGAGCCCTGCGCGATCCGCTCGCGGACGGCAGGCAGGACATGCTGCCAGTAGGCGCGCATCTCCCGCACCCCCTCCAGGTCGCTGACCGGCCCGTGGCCGGGGACGACGACGCGCGGCGAGAGCTCGAGGATGCGATCCAGCGCCCTGATCCAGTTCTCGGCCGTGCCGACCCACATGATCGGCGCGACACCTACGAAGACGAGGTCCCCGGCGAACACCGTCTGCGCGTCCGGTACGTGCACGATCGCGTCGCCGGGCGTATGCGCGGGCCCGAGGTACTCGAGATCGAGGGTCCTGCCTCCGACCTCGACGCTCAGCGCACGCTCGAACGTCCGCGTCGGGAAGGTGAGCTCGATGCCGCGGAAGTCGTAGGCGGACAGCTGCGCCGCGATGCGGCCGAACGATCCCACGTCCCGCAGTCGCCCGGGAGCACCGGGTATCGAACCAACGGCGCGGGCCAACCGTCCGGCGGCAAGGGTCAGCCGCAGCGCGCGCGGGTCCTCGCCGCGCATGTCGGTGGCTGCCGCCTCGCTGGCGATGATCTCGGCGCCGGGCAGCAGCTGGTTGCCCCAGCAGTGATCGCCGTCGCCGTGGGTGTTCACGAGGGTCCGTATCGGAGCGTGCCTGGTCGGCTCCGCCATGGCGGCGAGCATTCTGCGAGTCAGCCCGAGATCCCAGAGCGTGTCGATCAGCGCCGATCCGTCTTGCCCGACGATCAGCCCCGCGTTCGACTCCCCCACCTCGCCGTTGGGCTGAAGCCAGGCGTAGACACCGTCCTCCACCTCGGTGAGACCGGCCTGGAACCGAGCGGGAGCGCCGAGGAGTGTCCGGCCCTGGTCGTCCATCTCCGGGGTGACGCCGAGCGAGTTGAGAGTCATCGCGAGCATCTCGTAGTGACCAGCGAGCATGCACAGCTCGATCAGCTCGGCGTCGGAGAGCGCGGCAGAGAGCTCGTCCCACAGAGCCTGGGATATCTCTCGCTCCTCGTGCAGCTCGTCCGCTGCGCGCAGCAGCATCGCTTGGCGCTCGGAGAAGCAGCCCGCGCCGGGCCCTTCGGCCACCGCGGCGATCTCCGCCATCGAAAGACCGGTTTCGAGTCCGATCGCCCGGTGATGGTGACTCTCGTACTCGCAGCGGCAGTTGTGCGCGACCCGCAGGATCACGAGCTCGGTGTCGGCCCGCGGCAGAGTGCCCCGCGGCATCAGGGCGGCCGCGAACGGCAGCCAGCGGCGGAACAGCCGCCGGTGGCGCGCCAGCGTCGAGAACACAGCCGGCGGGCGCCCCCCGGCCAGCCGGCCGATCAACTTCAGCGCAAGCCCGTTGGCAGCTCCCACCTGAGCCCCCGTCCCGGGGCCGAGCCGGGGCTCCGACGGGCGCTCACCGCGCGTGTCCGTGTCGAGTGCGCCCCCCACCGCAGAACATCATCCCGCAACGGACGGCATGCGGCATCGGCGTCCGCCGGACCCGCGGCACTCCCAGTCAGAACCGGGAGGCGGGGACGCGGCTGAGGCGACTTGCAGCGGACCGTGGGCCGGAACCTACGGGCCTACCGCTTGCGCTGTGAGAACTACCTAACGACGCGGCTGGGTCCGCAGCTCGGTTCCTCCGAACCCGGATACGCAACGACTACGGATCCGGAAGCCCTTCTCGGCCCCTACGCTTGGCCGATGATTGGCATCGTTCCGATCGGCAGGCGGAGACGTTCAGGCTCGCTGGCTTCCGTCCTCGCGACCATCTTGCTCTGCTTTGCCCTCGCTCTCGGCCCGGCTACCAGCGGCGCCGCTTCCTTCTCCACCCAGGTGGACGCTGTCGCGGCGGCGAAGCTGATCTTGCAGGCGCCGCCGGAAACTCTGATCGGTCCCTCGATCGCTGCGGTGCAGAACCTGACGGGGGACGGCCGGTCTTCGCTGGTGATGGGGGCTCCCGATGCGAAGGTTGCGGGACGTCCGGTCGCCGGCGAGGCCTTCGTCGTCTTCCCCACCGCGAAGACCGGGACCGTCTCCCTGGACGACCCGAGCCTGCGGGGTTTTCGCATCGTCGGCGCCTACCCGTATGACACCGCGGGGTTCATCGTCACCTCCGCGGGGGATGTCAACGGGGATGGACGCGGGGACATCCTGCTGAGCGCGCCGCGCATGGGCTTTGAGTGCGCCGGCGCCGCGCCCAACCCATGCGGTCATGCTCCCCACGATGCCTATGTGATCTACGGGAAGGCGACCGAGGGAACCGTGGACCTCGCGCATCTGAGGCGCTCTCAGGGGTTCGCGATCAGAGGAGTGCCCGGCGCGGGCCTCGCCGGTCTGGGTCGCTTCGACGGCAGCCGCTACGGCGCGATCGCCGTTGACGGCGCCCGCTATGCGTACGTGATCTACGGTGGGCCGCACCCGAGCAACGTCGACCTTGGTCGCCTCGGCCGGCGAGGCTTCCGGATCACAGCCGGTGGGGCCCAGGCAGGGCCTCTGGGGGTAGCCGCTGCCGGCGACTTCAACGGCGATGGACGCTCGGACCTGGTGCTCTACAAGGGCTCGACGGGCATCCGCTCGGGCCGCGAAGAGGGGCTGTTCGTCCTGTTCGGCGGCCACTACACCGGATCGCTCTCCGCCTACCACCTCGGCC
>Ga0335082_10008725_pt1 | contig 11015 bp, 2 predicted proteins | sample Lox_Sample_41_FD_206718 | JGI IMG/M metagenome (GOLD analysis project Ga0335082, IMG submission 206718) | Soil microbial communities from Loxahatchee National Wildlife Refuge, Florida, United States - Lox_Sample_4.1 | ecosystem: Environmental > Terrestrial > Soil > Wetlands | place: USA: Florida... | reverse complement strand
GAGGTTTCGCTGGCACGACAGCGTGCTTCACCTCACTGTGGACGGAGGTCCACACCGGGCATCTTGAATCGTGCAGAACCTTTGCTGTTACGGAACCAAGGAGCATGCGCCGGAAAGGACCATACCCATGCGTGGGCATCATGATGAGGTCGATGTGTTCCGATTCTGCGTACTCCACAATCGTCGAAGCGGGATCGCCTTCCCTCAGGATGCGCTGCACTTCGAGGCTGTGCCACTCGTTGCACCGGAACTCCTGCATCTTCTCCTCAGCGTCTGCCCGGGCGAAGCCGTGCACTGTGGCGCGCTGGCCTGATATCACGAGCGGGTCAAAACCAGCGCCCAGAACGTGGAGCAGCGTGATCTGTGAATGAAAGTGCTCGGCCACTGCCGAAGCAGCGTCGGCGGCGTCGGCAGAGCGTTCGGAAAAATCGATCGGCAAGAGAATCTTCTCGATGGCAAACATGGTGACTGCGTCCTTTGGGAATTCGGTCGCTGGTGATGGTGCAATCGCCTGGCCGATCTGAAATCGAGCTCGCAGCGGTCGTTCCCGGCCGCCGAAGGGCGCAGTGCCAGGCCGCAAGTTGGTCACCGCGCCCAACTCTGGACAGCCGGGTTGATTTACTTCGCCGGCGCCGACGCTTCGGCGCGCGCGGCCGCAGGCTGCGGCAGGCCGGCTGCGGCATACACCTCGGGTTCATCGAGCGTCTCATGCGCAAGTAGTTGCTCGACAATTCGGTCCAGCTTCTCGCGGTTTTCCCGCAGAAGCCGCCGAGCTTCGGTGAAGCATTCATCGGTGATGCGATGAATCTCCTCATCAACTGCATCGAGCGTACTGTCGGAGACACCTGCCATTCGCGGGTCGCCCTCAATCGGCAAAACCGAGTATCGGCCGACACGTTCCGACATACCCCAGCGCCCAACCATGGAGCGAGCGATGCGCGTGACCACCTCCAGGTCGTTCTCGGGGCCAGTGGTGGTCACCCCGTAAATTTCCTGCTCCGCGGCCATGCCGCCCAGTGCGCCGATAATGCGGCCACGGAGGTAGTTCGCATCGTAGCCGTACCGATCCACTTCCGGGGTGGACAGCGTCACGCCAAGCGCACGTCCGCGGGGAATGATTGAGACCTTGCGGACGGGGTCGGCTCCCGGCTGCAGCATACCCAACAGGGCATGCCCGGATTCGTGATAGGCGGTGCGCCGGCGCTCAGGCTCCTCCATCACCACGTTGCGAGCTGCGCCAAGCTGGACCTTCTCGAGCGCGTCGGTGAAGTCGCGATCGTGCACGGCTGTTTCCAGGCGCTTTGCCGCCAGCAGTGCCGCTTCGTTTACCAGGTTTGCCAGGTCCGCACCAGTCATGCCTGGGGTTGACGCCGCCATGCGATCGAGATTGACGTCCGAATCCAGCGGAACACCGCGCGCGTGAACGCGGAGAATCGCCGCTCGCCCTTTCTTGTCAGGCGCATTGACGGTGATTCGCCGGTCGAACCGCCCCGGCCGCAGCAATGCCGGGTCGAGGACATCCGAGCGGTTTGTCGCCGCCAGCACCACCACTCCTTCGCTGCCTGTAAAGCCGTCCATTTCGGTGAGGATCTGATTCAGTGTCTGCTCCCGCTCGTCATAGCCGCCGACGGCCTGTCCGCCGCGTGCGCGACCAATGCTGTCAATCTCATCGATAAAAACAATCGAGGGTGCGACCTTCTTGGCTTCCGCAAACAACTCGCGGACGCGGCTGGCGCCAACGCCAACGATCATTTCGATGAACTCGGAAGCGCTCGCGCTAAAGAATGGGACATTGGCTTCCCCAGCCGTCGCGCGCGCGAGCAGTGTCTTCCCGGTTCCCGGCGCGCCCTCCAGCAGTACTCCTTTCGGCGCGCGCGCCCCCACTTTCCGATACTTATCCGGATTGCGGAGGAAATCGACGATTTCGGTGATTTCGGCTTTGACCTCGTCGATGCCAGCGACATCATTGAAGTTCGCGCGAACGGTCTCGGGATTGACCGGCCCCCGGGACTTGCCTCCGAACAAACCCCCGCCCATCATGTCCTTCTGGTGCTTGAACGCCCAAGCGTAAAACGCGATCAGCACCAGAAACGGCGCCACAGAGATCAGCAGGTTTGCCAGAAAGCCGCGTTGCTGCACGAGCGGAGTTGCTCGCACCGTGGCCTGGCCAGCGGCCAGTTCGTTGTACAGATCGTCGGTCGCGAATGTCGGCCGCTCAGTCGTGAACTGTTGATAGGTCTGGCCTTTCTCGCCTGGCAGCGGGGCAGCTTTCTTCAGCGCTCCCTGTATCGTGTCGCCCCGCGCGAACACCTCGGCGATGTTTTTCTGGGCGACCTGCGTCTTGAACTCCGTGTAGGGAATGGACGCAGGCCCGCCCATATGGTCCTGTATGGTAAGGATTCCGAAGAACACCAGGTATCCGAGTGCCCAGAAGGCCAGGGTGAGCCAGTTCCTTCGCTTTGGTGGTCCGCCCGTGGTGGATGCCCCCTTCGGGAGTCCCTCCGTCCGCCACGGCGGTGCAGGCGGCTGCCGTCTCCCCCCAGCGTCTGATCGCTGCTGCGTCTGCTGCTCGGGCACACCATTCGACGTGCCCTGTCTGTCCGCGTTTGCGGTTTCCTGCCTATTTCCAGCCATCGTGTCCTCCAAAGCATGTCTGAAGCTTCTGAAGATGTTTGCTCTGCACGGTGGCTTCCAACCGCTGTATTGATTGAGCGGGTCGACGTTTTGGCAAGTGGCGGTCCTGCAGGATACCGTTGTGAGTCGCAACCTATCGGCGACCGCCGAAACCGATGTCGGCTGTCAATCGGGAGTCCACGGTAACGGGCAATCAAGCGCTGCGGGAGAGCGTCTCTGCGATGAAGTGAAGCAGTACGAGCGGCATGAACCCGAATCGACTAGCGTGCATCGACTGTTGACTTTCTCGGCTGGACCTCAAAGAGGTTTTTCAGCAGTGCGACTGTGACAAATTGTGACAGTATTGCGTGAGTTGCTGGTTATTGCAGCATTTCTGGCATTGCTGAATCAACAAGTTCCCTATCCTCAATACTGCTCAGGAGTTCGACTCCCGCCGCCTCCACCAGAATGCAGACTGTGGGCGTTGGGTGACTGCGCCTGATCGGTTGACACGCCTTCCGTTATTTACGCAGCCGCTACTTCGCCTCCTGCTCGACGATGGCGAGGCCCCATGGCTCGAGCGTCAGCGTTGCGCCGTTCGCCACGGCTCGCTCTGAGAGCAGCTCCATGCCTGCGCCATACGGGTACGCCACGGTTTGCACCGTCGACGAGAAGTTGAAGTAGTAGTGCACCGCGTGTCCTGCGCGATTGACGCCATGCTTCGCGTGCACGCCGTCCGGCAGCTTCTGGTCGGGCCCGGCGAGTTGCGCTTCTCCCAACACGCGCGCGAGAACCGCTTTCTGCAGCGCATCGCTCAGCACTGTGCCTTCGTAGATCACCGCGCCCTTGCCGAACTGGTTCTCGGTGATGGCCGGATAACGCCCGAAGAACGGGTGATCGTAGTACGCGAGCGCCTTCGCCGTGTCCGGCAGGATCATCTCCGCCCAGTCCGTCACCTCATTACCCGCCCCGGCATGGAAGGGATCGCCTTTGAGCGTCAGCGGCTTCGACAGATTCGAGAACTCCTGATAGTGGAAGCCGGCGGCTTCGCGCAGCGGACCCGGCGCCATCGTGTCGCGCACAGTCGAATACTCGTTGCAGAAGCCGCTCTTCATCGTCAGCACCAGGATGCCGCCGTTGCGGACGTAGTCCACCAGGCGGTTCAGCAGCGCGTCGCTTGCGATATACAGCGGCGGCACCACCACCACTCTGTACGCGCTCAGATTCTCGCTGTCGGGGAAGACGAAATCCACGCCCACGTTCAGCCGGTAGAGCGCGCGGTACAGGCGGCGCATCTCCAGGTCGTAGCCGTCGGGCTGAGACCACGGCATATCGGCCGGAGGGTTGGAGTTGAGGAAAGGCATGTACCGAATGCCACGGCGCGAATCGTTGCTGTAGAGCAGCGCAACCTTGTTCGCCGTCTTCAGGTCCACCAGGCGCGCGCCGATGCGCTGCAACTCGTGCGCCGTTTTCGACACTTCGGCGTAGGCGCGGCCTGGCTCCAGGTCGTGGGAGAGCACGCCCTTCCAGTACGTCTCCTGCCCGTAATGCAGCGAGTGCCAGTGCCAGTACTCCACCATGTTGGCGCCAGTGGAGGCCATCAGGTAGACGTCCTGCCGCAGCTGCCCGTCCCACGGTGGAAACTGGGAGCGCGAATCCCAGCCGATGGTCTGCGCGTTGATCTCGGTCACCAGATAATTCGTGCTCTTCAGCGAGCGCGTGAAATCGCCGCCGAAGCTGGAACCCTCGCCGTCAAACAAATCCTGCGTGGGATGGTACGGATTCATCCCGGCGATGTCGAGGCTTTTCGAGATGTCCTTTTCGTTGACGACGGACCGCGCGGCGCCCCCGAAATCCTGCATCACGAACTGATCGGGCCGCAGGTATTCGCGCACAATCGCCGCCTGCCATGCCAGATACTTCGTCGTGAGCGAATCCTGATAGCGATCCCACTCGATCTTCCATCCGGGGTTCAGAATGCCGTTGCGCGGCGGGACCTCGGACCAGTCATGCAGTTCCTGGCCCCAATAGACCAGTCCCCAGATCTTGTTCACACGATCCACCGTGCCGAACTTGCTCTGCAGATACCTCACGAAGTCTGCCTGGACGTTCGGACCTGCTGTCTCATTGGAAGAGGTTTCGTTGTCGATCTGGTAACCGATGATCGCCGGATTATCCCGATAATGCCCCGCGATCTTGCGGATCGCGCGTTCGGCGTATCGCAGGAAATCCGGATTGGTGATGTCCATGTTCTGGCGCAAGCCGTAGGTGGCACGCTGCCCGTCGAGCCGCGTCACCAGAATCTCCGGGTGCTCCTTGAACATCCACGGTGGAATCGAGTAGGTGGGCGTGCCCATGATGACGCGGATGTGCGCGCGCGCCAGTCGGTCCACAATCCGGTCCATCCATGCGAACTCGAAACGCCCGTCCTCGGGCTCCCAGCGGCTCCACGTGGATTCGCCCACGCGAACCACGGTGATGCCGGCTTTTTCCATGAGCTGGACGTCCTTCTCCAGCCGATCCTCCGGCATGTATTCTTCGTAGAAAGCAGCGCCGTAGAGAATCGTGTCCATCCTGTCCGGCGCAAATCGCGTTTGTGCGTACGAACTCGCCGCGCCGAGCAACGCGGCGACGGGAAGCCAGCACGCAAGGAGTGCAGAGAAACGTCGCGGGGTCATCGACGCTAATACTATCAGGAGCAGTCCGCCGCGACACAGCCGGCTGGGACCGTTCGGGGGTCAACCTCCCGCCGACGCGACAGCGCCGGGCCGATCATTCCGGCGCGATCGGCGCGGGAACACGGAAGTGGCTGGTGACACCGTCGATCGTGAGGGTAGCGCGGACGTACGGCGTTGCGGTGGAGACCCCCGGCGGATAGACGAAGTTCACCTGATCAATGATCTGGGTGGGCGCGGCGCCGCAGTAGACCACAGTGGCGGGATGGCCGTCGATGGCAAGCTGACAGCTCTCCGGCCCGCCGGGCACCTGCAACGTGGCCGGGGGTGCGGGCACGCCATCCTGCAGCGCAGACGCTTTCGGCCCCAGACCGTTGGCCCACAATTCGTACGTGGAGCCTGCCCGAACCGAGCATTCCGAGGCGGGTGTTGGGCATCCGTCGCCGGGGTTGCCGGTGACCCAGACGACGCCGTCGACCAGCTCTTTCATGAAGAACGCCGGAGCGGCAGACGACGCGATGGTCACGCGTTCGATATTGCTGGCCACGCCGTTGCGCGCGACTCGCACGGGTACAGAGAGGCCGGGCGCGGTCTCCCAGGGGATCTGGAAGTTGATCTGGCTCGGCGATACGTACGTGAGCGGCGCGCTGACTCCGTTCACGCTGACGGTGACTCCCGCCACGTTCTTCGGGAAGTGTCCGCCGGATTCCGCAATGTCGACGAGATGAACAGCGTCGGCCAGGCGATTGCCGTAGACGGCCGCCAGACTCCCCGGAGCGAGAGCGCCCAGGTACGACGCAGCGTTTACTATACGCCCGGGCGTGACCGAGGGAGTGGTGTCAGGCATCGTGGCTCCCTGGTAGACGCGGATGTAGTCCACCAGCAGGTCCTGCGGGAAAGCGACGGTGGAGTCGGGTGTACCCAGAAAGGCGTTGGGCCCTCCCACGGCAACGTCGAGCAGCAGGAAGAACGGAGCGTTGAACACCCACCGCGCGCCAGCGGGCAGCGTCGCCGGGGTCAAGGTGTGGTAGGGGGTTCCATCGACGTACCAGGTAACGGCATTCGATGACCACTCGACGGCGTAGACGTGGTAATCGTCGTACACCATCTCACCGAACGGCAGCGTGAAACGTGCGGGGAGCGCGGAGTCGGTGGAGTAGCCGGGGCCATGCGGAATTCCGTTGTTCGCACCGGCGTTGTTCTGGAAGGTCCCGAAATTCTCCATGATGCCGATTTCGCCGCAATTGGGCCATCCCACAGCGTCGTAGTCTTCGCCGATCATGCGGAAGGCGGGCCAGATGCCCTTGCCGAAGGGGAGCTTCATGCGCGCTTCGACGCGTCCGTAGGTCCAGCTTCTATCGGCGGTTCTGGTGCTGGCGCCGGGCGCTCCGGTTTGCAGGCGGGCGGAGGTGTAGCCGCCGTGGCCGTCGCTGAGGACGCGAATCACAAGGTCACCCTTGCCGTCCTCGAACACGTTATTAGGGGAGTTCGTGTTGTTTTCGATTCCGCCGCTCATCCAGCCCGGGCCGAGATCGTAGTTCCAGTTCGGAGGATCAGGAGGAGTGCCGGCGGTCCCGTTGAACTCGTCGCTCCAAAGGAGCTGCCAGCGATTGGGAGCAGGCTGGGTGACTTCAAAGCTCTGGCTCACAGGGGACGCGGCGGACCAGTTGGCGTCGCCCGGCTGGGTGGCCCGAACGGTGCACGTTCCGGCGGCGAGTAGCGTCACGGTGCTGCCGGAGACACTGCAAACGGTTGGAGTCCTTGACGCGAACCCCACGGGCAGACCCGAGGTCGAGGCCGCCGAGATGGTGAAGGGCGCCGAGCCCACGGAGCGGTCCGGAAGCGTGTCGAAAAGAATCGTCTGGGTGCCCTGCGTGACCAGGAAGCTCTGCGCCACGGGAGTTGCCGCCGCGTATGAGGCATTGCCGGCCTGTGTCGCCTGGATCGAGCACTGGCCTGTAGCGGCGAGGACGACGGAGTTCCCGAATACTGCGCAGACTGCCGGGGTCGTCGACGCAAAGCTGACGGGAAGGCCGGATGATGCGGTCGCGCTCAACGTAAACGGTCCGCTTCCAAACGCGCGGTTCGGAAGTGGACCGAAGGTGATGATCTGGCTCTGCGGGCCTTCCGTGATCTGGAAGCCGCGACTCACCGGTGTTGCGGCGGCATAGGCGGCATTGCCGGCCTGCGTGGCCTGTATGGTGCAAGTGCCGAGCGTCGCCAGCGTCACCGTGCTACCCGAAACGGTGCAGGCGGCCGGAGTCGCAGAGGCAAAGCTGACTGCCAGACCTGACGAAGCGGTCGCGCTGACGGTGAAGGGCGAGGCGCTGAGGGGCCGATCCGCCAGCGGCGCGAAGGTGATCGTTTGCGTGGACTGGGTGGTAAACGAGACATCGCTGCCATAGGATGTCCCGACAGTGCTGGTGGCGTAGGCGCGCACGTGGTACGGAGTGGACGGACTGAGTCCTCCGATGGCGCTCGCGAATACTCCGAGGCCGGCGCCGTCGCTGGTACAGGTGGCAGATGTTGTCGGGTTGGCGGAGAGGCTCCAGCAGACGCCTCGCACAGTCACCGAGGCTCCGCCCTCCGTTGTGACCTCCCCGCCGCCGACGGCCGATATGGTGGTGATGCCCGTCACCGCGGCGGTCGTGACCTGAGGCGCCGCCGGAGCAGGGGCCGAGGTGGTGAACTGCACGTCGTCGCCGTACGCGGTGCCGCTGGAATTCGTTGCATAAGCGCGCGCATGATACGACGTGCTGGCGCTAAGACCGGTGGCTGAGCTGGTGAAGACTCCGGCGCCGGATCCGTCGTGCGTGCACGAATCGCTGGTAGACGGGTATGCCGACTGGCTCCAGCAGGCGCCGCGCGCGGTGACCGCCGAGCCGCCCTGCGCGGTCACGTTGCCTCCGAGGGTGGCCGAGCTGTCGGTGATGGAGGTCGCGCTGGCCGTGATGACGGCCGGAACGAGAACCGCCGGGGGAGGCAGGAACTGGCCGAACGCCATCGGACCCGAGCCGACTGGGATCGGCGCGCCGACGACGGTTCGAGTTGAGGCATCGATGACCGAGACGGTGTCGTCGCCGCTGTTTGCGACATAAACGTACGTACCTGCCGAATTCACCGCAATGCCCACCGGAGCGGCGCCGACAGCAATCGGCGAGCCCACCACAGTGTTGGTCGATGTATCGATCACCGAAACGCTGCCGGCGTTTCCGTCGTTCCAGTTGGTGACGTAGAGGAACGCGCCGGCCGGATCGAGCGAGAGGCCGGTGGGGCCGTGGCCTACTGCGATCGGCGAACCGACTACAGTGTTGCTGGCCGCATCGATCACGGAGACAGTGTCGTCATCGCCGTTGGCGACGTAGACGCGCGTGCCGGCCGGGTTCACGACAATGCCCTGCGGATAGCCACCCACGGAGATCGGCGAACCGATGACGGTATTGGTGGCCAGGTCGAGGGCCGAGACCGTGTCCGCGTCACCGTTGGCAACCCATGCGCGCGCGCCGGAAGGACTAATCGCGATCGCCTGCGGACCGTTGCCTACAGTAATGCCGCTGCCGACCACCGCGTTCGAGCTGGTGTCGATCACTGAAACCAGCTTGCCGACGTAGTTCACCACATACAGGAACGTGCCCGCCGGGTTCAATGCCGCATAGATCGGATAGCTGCCTACGTTAATGGGCGAACCCGTGACCGTCTTCGTGGTCCCGTCGATCACGGAGACGGCGTGGTGGCCAAAATCGGTGACGTAGACGCGCGTGCCCTGTGCATTCACCGCAACACCGTACGGCACGTAGCCGGTGGGGACGGGGATGGGATCGCCATAAACGAGATTCGTGGCGGTGTCGATCACGGTCACCGTATCGTCGCCCGAGTTGGAGACGTAGGCGAAGGGTCCAATGCCGGCGGAGGTGGAGAAGGCGACGTCGTTGCCATAAGCGGTTCCGACCGCGTTGGTGGCGTACGCGCGAAGGTGATAGGGAGTGCCCGCGGTCAGGCCGGTGACGGGTGAGGTGAAGGCACCCGTGCCGGTTCCGGCGTCGGCGAGGCAGCTCGCGGTCAGATCCGGGTTGGCGGAAGTGGACCAGCACACGCCGCGCGCGGTCACCGAGGCGCCGCCGTTCGCGGTCACGTTGCCGCCGGTCTTTGCGGAAGTCGTCGTGATAGCCGTGACCGGCGAGGTCGATACCGTGGCCAGAGTGGCGGAGGAGGAGGTGGTGAAGGTCAGCTCGTTGCCATAACCAGTTCCCGCCGAGTTGGTGGCGTACGCGCGCACGTGGTACGGCATACCGGCGGCGAGCCCGGTGATCGGCACTGTGAACGACCCGGTCCCCGTGCCGCCCTCGGCCGCGCAGGTGCCCGAGAGGTCCGGATTCGCGCTGGTCCCCCAGCAGACACCGCGCGCGGTGACCGTTGCTCCGCCGTCGGCCGTAATATTGCCGCCGCCGAGCGCACCGGTGGCGGTGATATTGGAGGGCGCCGTTGTGGTCAGCGTGGCGGGAATCGCACCGATGGTCTGCGTCATCGTGCCCGTTCCGGTCAGGTGGCTCAGGTCGCCAAGGTAGATGGCCTTCATGCTGTGGTCGCCGGCGGCGAGAGTGCTGGTGGCGTAGGTGGCAGTGTTCGAAGAATCCAGGGCGACTGTCCCCAACGTGCTGGCACCGTCCATGAACTTGACCTTGCCGGTGAGTTGAACGCCAGCCGCCGGCGTGACCAGGGCGGTGAACGTCACGGACTGATTCAAAGGCGAGGGATTCGCCGACGAGCTTACCGTCGTGGTGGTCGGAATCGTGCCCGGGCAGGCTCGCGGCGAGGCCGGAGGCGACAACACGCCGGTGACAAGACGGACGCGGTTGTTCGAGGAATCGGCAACCAGCAGATCTCCGTTGCGCGGATCTTCGGCCAGCCCGATTGGCCAGTTGAATCTTGCCTGTAATGCCGGGCCGTCGAGAAAGGCTCCGTAACTGCTCCCGCTTCCGGTCCAGAGCCCGGCCACCGTGCTGATAATTCCGGTGCCGGCGTCCACCTTGCGGATGACATGATTACCCGAATCGGCGATGAACAGGTTTCCGGAGTCGTCCAGCAGCAGACCGTACGGGGCGTACAGCTTCGCGCCGGTGGCGGGACCGCCGTCGCCACTGTAGCCTCCCGGATTTCCGCTACCGGCCACGGTCTTGATGTTGCCGGTGGAGGCTTCCACCATGCGGATCACGTTGCTCAGGTCGTCGGCGATCAGAATGTTGCCGCCGCACACGACGATGGCGGACGCATCGGCAATGGCCGCGCTGGTGGCAGGTCCGCCGTCGCCACTGTAAGCGAAGCTGCCGTTTCCCGCGACCACCTGCATCGTTCCGCCGGCGGGCAACTCGAAGACCTTCCCATTCCACAGGCTGGCGATGAAGATGTCACCCGCGTTATCCAGATAGACAGTGATGGGGTTGGACAGGCCCGCCCCGGAGGTCCCCGGGACCGTGTTGATGAACTGGGTTAGATGGTCGACGGCGCGGACCACGTTGTTGCCCGTGTCGCCCAGGTAGATGTCTCCCGCGCCGTTCACGAATACGTTGCCTCTGATCCCACTGATCTTCGCGGCGGTAGCGAGTGCGCCATCGCCGGTGTAGCCGGAGGATCCGTTGCCGGCAACCGTGCTGATGTTGCCTGTGGCAACGTCCACCTTGCGGATGCGGTAGTTGTAGCGGTCGGAGACGTAGATGTTGCCCGCGGCGT
>Ga0335082_10008722_pt1 | contig 11019 bp, 9 predicted proteins | sample Lox_Sample_41_FD_206718 | JGI IMG/M metagenome (GOLD analysis project Ga0335082, IMG submission 206718) | Soil microbial communities from Loxahatchee National Wildlife Refuge, Florida, United States - Lox_Sample_4.1 | ecosystem: Environmental > Terrestrial > Soil > Wetlands | place: USA: Florida... | reverse complement strand
TACGAGCGAATCGTCTCCAACCTCGTGGGCAACGCACTGGATCACGGAAGCCAGTCCGTCGAGGTGCGAGTCAGGCCGAACGGCAACGGCGCTCTGGTCGAGGTGGCCGACGACGGCCCGGGAATCGCGCCCGAGCACCTGCCCCACGTGTTCGAACGCTTCTACAAGGCCGATCCATCGCGAGCGGGAGAGGGATCGGGCCTGGGCCTTGCGATTGCCCAGGAGAACGCGAGGCTCCTCGGCGGCGAGATCGAGGTCGAGAGCGAGCTCGGCAAGGGCACGCGCTTCACGTTCCGCTTCTAAGAGCTCGTTGCAGAACCGTTACGGGCCCGTGACGGGGGCGTTGCCGACGCCGAGCAGCATGGAATCGCACCTTCTGCCACCCGTTCGCCTACGTAGTCCAAGGAGGTCCCGATGTCAGCCGCCACCGAACGTCTCGTCAAGAAGCTCGTCGTCGTTGCGACGATCGCCGGTCTCGGAAGCGCGCTCGCGTTTCTGCTCGTCGCGTGCGGGAGCGGGGGCTCCTCGCCGGCGGAACGCTCCGCCTCGGCGCCCGTCTGGCTCGCGCTCCCCGCCGCGCCCATCAAGATCGACACGAGACCGACAAGTGTCTGGACCGGCGACCGGATGATCGTCTTCGGCCGCCGAAACGTGACCGCGCTCGATTCCCGCGGCGCTCCCTATGTCGTGAAGTCGGTCGACAGCGCCGAGTCCTACGACCCCTCGTCGCGGACGTGGACGCGTCTCTCGCCTCCGGCCGGCCCTGGGTATGTGCCGGAATACCACGCTGTCTGGACAGGTAAGGAGATGCTCGCCTTCGGCGCGTTTCACTCGGTTGCCTACAACCCGGGGACGGGGACCTGGCGGCCGCTCAGCAAGTCGGTCGGCGGCGGAATCGTCGTCTGGACCGGCCGTGAGGCGATCGGCTGGGGCGGCGGCTGTTGCGGCGACGCCTGGGGAGACGGCCTGGCCTACAACCCGACCACGAACAGCTACAGGCACGTCGCCCACTCACCTCTTGCGCCCTCCCAGGGCCCGCTCGGAGCGTGGACCGGCCGCGAGCTCGTGGTGGTCGTCAACGGCTACAGCCCCGAGGGCAAGCTGTACTCGTCGAGTCTCGCCCGCGCGGCGGCCTACGATCCGGCGACCGACAAGTGGCGCCGGTTGCCTGCGCCTCCCGCGCCGGCTCTTCGCTACGGCGGCGTCTCGGCCTGGGACGGGCACGAGCTGCTCGTCCTCGGGCGCTCGGGTCTGCGCGCTGACACCGCCCTGGCCTTTGACCCATCGACGAACCGCTGGCGGCGCCTCGCTCGTCCGCCGGCCGCACTCAATCCTCTCGGGGCGTACTGGGCCGGCGGGCGCCTCCTCGTCCTCGGTGGCCAGGAGTCGGTGCGCGCCTTCGCCTACGACCCGAAGACGAATCGCTGGTCGACCCTCCCGCGGATCCCAGTCCAGGGAACGGGCCAGACGATCGCCTGGACGGGGCGCCAGCTCATCGTCTGGAGCAACGCGAACGGGGCAGCCCTGACCCCGGTACGTCGCTGAGCGGCCCCGGGCGTACTCTTTACGGCCCGATGAAGACGCTCCTCGCGATCGTCGCGCTCGTCGTCGTGGCCGGCGGTGCCTGGTACGTGCTCTTCGGCAGCGGCTCCGAGGGTGCGGTCTCTCTCGGCCAGCCTCCGAAACCGAAGACCGCCCTGCAAACGGCACAAGCCACCGGGACGCTTCTCAGCACTCGCTCGTTCGAGGTCTGGTTCACGCGAGGCGGGCGGCTGGTCGAGAGCCTCAGGACACACGCGCCAACGCGAAAGGTCGCTGCTGCCGCCCTGGCCGCCCTGCTCGCGGGGCCGACTCGCTCGGAACGTGCCTCCGGGGTGAGCTCGGCGATTCCCCCAGGGGCTCGCCCGCTGGGAGTCTCGATCGCGAACGGTGTGGCCACGGTCGATCTCTCGTCGGAGTTCGAGTCCGGCGCCGCCTCGCGCTCGCTGAAGCTGCGGCTGGCCCAGGTCGTCTACACGCTCACTCAGTTCCCGACCGTGGACACGGTTCGCTTCGAGATCAACGGCACACCGGTGGACGTGTTCTCGAGCGGCGGGATCGTGCTCGACCACCCGGTCGGTCGGGTCGACTACAAGGGCCTTGGTCCGAAGGTTCCCGCGCTGGCGGGCACCTGGCAGCCGCTGGCCCGTGCCCCGATTGCCGCGCCCATCGGACGCACGAGCGTGTGGACCGGTCGCCAGCTGCTCGTTCTCGGTCGAGTCGACGGCTCACCGGTCTTCGCGGCGTACGAGCCCCTCACCAATACCTGGCGCCCGCTGACCCGTCCGCCCGGGCCGGTCGGTTCCGGGCCGATCCGTTCGGTGTGGACCGGCAAGGAGATGCTCGTCTGGAGCCGCACGATCCAGGCGGCCTACAACCCGAGGACGGGTCGCTGGAGGCCTCTCGCGTCTCCACCCGTCGGACCCGCACCCGCGGTTGTCGTGTGGACGGGACGCGAGCTGATCGGCTGGACGGGCACCGGAGCCGTTGCCTACAGGCCTGCGACGGGCAGCTGGCGCACGCTGCCTCCCGTGCCGTTGCGCGGGCAGCTCTCCTCGGCCGGCGTCTGGACCGGACGCGATCTGGTGGTTCTCTCCGGTGCGCGCGCGGCGGCGTACTCGCCGGCCACGAACCACTGGCGACGGCTCGCACCCATGCCCGAAGCGCGCGCCGGAGCGAGTGCCGTCTGGGACGGGCACGAGGTTCTCGTCTTCGGAGGCAGGGACGCGCCCGCAGAGGGTTTTGCCTACGACCCGGGCACGAACCGCTGGCGGCGGCTCGCACCGATGGACGCGGGGAGGGCGGCAGCCGCAGTGGTCTGGACCGGGAAGCGGCTCCTCATGTGGGGCGGAGAGACCGGGCGGCCGGGGGCGTTCGTGATCCCGCCGCACGGGTTCGCGTACGACCCCAGGAGCGACACATGGTCGGCGTTGCCGCCCGCGCCCTTGCGCGGCCGACTTGATCCGGTCGGCGCCTGGACCGGGCACGAGCTGCTCATCTGGGGCGGCGACCCGGGCTTTTCGGACGGGGCCGCCTTCACGCCCTCGGGCTGAGCCCGGGATCTGTCGCAGAACCGTTACGTCCTCGTCATGGGGGTGTTGCCGAGCGGAACGAGCATGAGCTCGACAACGAAGGAGGACCCCGTGAAGAAGACAATCGCAATCGCAAGCTCGATCGTCCTCGGCTTCCTGGCGCTCTCCGCCGGAGCCGCGACGTCGCCCTCGACCGCGCGTGTGAGCCTCTCGAGCAGCGGCGGTCAGGGTGACCGGGACAGTTACGCGGCCGGCATCAGCGCCAACGGCCGCTACGTGCTCATCAACTCCCAGGCGACGGACCTCGTCGCCACCGACACGAACGACCGCTGGGACGTGTTCGTCCGTGACCGCTCGTCGGGGACGACCAACCGTGTGAGCGTGTCGACCGGCGGCGCCCAGGCAGCACCGACCTCCGATCCCTGGGGTGGCTCGACCGCAGGCGGCATCAGCGCCAGCGGGCGCTACGTCGTCTTCCAGTCCGACGCCGCGAACCTCGTTCCCGGCGACACGAACCGTGCCGAGGACGTCTTTCTCCACGATCAGGCGAGCGGAGTGACGACGCGTGTCAGCGTCGGCAAGTCCGGCCGCCAGGCCAACGGCCCGAGCGCATTCGCGGCCATTAGCGCCGACGGTCGCTACGTCGCCTTCGAGTCCATGGCGTCCAACCTCGTTCGTGGAGACACGAACAAGCTCGGCGACGTCTTCGTCCGAGAACTCGCCACGGGCAAGACGACCCGCGTGAGCCTCAACAGTCGCGGCGCGCAGGCCAGGTGCAAGGTGAGCTACTGCGAGAGCACCGAGCCCGCGTTGAGCGCGCACGGGCGGTACGTCGCGTTCGAGTCGTCGGCGACGAACCTCGTCCCGCACGACACGAACAAGCTCGCCGACGTGTTCGTGCGCGACCGGCGCACAGGCAAGACCCAGCGTGTCAGCGTCGACAGCCGCGGCCGTCAGGGCGGCCACGATCGCACCCTCAACGGCAGCAACGCGCCCGTGATCAGCGCCGACGGCCGTTACGTCGCGTTCCACTCCGCGGACGCGAACCTCGTCCCCGGGGACACGAACAAGGTCTTCGACATCTTCGTCCGCGACCGCAAGACGCACCACACGAAGCGCGTGAGCGTCTCGAGCAGCGGAAAGCAAGCGAACGCGGAGAGCCTCGGCGGGCTGACCATCAGCGCCGACGGCCGCTACGTCGCCTTCACGTCGCTCGCGTCGAACCTGGTCGCAGGCGACTCGAACGACATCACGGACGTCTTCGTCCGCGATCTCCGGACCGCCAGGACCGTGCTGGCCAGCCTCGGCCAGGGCGGTAACCAGGGGATGGACGCGAGCGCGGTCGGCGGAGGCAGCGTCGCCTTCAGCGCGAACGACCGCTACCTGGCCTTCTCGTCGTGGGCGTCGGAGTTCGTTCCCGGCGACACGAACATCGTGCCGGACGCGTTCGTCCGCGACTTCGGCGGGCCGCCCACGGGCTAGGCGCCGAGCACCTTGGGCTACCGGGGACAAGGGAGGTAGGATGCGATCCCCCGTGGAGGTAATCAAAACGCGGCGTCAGGAAATCGTCTCTCCCGTAGGCCCTGTGCTCCTAGTCCTCGTCGTCGTCCTCGCGGCCGGCTGCGGGAGTAGCAGCAATGAGGCCTCCGGTACGACAACGAGGACCGTCACGGCGAGCGGGGGAACCGCAAGCACTACGACGGCTGTCGATACCAAGATTGCGGCAGAAGTTCCAGCTGCAATCAAGTCGAAGGGCACGTTGATCGTCGCCACCAACCCGCATTACGCGCCGAACGAGTTCATCGGCAGCGACGCGAAGACGATAGTGGGCATGGACCCTGACCTAGCGAAGGCGCTCGCCACTGTCATGGGTCTGAAGGTGAAGGTCGTCAGCGCGAGCTTCAAGTCGATCATCCCCGGCGTCTCATCGGGCAAGTTCGACCTCGGAATGTCATCGATCACTGACACGAGGCAGCGCGAGAAGGCTGTTGACTTCGTCACCTATTTCAAGGCGGGCACGTCGTTCTTCACCAACGCGACAGGCGGCCTTCAGATCCAGAAAGGGCTCACCGAGCTCTGCGGGCACTCGGTCGCCGTCGGAAGCGGGACGACCGGGCATGAGGACGCCACGAACCAGAGCGCGAAGTGCAAGTCGGCTGGCAAAAAGCCCATCAAGATCTTCGTCTACCCGAATCAGACCGCAGTGAGTCTCGGCGTGAAGAAGGGTCTGGGCCAGATCGGCATCGCCGACCAACCCGTCGCCGCCTACCTCAGCGTGATATCGAAGGGCCACTTCATACTGACCGGCACCCCGTACAACGTGGCCCCCTACGGAATCGCGATTCCGAAGGGGAGCGGGATGGCCAAGCCGGTCCTCGATGCGCTGAAGGTGCTGATGGCTAACGGCACCTACAAGGCGATCCTGACCAGGTGGTACGGCTCTACCGGCGCGATCACGAATCCGCAGATCAACGGAGCGATCTTCTAGGGTTTCTTCGACCGCTAGGCGAGAGAGGTGCTTCAAGGGGTTTCTTACGGCCCACGGTTGCTGATGTCACGCAGGCTGTTGGCTTAACGCCCGCTTAATACGCCACAACAGGGGCTGAACACGCGGCGGATATAACGCGAGGGCATGACGGGACGCTTGCGGATCGGGCCCGTTGCCGGGTTGGCTGCTGCCGGAGTGCTCGGGGGGGCACTCGCGCTGGGGGGCGCCGCGTTGCTTGGCGGCTTCTCCCGCCGAACCACCACGGTCCGTGAGCTGCAGCCCGTCGAGGCAGCACCCAACCCGGCCTCATTTCAGAGGGGCAAGGCGCTGTCCATCAACGAGATCTACCGGCGCGCCGCGTCGGGCGTCGTCCAGGTAACCGCGACCCAAGTCGTGAACACACAGTCGGTGGACCCGTTCTTCGGGTTCCCGCTTCCCCAGCACGAGGAGGAGGAGGCGCTCGGGTCGGGCTTCGTGATCGACAAGGCAGGGCACGTCGTCACGAACTACCACGTGATCGAGGGAGCGCGCACCGTGAGGGTCAGCTTCTCGGACAACGAGAGCATGAAGGCCCGTGTCATCGGCTCGGATCCGTCCACCGACGTCGCGGTTCTCCAGGTGCGCGCTCATTCTCGTGCGCTGACGCCGCTGCCGCTCGGCAACTCGGACACTGTCCGCGTAGGCGACTCGGTCGTCGCAATCGGGAACCCGTTCGGGCTCGAGCGCACCGTGACCTCCGGGATCGTCAGCGCCATGCAGCGGGTGATCCAGGCACCCGACAAGTACTCGATCGATCACGTCATCCAGACGGACGCCGCTCTCAACAAGGGCAATTCGGGCGGCCCGCTCCTCGATGCAGAGGGCAACGTGATCGGCGTCAACTCGCAGATCCAGACCGGGACCGGCAACAACGTCGGCGTCGGGTTCGCAGTGCCGATCGACACGGTCAAGATCGTCGCCGCGCAGATCATCAAGACCGGCCACGCGGAGCATGCGTTCCTGGGGGTCCGGGTCCAGCCGGTCGACAGGAGCGTGGCGAAGCTGTTCCGCCTGCGGGCCACGCACGGCCTGCTCGTCGGAAGCGTCGAGCCGCACAGCGCCGCCTCGTCGGCCGGGCTCCGCGCGGGTCGCCAGCAGGTGACGGTTTCCGGGGAGACCTACCCGCTGGGCGGCGACCTGATCGTCTCCGTCGACAGCACCCCGGTCATGTCGCTCGACCGGCTTCGCGACGTGCTCGCGGACAAGAAGCCGGGAGACAGCGTCGCGCTCGGAATCTGGCGCGGCGACCAGTACATGGTGCTCAACGTGAAGCTTGGACGGCAGCCGACGTCATGAGGCCGACCGTCCATTCCGGCCCCACCCCCTGGGGCCCAGTTCCCGGCGGCGGCCGTTCGCCAGCACGGCTCGCCGGGCCAGAGGAAGGAGGCCCGCCGCCTGCCCGGGCCTCCTTTCTCTTCTAACGGCCGCACCGGCAAAGCCGGCACGGCCTCCTAGTCGGCGTCGCAAGCGACCGCCTCAGTCCATAGGCCGCGGGACGTTGTCCGCGCGCTCCGCGGCGCCCTTGACGCCCTCGGCGAACGTCGGGAAGACGTGGTGTGCCGACGCGAGGTCCTCCACGGTCGCGCCGAGCTTCATGGCGAGCGCGAACCCCTGCACGATGTCGCCCGCGTTCCGCGAGACGACGTGCAACCCGAGGACGCGGCGGCTTTCGCGGTCGAAGACGATCTTGAACAGGCCGTGCCTGGCGTCGATGTACGAGAACCGGCGCACGAACTCGTTGCTCGCGGTCCCGAAGTCGTAGCCCTGCTCACTCGCCTGCTCCTCGGTCAGGCCGACGCCTCCGAGCTCCGGGTCGGTGAAGATCGACGTCGGTAGGTACGAGTAGTCGGCCGGGCCGAGGTCGGAGCCGAACATGTCCGAGACGGCGATCCGCGCCTGGTACTGCGCGATCGGCGTGAGCTGGGCGATCGCGTTCACGTCGCCGGCGGCCCAGATGCCTTCCGCGGACGTGCGCATGCGATCGTCCACGGCGATCCCGGCCCTCGTCGTCTCGATCCCGAGCGCGTCGAGGTTCAGACCCTCGATGTTCGCGACGCGGCCTGACGCGAGCAGCACGGTCTCCGCCTCGACGTCGTACGGGTCGGAGCCGTCGCGCGGCGCGATCGTCGCAGCCACGAGCCCGTTCGTGCGCTTCACGCTCTGGACGAAGACGGACGTGAAGACGTCGATCCCTTCGTCCAGGAGGGCGGCGGTCAGCGTGTCGGAGGCGTCCGCATCGGCGGCCGGCGCGATCCGCTCGAGGGCGTCGACGATCGTCACCTTGGCGCCGAAGCGGGAGAACAGCTGCCCGAACTCGAGCCCGACCGCGCCCGCACCGACGACGAGCAGCGAGTCCGGGATCTCCGTGAGGTCGAGCGCGGAGACGTGGTCGACCCAGCCGACCTCGTCGATCCCGTCTATCGGCGGCACTGCGGTGCGCGAGCCGGTGGCGAGCAGGATCCGCTCGGCCTCGAGCTCCTGATCGCCTATGCGCACTGCGCCGGGCCCTGCGATGCTCGCCTTGCCGGTGAACGTCGCGAAGCCTGCGGCTTCGAGGTCGGAGACCCATTGCTCCTGCGGCTTCTTGAGCGTCTCCTTCCACTCGCGCACGCGAGCGAGGTCCGCGCGCGCCGGGCCGACGTCGAGGCCGATGTGCGGCGCGAGCGCGTTGACGTCGTGCACGAGCTCTGACGCGACGACGTAGGCCTTCGTGGGCGTGCAGGCGATGTTTGGACAGCTGCCGCCCCAGCGCTCGCGCTCGACGAGCGCGACCTTCGCACCGTGCATCTGCGCGGCCTGGGCGGCCGCGTCGCGCGCGGCCGATCCGCCTCCGATCACGATCAGGTCGAACCGCTCGATCATGCCTCGTCTCCCTTCTACGACTGTTCTCGAAGCGATTGTCTACAGTCGCCCGATGGCGGGGGTGGCGCAATCCGACGCGTCTCTGGTCGAGGCGCTCCGCGCGGGAGACGAGGAGGCGTTCCGCGAGCTCGTGCGCGAGTACCAGCCGTCGCTCGTCCGCGTCGCGCGCATCTACGTGTCCAGCCAGGCGGTCGCGGAAGAGGTGGCGGGAGAGACCTGGCTTGCGGTGCTGAAAGGCCTGGACCGGTTCGAGGGCCGGTCGTCGCTGCGCACGTGGATCTTCCGGATCCTGACCAACATCGCGAAGACGCGCGCGAAGCGCGACGGCCGCACGCTGCCGTTCTCGGCCCTTCAGGACCCGGGCCGCGTCCCCGAGGCCGCGGTCGACGCAGACCGCTTCCTCGATCCCGAGCATCCGCGCTGGCCGGGCCACTGGGCGGTCAAGCCGGAGACGTGGCCCGAAGACGCGCTGCTCGCCGCCGAGACGCGCGACCGGCTCCAGGACGCGATCGAGGCGCTTCCCGCTTCGCAGCGCGCGGTCATCTCGCTGCGGGACATCGAAGGGTGGTCGAGCGAGGAAGTCCGTAACGCCCTCGACCTGAGCGAGACAAATCAACGCGTACTGCTTCACCGCGCACGCTCGAAGGTTCGGGCGGCCCTGGAGTCGTATCTGCAGGAGAACGGCACGTGAGCACGGACGTCGAACAGCTGAGTTGCCGCGAGCTCGTCGAGCTCGTGACCGACTATCTCGAGGGAGCGCTCTCGGAGGAGGAACGGCTGCGCTTCGACGAGCACATCGGCAGGTGTCAGGGCTGTCGCGTCTACGTCGAACAGCTACGGGAGACGATCCTCGTGGTCGGGCGGCTCTCCGAGGATTCGCTGTCGCCCGACGCCGAGCGCGAGCTGCTCGAGGCGTTCCGCGGCTGGCGCTCCGGTTGACCCAGGAGGACTTCTTGCCGTCACGGGAGAACTCCGCGCCTGATGCGACGTTGGGGAACGAACATCGTGTTCGCCGTTCTGCTTCTGGCGGGGATCGCTCTCGCGGCCTTCGGCGCGCTGATCGTGAGCGGCCACGTCGTGAAGGAGCCGGCCACGCAAGTGGCTCCCACGCGCTCGACGCCGGCCACGACGACCGGCCGGGCACCTCCCCCGCCGCTGAAGCGGGTCGTCACGAAGACGACGCGGGTCGTGTCCGAGCCGTCCACGACTGTGGTGATCACGATCACGGCGACCAGGGGGCCATGCTGGGTATACGCCCGCCGTGGCTCGTCGACCGGCAAGCAGCTCGCGTACCAGACCCTCCAGAAGGGCAAGACGATCACCCTGCGCGGGCCCAAGATCTGGCTCCAGCTCGGAGCATCGGGCAACGTGGACATCATGGTGAACGGCCGCGCGCGCCCCGTCCCCCCGGCGGGCAACGGATTCGTGCTTAGTTAAGTGCTGCGTCCAGCAATGCATGCCGGCCGGTGGCCCGCGATCACACGGCGCCAGAGCCCACCCTTGCCCTTAGCAAGGCAATCATTGCCTTGCTGCGGACGAGTGCGAACTCTGGCTTGGTGCTCGCGACCCAGAGGCTCGGCGGCATCACTGAACGGAGCACTGCGATGATCGAACAGCACTTCGGCGAGAGCGCCCCCTGGTCGCTCGGCGTCGAGGAGGAGGTGATGATCCTCGACGCGGAGACGCTCGCGCTCACGCCCGGCGTCGAGGCGCTCGTCGGCTGGGCCGAGGCCCGGTCGCTCCCCGGGGTCATCAAGATGGAGCTCCTCGCCTCGATGGCCGAGCTCGCGACCGACGTCTGTGCGACCGCGGCGGACGCGTTCACCGCAATCTCCGAGCTGCGGCAAGCCGCCGCGGAGGCCGCTGCCGAGAACAGCCTTGCGATCGCCGCAGCGGGCACGCACCCGTTCAGCGTGCCGACGGCGCAACAGATCGCCCCCGACCCGCGCTATCTCGAGTTCGTTCAGTACGCGGGGATCTCCGCGAGGCGACAGGCCGTGTGCGGGCTCCATGTGCATGTCGGGATGCCCGGTCCCGACGAGTGCATCGCCGCGCTCGAAGGCGCGCTTCCCTGGCTGCCGGTCGTGCTCGCGCTCTCGGCGAACTCACCGTTCCTGGGCGGCGAGGAGACGGGGCTCGCCTCGAGCCGCGCGGAGGTGCTCGCCCAGCTCCCGCGCGCCGCCGCGCCGCCCGCCTTCGACACGTACTCGGAGTGGGAGGCGTTCGTCGAACGCTTCGTCCGCCTCGGGCTCGCCGACGGCTACACGCGCTTCTGGTGGGACATCCGGCCGCATCCGCGCTTCGGGACGCTCGAGATCCGCGCGCCCGACCAGCCGACCGCCGTCGAGCTGACCGCCGCGTTCACGGCGCTCCTGCAGGCGCTCTGCGCGACGATCGTCGAAGGGCCTCCGCCCAGGTCCGCGCAGCGGGGCGACTACGCGCAGAACCGCTGGGCGGCGCTGCGGTTCGGCCCGCGAGCCGAGCTGATCCATCCGGACGGCGAGCGCCTGCTGCCCGCGTCCGAGCTCGCGGCCGAACTGCTCGAGCTGGTCGCGCCCG
>Ga0335082_10008721_pt1 | contig 11019 bp, 10 predicted proteins | sample Lox_Sample_41_FD_206718 | JGI IMG/M metagenome (GOLD analysis project Ga0335082, IMG submission 206718) | Soil microbial communities from Loxahatchee National Wildlife Refuge, Florida, United States - Lox_Sample_4.1 | ecosystem: Environmental > Terrestrial > Soil > Wetlands | place: USA... | reverse complement strand
TCGCGGCCGCCCCGAATCCGCCGGGGCGGCCGCCCGCTCCCGGCCAACCGGAGAACACCTGGAGCCCATATGCTCGGCCGCATCGCAGATCTCCCGTCCCGTTCCGCCGCACGTCGCCTCCGCTGGCCGTGCCGCGCCGCGTGGCTCGCCGTCCTCGCCCTTCTGCCGGCCCTCGGCGTCCGCAGCGCCCGGGCCCAGATCACCGTCGGCGGCGTGATCTACGCCCAGTGGAGCGCGCAGCTCGACTCCCTCAGCCCCGCCAACAACATCGACATCACCCGCGCGTACGTGAACGTCATCGGCCGCTTCACCGGCGGCATCACGACGCGCGTCACCGGCGACGTGTACCACGACGCCGACGCGACGGCCGGCGGCGGCATGGTCGAGCGGCTGAAGTTCGCCTACGCCGCCTGGACGCCGGCGAACTGCCCGCTCACGCTCCGCTTCGGCCTGACCTTGACCGCGTGGGAGGACTTCGAGGACCAGTTGTGGGATTACCGCATGCAGGGGCCCGACGAGATGGATCGCGACGGCTACACGGCCTCGTCGGACTTCGGGGTCGCGGTGGACGGCAACCTCGGCGGCGAGCGCCTCGACTTCTCGGCGATGGCCTTCAACGGCGAAGGCTACGCCAAGTCGCCCGGCGACCAGCACAAGGACTTCGCGGCGCGCGTTTCGCTCCGGCTGCTGGGGACCGACGACGCCAGCCGCGTGGGCGGCCTGCGCGTCACCGGCTACGGGCAGCTGGGCACGCCCACCGGCGGCGGCATCCGCAACCGCTTCATCGGCCTGGTCTCCTACCGCTCCAAGCAGCTCTCGCTGGCGGCCGAGGTCGTGGCCACGCGGGACAGCCTGACGAGCACCGCCAACTCGCTCAAGACCGGGCGCGTCCTCGAGGGGTTCGGCGTCGTGCACGTGGGCGCCACGCCGCTGGCGTTCCTCGCCCTGCTGGCCGTCGTGGATCCGAACACCTGCACCAGCTACGCGGCGGGCACCGACTGTCCGCTCGCGGCGCAGTACGACCGGCGGACGCACCTCATCGCCGGCGCGTCCTGGCAGCTCACGCCCAACGTGCGGCTGCTGGCGGACCTGGATCGCACGACGTACCAGACGCCGGCCGGCAGCGCCGCGCCCAGGGCCATGAGCACAGCGCTGTTCCAGACACAGTTCACCTACTGATCTGGGGCGCGGCGGCGGCCGAGGCAGGGCCATGGGCAAGATCCGCGTCCTGGTGGTGGACGACTCCGTCGTGGTCCGGCGGATCGTCAGCGACGCCCTGTCCACCGATCCCGACGTCATGGTGGTGGGCAGCGCCCCCAGCGGCCGCATCGCGCTGGCGAAGATCCCGCAGATCAGTCCGGACCTGATCACGCTGGACATCGAGATGCCGGACATGGACGGCCTGGAGACCCTGGTCGCCCTGCGCAAGGACTATCCGCGCCTGCCCGTCATCATGTTCAGCACACTCACCCGGCGCGGGGCGACTTCCACGCTCGACGCGCTCGCCGCCGGCGCGAGCGACTACGTCACCAAGCCGACCGGCCTCACCGGGCCGGCGGCGACCGCCTTCATCCAGACCGAGCTGCTGCCGCGCGTGAAGGCGCTGTGCCCGCGCGCGGCCGCGCCCGCCGCCCCGTCGCCGCGCCCGGCGGCCCGGCCGCGCGTCGCGGCCTCCGCGGTCGTGCCGCGGCCCGCGGGCGGCCCCATCGACGTGCTCGCCATCGGGGTCTCGACGGGCGGCCCCAACGCGCTCGCGGACCTCCTGCCCGCCCTGCCCGCGGACTTCCCCGTGCCCGTCGTGATCGTGCAGCACATGCCGCCGATGTTCACCCGCCTCCTGGCCGAGCGCCTCGACTCGAGGTGCGCGCTGCACGTGACGGAGGCCGTTCCCGGCGACGTCGTGGAGCCCGGCGGCGTGTGGCTCGCGCCCGGCGACTACCACATGGTGGTGCGGCGTGACGGCGTCGGCGTCCGGATCGCCACGCACCAGGGCCCGCAGGAGAACTCATGCCGCCCCTCGGTGGACGTGCTGTTCCGCTCCGTGGCGGAGGTCTACGGCGAGCGCGCGCTCGCGGTCGTCCTCACCGGCATGGGCCAGGACGGACTGCTCGGGAGCGAGCGGCTCGGCGAGACCGGCGCGCGCATCCTCGTCCAGGACGAGGCTACGTCCGTGGTCTGGGGGATGCCGGGCTTCGTGGCCAACGCGGGGCTCGCCGACGCCGTGCTCCCGCTCCCCGCGCTCGGGCCGGTGATCGTCCGCCGCGTCTTGGAGAGCCGCGCCGCGAGCGGCGCCCGGGCGCCGCTCGGCACCTGAGCCCGAGCGGCCGCCGAGCATGACGGCGGCTGGAGCCCGTCTCGCCGCACGCGCCCCGAGCCGGCCCGTTCAGGAGACCGACCGAGCCTTGAGGGCGCCCAGCGTCCGGATCACCGCATTGGCCGCCGTCGAGTAACCACCATCCATCAACTGCTGTGCCGCACTCTTGTCGCCCCGCTGGCACAGCTCGACGACCTCCGCCGCCCGCGTGTGAAACACCGCGTGCTGCGCTCTGAGCGCGCGGAGGTCGGTATCCGAGGCCAACTGCTGACCCGCTCCGTGGATCCACTTACCGAGGTCGCACTGATCGTCTCGGCCGACGACGGACGGGTCCAGCTTCTCTCCGTCGCCTGCCAGACACTTGGCAAGTCGCTGTTTCCAGGCCACGTGCGCGTTGATTGCGGCGTTGACATTCATAGTCCCTCCCTCACCGACGCGGGCGACGGCTGGAGCGTTGGCCTTCGCTGAGAGGATCGGCACAACTACGTAAGGACTTTAGCGGACGGCCCGAAGCCGCGGTCCGGCCGGCGGTCTCACCGGCGCAGATCCGGAACTGGATTCGGTCTCAGTTGATCCAGACGCCGCCGACGATGGGGTCGATCAGGTGGCGGCGGACGATGATCTGGCGCATCGCCTCGGTGATGACGGCGCCGCGCGCCAGCAGTTTCACGCCCGAACTGGTCATCAGGTCGTCGGCGAGCACCATCCCCGGCTCGAGCGTGCCCACGGCGACCTGGTGCCGCTCGGTCGAGCCGGTGGGCACCGGGATCTCGCCGACCATCGCGGCGAGTTGCGCTACGACCGCCGGATCGTACCAGGTGCCGGCGTGCCGTGAGATGCGGGCCAGCGCTTCGCGCGGCATGCGTGGCGCCCCGCCGCTCTCCAGCTCCGCAAAGAAGTCGATCAGGACGCGCAGCACCCGCGAGCGCAGCGGGATCTGCCCGGAGCGCCGGTGGCCCGGCAGGCCGGTGCCATCCCAGTGCTCGCCGACGTACAGCACCAGCTCCGCCACCGGCTCGAGCCGATTCACCTGCCGCAGGATCGCGGCGGAGTCGAGCAGGTACGTCCAGCCGCCGCCGCCCACCGCGACCGGGCCGGCGTCCTCGCTCGGCACGGCCAGCTCGCGCGACTCGCCCACGCGCCCGATCTCGTGCACGCGGGCTGCCATCTCGAGGTCCTGGAGGAACCGGTCCGGGATCTCGAGCCGCTTGGCGAGGGCGCGCGCCACGACCGCCAGTCGGCGGCCGCGCTGCGCGGCGCCGGGCACTCGGAGGTCGAGCATGTGCACCAGCAGCGTCAGCAGGTGCTCGAAGCTGTGCTCCAGTCGCTCGTGCAGCTTGGCGAGGACCGCCTGGTCGGCGCGCGTGCGATCGATGAGCGACTTGATCCGCAGCATCGCGCGCACCCGGGCGATCAGCTCCGCTGACTCGATCGGCTTGATCAGGTAGTCGTCCACGCCGAGACCGAGGCCCTGCACCTTGAGCGCGGTATCGCCGTGCGCCGTGAGCATCAGGAACATCGCGTCCTTGGTCGCCACGTCGGCCTTGATGCGCTTGCACAGGTCGAAGCCCGTCATTTGCGGCATCTCGTAGTCGCTGACGATCACGTCCGGGCGCAGCACGCGGGCGCGCTCCCAGCCCTCGGCGCCGTCGCGCGCTGTGGCGACCTTGAGCGAGCCCTCGCGCGCCAGCACCCGCTCGAACACCGACAGGGTGGTCGGATCGTCCTCCACGAGCAAGACCATGGGGTTGGCGGACTTCATCGGCCGGCCTTCGGCGCGTCGCCGGCCGCGGGGGCCGCACCAGGTCCGGGGCCGGGGGCGCCGGCCGACGGGCTCACGGGGGTCTCGGCGGCGGCGCTTGCCCCCTCCGCGACGGCGGAGTCGCTGGCGAGCAGCATCAGGATGGTGACGCGGCGGTTGCTGGGCGCGAACGGGTCGCTCGCCATCCGCAGCTGTGTGTCCGCGTAGCCCCGGATGTGCCGCACCTGCTGAGGCCGCAGCCCGCCCTCGTCGAGAATGCGCCGCGCGGCGTTGGCACGGTCCGCGCTCAATTCCCAGTTGGTGTAGCCGTTCTGGCTGGGATAGGGCCGGGAATCCGTGTGCCCCTCCACGACCACCGCGTTCGGCAGCGCGGCCAGCTCCGAGCCGATGAACCGGATCAGGGCCGCGCCGCCCTCGCTGGGTCGGGAGCTCCCCGTCTGAAAGAAGGTGCCCGCCGAGTCCTCGAGCAGCTGGATGCGCAGCCCCTCGTGCGTCAGCTCGATCTCGACCTGGTTCTTCACGCGCGCCCATTCCGGTGTCTTCTCGAGGTCGCGGCGCAAGCGGTCGCCCAGGGCGCGCAGGTGGGCGCGGTCCATCTCCATGAGTGTGCGGTTGCCCTGCAGCCGCGCGAGGTCGGCGCCGGTGCCACCGCCCTGGCTCGCCGAGTTGCCGGTGTAGCGCTCGCGCCCCATCGGGTCTCGGAAGTAGCCCGCGACGGCGGCGCGGACGTCCGGGCTCTGCGTCATCAGCCACAGCACCAGGAACAGCGACATCATCGAGGTGGTGAAGTCGGCGTAGGCCACCTTCCAGGCGCCGCCGTGGTGGTCGCCGCGGTGTACGCGCGGCCGCCGGACGACCACGACCGGCTTTTCGCGGTCGGTCTTCACGCTCGTTCCTTTCGCATGCTCTTGCAGGCCGTTTCCATGGCCTCGAAGGTGGGCCGGTCCTCGGCGAAGATCGCGCGACGCGCGAACTCCAACGCCACGATGGGCGTGAAGCCCTTGGCGAAGGCGACGACACCTTCCTTGAGGAAGTGGTAGTAGCGCACTTCGGCCGCGTTCAGGTTCTCGATGCTGCTCGCGATGGGGGCGACGAACCCGTACGACAGCAGGATGCCGAGGAAGGTGCCCACGAGCGCGGAGGCGACGTGCCGGCCGATCTCGCCGATGTCGCCGCCGATCGCGGCCATCGTCACCACGATGCCGAGCACGGCCGCCACGATCCCGATTCCGGGCAGTGCGTCCGCGGTCTTGGTGAGCGCGCCGACCGACTTGGCCTCGTTCTCGTGGTGCACCTCGATCTCGTCGGCCATCAGCGCCTCGAGATCGTGCGGCGGGACGCTGCCCAGCAGCACCAGTCGCAGGGAGTCGCACAGGAAATCCACGGAGTGGTGATGCGCGAGCACGGCCGGATAGCGGAGGAACACGGCGCTCTTCTCGGGCTCCTCGATGTGCGACTCCAGGGCCACCAGGCCGTCGCGGCGCGCCAGCTGGAACAGCTCGTACAGCAGCTTCAGCCCGTCGAGGTAGAGCTGCGGGGTGAAGCGGTTGCCCCCCAGCACCTGCTTGGACTTCGAGAAGATCGCGAGCAGCGTGTTGCGCGGCGTCGCCGCCAGCATCGTGCCGACGGCAACACCGCAGATGATCAGGTACTCCGCGGGCACGAGCAGCGCTGCCACGTGCCCGCCCGCCAGCGTGAAGCCGCCGAGCACCGAGACGAGCACGATGACCAGGCCGATCAGCGCGATCACGGCGTCGCCCGCAGCATCTCAGGAGGCGGCAAGGTCCCGGCCGGGCCGGTCAGGCCCGGCCGTCGCCGACGGCGCCGGTCACCCGGCGCGGAGCAGCGGCTGGGCGCCGTCGCCGTTGCCGGCGAACCGCTGGCCCAGGGTGGCCAGGGTCCCGCCGAAGTCGGCCGCGTTGAGCTTGCGCCGCTCCAGCTCCGCAGCCCGCTGCTGCAGACCGTCCAGCCGTTCGCGGGTCTCCGTGACCAACGTATCCAATCGGTGCCCGAGCTGCGCGAGCATCTGGTCGAGCATCTGCGTGACGTGCTCGGCGTGCTCCTGCTGCAGCCGCGCCGTTTCGGCCTGCTGCGTGGCGATGCGGCTGGTGAGTTCGTCGAGCCGCTCGCCCACGCGCCGCTCGAGCTCGCGCAGATCCACGCTGGCGGCGCTCTGGTTGGCGGTCATGCACGCTTCCAGACGCGCAGCTTCCGCGCCAAACAGGATCTCCCGGAGCGCGTCGAGATCCTGGGTTGGTGACGTCACGGACTGTGTCACGGGCACTCCTCCCATGGGATGAAGAGACGAACGAATCGGGCGACCGCCCTCATGGCGTCGGCGCCGCCGCGTCGAACACGCGCGACAGCATGTGATTGGATCGGGTAGGGGCGGCCGCGATCGCGATCGCTCGCGGCATCATCGTCGTGCTGGGCCGCGACGCCGCGAACCGCCGCCACGGCTCGCGCATCACGGCGGGGAAGCCGGTGGTGCTCGCGAGATCGCGGATCACGACCACGAAACGCCGCCCCACCGCAAGCCGCACATCCCCCACGACGACCTGGGCGTGGAACGTCGAGCCATCCGACCGCTGCCCCGTGGCGAAGCCGCGAATCCCGCGGAAGCGGTTGAAGGACGCCTGGATGCCGGCGGCGACATCCACCTCGCCTGTACCGTCGCCCTGCGCCAACAGCTGGCCGATGCCTCGGCCGGTGAGTTCCGCGGGCAAGCACCCGTACAGATCCCGGGCCGCGACGTTGGACGCCTGGACGCGGCCGAACTCGTCCAGCACCAGGACCCCGTCCAGCGTCGCATCGGCGATGGCCTCGGCCTGGGCACGCGCGTCGGACAGCGTCGCGGCCCCGCGCTCCCGTTCGGCCACCGCGGCGTACACGAGGGCCACGCCCTCCAGGAAGGCCGCGTCGCGCGGGGCGAAGCGTCGCTCCTCGGCATCGCTCAGCACGATCAGCGCGCCCCGCCCGTGCCGGCAGGTGACGCGCGCCAGGAGCACGCTCGCCGCGCGGTGCTCGATGAGCAGCGGCGGCGCCACGAACCGCGCCTCGCGCACGAGCGAGTCCACGATGACCGGCACGCCGGCTTGCAGGGCGAAACCACCAAGTCCGCCGCTGTGCGCCGCGAGCGTGGCGCGACCGATGCGACCCTCGTTCCACCCGCCGCCCGTCGTCAACCGGAGGGCGCTTCCCGCCGCGTCCAGCTCGAACAACCCCCACAACGACACGCCGAGCGTGCGCGCGGCCAGCTCCACGGCCTCCGCGCGGACCGCGTCGGCGTCACGACCGGCGGCCACTGCTCGCTCCAGGGCGAGCAACGCCGAGTGCCGTCGCTCGTCCTCCATCCGGGCGGCCACCGCCTCGGCGAGCGCGGCTTCGAGAGTCGTCTGGTCGAGCCTCGCCAGCGCCAGGGCCCGCTCGCGCTCGTTCGCCACCGCCTCGTCCAGCAGACGCTGCCGTGCGGCCCGGGCGTCCGCCTGCCGCGTGTGGGCGCGCAGCCGCTGGAGCCTCTCCTCCGCCCCGGCGCCTTGCGCGCGGGCGTCGGCCGCCTCCTGACGCAGCCGGGTGGCCAGCGCCTCATGACGCGTCTCCAGCTCGTGGCGTTGCGCGGCTGCCGCCGCCGTCACATGCGCGACGCGATCCTGCGCGGCGGCGAGAGCCGGCCCGCAGCGCGTGCGAACGCGGCGCGCGCCAAGTTGAATTCCCAACGCGAAGGCCCCCGCGGCCAGCGCGACGGTGGCCGCAGCGATCAGGCACGCCCACAGCACGGTCAACATACCAGCCCCTTAAGCAGGTTCCGGGCCACCGGTCGGTGCGCGTAAGGCCATGCGCCTCAAGCGGATACCTATGGGCTCGCCGCCAGAGGACCGCGGACGGCAAGACTTACCGGAGATCGGTGCCGGGCAACGCGGAAGGAGACGGACGCGTCCCCGACACCTACGCCGCGGCGACAGCCCTCTCGCGTCCTGCCCCACGGGGTCAGCCTTGACGGCTGCCTCATTGAGGTCCACGTTCGCTGACCAGGCCAGGAGCGAGCGAACATGCCTGCGACGCGCGCTGCGAGAAGCCCCGCACCTGCCAAGAGCAGCGTACTGGCGCGCGTGGTGGCCAATCACCTGCTTGGCGCGGCGGCGCCGTGGCGGCGGGTCGCGACGCGCGAACCTGATCCCGGCGTCGGCATCCTGATGGGCGCGGCCACGCGGTCGCGCCACTGGGGCGTGCTGGGGCACGCCGTCCCTTACAGTTCGACCCTCGCCGCCGCGCTTCGCCGCCTCGTGCGCGGAGGATAGTGCTTGTCTCGCCTCATCATCTTCGGCGCAACGGGATCGCTCGGCAGCCACGTGCTGCGCCAGGCGTTGGCGGCCGGGCAGCAGGTCACCGTCTTCGTCCGCACCCCGTCGAGGCTGCCGCCCGAGGCTCGAACACGCGTCTCCGTGCACCAGGGCGATCTCAGCGCACTCGCGCCCGCCGATATCGGACAGTTGATCAGCGGCCACGATGCGCTCGTCAACTGCGCCGGCCTCGTCACCGAGGGTCGGACCTTCGTCGACCTCGTCGACCGGCTCGTCACCGGCGTGGAGTCACTGCCAAGCGCGGCGCAGCCGGTCTGCTGGTTCCTCGCGGGTGTTGCGATCCTGGACATCGGCCCGTCCGGCCGCCAGGGCGTCGACCTGCCCAAGGTCAAGACCACGTACTGGCCGCACCGGGCCAATTTCGAACGCCTCAGTCGGTCGGGCCTGGACTGGCGCCTGTTGTGTCCGGGGCCGATGGTGGAGCAGCCCGCGATCGGCGTGAACAGGCTGCGCATCACGCTTGATACGCTGCCAGTTCAGATACCGGCGCTCGCTCGCGCACTCCCTGGCCCGTTGTTGCTACCGATCTTCGCGTCCCTGATCCCCCAGATGATCGTGCCGTACGCCGACGCGGCCGCGCTGATGCTCGGCCACCTCGAACGCGCAGACGCCATGTCACGTCACCGCGTCGGGCTCGCGCTGCCGCCTGGCATGCGAGGCCGGAAATCCCAATGGGCGGCCAGACCACGCAAGGCCGCGTAGCACGCGGCTGCAGCGGGAGAGGTCGTGAAACACGTCCTCTGCCGCCGCCATGCGAGCCGGTTGGTACGATCCGGCCGTGATCGCGTTGCTGGCTGCCCGCCATCGACTTGAGCACCAAAGGGGTGGGCCATGAATGCACCGGAATCGCCACGAAGACACGGCCGAGACGACGACAGGAACCGCCGGGAGCGGGGTCGGCGGCAACTCCGCTTCGGCGTCACCTATGTGGCCTCGAGCCTCATCTTCTTGTGGTTGTTTCAGCTGTTGGTCGTGGCTCCTCTGACCCGGAGCGCGGAGATCCCGTACAGCGAGTTCAAGAGGCAGTTGGCCGCTGGCCACGTCGACAGCCTGACGATCGGCGCAGGGGGCATCACCGGTCTGCTGAAGAACCCGCAATCGGGCAAGGCTCCCGCGGTCGTTCCGTTCAACACCGTGCCCGCGCCCGACGGTGACGCCAGGCTGATAGAGGAACTGCAGAACGCCAACGTCACCTACCAATTCGAGCGCCCGCCCAACCCCCTGGGCGGCATCCTGCTGCAGTACCTCCTGCCGCTCGTGCTGCTTGGCGGGTTCTGGTACATGGCCTACCGGCGCTCCGGTGCCGCCGGAGGCGGACTGGGCATGTTCGGGGCCGGCAAGAGCAAGGCGGTCGAGGTCAGGCCCGAGGACGTGACGGTCACTTACAAGGATGTGGGCGGGGCGGACGAGGCCATTGCCGAGCTCCAGGAGATCATTCAGTTCCTGAAGGCGCCCGAGCAATTCGCTCAGCTCGGCGGGCGCATCCCCAAGGGCGTGCTGCTCGTCGGGCCCCCGGGCACCGGCAAGACGCTGCTGGCCAAGGCGACGGCCGGCGAAGCCCAGGTCGCCTTCTTCGAGACCAGCGGCTCCGAGTTCGTCGAGATGTTCGTCGGCGTCGGCGCTGCACGCGTGCGGGACCTGTTCGAGCAGGCGCGCAAGGCGGCGCCCGCGATCGTCTTCATCGACGAGATCGACGCCATCGGGCAGAGCCGCGGCGGCGTCGCGCGCATGGGCGGGAACGACGAGCGCGAGCAGACGCTCAACCAGCTGCTGGCCGAGATCGACGGGTTCAAGACCGACGCGGGCGCCCCGGTGATCATCATGGCCGCCACCAACCGCCCGGAGGTGCTCGACCCCGCGCTGCAGCGCGCGGGCCGCTTCGACCGCCAGGTCGCCGTCGGCAATCCGGACCTCGTCGGCCGGCTGCAGATCCTGCGGATTCACAGCAGAAAGCTGAAGCTGGCGGCGGACTTCGACCTCGACCGGGCTGCCCGCATCACCGCCGGCTTCAGCGGCGCCGACCTGGCCAATGCCATGAACGAGGCGGCGCTCCTCGGGGCCCGGCACAAGGCCGCGGCCGTCTCGGTGAGTGACTTCGAGGCGGCGATCGAACGGGTGATCGCGGGCTCCGAGAAGAAGAGCCAGGTGATGAACGAGCGGGAACGCACGACGGTCGCCTACCACGAATCCGGCCACGCGCTGGTGGCCGAGCTGGTGCCGCACGGTGAGCCGGTGAGCAAGATCAGCATCGTGCCGCACAGCCGTGGCGCCCTCGGTTACACCATGCAGATGCCCACCGAGGACCGCTATCTGCTCTCGACCGACGAGCTGAAGGACCGGATCGCCGTCATGCTGGGCGGGCGTTCCGCGGAAGTGGTGAAGTTCGGGATCATCAGCACCGGTGCCAGTGACGACATCATGCGCGCCACGGACCTGGCCCGCCGCATGGTCACGGAATTCGGCATGAGCGAGAAGCTCGGCTCGGTGCGTTACGCCGGTCAGCAGCTCCAGTACCTGGGGGGATCGGTCGAGGACAACAGCCAGATCAGCCCCGAGACCCGTCAGGTGATCGACGCGGAGGT
>Ga0335082_10008720_pt1 | contig 11021 bp, 11 predicted proteins | sample Lox_Sample_41_FD_206718 | JGI IMG/M metagenome (GOLD analysis project Ga0335082, IMG submission 206718) | Soil microbial communities from Loxahatchee National Wildlife Refuge, Florida, United States - Lox_Sample_4.1 | ecosystem: Environmental > Terrestrial > Soil > Wetlands | place: USA... | reverse complement strand
CCTCGAGCAGATCGTCGAGCGGCGAGCGCTGGCGCTGCACCTCGGCGAGCAACGCCGCGACGCGCAGCGGGACCACCAGCGCCGCGCTGGTGGCGACGAGCTCCTCGCGCTCGCCGTCCGAGAAGCTCGTGCCCTCCGGAATCGCGACGCCCCCGTACGCCACCTGGCGCGGGCCCGTGCACACGCAGATGCGGCCCTGATCGAGCACGCGAAGGTGCGCGACCAGCGGATACACGCTGCTCTTCTTGAAGCTCTCGGGCGTCGCGATGCCTTCGGCAAACGGCTCGACCCAGCGGTTTCGCTGCGCCCGGGGGACGTTGGTGACGTCGATGGCGGGCGTGCGGACGAAGGCCAGGTGCGGCATCGACCGGGCGATGATGGCGCCCTCGTGCATGACGCGGAACGTGCCGATGCGATCGGAGCGTGGACCGCGCGCCGTGCTGCCGATGGCGATGCCGCGTGGACACGCCTCGTGGAGCGCGCGCACGGCGAGCTCCACGACGGTCGTCTCGTCGGCGAGGACCTCGACCGCCGCGGTGAGCCGCGCGAGCGCTCGGATCACGGCGACCCGAGCGCGCGCAAGAGCTCGGTCCACGATTGGCGGTTGGCCCGCGCCTGGCCGCGCGGCTCTCCCCCGAGCGCCAGCATCGGCGAGTCGATGACCGCGGTCGGCACGCACGGTGCGCGCAGGAGATGTCCCGCGCCCGCGTAGCGGTGATGCGCGAACGCGTGCGGGTGACGGTGTGCCTCGAGCCGCTCGATCACTGCGTCGCACATTCTACCCGCGGGCCACATTTTGTCGTCGTCGCCGGAGAAGACCACCACCGGGCCACGCGTCCGCTCGACCGGAATGGTCGCCGCGCTCGCCGCGAGCGGGTCGAGCGGCGCCTCGAACAGCGGGCTCAGCGACACCGGGCGCTTGCCGAAGATGCGGCCCATCTGCGCCGGATCGAGGCGGGGCGCGACGTGGGGAACCGCACGGCCGTCGAAGGTCCACGCCGATTCGTCGACGCCCTGGCCGTTGCGCACGCCGCCCCAGACGACGTGGCTCGGACAGTAGCTCACGACGGCGCGCACCTCCGGAAACGTGGCGCCGAGGAGCAGCGCGAGCTCGCCTCCGCGAGAGCGGCCCACGACCGCGACGCCTCCGTCGTCCGCGCACGGTTGCGCCCGCAGCCAGCGCATGGCGCGAGCGAAGTACTCGAGCGGAATTCCGACGAGGTGATCCGGTAGCCTCTCACGGGCGAAGTAACTCAGCGCGAGGCTCGCGTATCCGTGACCCGCGAGCAGGGCCGCGCACTGATCCGCGAACACCTGACCTCCGGCGGAGCCGCCGACGACCAGCACGGTCGGAAACGGCCCGTCGCCCGCGGGCCGGAAGAGCGTGCCGACGAGCCCGTCCTCCTCGAGAGCGATGGCGCGGCAATCGGCGTGCACCCAGTGGCGCTCCACCGTTGCCGTCGCGACCACGTCGCCATCCACCTCGGCCGAGAGCGTGATCCTCAGCGGCGCGAGGCTCGTTTCGTCGAATGGCGCCCTCGGCCCCTCGCCTTGCGGCTCGAGCGACCAGAAGATCCCTTCGCCGTCGGCGCCCGCATAGGAGCCTGACAGCGGCGCCTCCGACGCCAGATCGACGGCGCCGCGCGCGTCGGTTCGGAAGACGGCGTGCGAGGACCAGGCGCGCCCTTTGGCGTCGTCGAGCGTCGCGAGGAGCGTGAGCGTGCTGCGCGGGGCGAACCCCGAGAGCCGGACCTCGATCGGAGCGTCGACCGGCGCTCTCCGTGGCGTGACGTCGATGCGGTGAGCGGTGGACGCGTGCGGCTGTTCTCTCATGCGCTCATGGAAGCGCACGAGAGCGCCGGGCTCGATACGCCGATCGGCGTACACCGCGCGTGACTCGTTTCACTCCGCGGGTGCGGGCTCCGCGCGCCGGGGCCGCGCCGTCGGAATCGTTTCGACGCGCTCCTTCTCGCCGAAGAGCAGCGGGTAGACGACGCCGGCGAGCGCACCGCCAGCGAGCGGCGCGAGCCAGAAGAGCCAGAGCTGCGCCGTCGCCCAACCCCCGACGATCAGCGCGGGGCCCGTCGAACGCGCCGGATTCACGGAGACGTTCGTCACCGGAATGCCGATGAGATGGATCAGCGTGAGCCCGAGGCCGATCGCGATCGGCGCGAAGCCCGCCGGCGCGCGCTTGTCGGTCGCGCCGAGGATGATCATCAGGAACGCGAAGGTGAGCGTGATCTCCGCGACGAGTCCGGACGCCATCGAATAGCCGCCGGGGGAGTGCGCGCCGTAGCCGTTGGCGGCGAAACCGCCGAGGGTGAAATCGGGTTTCCCGCTCGCGATGACGTAGAGCACGGCTGCTCCCGCCATGGCGCCGATCACCTGAGCGAAGACGTACGGCAAGATCTCCTTCTTCGGGAACCGTCCACCGACGGCGAGACCGACCGTGACGGCCGGATTCAGGTGACATCCCGAGATGTGCCCGATGGCGTACGCCATCGTGAGCACGGTGAGCCCGAAGGCGAGCGCCACGCCGAGCAGACCGATGCCGACGTTCGGGAAAGCAGCGGCGAGCACGGCGGCGCCGCAGCCTCCGAACACCAACCAGAAGGTGCCGAACATTTCGGCGGCGACTCGTTTGGAGAGGGGCATGAGAGGACTCCTTACTTTGCGGTGACGTGGAGCTCGACGTGGGCGCTCTTGCCGGCTTCGGTTCGAAGACGGCCCGCAGCGACGCCGAGGCCGACCAGCGCCGCTTGCACCGCGTCGGCGCGCGCGAGCGAGAGCTTGTCGTCGTCGTCGGCCGGGCCCGCGATCCGCAGCGCGACGTTCGGTTGGTTCTTCATGGCGGCGGCGATGCGCTGGAGTTGATCCTTCGAGGCGTCCGCGTCGATCTGAGACGGCGAAGTGAACGTCACGTGATCGAGCACGAAGCCGTCGAGTTGGACTTGCGGCGGCGCTTGGACGGCGGCGGCAGGCGGAGGTGGAGGAGCCGGCGGCGGCGGCGGAGCGGGAGGCGCAGGAGGCGTCTTCTTCGCGTCGCGACTGAGCGTGTAGATGAGGGAGAGCGTCGTCATCGTGTCGAGGTTCTCTTTGCCGGGCAGCGGCGCGCTGTTCCACTTGGCCGAGAACGCCGCCGCGACCGAGAAACCACCGCCCATGTTCGCGGCGAGCACGGCGTCGAAGTTGACGCGCGTCCGCACGAGGTTGAGCTTGACGCGATCGATCTCCGCGTCCGTGAAACCAACCGGAATGCCCGGCAGACCGTCGCCCGAGCCGCCGACGCCTTGCAGGAGCTCGAGCCCCGTCGTGAACACGACCTCTTTGTTGAACGCGTGCTGGAATCCCGCGTACGCGCGCGCCGAGTGCATCGTGTTGTCCTTCATGACGACGTACGGCAGGTTCGCCGCGTCGAGGACGTCGCCGCCCGGGCCGGCCTGCTCGAAGCCCGCGGGGTCCGTGTAGTTCAAATCGTATTCGAAGTCGTATCCGAGCTCGCCCCAGAACTTCGTGTGTGGCCGGTTGACGAAGAGGAGCTTCACGCCCGGATCGACGTTGAATCGAAAGGTCAACGCTTGAAACGGATCGTGCGTCCCGGTCAGTTGAACGAACGCGCTGAGGTCCCGCGTGAAGTAGCGGTCGTAACGAACCCTGCCCTGCAAGTTGCGCACGGTGTCCTTCCAGCCGCTGCCCGTGTCGCTCGTCGAGTAGTTGCCGATGACCGCGGCGCCGAAGCCCTCGTTCTTGACGCGCATGTCGAGCTTGCCGCCCGCAGACGCCGCGAACAGTCGCGAGTTGCCGGTCGCGAGCTGGGCGCCGAGGTTGACGGCGACCGTCAGAAAGTCCGTCGACGGCTTCTCGGGCTCCGGCGCGGTCGCCTTGGGCGCCGTCACCACGGCGCCGACGTCCGCGGGCGGCGCTCCACCGTCCGCGCGGGCGGCGGCCGGAAGCAGGCTCGCGGCCAGAACAGCCGCCGGTACCAAACGTTTCATGCGGCCGCTCGTCGCAACGAATGTGCCGCCGGCCGCCGAGTGCAGAATGCATGCGTTCGTACGTTGGCGCCGATGCGCGCGTTGCGTCCGGCGCGCGGGCGCTGCGTCGTCTCGACCTGTCGCCGCGCAAGCGCAGTGCGGCGACTGCTACGCCGCCGGCGGCGGAACGAGCGTCGCCCCGTCGCGATCAGAGAGGATCTCCTACGAAGAAGCAGGCGTCTGGAAGTCCGAGCCGCTCGGCGGTGATGGAGCCGCCCTTTGGTTCACGAACGCCGCCGGCGTGATCCCGACGAGATCGCGGAAGTCGCCGATGAGGTGCGCCTGGTCGTAGTAGCCGGCGGCGCTGGCGATGCGGGACCAATCCGTCGTCGTCGCGGTGAGCTGGAGCACGCGTTGCAAGCGCACGGCGCGCGCGAAGTCTTTCGGCGCGATGCCGACGTTCTCGAGAAACGCGCGGCGCAGATGTCGCGACGTGACGCCGAAGTGCGAGGCGACCTCTTCGACGCGCAAGGGCTCGGCCTCGAGCATGCGCGCCGCGCGGCGCGCGATCCACGCCGACGCCGGTTCGAACGCGGCGCGCGCGGCGATCGCGTTCGACACGTCTTCGATCAGCTGCGCGGTCGTGGTCGCCGCGACCATGCGCTCGCACAGCTCGTCGCCGGCGCGGCCCCACACGTCGCGCAGCTTGATGTAAGCGTTCGCGGCGTCGCGGGCGGAGATCCCGAGCGCCGCGGCCCACCCCGGCTTGAGCCGGACGCTGATCGCGCGCGTGAGGTACGACGCGTTCTTGAACACCGCCCGCGTGCGCGGCCCCATGATCGTCAGGTCCGCGTTCGCGCCGATGACGCGAAGCACGAGCGAGGTCCTTCCGTCCGGAAAGTGGCGGACGTGTGGCGTCGCGAGCGTGCGCACGTCCTCGATGAACCGGGCGACCATGCGTACAGGGTACCGCTCGGCCTCGCGACGTCTACCGTGCCGCGTCCGAAATGTCCGGTCCTTCCAATTCGCAGGCCGCCCGCGGCGCTACCAAGGCGGCATGCATAAAAAACGCGTAGCGCTCGTCACCGGCGCCAATCAGGGAATCGGCCTGCAGATCGCGAAGGAGCTCGCCGCACGCTTCACCGTGTACTTGGGCTCGCGCGATCTCGCGAAGGGCCAAGCAGCTGCCAAGTCGCTGACCGGCGACGTTCGCGCCATCCAGCTCGACGTCACCGACCAAGCTTCGATCGCGGCAGCCGCGAAGCGCATCCGCGACGATGTCGGGCGGCTCGACGTGCTCGTCAACAACGCGGCGATCTCGAACACGACCAAGCGCGAAGGCGACACCGTCGAGGCCTACGCCGCGCGCACTCGCGCGAGCGCGATCTCGCTCGACGAGGTCCGCGCGATCTGGGAGACCAACGTGTTCGGCGCGCTCGCCGTGTATCAGGCGATGGTCCCGCTGCTGCGTGAAGCGCCCGAGGGTCGCATCGTCAACGTGTCGAGTGGCGTCGGCTCGCTCACGCGCAACTCGGATCCGAGCGTTCCGTATCGCGCCATCTTCGGACCGGGCTACGCCGCGTCGAAGACGGCGATGAACGCGATGTCGGTCGCGATGGCGATCGAGTGTGAGGGCACGCGGATCAAGGTCAACGCGTGCTCGCCCGGGTTCACGAAGACCAACCTCAACGGCTATCAAGGCACCGAGACCGTCGAGCAAGGCGCGAGCGAAGCGGTGCGGCTCGCGCAGATCGGCCCGGATGGACCTTCGGGCACGTTCTCTCACGCGACGCTCGGCATCTTGCCCTGGTGAACGGCGACGACCCTAAGAGCGCGTGCATGAAAGTCGAAGGCACGCGGTGAAGCCGCGCTCGCGTGTGTTGGATTGAACGCATGTCACCGACCCGAATCGGCCGCTCTCGCTGCCTGATGGCCGACGGCAGAATCGTCTGCCGCTAGACTCGTCTCGATGGCCGGCTATCGTTTCGAGTTCGCTGCGAGCGCATGCGGCCCCAAAGCGATCGAGGCGCTCGACGGTGAGCTCGGACGTCCGCGCATCACGGCCATCGCGAGAAAAGACTTCGGCAGCGCGTGCACTTCTGCGCGAGCTTGGTGCGAGCGCTGGGCGGAACAACTCGGCGATGCGCCGGACACGATTGCCGTCGAGGTGTACGAGGTGTTCGCCGACGGAGAGCCGCGCTTCACGCTCTACTACACGCCGTGGAGCGACAGCGGCAACCTCTTCTTCGCCGGGTCCGCACGTAAAGCGAAGCTCGCGTTGTGGCCGGACGGATTCCGGCCGACCGGGCCCGACGCCGACGCGTTGTCGCGGGCATTCCGCGTCGCGGTCGCGGAGCTCGCGGCCAAGAAAAAGCGGTCGTCGAAGAAGAGGAAGTAGTGCTGGTGAGCGAATGCCGATGGACACGCTGACGCTGACGAACCCACGCTCGCCCGCGACGACGAGAGAAGAAGGCATCATCGGGAGGTGGCGTTCGGAGTTTCACGTGTGAACGCGCGGTTGGCAGAAGAAGAGTGGCGTCCTCCGAGCTCGCGAGCGAGCGTTGCGTTGTCGAATCGAAACGCACACCCAAACAAGGAGGACGCCGATGGAGAGATACATCGGGCTGGATGTACACGCCACGAGCTGCACTGCGGCGGTGGTGAATGGGCACGGCAAGAGGCTTGGCTCGCACGTCATCGAGACGAACGGCATCGTGATGCGGATCGCATAACGGACGTTAACGGACGTTACGTAAACTCCTCCATCGCCGCGAACCCATTGGATGCTCTGCTATGGGAGGCGGCGTCAAGATGGATCACGAGCGTGCGCCCGCATTTCATCTGATGTCGGGCGTTCGTTTGCAGTCTTGAGTGTCGGGTGCAGATCGGAGTGCGATCCTTAGATATTCGAATTCGCTCGTAGCTTTTCGGAGAGAAGAGAAGAAGGCATCATCGGGAGGAGCATCGTCGAGAAGAAGATCACGAGAGACCACGTCGCGTTGCGTCCGAGGCGCGCGCGCCGCACGCGTGCTCGTCATGCAGCGTCGTCGCGGCGCCGAGCGCTCTTCCGATCGCGATGCGAACGTCGGACGTGTGCGCGACCCACGCGTACGCGTCGAGCAAGCTCCGCACCGCGACCGCCACGACGATCGCGCCGACCACCAAGAGCAATCCTGCGAAGGCTCGCCGGATCATCCCGTTGAGGATAGCCCAACTACGCGCCCGGAGTCGGAATCGAGTGGGGCCACCAGGGATCGCGCGAGCCGTCTCCCAAGGACGCGCGGAAGAAATCCACGAAGGCACGCACCTTCGAGGGGACGAAGCGGCGGTGCGGATACACGGCGAAGATCCGCCGGTGGCCGAGTGACCAGTCGAGCAGGACGGGTACGAGGTCGGCGTGCTCGACCGGAAGCAAGAAGCTCGGCAGCACGCCCATCGCGACGCCGCTGCGAACGGCGGCGACGTTCATCTCGCCGCTGTTCGCGACGATCGCCGGGCGCAGCCGGACCTTCGTCCGCTTCCCGCGACGCTCGAACGTCCACTCGTCGCGCACCGGCGGCTCGTTGAAGAGCGCGAAGCGATGCTTGCCGAGATCGGCGAGCGTGCGCGGGCGCCCGTGCTTCCGGAAGTAGCTTCGCGCGCCGAACAAGCCGAGCGTCGTGATCGCGAGCGGGCGCGCGACGAGCCCCGCGTCGATGGAGTCGGTGATGCGCAGGTACACGTCGATGCCTTCATCGACCATGTCGAGCGTCCGATTGGAGAACCGGACATCGAGGTCGATCGCGGGGTGAGCCTTCATGAACTCCGTGATGAGCTCGCGAAAGTGGCGGTTGAAGTCGAAGGGACCCGCGACGCGAAGCAGCCCCTTGGGCTCGGCGGTGAGCTCACCGATCGCGGCCTCCGAGTCGTCATACGCTTGCAGGCACTCGAGGCATCGCTCGAGATAGATTCGCCCAGCCTCCGTCACGCTCACGCTTCGAGTCGTTCGGTCGAGCAAGCGAATGCCGAGCCGATCCTCGACGGCGACCACGTGCTTCGTGACGGACGCGCGCGACATGCGCAGGTCCTCGGCGGCGGCCGTGAAGCTCGCGCGCTGGGCCACGCGGGCGAAGACGCGCATCGTCTGCAGAGCATCCATGTGGAGATCGTCTCATTGTTTCTCACGGAGAAACAATCAATTTCAACCAGTGCGTCTTCTGCGCTCCGCTTCGTCACGCGTAAGGTGATCCGCAGAAGGAGAGAACGAAATGAGCATCGAAGCTTTGCGTGAGGTGGTCGCGCAGCTCAGCGCATCGGCGAGCGCGCTCGCGGTCCTCGGCGCCGAGCTCGACGCGAGAGTCTCGGGGAAGGCGCTCCATCCGACCCTGCGGCGTCCGGTCGACGATCTGCTGCGCGAGGCCGGCGCGCTGCAAGCGCTCGAGGGGCTCTCGCCCGCCGAGGTCGCGCCGCTCTTGGCGGAGATCCGGCACTTCTGGGCGCTCGACGACGATTTCTTGGCGACGCCCGAGCGAGCTCCCGGATGGACGTACAGCGACGCCGAGGTGTTGCAGAGCGGCGGCGAGATCACGCAGGGGTTCGCGAACGTGCTGCCGCGACTCTTGCCGTTGCTCGAAGGCCTCTCGCCGCGGCTCGAGGGATCCGGCGCGGCGTTTCTCGACGTCGGAACCGGAGTGGCGGGGTTGGCGATTGCGATGGCGCGCAAATGGCGGGCGCTGCGCGTGGTCGGTCTCGACGTCTGGGGCCCGTCGCTCGCGCTCGCGCGCAAGAACGTCGGCGACGCTGGGCTGCAAGACCGGATCGAAGTTCGCGAACAGCCCGGCGAGGACCTGCCCGACGAGCGCGCGTTCGACCTTGCGTGGATTCCGGCTCCGTTCGTTCCGCCGCACGCGATCGGTCAGCTCGTCGAACGGGTCCATCGAGCGCTCAAGCCCGGCGGGTGGCTGCTGTTCGCCGCGGCCAGACCCGGACAGGACTTGAGAGGCGCCGCGCTCGGCTTCCGCGTGGCGCTCAGTGGTGGCGCGCCCATGACCCAGCAGGAGATCGAGAAGCTGCTCGCCGACAAAGGTTTCGCCGAGGTGAAAACACTCCCCGGCCCGCCGCGCGACTTCAAGATGATCGTGGCCGGTCGCCGAGCCGTCTGAAGGCGCCAGCGAATTGGGAAATTGCATCGGCAGCGCGTTCTCGCCCCGCGCTTCGAGCCGCGGCGCACGTGTGGGTCGCATCGACCTGCGTCGTTTGAGCGCGAGGACCTTCGGTTTCCTCGAAAAGTCACGTCTCGCGCGGGTACGCGTCTTGCGATTGCTCGCCGCATGAGTGACCTCGTCGACATGAAGAAACGGATCGACGCGACGCGGTTTCCGGAAAAAGAGACCGTCGCGGATTTTTCGCAAGGTGTGCCGCTCGCGACGATCAAGAAGCTCGCGCAGTACTGGGCCACTCGATACGAGGCTCGACATCCACTTCATCCACGTCCGGTCGAAGCATCCGAACGCGCTCTCGTGGCCGAGCCTGCGGAAGTCGCGCTCGGCGAGCCGGCGCTGGAGGCTCCGCGTCGAGAGCCCGAGCGCGCGGGCCGCGTCCGCGAGCGCGTCCGCGCCGTGTGATTCCTCGGCGGTGTAACATAGGCGACGACGCAGCCGGTCGAGAGGACGCATGGCGAAACCAAAGCGCACACGCCGGGACGACGTGGAGCAGGCGATCGATCGCATCCGCGCACGCATCGACGACGCGCGTCGGCTCGCGCCGCCCGGGGCCACGGCGGTCGCGCCCGGGCTCACGTGGACCGAGGACGCGCTCGCGGCGTTCGAAGCCAAGCATCACGTCGTGCTGCCGCCCGGCTACCGGCGCTTCCTCCGTGACGTCGGCGATGGTGTCGCAGGGTTCGGAAGCCCCGACGTACGCGGCGCTCGCGACGGCGCGCGTCTTCGGCTCCCTTTTCCGCTCGCCAAGGCGTGGTGCCATTCGTCGCAGGAGTCCTACTTTCGCGAGGCCGGCACATACGGCCGGAATCGCGCGCGCTTCTACGCCCTGCCCGAGGGCGCCGCGCACGCGGACGGCACGATGCGCATCGGCTCGACGGAAGACGACGGCAGCGCGATGGTGCTCGTCCTCAACGGCCCGCATGCGGGAGAGGTATGGATCGACAGCACCGGCTACGACGGCGGCGGCATGGCGCCGGCGAAGCCGAAAGACTTCCTGCCGTTCGTGATCGCCCGGCTCGACGCGACGTGCGCCGACCTCGCGTACGCACACGAAGTCGCGCAGGCGGTCTCGAAGGACTTCGGCGCTTCGCTGCTCGCCACGAAAAACGGAAAAGGCCGCGAGCGCGCGACCGAGGCGCTCGCGGCGTACGCGCGCAAGGCGAGGGTGCGCGATCGAGAAGCGGCCGACCCGAGCAATCTTCGGGTGGCTGCCGCGATCCATCGTCTGCTCGGCGAGCCCGGATGGGCCGCCATCGCGCTCGCGAGCGGCGGGCTCTGGCGAGAGCTCCTGGAGGATTGCCGAGCTGCGTCGACCAAGCCGGATGGCTTCGGCAAGCAACACGACACGTACGCGGTGCTCGAGCTCCTCGCTTCGCGTGCGCTCGACGAGACCCCGCGAAGAGAGGCACTCGATCGGGCGACGGCCGCCCAGGGCATCTGGCAGGGGAACAGCGCTGGCTTCGCTCTCCAGCGAATGCAACCGGCGCGCGCCGCGTCGGTCCTCGACGAGCTTCACCCGGCGACGGCCTTGCAGCTCGTCGGCGGCGCGGATCTTCACCTGCCCGCGGAGCTCGTGAAGCCGGCGCTCGTTCGCGCTGCGCGGTGGGCCGCCGAATCCTCCGACGACGGGCCGTGCCTCGAGCCGCACGCCTTCACGCTCCGGGATCGCTGCCTTCGCGATCGTGCCTTCTCCGACGTCGTGCGCGAGCCGCTGCTGGATCTTTGGGTGGTCGCCGGGAGAAACACGCGAAAGAAGCTCCCCGCGATGGTCGACGCACTCTTCCCCGGCGCGTTCTCCGGTCCCGAGCAAGCAGAGGCGGTGGCACGTCAGCGGCTGGGGCTGACC
>Ga0335082_10008719_pt1 | contig 11022 bp, 8 predicted proteins | sample Lox_Sample_41_FD_206718 | JGI IMG/M metagenome (GOLD analysis project Ga0335082, IMG submission 206718) | Soil microbial communities from Loxahatchee National Wildlife Refuge, Florida, United States - Lox_Sample_4.1 | ecosystem: Environmental > Terrestrial > Soil > Wetlands | place: USA: Florida... | reverse complement strand
GCGATCGAGACCCGCTGCTGCATGCCGCCCGAAAGCTGCCAGGGGAATTTTCGCTCAAACCCTTTCAGATTGACCAGCGCAAGATAATGTTCTGCGCGCTGCCGCTGCTCGGTCTCGGAATAGCCCATGACCTCCAGCGGCAGTTTCAGATTTTTTTCGATGGTGCGCCACGGAAACAGTGCGGGTGCCTGGAACACATAGCCATAGCTGCGCGCGAGCCGGGCGTTTTCCGCGCTCATGCCGTTGACCGACAGGGTGCCGGAGGTCGGCTGCTGGAGGTCGGCGATGACGCGCAGCATCGTGGTCTTGCCGCATCCCGAAGGCCCGATGAAGGAGACGAACTCGCCGGGAGAAACCTGCAACGAAACGTTGGACAGCGCCTCAACCTTGCCGTCCGCGGTCTCGAAGATGAGCGAAATGTCCCGGGCATCGACGACCAGGCGCTCGGTCACGGGATCGGTCACCATTGCGCTGGCGCTGCCGGCTGAAGGAGAACGGGACGCGCTTTCGTCAGGGGAATGCCCCGCTGATGGTGGGTTGACAATCGAGATATTTGGCTCAGACAGTGCCATTTCATCAGTGTGACAAAAGCCGAAATCCGTGGCGCGCTCAACCTTTGCGCATTCGGTGAGAATTATTAGCAGGAATTCGACGCATTTCCATGCAGATGTGCAGCTTCATCCACGGTCAGGCTTTTGACTCGCGCGCGTCGGCGGCAGATACTTTCGTCGCTTTCCCTTGGCGAAACCAGAGCGCTCGTCCTTCGAACCTGCATTGATCACCCATGAAGCCTGCTCCCTTCAGATATATCGCGGCGTCGTCGCTGGATCACGCCCTTTCGCTGAAGGCCGAGCATGGCGACGATGCGCGTTTCCTGGCTGGCGGTCAAAGCCTGATTCCGGCGATGAACTTTCGCCTGGCGCGGCCAGCGGTCCTGATCGACATCAACAGCCTGACGGAGATTGCCGGAGTGACGGGATCGCCCGGCAGCGAGATACGGATCGGCGCGGTGACGCGTTATCGCGCGCTGGAGCGCGAGGACGATTTTCTGAAGGGCTGTCCGCTGTTCGCCGACGCGCTGCCGCACATCGCCCATCCGGCGATCCGCAATCGCGGCACGATCGGCGGCAACCTGTCCCATGCCGATCCGGCCTCCGAGCTGCCGGCGGTGGCGCTCGCGATGCAGGCGCGCCTGCGCGTGAGGTCGGTGCGCGGGGAGCGCGCGCTGACGGCGTCCGAGTTCTTCGTCGGCCTGCTCACGACCGCGGTCGAGACCGACGAGATGCTGACCGAGATTATCCTTCCGCCACCGCAGCCGCGCAGCGGCAGCTGTTTCATGGAAATCGCGCGCCGTCGCGGCGATTTCGCGCTGGCCGGCGTCGCGGCGGTGATCACGCTCGACCAGGAGCGGCGCTGCGCGGCCGTGCGGCTTGCGCTGTGCGGGGTCGGCGACACGCCCGTCGACGCCAGCGCGGCCGCCGCTTGTCTGCTCGGCCAGCCCTGCAACGACCAGACCATCGCCGAGGTCGCCGCCGCCGTGCGCGAGACGGTCACGCCATCGGGCAGTGTTCACGCCAGCGCCGCCTACCAGCGCCATATCGCCGGTGTGCTGGTTGGCCGCGCCCTCAAGACCGCGCATGAGCGCATCGGTCATGCCGCCTGACCACCACGAGATCTCGGTGACCGTCAACGGGACGGCCTATCGGGGCCGTGTCGAAGCGCGGATGCTGCTGAGCGATTTCCTGCGCCATGATTTGCGGCTTGCGGGCACCCATGTCGGATGCGAGCACGGCGTGTGCGGCGCCTGCACGGTGTTGCTCGATGGTGTTCCCGTGCGCTCCTGCCTCATGCTCGCGGTGCAGGCCGACGGCCATGAGTTCATGACCATCGAAGGGCTTGCACCCGATGCGGAGCGGTTGCATCCCGTTCAGCAGGCGATGCACAACCATCATGGCCTGCAATGCGGCTATTGCACCCCGGGCATCCTGATGACGATGACGGCCTTCCTGAAAGAGAATCCGTCGCCATCGGAGGACGAGGTTCGCGAGGCGCTCTCAGGCAATCTCTGCCGCTGCACCGGCTACCAGAACATCGTCGGCGCCGTGCTGGATGCCGCGCTGACCATGCGGACGTCGTCATGACCACCCGCTACTTCGGAGCTCCGGTCAGGCGCAATGAGGACAAGAGGCTGCTCACCGGGCAGGCGCTCTTTATTGACGATATCGAGCTGCCAGGCATGCTTTATGCGGCCTTCCTGCGCAGCCAGGTCGCTCATGCGCGCATCAGGCATATCGATGTCTCCAGGGCGCTGCAACGCGAGGGCGTCGTCGCCGTGTACACCGCCGCCGATCTCGGTGCCTATTGGCAGGCGGGGCCATTGCTCGTCCCGGCGCCGCCGATCCCCGGGCTGGTTTTCAACGCGCGCACGCAGGTGCCGCTCGCCAAGGACAAGGTCCGCCATGCCGGCGAGCCGCTGGCGGTCGTCATCGCGGAGAGCCGCTACATTGCCGAGGACGCGCTCGAGGACATTTTGGTGGAGCTCGAGGCACTGTCCGTCATCGTCGACCTCGAAGCCGCGCTGAAAACCGCCGCGGCGCCGGTGCACGACGACCTCGGCAGCAACGTCGCCTCCCATGCGCGCCAGATCAAGGGCGACTATCGCAGCGCCGTCGCCAAGGCCGCGCTCGTGCTGAAACGCCGCTTTCACTACGAGCATGGCATCTCCTCGCCGATCGAGACCCGCGGTGTGGTCGCGCAATGGGACGCGCGCGGCCGGCAGATGACGATCTGGGACACCACCCAGGCGCCGGTCTTCGTGCGCAACGGTCTCGCCGCGATTTTGGGCCTGGGGGAGCGGCAGGTGCGCGTGATCGCGCCGTTCGTCGGCGGCGGCTTTGGGCCAAAGATCATGATGTTCTATCCGGAAGAGGTGACGCTGCCGTGGATTGCGATGCGGCTCAATCGCCCGATCAAATGGATCGAGGACCGCTTCGAGCATTTTTTCGCCACCACCCATGAGCGCGGGCAGATCCACGACGCCGAGATCGCGCTCGATGACGAGGGCCGCATTCTCGGCGTCAAGGACGTGTTCCTGCACGACACCGGCGCCTACAACCCGTATGGGCTGACCGTGCCGCTCAACAGCCAGTGCACGTTGCTCGGGCCTTACGTCATCCCCGCCTATGACTCGACCTTCACCGCCGTCTTCACCAATTTGCCGATCGTCACCCCGTATCGCGGCGCCGGCCGCCAGCACGGCGTGTTCGTGATCGAGCGGCTGCTCGATCTGGCCGCGCACGAATTGAAGATCGATCCAATCGAGATCAGGCGCCGCAATTTGATCCCGCCGGACGCGTTCCCCTACAAGAACGAGATCATCTACCAGGATTTTCAGCCGCTCGAATATGACAGCGGCAATTACGCGCCGGTGCTCGACAAGGCGCTCGCCGCGATCGGCTATGACGCGTTCGTCGGGCACGAACAGCCGCGCTTGCGCGCAGAGGGCCGCTGCGTCGGCATCGGCGTTGCCTGCTATGTCGAGGGCACCGGCATCGGGCCTTACGAGGGCGCCAAGGTGCAGGTGCAGACCAACGGCAAGGTCAGCGTTGCCACCGGCGTCGGCACGCAGGGGCAGGGCCATTTTACGAGCTTTGCGCAGATCGTCGCGGACGAACTCGGCGTCGATGTCCGCGACATCGATATCGTGACCGGCGACACCGACCAGTTCTATTGGGGCGCCGGCACCTTTGCAAGCCGCGGCGCCGTCGTCGCCGGCAATGCCGTGAGCGCTGCGTCGCAGGCGGTGCGCAGGAAGGCGTTGAAGCTCGCCGCCGAGGCGTTCGAATGTTCGGAAGCGGACCTCGTGGTCGCGGACGGAAAAGTGTCGATCACCGGCATCCCGGAAAAATTCATCCGCCTCGGCGAGCTCGCCCAGCGCGCCAATCCGATGCGCGGCGCGGTCATACCGGGGACCGAGCCGGGGCTGGAGTCGACGCAGTATTTCGGGCCCGCCAAGGGCGCCACCGCCAACGGCGTGCATGCTGCGATCATCGAGGTCGATCCCGAAACCTTCGAGCTGAAAATCCTGAAATATGTCGTGGTGCATGATTGCGGCACGGTGATCAATCCGTTGATCCTGGAAGGCCAGATCCACGGCGGCGTCGCGCAGGGCATCGGCAACGCGTTCTTTGAAAAACTCACGTTCGACGAGCAGGGGCAGCTGCAAAATGCTTCGCTTGCCGACTATCTGCTGCCGACCGCGCTCGATGTGCCGCGCATGGAGCTCGATCACACCGTGACGCCGTCGCCGCTCAATCCGCTGGGGACGAAGGGGGCGGGCGAGGCCGGTGCGATACCGGTCGGGGCGGTATTCGCCGAGGCGATCGAGGACGCGCTCGGACTGAAGGACAAGAAGATCGAGCTCAACGAGATTCCGCTCAGTCCGAGCCGGCTGTTCGAGCTGATCGGTGGAGGACGCACATGAAAGCGGCGCGGGTTTTCAGGCTGTCGATGGCCCATCCCGGAGACCTCACCGAACTGGAGCGGTTGATCGCAAGCGGCACCGTCGCCGCCTCGGACGTGGTCGCCATCATCGGCAAGACCGAGGGCAATGGCGGGGTCAACGATTTTACCCGCGGATATTTCACCCAGACCCTGATGGGGTTGCTGTCAAAACATCTCGGAAAATCGCCGGAGCAACTGGTCCGCGAAATCCCCTGCGTGCTCTCGGGCGGCACCGAGGGCGTGATGAGCCCGCACTATCACGTGTTCTGCATCAGCGATGCTGATCCATCGGCAAAGCGATTTGCGTCGGCGCTTGCGATCGGCACTGCGTTCAGCGCCCCGGTCGCGGCCGAGGATGTTGGGCGCCGCGCCCATGTCGAAAGCGTCGCGACGGCTGTGCGCAGCGCGATCGCCAGCGCCGGCATCGAGCGGCTGGACGACGTGCATTTCGTGCAGGTCAAGTGCCCCTGCGTGACGGTGGCCCGTGCGTCGGCGGCGATGGCAGCCGGCAAGTCCCCGCTCACGACCGATCCCAACAAGTCGATGGCATTTGCGCGCGCTGCCGGCGCCTTTGGCGTTGCACTGGCGCTCGATGAGATCGAATCGGCCGGTTTCAACGATGCCTCGCTGCTCTCGGATTTCTCTATCCAGTCGCCGCGCGCCAGCATTTCCTCTGGCGTCGAGGTCGAATGCAACGAGGTGGTGGTGCTGGGCAACAGCCCGTCCTGGGGCGGCGATTTGCGCATCGCGCACCGGCCGATGAGCGATGCGCTCGACATCGGCGGCATTGTCGATGTGCTCGGCGATCTCGAAATCTCTGCGCGCCCTCAGGTCTCACAAGCCGATGCCGCGCGCATCGCCTGTGTGCTGGTGAAATGCGAGCCGGACCGGCGCGGCAAAATCCGCGGCAACCGCCACACCATGCTCGACGACACCGACATCAATGCGCAGCGGCACATCCGCGGCGCGGTCGCAGGGCTGGTCGCGGGCGTGATCGGCGATGGGCGCATTTTTGTGTCGGGCGGCGCCGAGCATCAGGGGCCGGATGGCGGCGGTCTGATTGCCGTGATCGCCTCACAGCAGCGAGGCAGATAGCGGCATGCGGATCGTCATCGTCGGCGCGGGGGTTGCGGGATGCGTGATGGCGCGCCGCCTGTCGCGGCTCGGTGGCGCCGAGGTCATGTGCCTCGAGCGCGTCGCGCGCGACGATCATTCGGAAGCAGGTACCGGCCTCAATGTCGGCCCCAACGCGGTCAAGGCGCTCAGGGTCATCGATCCCGAGCTTGCCGACAGCATCACCCAAAACAGTTTTGTCTGGCGCAATTGGCGGATCTCGCTCACCGACGGCACGGTGCTGTTCGATCTGCCGCTCTCGGAGGTCGCCGACGGGCCGGGCTGGCGCATCCGCTGGTCGGAGCTCTATCGCGTGCTGCGCGAGGCCGCCGCACCCCATGTCCAATATGGCTGCGAGATCACCGACATCGGCCGCGATGCCGCCGATCCGTGTAAGACGCGCCTGACCTGGACGCAGGATGGCAGGATCGCCCATCTCGACGGCATCGACCTGTTGATCGCGGCCGACGGACGCTATTCGCGGACGCGGCGCATCATGTCCGGCGAGCCGGGCATCCGGCTGACCGGCGTTGCGGTCTTCCGCGTGCTGGTCGGCGATACGTCGGGTGGATTGATCGATGACTATGAGCAATGGTTCAACGGTCCCAACCGCCTGCTCGCCTTCCGAGTGCCGCCCAGTCATGTCTACATTGCTGGCACCTTTCCGATTCCGCCGGAGGCGGACATCCCCGAAGATCTGAAGGCGCCGCAAGTGCTGCACGCGGCCTATACCCCGCCCAACGCGCCGCCGAGTGCGCAGGCGCGCTGGCTGATCGACACGGTGTGCCAGAACGCAGCCGAGACGCATTGGGCGCGGATGCAGGAGCACGACCTGCTGTATCGCGCCGATGATTGCAACGTGCTCTATCTCGGCGACGCCGCCCACGGCATGGTGCCGACGCTGGGGCAGGGCGCGACGCAGGCCATCGAGGATGCGGCGAATGCGGCCGCCCTCATCGCGCGACACCATCGCGATGGCGTAGACGATGTCGGCCGCTGGCTCGCCGACATCGAAGCCTTGCGCAAGGATCGCATGCGCTTTGTGATGGAGTTCTCGCGCGATGCGACCGACACGATGCTGGCGGGTGCCGATCCCGTGGAAGGCACCAGGCACAAGAACGAGGGGCCGTTCCGAAATCGCCTGAAGGCGCTCTATCGCGATGTCGGGTTGCCGTGATGGAACTTGGTCTCGCTGAAGCCGCGGTTGCTTCATACCGGCCCTTCCCATCTCGGTTGTAGCTGCGGCGGTCTGATTCGTGTGCGTTGCAACAAATTCTTTAATGCCACCATAAATTTAGGCGGGCTTAACCTGCGTTGTTCTGCTATAGATAGGCCAGCCGGAACCGCGGGGTGGCCCGCCACTGCCGGCAAAAGCGCGATCAGGCCCGTCGGAGAGGCGGGCCGTTGGCTTTTTGGGACCAGCTTCGCAGATCAACATGAGCCGCTCGAACCGCACCGACCATATCCGCCTCACCTCCCATCCGGAGCCCGGCGCCAAGCACGCATTCCCGATCAACTGGGGAGCGGCCGATGCACGCGCACGCGGGCCCATCATCGGGACGGTGTCGCGGCCCCAGGATCGCAACGTGATCGGCAGCCATGGCGGTTCCTATGCGGTCTACCGGGCGCTCGCGGTCTCGGCGGGCGCGCTCGATCCGATCCGCCGCCCCGATCTGACCAATACCCATCCTGCAGCTACCATCGGGCCATTCCCGCAATGGAGCGATCCGAAGCGTATTGTCGCGCTCGATCCCTGGGGGCATCTCGTCGCGGAGAATTTCCGCACCGAGATCGCCGAAGGCGCCGACATCCGTCCGTCGATCGCGATTACACGCGCGCGGCTCGATTTGCCCGAGATCCAGTCGGCGATTGCCGCCAGGCGGCTGAAAAGCGACGGCACCGTCGTGCATGCCAATGGCAGCGTCTCGGTGGTGAAGGTCGCGATCGATCCGGTCTGGTATCTGCCCGGCGTGGCCGAGCGTTTTGGTGTCAGCGAGACCAGCCTGCGGCGCACGCTGTTCGAGCAGACCGCGGGCATGTTTCCGGAGCTCGTCACGCGCCCGGACATGCAGGTATTCCTGCCGCCGATCGGCGGCACGACGGTCTACATGTTCGGCGACGTGTCAAAACTTCCCGATCACCGCACCCGCATCACCTGCCGCGTCCACGACGAGTGCAACGGGTCCGACGTGTTCGGCTCCGATATCTGCACCTGCCGGCCCTATCTCATTCACGGCATCGAGGAATGCGCCCGCGACGCCCAGGCCGGAGGGCTTGGCCTGATCGTCTACAATCGCAAGGAGGGCCGCGCGCTCGGCGAGGTCACCAAATTCCTGGTCTACAATGCGCGCAAGCGCCAGGAAGACGGCGACGCCGCCGCTGCCTATTTCGAGCGCACCGAATGCGTCGCCGGCGTGCAGGATGCGCGCTTCCAGCAGCTGATGCCTGACGTCATCCACTGGCTCGGCTTGCAGCGGATCGATCGCTTCCTGTCGATGAGCGACATGAAATATGACGCGCTGACCGGTCAGGGCATCGACATCGTCGAGCGCGTGCCGATCCCGGACGAACTCATCCCGGCGGACGCGCACGTCGAGATCGCGGCCAAAAAGGCCGCCGGCTATTTCTCGCCGGAGGCGCCGACCCCGAAAGATCTCAACGACGCCATCGGCCGTTCGCTGGAAAAGTATTGAACGCCGTGACTGCGCTGGTGATGGCCACTGAAGCGGAGGCGCTGTCGCTTTTGACGGCCGAAGCGGTGCGCAGCCGCGCCGGGATCATGCTGGCCACGGGCTTGCGCGACAGTCTTGCGCATTTCCGCATCGATCTCGATCGCATGGATGATGTCGCCGAGGCCGTCCTCGCGACCATCGAAAAGGCCTATCCGTCGCTGAAAATTCCGTTCCATGCGCGGTGGCGGCATTTTGTGGTCGGCGGCACGGATCGCTGGGCTGATATGGCGGATCCCATGTCATGGCCCGACCCCGCCACGCGGGCGCGCGCCGAGTTCGATCTCGCCATCGTCAGCGTGCTGCTCGATGCCGGCGCGGGCGCCGCCTGGCGCTATCGCGATGCGCGAAGCGGAAAGGCGATCGGCCGCTCTGAAGGGCTTGCGATCGCGAGCCTCGACATGTTTGCGAGCGGTGCGTTCTCCAGCGACAGCCGCGATCCGCCCCGCGTCGACGCGGACCGGCTTTCGGACTTGTCCGTCGCGGCCCTCGAACGGGGCTTTCAGGTCAGCGCCGACAATCCGCTGGTCGGTCTCGAGGGACGCGCAAAGCTGTTGCGGGCCCTGGGCGCGCATGTCGCTGCGCGCAAGGATGTGTTCGCGACACGCGATGGTCCGCGACCCGGCGGCCTGTTTGATCACCTGACTTCGCGCGCACAGAACGGCACGATCGCGGCGCCGATGGTGTTGTCGGAAGTGCTGCGCCATCTCGGCCCGATCTGGCCGTCGCGGCTCGTGCTTGCCGGCATTCCGCTCGGCGACTGCTGGCGCCATGACGCGATCAGGACCGATGATGCGACGGGCGGATTGATGCCGCTGCACAAGCTCTCGCAATGGCTGACCTACTCGCTGATCGAGCCGCTGCAGCGCGCCGGCCTCACGGTGACAGACATCGATGGCCTGACCGGGCTCGCGGAATATCGCAACGGCGGACTGTTTGTCGACCTCGGCGTTCTCTCGCTGCGTGATGCCGGTGATGCCGACCGCGCGCATGAAGTCGACTCCACGCTGGTGGTGGAATGGCGCGCGCTGACGGTGGCGCTGCTCGATCGTCTCGCGGAGAAGATTCGCGCGCGGCTTGGCTGCAGTGCGGCCGAGCTGCCACTGGCGAGCCTGCTGGAAGGCGGCACCTGGGCCGCGGGCCGCGCCGCGGCTTTCGCCCGGCGCCCGGACGGCGCGCCGCCGATCAAGGTGATCAGCGACGGGACGGTGTTTTAGGGATAATAACTCGCTATTCAGGAAACGCGCCGTCATTGCGAGGCGCCCTTGCGCCGAAGCAATCCAGCGTTCCCGCGGAAAGACTCTGGATTGCTTCGCTTCGCTCGCAATGACGGAAGATGGCTACAAGCAGCTAAACCGATCAGGAGCCTCGTTCCCATGGAAGGCGTCACCGTCGTCGATCATCCGCTGGTCCAGCACAAGCTCACGCTGATCCGCGACAAGTCGATCTCGACCAAATCGTTCCGCGAACTCCTGAAGGAGATCGGGATGCTGCTGTGCTACGAGGTGACGCGCGACCTGCCGCTGGCCGAGGTCGAGGTCGAAACGCCGCTGGCGCGGATGCAGGCGGCAAAAATCGCCGGCAAGAAGCTGGTGTTCGTGCCGGTGCTGCGCGCCGGCGTCACCTTCGTTGACGGCATGCTCGACCTGGTGCCGACCGCGCGCGTCGCCCATATCGGCCTCTACCGCGAGCCGCACACCTTTGCGGCGGTGGAGTATTTCTTCAAGTCTCCCTCCGATCTTTCCGAGCGGCTTGCGATCGTGGTGACGCCGGTGGTCGCGACCGCCAATACCGCGGTCGCCGCCATCGATCGCCTCAAGGAGCGCGGCGCCAAGGACATCCGCCTGGTCTGCCTGATCGGCGCGCCCGAAGGGTTTGAGCGGGTGCGCGGCCTGCATCCGGACGTGCCGATCTGGACCGCCAGCATCGACGAGGGCCTCGACGACGACGGTTTCATCCTGCCCGGCCTCGGCGATGCCGGCGACCGCACCTATGGTACGCGGTAGCCTCACCTGAGATGCTGCTGGAAGAACGCGATCACGGCCGCGTTGAACTCCCGGTGGAACGCGGCGCGGTCGAAACCCGGCGCGTCCGTGCATATCTCCGGGGCCGCCTGCGCCATTGCCGGCGGGCAGGGCGGCACGAAGGCGAAATGGCCGGAGTTCGGAACCACGTGATATTCGTGTCTGGCCGGCAGGTTTGCGTCCACGGCAGCCACATCGCGGGGAAGCACGCCGTCGCCGCCGCGCTCTGACGCCCACAGCTGAACCGGCAGCTTGACCGCCGCGAGGCTGTCGGCGGTGAAGAAGATGGCGAGCGGGTCGGCGATGACGGCAGCCTTGATCCGGGGATCGTGGGTGAGAGGCTCTGCGGGATATTTCTTTTCGATGACCTGCACGCAGGCGTTGTTGGCCGAATGCTGGCAGAACGCGGTGGCTTCGGCCCACACGGGATTGCCGCCCGTCAGCACCAGCCCAGTGTAGCCGCCCCGTGAAAAGCCGAAAAATCCGATCCGGTCGCGATCGATGGCCGCACTGAACGGCGATGCACCGAGCATGAAATCGATCAGGCGCTTGATGTCCTGCGGCCGCTCGACATAAACGGACACGTCGTCCGAACGACTCCGATCAAATGAGTTGTCGCCGGGATGACCGATCGCCGCGACGATGTAGCCGGC
>Ga0335082_10008718_pt1 | contig 11022 bp, 10 predicted proteins | sample Lox_Sample_41_FD_206718 | JGI IMG/M metagenome (GOLD analysis project Ga0335082, IMG submission 206718) | Soil microbial communities from Loxahatchee National Wildlife Refuge, Florida, United States - Lox_Sample_4.1 | ecosystem: Environmental > Terrestrial > Soil > Wetlands | place: USA... | reverse complement strand
CACGTGCGACGGGGGGCTCACCGCGTGTGGCGAGCAGTGCGCCGATCTCACGAGCGACCCGAAGAACTGCGGCGCGTGCGGGCACGACTGCCTGGGCGGGCTCTGCACGACGAGCGCGTGTCAGCCCGTGACGCTCGCGCCAGGACAGAACAGTCCTTATGCCATCGCCCTCGACGGGACCAACGTCTACTGGACCAACCTGGTTGGAAACACCGGCACGGTCATGTCGTGCGCGAAGGCCGGGTGCAACATGAGCCCGGCCACGATCGCCTCCGGCCTGGACTGGCCGAGCGGCATCGCGACCGACGGGACGAACGTCTACTTCACCACCGGCGGCGCCGTGATCCTGTGCCCGATCGCCGGATGCCCCGCCATGAACCCCCAGGCCGTGGCGTGGGGACAGAACAACCCGGCGGGCATCGTCCTGCAAGGGTCGACCCTCTTCTGGACGAACGCCGTCAAGACCACCGGCGTCGTGCTGTCGTGCGGGGCGACCAACTGCCAGAACAACACGAACCTCATCTCGAACAACGAAGACCAGCCCACCAACATCACGGCCGACGCGGTGAGCGTCTACTGGGTCGATAGCCACGGCGGCGACGTACGGAGCTGCGGCGTCGGCGGGTGCATGTCGGCGACCGAGGTCGCCTGGAACCAGGCCGGTCCCCAGTGGATCGCGGTGTCCGGAGCGAACCTCTTCTGGACGAACCTGTACGACGGCACGGTGATGCGCTGTGCGACGCAGAACTGCAACGGCCAGGAGGCGAAGCTGGCCGTGGGGCAGAACGGGCCGCAGGGCATCGCGGTGGACGGCACCAACGTCTACTGGGCCAACAACCAGGGCGGCACCCTGGTGAAGTGTGCAGTCGGCGGTTGCCCCGAGCCGACCACGGTCGCCTCGGGCCAGAACATGCCCATGGCCGTCGCACAGGACGCCACCGCCATCTACTGGACGAACAATGCGAGCAACGGCGCGGTGATGAAGCTCGCCAAGTGATGCGCGGCCCGGCAGCTTCTCGCTAGGCCCGCGGGCCTTCGATACACTCGTGGCGATGGACTCGCACCGCGCGCTCCCCTCGTTGGTCGCGCTGCTCGCGGTGGCCTCGACGGCTCGGGCGCAGGAGCAGCCGGCCCCCGGACACGACTCGGACGCTGCGTGCACGGCGGCGTACACGAGCGGCCAGAGGCTGCGCAAGAAGGGCGAGCTCATCGCGGCCAAGAAGCAGCTGACGACGTGCGCGAGCCCCTCGTGCTCGTCCGTCCTCCGCGACGATTGCGCGCGGTGGCTCACCGAGGTGGGGGCGCTGATGCCTTCGCTCGTCATCGCCGCGCGCGGGCCGTCCGGCGAGGACGCGACGGAGGTCCGCGTGCTCGTGGACGGTGCCGTGCTGGCCGAGCGGATCGGCGGCGTGCCCCTGGAGGTGGACCCGGGACCCCACCGGCTTCGCTTCGAGATGCAGGGTGCGCAGCCGGTCGAGAAGGACGTCGTCGTCCGCGAGGGCGAGAGGGCACGACGGATCGACGTGGCGTTCGTGGCCGGCTCGGCGTCGGCGCCCGCGTCCACCTCTGCATCCACCGGCGAGACGCCGCCGGACGCGTCCGAGGAGCCCGGACGCCCGGTGCCGGCGCTCGCGTGGATCCTCGGCGGCGTCGGCGTGGCGGCGCTCGGGGTGGGCATCGGCTTCGAGGTCGACGGGCTCAGCAAACGCTCGGCCCTCGGCGCGTGCTTCGGCAAGTGCAGTCAGGACGCCATCGACGCGGCGAAGCGTTCGTTCAACATCGGCGACGTCGCCACGGCCGTCGGCGTCGCCGCGCTGGCGGCGGGCGCGTTCGTGTTCTTCACGCGGCCGGCGACTCAGGCATCGGCGTCGTCGGCGCTGCGACTCGAGGTCGTCCCCGCCGATCGGGGCGCGCTCGCGGGCGTGCGAGGCGCCTTCTGAGGCCGGTCGATCGCGCGTCCGTGTGGTTCGGCACGCTGTGCGCGATCGGCGCCGTCGTCGTCCTCGTCCTGAATCGACCCGGAGGCCCGGGAGTCCAGACCTCGGTCGTGCTCGCGATCGAGGCGGGCCTTTGCTCGCTCCTGGCGCGGCTCGGCCGACCGACGGCGAGCCTCGCCTCCGTGGTGCGCGTCGCGCTGCTGATCGCGATCGGGCTGCTCACGGCGTGGCCGGCGTACTTCTTCGGGCCCAACGGCTGGTTCGCCGCGCTCCTGGTGACCGTGCTGTGCCTCGTGGGCGTGCTGGGAGAAGACGAGCACGGTCGCACGGCCTCGCGGTTCTTCTATCTCGCGCTCGCGGCGGGACAGGCTGTCGTCTTCGCCCTGGTGGCGACTCACACGATCCCGGACGTTTCTCTCGCGCCCGTCATCGTGGGCTCGCATCCGATGGCCCACCACGCGGCGGCTCATCTCTTCGTGCAGGGGATCTATCTGGCCGCGTTCCTCTCGGCGCGCACGTTCAACAAGCGCTATCGCGCCATCGCCGTGCAGCTCGAGGTCGCGGGCCGGGCGGAGATGATCCGCGCTGCCCTGCTCCAGGAGGCTCGGGCCGATTACCGGCGTGCGCTGCGGATCGGTCGGCGGGGTCTCGAAGGCCGGGGAGCAGCCCCCTCGCCGCGCGACGATGCCGCCACCGTTCGCGAGGCTCTCGTCGTGGAACCCGACACGGAGGTCGACTCGCCGGCGACGATCGCGTCGTCGGACGTCGTGTCCGAGGAGGTGGCCGTCGCCCGCGTGTTCGACGGCGCCGCCTCGTCGAGCGACGACGCCGGAGAAGCCGAGAAGCCCGCGGCCCGCTCCGACGCGTGGCTCAAGGCGTCCAACGACCGGATGCGCCGCGTCTTCGTCATGGTGATCGCGGTTTGCGCCAGCGGGGCCGCCCTCCTCGGCGTGATCGCCGTGCACCGCGGTCCGCTCTACGTCGCGTGGGCATGCACCGCCGGGATCGCCGCCGCGGTGTGGGCGCACAACGTCCGCGTCCTGCGCCACGGCGACGCGGGCGAGCATTGGCCATGGACCATCGCCGGCGTGCTCAGCGTCGGCCCGGCGTTCTCGATGGGCCTGCACAGCGCGTTCGCAGCGTTCATCGTGGCGCCCCTCTTCCTCGGGGGCCTGTTCCGCGCGACCGACCGCGCCGCGTGGGGCGGCGACCGGCGAGGACGGATCTGGATCGGCATCGCGGTGGCCCATGCGACCGCGTTCGCGCTGGTCTACACGGGGGTGCTGCCCGACCTCGGCAACGTCCCGATCCTCGTCGAGGGGGTCCCGCGGTGGGAGGGCGTCGCGCAGCACGCGATGCTGCAAGGGGTCTACGCCACCGCGTTCGCCGCAGGAGTGACGGTCGATCGCCGCTACGAGGCCCTGATGGAGCAAGCGCGGGCGGCATCGCGCCGGGCGGCGCGCGAGCAGGCGACGCTGCTCGCAGCCACCCGGGAGATCGATCGGCTCCTCGGCGGTGACGCCGAGGCGATCTTCCTCCATCAGCAGATCGGACCTTACCGGTTGCAGCGGCTCCTCGGGCGCGGGGGAATGGGCGACGTGTACGAAGGCGTCGACATGCGGTCCGGGGAGCGGTTCGCGGTCAAGCTGGTGCGGCGCGAGCGCGCGGCCGATCCGACGTCGCTTCGCCTGTTCGCCGAGGAGGCGCGGGCGCTCGGGAGAGTGCAGAGCCCCTATGTCGCGCGCGTCGTCGACGCCGGCGGCATCGAGGGCGACTTGCCGTACATCGCGATGGAGCTGGTCGAGGGCCAGCCCCTGTCGGCGGTCCTGCAGCGGCGCGGCCGGCTTCCGCTCCGGGAGCTACGGGCGCTGGTCCGCGACGTCGCGCGAGGGCTGACCGACGTGCACTCCGCCGCCGTCGTGCACCGTGACGTCATGCCGCAGAACATCATCCTCACCGGCTCGAATCAGGGTGACCGGTGGAAGCTCGTCGACTTCGGCGTGGCGCAGGTCCAGGACCTGATGGGCGGGGTGAGTGGCGTGGTCGTGGTCGGAACGCCGCAGTACATGGCGCCCGAGCAGGCGAGCGGCAAACCGGTCGATGCGCGCGCCGATCTGTACAGCCTCTGTCTGGTCGTCTACCGCGCGCTCACCGGACGGCCGGCGCTCGTGGGCGACCCGCAGGAGCTCGCCCGCGCCCGGCTGCGGCCCCCGCCGCATCCGCGGATCTTCGTCGACGTCCCGTGGGACGTCGAGCTCGCGCTCCGCATCGGGCTCTCGGTTCGTCCCGCCGATCGGTTCCGCAGCGCGGCCGAGCTGACCAGCGCATTCGAGGACGCCTTCGAGGGCCGACTCGCGCTGGATCTTCGGCGTCGCGGCGAGCAGCTCCTCGCGCAGGATCCGTGGACGGCGGTCGCCCGTGTCCCGGTCCCCGCCGTGCCGTTGCCGAAGACGATCTCGGAGCGCGGGTCGGGTGAGAGCGCCACGACCACGTCAAGACGGGTGGGGCGGCGATCATGATGTTGTTGAGATCCGGGGCCTGCGGAACGCCTGCCTCGGCGGCACCGCGCGTCGAGCCGCTGTCCGCGGGAGGCGTCCCGTCGAAGTTCATCGAGGCATCCATGTTTTGCGGGGGGCTCCCGGCGCCTCCGCTCGAACTGCTGCTGCACCCGATCGTCCCCACCACGATGCCGAGAGAGATGACGACGGTCGCGTAGCCCACGACGAACATGCAGCGTCGCATTGTGAACCTCCCGGAGCTTGGATTGGACGGGCAGTTCACCACGGGCTGCAAGTCGCGCGAGACAGTGGCCGCTAGTCTCGGGACTCTGGGCGCTAGCTCCTGCCCTCCGGAGGTCCTGACGAACGCGCGCGGGACAGCTCCCTCTCGAAGTCGATGACGGCTTGCGCCAGTCGAGCCACCGTGTCGTTGTCAGGGACTTGTCCCTTCGCGCAGTAGGCGTCGACCTCGCGTGCGAGGGTCACGACGTTCTCCCATCGACTCGACATGCAAACACCTCCGGATCCGTGTCGACGGCTAGTCTCGCCCATCCTCCCGCGTCAACGGTCCCCCGTTCGGGCCGCTACGGGCGGCGGGAGCTAAACCCACTGCGCTCGGTAGCTCGCGCTGTGCGGTCCGTCCGGTGGAGACGTCTGGTGAAGGTAGAGTGTTCTGCTGAACAGTCGAAGCAATGCCCCCAGCCAGCCGCCTAGGGCGCTCCGGTAGAACGGGCTCTCGCAGAGCGAGAACTGAACGAGGTCGAAACGCGCCTCCTTCGGACCGAGCTTGTAGACCGCGATGCCGCCGCCATCGTAGCCGCGCGCCCAAAAGCGCTGGACGTGCGGGCAGAACGTCCATGGCGTGACACCCGCCTGCTTCGCCATCCGGATCCCCGTACCGACCATGCTCTGGCCGATGCGGTCCACCGTCTGCTCGCCAAACTGCGTGGCGGTGTGCACCGAAAGCCCGAGCGTGTCGCAGGCCGAGTAGTGCGCCATCGCGGCCTCGACGGGCGTCCACGTGCCCGCGATCAACTCGAAGAGCGTCCGACGGTGCTTCTCAGGAAGCGCGCGCGTGTACGGTTCGACGTAATCGCCTCTCTTGATGTTGTTGATGCTCGCGACGAGGATCGTGCTCCTCACGTGCGCGAGCCGAGCGACACGGTCCGGGAACGCGAGAACCGTTTCCGCGTTCGCTGGCGCGAGCGGATAGGGGCGGCTCACCCTCCGACAGTGGCAGGGCGGCCGCGAGTCCGGCAAGTGCAAACATTGACCACACGAGAGAAACGGTTGGACTGCCTCGGCGCTACTCTCGCCGCGTGGCTGCCGGCCGAATCGTGCCCGCCATGGCATTCGCGCTCGCCTCGGGCGCGTGCGCGCTCGTGTACCAGATCGCGTGGACTCGCGAGCTTCGGCTGGTCTTCGGCGCCTCGACGCCCGCGTCGCGGTGCCGCGGGGACCACATCACCGATTCAACGCCATCATTTCGGGGTAATGGTAGACGTTCGATTTCGTCGGCGTGTTCAGTGACGTCGCGATCATCGCCTTCGCAATCTGCTCGACGGTGATCGACTTGTACTTCGCGGGCGTCACGAACGAGAACGCAGGAAGCACTCTCTCGAGCAGCCACGGCGTGTGTTGCGATCCGAGGATCGTCGCCGGGCGGAAGATGCTCACGACAGCCGGACCACTCTCCTTCACGGCCTCCTCGGCCTCCCCTTTCACACGGGAGTAGCGCGCCATCCCCGCGGCGCCCGAGCCGGTCGCCGCCGCGGTGGGGTCAGCGCCGACGGCGGACATGAACGCAAGGTGCTTCACTCGCCCTGATGCCTTCAGCCCTCGCGCGAAGGCCGCATTCAGTTGCACGTCGACCGCGCGATGCTCGTCGATCGTGAGCTTCGCGGTGCCGGCCCCGACGCCCAGCACACTGAACCCGGCGACGTCGCCTTCGAGCGAACGAATGGCCTCCGCAGTCGCAGTTTCCAGACCGGCTGGGTCCATTGCGGGAACGAGCTTCTCGCGCAGTTCGACGCCGGCATCACGTGCCATCGCGACCTGATCGGGCTGCGAGCGCCGCACCAGGGTCACGATGGGTTTGAACGATCCATTGCGAATCAGTTCGGCGATCAGCGCGTTGCCGACCGATCCCGATGCACCGAGAACCACGGCCGCTTGCATGCCGCTCGTGAACCCCTCAGGCGCGACTCGGGGGCGGCAACGTGCGGGGCGGGTTCACGACTTTCACCCACTGGCCGCATGCCGGGCAGGTCGTCGCGATGCCGATCTGCTCGGTCGTGATCGTCGCGCCGCAGTGAGTCCCGAAGTACTTGGGCGGATGCCCGGAGACCTCGCTGCACTGGATGGGAATCGGCTCGTCCTTGGTGCCCTTCGCCATACTCCGGGATTACGCCTGGAGCCCCGGCTGGGCAACGGACGGCTGGGGTAGAGGGGCACATGCGTTGCGTGGCGACCCGAGCATGCCGCGGCTGTCTCGTCCTCTCGCCTTGTTTTCCATGCTCCCGCTGGCGTCCGCCGCCGTGGCGAGTGGCGCGTGCGGAACAGACCCCGACGACTCGACCGTCGGTCGAGCGCCGGGCGGACACGTCACGGGCGCATCGGTCGATGCGGGTGAGCTCGATTCGGCGGACCCGCAGGCGGCTGGCGGGGTCGATGCGGGTGCGGACGCGACGTGTGCGCGCGGCACTCTGCCGCTCCTCGTCCAGCCGATGTCGAACGCTCCGGGCGCTCCGGCGTACAAGCTCTACGTGCCCGCCAAGACCAACGGGCAATCGGACGTGTTCCTGATCGATACCGGCAGCCCCTTCTCGTTCCTGCACGAACCTCTGCGGGACGGCGGCAACGCCATGGCCACCGAGGTCGTGCCCGACGCCGGGACCGCGATGGTCGGCTGCGATCTGCTCACGCTACAGGGCGCGGCGGTCGCCCAGGACCCTCCGTACCAAGGGCTCAGCGTCGGCGGCACCCTCGGCAACGAGCACCTCCTCGCCCGTCCGCTCCAGCTCGACTTCGTCGCGCGCCAGGTCCTCTGGCACGACCCGGGCTCACCCTTCGCCAGCGCCGCCTCGTGGCCGAGCATGCCGTACGACCGGCCGGGCGGCTTCGTGCGCGTCCGCGACGTCGCCTTCGACGGCACCCCGGTTCAGATGTTCGTCGATACGGGGTCAGCCGACTCCGTGTGGCTCGGCCAGCAGGGCCAGCCCGGCGACACGGAGGTGGACGGAGAAGACTCCCAGGGCGACACGTTCAAGATGTACCTCGGCACGGCGACGGTCACGATCGGCTCGTACGAGGAGAAGGTGCCCGTCTTCCGCGTCCCATCCTTTCCGTACCTGCAGCAGGCCGTGGATGCGCTCCATGGGCAGCTGAACGGCCTCTTCGGCCTGTCGTCGTTCGCGCGTGGGATCGTCTTCGATACCGACACGCAGGCCGTCCGCGTCGCGCCCTGAAGGGACAGCGCCCGCTCGAGTCCTCCCTCGTGGCGGAGCGGCCCACTCCGCGTCCGCGCGAGCCCGGCTGCGTGCGCGCCCCGCAGCTCACCAGGTCACCACTGACGAGCGCCCTGCACGGTGAATCAGCGTCTCTCCACGCGCGAGCTGCCGACGCGATGCGTTCGCACGCCTGCCCGGCCCGCTGACTGCACCAGGGCCAGCGCTCACCCGACCGTCTGGGGGAGTGGAGGAATGGTTCCGATGAAGTCGACACTCACATCAGTCGTATTGTCCGCTGGGCTCGCGCTGACCGCCGCCGGCTGCGCCGCCGACCCGTCCGTGGAACAGTCGCAGTCTGCGAAGCCCGCGGTGAGTCAGGATCAGCAACACATCGCGAGCACGACCCTCGCGCTCGAGAAGGCGTTCGACGTCCAGTTCGTGAAGGGGCACGTCGACGCCGATGCGCTCCAGCCGCTGATCAACGACGTCCTGCAGTCGATGCCGGACGACATGCGCGCCGACACGAAGACGCACATCTATGACGTCATCGCCAAGGGCCAGCAGGCCGCGAGCGAGATGACGCCCGAGCAGCGCGCCCAGATGGCCGCCCCGGTGGCCGCGGACAAGCTAGGACCCCAGCAGGTCGACATCATCGGCGCCTGGGGTTGGGGCTGGCCGGCGTTCGGCGGCGCGGGCTATGGCCTGGGCTACGGCGGCCTCGGATGGGGCGGTGGTTATGGAACCGCGGTCAGCACCACCACCACGGCGATCGGGTATGGGGTCCCGTTCGGCGTCGGGTGGGGAGGCGCGTGGGGAGTGCCGTTCGGCGCCGTCGGATGGGGCGCTGGCTGGGTCCCGGGATGGGGCGCCGCCGGATGGATGCCGGGGTTGGGAATGGGTTGGGGCCTCGGCTTCGGCGGGCTCGGCGCGTTCGGCTTCCCGGCCTGCGGCATGGGCTGGGGCGCCGGCTTGGGCTTCGGCGGTGCCGGCTTGGGCTTCGGCGCTGCCGGCTTGGGCTGGGGCGGTGCCGGTTTGGGCCTGGGAGTCGGAGTTCCCGGAGGCTGGGGCTTCTGAGATCGCCCGCGTTCGCATGAGAAGCGGACCCGCGGAGTCGCCGAGCGTCGGCGGCTCCGCTGGGTTCGTTCGGCCGGCCCCGCGGATGCACCCCAGCCGGCGCGATGCCACCGATCGCTGCGGCGATCGGCGCGGTCCTGCTCGCCGCGCCTCTTCCGCCCGCGCCGCACCTGCGCGCTGCGCGCACGCCGCGGCCTCCGGTGATCGACGGCGAGCTCGGCGACCAGGTGTGGAACCTCGCGCCTGAGAGCAGCGCGTTCCGGCAGAAGATCCCCCACGACGGCGCTTCGCCGAGCGACACGACCACCGTACGCGTCCTCTACGACGAGGCGGCCATCTACATCGCCTTCGACTGCCGGCAAACGCACGCACCGGTCACGCAGCGCCTCACGCGGCGCGACCGGTATGCCGAGGCCGACAGCGTCAGCGTCGGCCTGGGAACGCTCGGGGACCACAAGAGCGCCTTCCAGTTCGGCGTCAACGCGGCCGGCGTGCTCTACGACGGCATCCGCTTCAACGACACCGACTCGTCGCAGGACTGGGACGGCAACTGGGACGCCGCCACCCACGTGACCGACCACGGCTGGACGGCCGAGTTTCGCATTCCGCTCCGCATCCTGCGCTTCCCGACGCGCGCGGTGCAGTCGTGGGACTTCCAGGCGAGCCGCTACGTCTCCGCCACCCAGGAGCAGGACGACTGGGCGTACTACCCGCGCACCACGGGCGGCGCGGTGTCGCACTACGGCCGCCTCGACGGCCTCGAGGGGTTGCAGGAGCGCACGACCATCGAGCTGCTCCCCTTCGTCGTCGGCCGTCTGCGCCGGCGCGATCCCACCTCGCTGCAACTCGCGAGCGGAACCGACGTGCGGGGCTCGGCCGGCGTCGACTTCCGGTGGCATCCGACCGCGGACCTGACGCTCGACGGGACCATCAACCCGGACTTCGCGCAGGTCGAGGCCGACCAGGTGGTGCTGAACCTCTCTACCGCGCCGACGTACTACCCGGAGAAGAGGCCCTTCTTCCTCCAGGGCGTCGACGCGCTCTCGACGCCGTTCGAGCTCCTGTACACGCGGCGCATCGGACGCGTGGCGCCGATCCCGCTCCTGCGGACGGGGGAGCAGCTCGTCGACGTGCCCGAGCCGGCCACCATCTACGGCGCGGCGAAGCTCACGGGGCGAATCTCGGAGAACTGGTCGGTCGCCACGGTGCAGGCGGTGACCGCGCCGAGCGACGTGCAGGTGCAGCTCGCGGACGGCTCGCGGGTGCCGCGACGTCTCGACCCTCTCACCTCGTTCGGCGCCGTCCGCCTGAAGCGAGACCTCGGCGACGAGGCGCACGTCGCGCTCATGGCCACCGCCGTGACGCATGCCGAGGAGACCGAGCGCTATCCGCTGCTCCAGCCGGGCGCCGCGCTCTGCCCCATCCCGACGCAGCTCACGCCGTTGCAGCAGGCGCGCCTCACCGTCCCCCCCAATGGGCGCTGCACCAACGACGCGTACGTCGGCGCCGTGGACTGGAAGTGGCGCTCGGCCGAAGGCGAATGGTCGGTCGTCGGCCAGGCCGTGAGCACGGTGCTCGAGAATGGTCCGGTGCGCCCCGTCGCCGACGGCACGCGCATCCACCCGGGCGACGTCGGGTGGGGCGTCTACGGCGAGGCGCGCAAGCAGGGTGGCAAGCACTGGGTCGGCGGCGCATCCATCGACGTCGAGTCGCCCGCCCTCGTCATCGAGGACCTCGGCTACAACACGCGCGCCGACGAGATCGCGACGGAGCTGGACCTGCAGCGGCGCGACCTCGATCCGTTCGGGCCGTTTCTCGAGAACCGCCTGGGTGTCCGCTACAGCGAGACGTACGACTTCGCCGGGACACGCATCGGCCAGCCGATCACCCTCTCCGATTCGGCGAAGTTGAGGAACCTCTGGGTCCTCGAAGCGAACCTGCGCTACCGGGCGGATCGCTTCGACGACCGCGAGGTCGGCGACGGCACGGCGCTGGAGCGCCGCGCCCGCATCGGCGGGGAGCTCGAGGTCGACACCGACCCCACTCAGCCCGTCGTGGGCAGTG
>Ga0335082_10008717_pt1 | contig 11022 bp, 11 predicted proteins | sample Lox_Sample_41_FD_206718 | JGI IMG/M metagenome (GOLD analysis project Ga0335082, IMG submission 206718) | Soil microbial communities from Loxahatchee National Wildlife Refuge, Florida, United States - Lox_Sample_4.1 | ecosystem: Environmental > Terrestrial > Soil > Wetlands | place: USA... | reverse complement strand
GCTGTTGGAGCTGGCCAGCAAGTTCTACCAGGTGCATTTTAGCAAGAGTAAAACGACGCTGGATTATGTCTTTAAGACGCGCGGCTTTAGCAAAGAAACGGCGCTGATGTGGCGGCTTGGTTACGCGCCGAATAACGGCTCGGCTCTGATCAATTTTGCCAAAAGCAAGGGCTTTAGCGAGGCTGAAATCAAGCAGGCCGGCCTGAGCGCAGCGGCTTATCGCGGTGGCGTGCAGGATATGTTCCGTGGCCGGCTGATGATTCCACTGCAGGATCCGCAAGGGCGGGTGATTGGCTTTACGGCGCGGCTGCTCGACGACGACCCAAACGCGCCCAAATACATCAATACGCCGCAGACTGTGCTCTACGACAAAAGCCGGCACATTTACGGGCTGCACCTGGCCAAGGAATCGATTCGTAAGAGTAAATTTGCGGTGCTGGTGGAGGGCAATCTGGATGTGATCGCCAGCCACCAAGCTGGCGTCAAACAGACCGTGGCCACCGCAGGAACGGCGCTGACCGAGCCGCAACTCAAGGCGCTGGGGCGTTTTACGGGCGACATCCGCCTCTGTTTTGATGCTGATAAGGCCGGGCTGACGGCCACGGAGCGGGCGATTCCGATTGCCAGCCGCGCCAAGGTGAGCTTGAGCATTATCGATGTGCCGGACAGCAAGGATCCGGACGAGCTGATTAAGCGCGATCCCAAGCTGTGGCGGCAGGCCGTCGGCAAGCCGCAATATGCGCTGGACTGGCTGATGGCGCGCTACACCAAGCTGCTCGATATCACCTCGGCGCAGGGCAAACGAGAATTCAGCGACGTGTTATTACCGGTGGTGCGCGGCCTGAGCGATGACGTGGAGCGCGATCACTATCTTAATGCCATTGCCCAGAGCATCGACGTCAGCCGCGAGGCGCTGGAGCAAAAATTGCACAAAACCGAAAGCTCGGCGCCGGCAGCTCGGCAGCGCCGGGTCAAGGCCGCTCCCCAAGCCCTCGACAAATCGGCTGTTGAAAACCGCAAAACCCAGGACCAATTATTAAGTTTGCTACTTAACCGGCCGACGCTGCGCGAGTTTTTGGCGCTCATTGAGCCAGAAATGCTGCCGACCGACGAGGCCCGCCAACTGCTGGAATTCCTCAAGCAAAACCCAACGTTTCGCGGTAGTCCCGAGCAGGCCAAACCATTGCGCGAGATCGCCGATTATGCTAAAATTCTAGTATTACTCTATGAGGAACTCTACCAGGGCCTCGAGCTTAACGAGCTTCATTACGAAGCCGCTCGATTGCAGGCACGACTGATAGAACAATTTGTAAAAACGCAAAAAATAGCACTGGCCCACGCGCTTGAAACCGCCGACGATACGGCGACAACGGCGCTTTTGGAGCGGGTCAAACGCTACGACGCATTACTTAACCAAGTGAAAGGAGCTGCCAATGCCTGAACGCAAAGCTTCCAATAAAGCCAAGGGCGGCGCCAAGCCGGCAAAAGCGGCCGACGACGCACCAACGCTTGACCAGCAAAAACAAACCCTGATTGAGCGCGCTAAAAAAGATGGCCACATCGACCAGCAAGAAATTTTTAAGCTCATTCCCGAGACGCCCGAGAACGCCGAGGCGCTCGATGCGCTCTACACTGAGCTGGCCGACCTCAACATCGATATTACGTCGACTGATCCTAACACAGCTAATTTTACCGCCGAGTGGGAGGCCGAGGAGCCAGAGGAGGAGGCCACCGACACCGCCGCGCCGGTCTATCTGGACGATGACGTCGCCGACGACTCGGTCCGCCTGTACCTGCGCGAGATCGGCAAGATTCCGCTGCTTAACGCCGAAGAAGAGCTGGCGCTGGCCCAGCGCGTCGTCGCTGGCGACAAAAAGGCCAAAGACCAGATGGCCGAAGCCAACATGCGTCTGGTGGTCTCGATTGCCAAGCGCTATGTCGGCCGCGGGCTGGACTTGTTGGACTTGATCCAAGAAGGCAACACCGGCCTGCTGCGCGCCGTCGAAAAGTTCGATCCCGACAAGGGCTTTAAGTTTTCGACCTACGCCACCTGGTGGATTCGCCAGGCCATTACCCGCGCCATTGCCGACCAGGCTCGCACTATTCGCATCCCGGTGCACATGGTGGAGACCATCAACAAGCTGCTGCGCACCCAGCGCCGCCTGACGCAGGAGCTCAACCGCGAGCCGACCAACGAAGAAATCGCCAAAGAGATGGAAATTGACGTCGACAAGGTCGAGCACATCATGAAGATCAAACAGGACATTTCGTCGCTCGACGCTTCGATCCGCGATGACGAAGAGGACAGCGTGCTGGCTGACTTTATCGAAGACGAAGACACCGTCTCGCCGGAGGAGTCGGCCACCGGCCAACTGCTCAAAGAGCAAGTCAAAGACATGCTGAGCGCGCTGACCGAGCGCGAGCAAAAGATCCTCAAGTTGCGCTTTGGCCTCGAAGACGGCAAGTCGCACACGCTCGAAGAGGTCGGCCAAGAGTTTAGTGTGACGCGCGAGCGCATCCGCCAGATAGAGGCCAAAGCGCTCGCCAAACTCCGCAAGCACCGCGACGCCAAAAAGCTGCACGACTACATAAAGTAGACATAACTTACTAATCATGGTAGTATTGCATTATGTCTTCAGGGTTTGAGGCCTCACCACCGTCACCTCGCCAATATGCCGAACAAGTACTAGCTCGGTCCGAGCCTATCTTGCATGAGGCTGTGGGTATTGCGTTTCCAGAAACACCTGACGCTGATCCTCTCACAGTCTTTCCAGCACCAACCGAACTACGGGCAGAGAGCCCCGATATTCCTGAATTGGATGAAGAGCGCAGGGCTTCCTTACTAGAAAAAGCCAGTGAACTCGGCTTCGGTAGGGCCGAGAATGTAACCTTGAGCGAACAAGGTCTTACCAGTGCTATCGTCATTCTTGAAGGTGGTCAACCGCACAAGATGCTGGCTGAGGCCCATCTGGTAGTCGATGATCCGGAAGCTAACCCGAGATCCATCATTATCAGCGCCAGCCCTCACCGGGTATTGAAAAACCCGGCCGAGATTGCCAGCGCTGAGCGATTATTCGGTAGAGCGGGAAGGACCGAGTATGACGTGGCGCTGGATGTTATGCGTGCGGTACCCGGTTTCGCCGAATGGGAAGAACCGGCCATTGTCACAGCTTCCTATGACATAAACAATGGTTTTGCTACTTCTGAGGAACCTTCAGGTCAGTTCATGACCATTGGGCAGATAGGTTTTGTGCCAGTTATGGCAATGAAAATTGACCGTAGAGACCTCGGTGATGGGAAATATGATCGGCAGCCAGAGACAGATGATGTCTTGCGTATTGTTGATGCCGTTGCCAAGGCCCGTGGTAGTGGCGACACGACCTCGCCAATCGTACATGTCACCAGTGGGGCCTATAGGCCCTCTCGTACTCTAGGAGTGGCTCTGGCCGGTCTATCCGCCGAGCGTCTCGTCGGGATTGCGACCTACGGCAATGATCTACTTAACAGAATTAAAGATGACAATGCGCCACCTCCTGTGGGGCAGCTCCCTAGTGAGCTCCACAAAATGGCTAAGAAAGCGGTGGAACTAAGAGAAGCACTCGCGGCTTAAAGAGTCTATCATTTTAGTGACTAAGTATTGAGACTAAGGCCGATCTCTACGAGAATTTCTCGTAGGCTGCCAGTGAGGGCTTCGACGGATTCGACGTTGCTCAAAAAGTAGTCTGCGTTCGCGATCGGGCCGCCTTTTTCGAGGTTTTCGATTTCGGCATAGTCGCGGGCTGTGGCCTCGGCCTCTGTCAGAGGCCGCACCGGCCGTTTAGCGAGGCGCTCGTGGCGCAAGGCCCGCGGCGTAACCACGGCAATAATCACGGCCTCATCGCCAAACTTTTCCTTAAAAATCTTATACTCGGTCCAGCTGTATAGGCCGTCGGCCACGATCCAGTGTTCGCCGTCGGCAAAAAGTTGCTCAATCTGATGAATGATTCGGTGGGCGTAAGCGCCGTTGCCTTCGTTGGCGCGAATGTCTTCGCGCACGGCTTTTTCATTGGCCTCGTTCACTTCCAGGCCGCGCCGCTGGATTTCCTGGAGGGTGATACCGCCAAAGTAAGCGGTGGGCAAGCCCTTTTCTTTTAGGTATTCCACACAAACGCTCTTACCGCTGCCGGGCATACCAACAAAGACAAGAATTTTTCGATCTGGCATGCTAGCTATTGTACCGCGAGAGAGAAGATTTAGCCCAATATACTGACCGAACGGGCAATGAGGAGGGCCAAGGTGAACACCGCAACGAGCGACTGCGAAGCCATGAGGGCCTTAGTTTGCAAGGTTAGCGGACGCACATCGGCCGGCGCAAAGTTGGTGGCATTCGTAATCGACAGATAGAGATAATCGCCAAATTGAGGCTGCCAGTCCTGGTACTCGCTTGTTAAGACCTGCAGGTCGTGCTGCGTGAACTGGAAGTCCTTATTATGTTTGGACCAGTGGGTCCGAGTCAGGCCTGGACTGTCAATTTCCCAATACCAGAGGGCGAATACGATGATATTAGTGATAAAAATGGCGATGGCCGAAAAGAGCAGTTTTTCGCCGTTAACGACGCCGTCGCCGGTGATGAGCGACCTGAGTACGTAAACCAGGCCGCTGATGTTGGCGGCCGAGATAACGGCCAGCAATATGACGGCTAATAAATGATGGATGCCGAGCTTGTGGGCGCGGCCGAGATTGATCGTGAACCCCACCAAAACCACCAAACACAGCTCTGTCAGAATGATGAGGTATTGCGAGCCTGGCAGCAGTTCGCTGCCAATGTGCCGGGTGAGCAACTGGAGACCGATCGCGATGAGCAAGGCGATTTGGGCCTGCGTCAACTCGGAGCGGTTGATTCGGTAGGACATCGCCTCTAGTTTACTATAAAGATATGCTCCCTGCGCAAAATGCTAAAGCTGAACTGCGATCCCGCCTCAAGGCCGCTCGCCTAGAAATGCTCGAGGAAGAGCACCGTCGGGCCAGCGCGGCGATCGTTGAGCGGCTCAAGCAGGCGGCCGACTGGGCCGCGGTACGCAGTGTCCACTACTTTGAGCCGATCGCCGCGCTGGCCGAGGTCGACATTAACGACTTTATTCGGTATCTGGAAGACACGTTCCCAAACATGCGGCTCGCCACCTCGCGCAAGATCGAGGATAAATGGGAAGTCATCGGCGTACACGGCGGCACGCCGCCGGAGCAAATCGACGTTATTATCGTGCCGATGCTTGGTTTTGATCCCAAAACGCTGCACCGTATCGGCTACGGCGGCGGCTATTACGACCAGTTTTTAGCCACCCAGCCCCAGGCCCAAAAAATCGGCGTCTGCTTTGAGCAGGGCAAGGCCGATAACCTCCCATTTGATGATCATGATGAGGCGCTTGATTTAATTATTAGTGAGCAGGCGGTTCGGCAGGAGTAAGGAATTCTGCGGGTCCTAAGACAAGGTCTATAGGCTGCTCGGCTTGCTTTGGCCACTGTGGCAGGCCCAACTTATTGCTAAGAAAAGTACCCATGCCTTCCACGAATTCTTCCGAGGCACTCTCAGGGCCGATGCGCACCAGGGGAATCTCTATGCGTGGTTCTCGCCATGCCAATTCTTCTGGGGAGGGGTTAGTTAGTGCAACAAATTCCGCTCTTGTATCACGCCGTTCACGCTGAGCAGCCATGTTATCTGCATAGACAAGCTTCAGGTTAAAAAAATAGTAACCCGCTATACGGGGCGGAGGTACATCCAACTCGATGGCGACCGCTCCGACTTTTTGAGGTCGTGCCAAACTTGGCACGCGCCGGCGCAGTTCGGCCTGGACGCGGGGTGTGCGGATTTGTGCAGGCAGCCTCGATCCTGGTGCTGCGCCTAACTCTGTCTCTTGGATTATTTCAAGCCGTGTATTAACTCGATCAGTATCCTGGCCAGGCACATATACAGTCATATCGCTCGGTCTTGCTTTCCAAGCTGCCAAACCGCCGCAGACTCTCGATATATCCCGGCCATACGCCCGTCGGAATAGAGGTCCTTTACCAACCTCATTTAGCTTTCGGGCAGGGAGAGCAGTACTCATTTTAATATTATACCACGCTATTGATATAGATACAATTTGCAGGTTATGTATAAATATACAGGCTGTCACATCGCTCAGTGGCGTATACTGTCAGTAATGGCTACAGAGGCGCCCGCAGGCAAGAAGTTGGCTATAATCGACGGCAAGAGCGTGTTTTACCGCGGCTATTATGCCATGCCCAATCTCTCGACCAAGGACGGTACGCCGACCGGGGGCGTGTTTGGCTTTGCGACTATGGCGCTGGAGGTGATTCGGCGGCTCAAGCCGGATTATGTGGCGGTGGCGTGGGACAAGCCCAAGACCAATATTCGCAAGCGGCTGCAGATGTATCCGGAATACAAGGCTGGCCGCAAGCCGGCGCCGCCGGACTTTTACGAACAGGTACCTGTGCTGCACGAGCTGCTTGAAGCGTTCGGCTGGCCGCTCTACGAGCTTGACGACTACGAAGCCGACGACATTATGGGTACGCTGGCCGTCCAGGCCCGCGCCAAAGGGCTCGAAACCATGCTCGTCACCTCTGATCTGGACATGCTGCAACTGATCAACGGCCACGTGCACGTCTACGCGCTCAAGACTGGGCTCAGCAACATTGAATTGTATTCGCCCAAGAGTTTTGAGGCCAAGTACGGTATTCACACCGATCAGTTTTTGGATCTGAAGGCCATCAAAGGCGACTCGTCCGATAATATTCCGGGCGTGCCCGGCATCGGCGAAAAGGGCGGGCTGGAGCTGATCAAACAGTACAAAACGCTCGACGGGGTATACGACAACCTGCCGCTCATTAAAGAATCGACGCGCAAAAAGCTGGAAGCCGGCAAGGACCTGGCGTATCTGAGCAAGGAGCTGGCGCGGATTTGGACCGATGCGCCGCTCAAGCTTGATCTCAAGGCCATGGACGGCCATGGCATGCAGCCCGAAAAGGTGCTGGATCTGCTGCAAAAGCTGGAATTCCGCAGCCTGGCCCGGCAGTTGCCAGAGGTCATGCAGGTCAAAATTGACGATCACCACGCTCGGGCCGGCACCGGCCCGCTCAAGGCCGGCAAGAATGTGATCATCGACAGCAATCAAAAAGCGGCCGAGCTGAAGCTCGGCGATTCCGACTACTTTTATATCCATGGCCGCTCGGCCGGCAAGCACGGCCGCCAGCCCGAAGTGCTGATTATGAGTCTCGACGGCAAGACCACGTACACGCTCGATCTGCGCAAGCTGGACCACGCCGCCATCGCCAAGGAGTTCCGCGATGTGCGGCCGCTAGTCGGGTACGACGTCAAGTCAACGCTCAAAACCCTGCTGGCGCTCGGCGTTAAGGACTTGCCGGCCGTGGGGCATGATGTGCTGGTGGGCGCTTTTTTGCTCAATTCGCTCCGGCGCGAGCAAACCCTGAGCGAGCTGGCCCAAACCGATCTGGACTACGAAGGCTCGCCGTTCGAGGACTTGGACCACGACGAGCTTATCACTCGCGCACCCGAAATCATCGCCGTCATCAAAGCGCTGCACGACAAGCAGCAGGCCGAATTCAAAAAGCTGCCCAAACTGCCCAAGCTGGCCGCGGACATCGAGTGGCCGGTCATTCCGGTCCTGGCGCGGATGGAGCACATCGGCATTGAGCTTAACACCAAATATCTGGCCAAGTTTGCCGACGAGGTCGCTGACCTCATCAGCGACTACGAGCAGCAGATTTACGGCCACGCTGACCAAGAATTTAACATCGGCTCGCCGGGCCAGCTAGCCGAGATTTTATTCGAAAAATTAAAATTGCCGACGCAGGGTATTAAAAAAGGTAAAACCGGCTATAGCACCGCCGCCAGCGAGCTGGATAAACTGCGCGGCCAGCACCCAATTATTGACCTCATCACGCAGTACCGCGAGGTCGCCAAGCTCAAAAACACCTACATCGACACGCTGCCAACCATGGTTGACGAGCACTCGCGCCTGCATACCACCTACGGGCTGACCAACGCTCAGAGCGGCCGGCTCAATAGCTCTGACCCCAACTTGCAGAATATTCCAACGCGCACCGATCTTGGCCGGCGCATCCGCACGGCTTTTGTGGCGGGCAAGGGCAAACGGCTGATCAGCGCCGACTACTCGCAATTTGAGCTGCGCCTCGCTGCCGTGCTGGCCGATGACAAAGAACTGATCGAAATGTTCAACCGCGGCGCCGACGTGCACACCGCTACTGCGGCGCAGGTCTACGGCCGCGAGCCGGAAGACGTCACCAAACAGATGCGCCGGGCCGCCAAGGTGATCAACTTCGGCATTCTCTACGGCATGAGTCCGCATGGTTTGAGTATCGCCACTGGCATGACCCGCGAGCAAGCAGTGGCTTTTATTGATCGCTACAAAGAGCTGCGCAAGCCGCTGTTTGACTACACCGCCAAAGTGCTGGAACAGGCCCGCAAGGACGGGTTTGTCGAGACGCTGTTCGGCCGCCGCCGGCCGATGCCGGACATCCATTCCAGCAACTTTGTGGTCCGCAGCGCCGCCGAACGCGCCGCCATCAACATGCCGATCCAAGGCACCGAAGCCGACATCATGAAAATGGCCATGATCAAGGTCGACGAGGTGCTGCGCGCCCAACACAACGATTGCCAATTGTTGCTGCAGATCCACGATTCAATCCTGGTCGAATGCCCGGCCGAGGTGGCCGGCAACATCGGCGAACTCCTCAAAGAAACCATGGAGAGTGTCTACAAACTGCCCGTGCGCCTGGACGTTGACATCACCACCGGCCAAAACTGGGGCGAACTATAAATTGTGCCCGGCCCTGCCAATCTGTAGTTATAACATATATGTTATAACTCTCAACCGCTTATTGGGGAGAGCGATTGCGCTCGCGCGGCCGGTTAACCACCCGGCCGCCACCAGCTCGCATCAGGCGTACGGCTACAATGACAATCCACCCGGCCAGCAGGGCCATGGCCAGGCTGGCGATAAAACCAAACACATTACTCGAATGAAGATTGAGCTTAAGGCTAAAAAGCGCCAGCAAGCCGATAAAGCCTTCGGCGCAGATGAGCAGTTGCGCCAGCCGCCGGCTGCGCCGGCTTTGCGCGGTGTAACCAATCACCCAAATACTGCCGAACACTACGGCTGCCAGGATGTAAAAAATAATCGAGGTAATGAGGTTGCTCACGCAGTTGCCGCTGTCTTTATGGCATGTCGTAATGGTTGACCCGACCTGGCTGGCCAAGACAAATAAGCTCACCAAAATAAACTGAATCATCGTGGCGACGCCGGTCTGGTAAGTCAGTTTCATGCATAACCATTATATGAAACCGACGCCCAGAAGGCGAGTAAATCGCCCCGATTCTTGCCAAAATAGCCTAATAATGTTAGTATATGCATAATTACTACGGTGAGGTCAAATTATGCGTTACTTTATTGCTTTTGCGGCTATGCTTGGGCTCCTGTTTTTGGTGCTTTTTTTGCTGTTTCACGGCAGCGGCAAGCCGGCCGCGCCGGTTACGCATAAGGCGCTGTCCAGCTATTCTAACACCGACGCGCAGGCTCAATTGACTATCGACGGACCGGTCAACGACGATCAGGAGCACCGCGCCCTCCGCATCACCGTCGGCAGCAACGCCGTCACTTTTGAAGCGCTGCAGGGTTATCAAGGGAATGTAACCAACACCCAGACGTTCGGTAACAATCCGGATGCCTACGCCAACTTTTTGCTGGCGTTGGCCTACGCCGGTTTTACCCAGGGGAATAATACCAAGGCGTTCAGCGATGAGCGCGGCCGCTGCCCGCTCGGCAATCGCTACGTTTTTTCGTTCAGCCAGGATGGCCGGAGTATCGAACGCTACTGGGCGACGAGCTGCAACGGCGACAAAACCTATCAGGGCAATCTCGGCCTGAGCCTCGACCTCTTTGAGGCGCAGGTGCCAAACTACGGCCAGCTGGCGCAAGCTGCCGGCGTCTAAAGCCGGGCCGTTGTAGAATAAGGGTATGATCAAGGCGATTATCTTTGACTGTTTTGGCGTGCTGGCCACCGAGGCCTGGCTGCCGTTCAAAACGCGGCATTTTGGGCATAACCCGGATTTGTACAATCAGGCCAGCCAACTGAGCTGGCACGCTGACGTCGGCGAGATGACGTACCAGGAATTCTTAAAAGCAGTGGCCGCGCTGGCTCATATCACGCCGGAGCAGGCCAACCGCGAAATCGCCCGCAACGTGCCTAACGAGCCGCTTTTTGCGTACCTGGACGAACTCAAAAAACACTACAAACTCGGTGTGCTCAGCAATGTCGTCTCGGGGTACATGGATAATATTTTTACGCCGCAGCAATTGGCGCGGTTCGATAGCATCAGCAAATCGTATGAGAATGGTTTTCGTAAACCGCAGGCCGAGGCATACGAAATTATCGCCAAGCAGCTCGGCGTCGAACCGCCGGAATGCGTGTTTGTTGATGATCAAGAGCGCCAAGTCGCCGGCGCGCGCGAGGCAGGCATGCAGGCACTGCTGTATCAAGACATTGAACAGTTAAAACGCGACCTGCCCAAGCTGCTCACGGCTTAGGTGATACGAAACGTCAGGCGTTTTTCGATCCCGCACTGGCGTTTGAGATCCGGGCCGCAGAGGCGCAACGTGTTGGCCAGGGCCGGGCTCGGCACGATAATCACGATGTCGCGTTCGCGCACCTGCACCCCGACCGCCGCCCGAAACTTATCGCGCACATACTTTTTGATGCTCGCCATCTCCGGCGGCTCGCCAAAATCTTTTTTGCCAAGAATGTCGACCAGGGAATCCATATCTTTATTATACTTGTTAAAATACTGACATGCCGGAGTTGCCAGAAGTTGAAACTGTCCGTCTCGGTCTAATGCGCCTGCTGCCGGGCCGCGAGGTCATGGCGGTTGATTTTGATTGGCCCAAGTCATTTCCGAATGCCAAGGCGGACGTGCAGCGCTTTTTGATCGGCGCGCAGGTGGTTGCA
>Ga0335082_10008716_pt1 | contig 11022 bp, 7 predicted proteins | sample Lox_Sample_41_FD_206718 | JGI IMG/M metagenome (GOLD analysis project Ga0335082, IMG submission 206718) | Soil microbial communities from Loxahatchee National Wildlife Refuge, Florida, United States - Lox_Sample_4.1 | ecosystem: Environmental > Terrestrial > Soil > Wetlands | place: USA: Florida... | reverse complement strand
CGACAGCGGCTGCTCGTCCCGCGGCCGAAAGAGCGCGACCGCGATCATCTCCAGAAAAAACGCGCACAGATTTCCAAGCGTACTGGCTTCGTAAAACACTCCCTGCGCGCGCCGGAACACGCCGCTGGCCAGCCAGACGAACTGCGGCTCGTAACCGGCCGGCGCGGGAAACTGAAAATAGAAATCCACGCATGCGAAGAGCGCGGAGAGTGCCGCTGCCCAGAAGAGCCAACGCAGCGCGCCGAAAGACCGTGCCTCTGTCATGCGCCCAGGTCCGTCACGAACGTACAAGAAGACAAATACCGAGATACCGAACAGCGCCACTCGCGCGAGACTCGCGGCGGCGATTGCTGCGCCGGAATAAATGGCGGCCATGGTGATGCTGGCCAGCAAGATGCTCCCGAACGTCAGCAGTGCCAGGGCCGGCGGATCGGCATGCAACCGCCACTCCGGGAGACGCAGGAATCCGGCAAAGACACCCACGCCCGCGAGCAGCAGCGCCGGATGCGGACCGGTATCGCCCAGCGCGATCGGCAACGGAGGCGCAAGCAATGCCAGTAAGAAGAAGATTGCCAACCAGCAATTCGGCGTGCTTACGAACGTCCAAAGAACCGGCAGGCCGAGAACAGGAGCAAGGAGCAGCAGCTTGAGCGTAAGCCCGGGCGCCAGCGCGACCGCGGCGGCGTAGAGACCGAGTGCCGCACCCACCAGCAATTGCCGAGGCTCTCGTTGGCGAATTGCGGGATTCATGCACGCATTCCGCGCGTCACTGCAGGTTCGAAACCAACCGAGCGGCGACGGAATACAAATGCAAAGCTCAGGTAAACGATCGAAGCCACCAGCGCGGCGAACAGAGCCACCGTGACGATCAGCGGAACATTCGGCGAGCTCGGACGCTGCGGAACGATTCCCGGGTCCATCACTCGCAGCCTCTCTCCGCGAGTGCCCGACGCGGAGCGCACTTCCCGCAAACGTGCCGAGGCCCCGTCATAAGATGTCTGCGCCATCTTCAGTTGATTTTCTAATTCCGCTTTCTTCGCATCGAGCCGAGCGCGCAAGGCACTCTTCTCTCGAACGGACCGCTCGAGCTCCTGCGCTCGCTTTTCAAGCACAGACGCCCGCGCTTTAGCGGCCTGCAATTGTTCCCGTTCGAACTGTCCTGAGGGTTGTTGCTGGTATTCGGCGACGCTCGCCTCCGCTTCGACGAGTTCTTGACGTACCTTGTTCTCCAGTTCCACTAAACCCTCGATTTCACTCTGCAGCGTATCGATCGGCGAGCTCGCCGAGACGCGGCTCAGCGATTGCTCAATTCCTTCCAGGCGCGTCTGGGCGTCCGTAACCTGCTTTTGCGCCTGGTCTACGAGTTCGCGGTCGACGTCAATGCTGTCGCCGTGACTCATGTTGACCGTTTCCTCCGCCAGATACTGCGCCAGACCCTGCGCCAGCTTGGGGTCTTGTAGCGTGGCACTGATTTCAAGGATTCTGGTGTCACGCACCTTGGTGACCTTCAGCGCGCGGCGCTTCAACGACTCAATCGAAGATCCGCCATCCCGCAGATGAAAACGTTCGGCTGCGCGCGCGAACAGACTATCGCTCTCGGCGTAACGCTCGTAGCTCTTGAGGGACTCGAGATAAATGGGACTCACTGCGGTCAAGGTCCGCACGTCGCTCCCAGCCGGCGGATCAATTACGACTGTTGCAGTCGCCGTGTAGCGCTTCGGAAGCAGCATCGCGAGCGGTAGCGCCACAAGAATGGCAACACTGCACGCGACCGCAACGATAACCCAGCGGCGGCGCAGGTACTCGGCATATTCAAACGGATCAAACGACGGATACACCTAGCCTCCGATGCGAAAACTGCTTGTGCTTGCGCTAGCCTGATCCATATGCGCTTCCTTGTGCCGCTCGTGGCGGCACTGGTCCCTTTGGTGATAACTCCGGGTTTGCTCTCTTATTTCGATGTTACGCCGAAAATCGCGATTCTCCTATTCGGCGTGGCGCTAATTCTGTTATATTCGCCCGCAAATCTGCGCAATGTAAAAGCGGTTCTTGAGAGCCGCCGCGGCCAGTTGTTCGTCGTACTGGTCACCGCCCAATGGTTCTCGTTCGCGCTGGCCACGGCGCTTTCCACAAATCGTTGGCTTTCGCTCAATGGCGGCAACTGGCGCCGGTTCGGATTGATGACCGAAACATGCCTGATCCTCTATGTTGTATGTGCGGCGGCGTGGATGGCGGCGAGCGAACGCAATGTTCTCGCTCTGCTTCGGGCTTGCACGGCGAGCGGCGGACTTTCCGCCTTGTACGGTATCGCCCAATACTTTGGCTGGGACCCGCTGCTTCCCGCCCAGTCGTATCAAGTTGGCGAGGGAGTTTTCACCATCGTTCGTCCCCCGGGAACACTCGGCCATGCGGATTATTTTGCCGCGTGGCTGGTGGCGATTGTATTCCTCGCAATCGAGCTAGGGCGCAGGGAAACTAACAAGTGGCTAAAGCTCGCCTCTCGCGGTGTAGGTGCTTTGGCCACCGTCGCTATCGTGCTGAGTGGGACGCGCGCCGCTCTAGTGGGTCTCATTGCCGGCGCGATCGTCTTTGCTATTCTGCGCGGGGTCCGCCTGCAAGCTCGCGCTGTTATTATCGCAATCGTCAGCGCGGTCCTCCTGATCGGCTTCTTCGTTTCGCCTGCGGGAACCAAGTTGCGCGCGCGCCTTCAGTGGGCTCGCGATGACGCTCGTGGAGGTGCGCGTCTGCTGCTTTGGCGCGATTCCTTGAGCATGGCCGTCCAGCGGCCGTTCGCCGGGTTTGGGCCGGAGACATTCGGCACGGAATTTCCGCGTTTCGAATCGATCGAGCTGGCGCGGGCTTATCCGGATTTCTATCACGAGTCGCCGCACAATTTGTTTCTGGACGCGCAGGCTTCCCAAGGCGTGCTTGGCCTGCTGATCCTGCTGGGTCTCTGCGGGCTTGCGCTCTGGTCCCCGCGTAAAGCCCCGCCAGCTCTGATCGGCGGATTCGTGGCGCTTCTGGCGTGTCAACAATTCGCGGTACTCATCGTTCCGACGGCTCTGTACTTCTATCTGCTCATCGCCTTGCTCGTGATTCCTTCGAACGTCCCGATCGAGCAGGAAGCATCATGGCGAGTTCATGCTCTACGAATCGCGTGCATTGCAGCCGGCTCTCTGCTGACAATCTTCACCGTCCGAATTGTGGTTGCCGATCGAGCATTAGCGGAGGCGCGGAACGAGGCGGCGTCCGGAAACGCGATCGGCGCCACCCAGTATTACGGTGTTCTGCTTCGCTGGCAGCCCGCCGGCGCGGGATCCGATCTAGTGTACTCTCGCGAAATGGCGGCCCTCGCGAGCCGCGCATCGGTGTTCGCGACGCGCTTCCTCGCAAGCCAGCAGGCCCTCAATGCAGGCGTACGCGCGACCATGACTGCCGAGGACCGGCAAAACGCCTGGTATAACCTGGCAGAGATTTTCGCTACTACGAATAACCCCGGCAACGTGGAGCGCGCGTTGCGAAATGCCATAGCGTGGGCCCCGGGCTGGTTCAAGCCGCATTGGACTTTGGCGCAACTTCTGGAATTGTACGGGCACCACGAAGAAGCGCTTACCGAAGCGCGCGCCGCAGTCGAACGCGACGGCGGACGCGATCCGGAAGTCACGGAAACACTACACAAGATCGAACAGCAGCCGAAATCCGACCGCTGAGCCCGAACGCCTCGGCATATCTTTCACAATCTTTTTACTTCCTGGCCATTGCCCCTGGACGACTCGGTTGCTTATATTGAGGCTGGTGGCAATCATGCGCATTCGCCTTGTTCTTACCGTACTTGCGTTTGCAGGCTTGGCATCCGCCCAACCTCCAAGCATCAGAACCAGCGATCCAGTTCTGAACGGCGCCAGTTTCCAGACGGGTGTGCCGCTCACCGGCGGATCCTTGGTTTCGATTTTCGGTACCCGGTTGGCTTCCAGTATGGCGTCCGCTGACTCCATTCCGCTCGCCGCTTCCTTGGGTGGGGCGAGCGTTCAGTTCGTAAACGGAAGCACAAAGCTGAATGCGCCAATGCTCTACGCGCAGCCGGACGGCGCTAGCCCTTCGCAGATCAATTGTCAGGTTCCTTGGAACCTGGTGCCGAATAACTCCACCGCAACAGTAAGCGTGATCGTTACCCGTGATGGTGTTGCTTCCCCCCCCGCGCAGGTCACCGTCGGCCCGGCCTCCCCGGGAGTCTTCTTTTCAAACGGACGAGCAGTCGCTGTGAACCTGGATGGGACACTGGTTTGGCCGGCCAACCTGATTCCCAACTTCCCGACGCATGGCGCGAAGCCCGGCGACGTCATCATCGTATACGCCACAGGTTTGGGAGCAGTGGACAGCCCCATCGCGGACGGAGCGGCTTCACTCGATAAGTTGCGCAACACACTAGTGGCTCCGATCGTCTTGATTGGCGGCGTACAGGCTCCGCTCGCATTCTCCGGCCTCGCCCCGCAATTCGTAGGGGTGAACCAATTGAACGTGGTAATTCCCGACATTCCGCCGAACGATAATGCGCCGTTCCAGCTCCAGATGGGCGGCTTCACGACTTCCGACCAAATCACCATATCGGTTACGAAGTAAATCGTCGTCCCCTTCGCGTTCACGCTTGTTCCTGCGACGCTGACTCATGTTCGTGACGCATGGCCTTACTTGTGTTTGGTGGTGCATTTTCTTCCACGTTGTGTCACAAGAGGTTGCGCCTGATTGTGAAGGTTGGGACGAACGATTTTTCGCGATGCGTCACGCGGAGCGCGCGATGCCTAGTAAATGATGGCATGAGTTCCGCTTGGACCTTTGCACGGAATCAGTGTATTTCCGTGGTTACGAGTCGTGTGGCTTGAACTCTGCATGACGGTGTTGGCAAAGGAGATTCCGGAATGAAAGGCTTGTCACTCGGTCGGTCCGCTGGAAACATTTCAACGAGGTCATTGCCGCGCCTGGACAAGCCAGAGGCTCGTCCAACGAGCTCAGTAGGGGTTACCAGGCGCCCTGACCGGACACCAACGCCCACGTCGTACGCAGCAGGATCTGCACGTACAGCATCGGCGTAAGCTTCCGCACCAGTTCCAAATCCATCGCTGCCCGTTGCGGGAATCGGATCGTACTGCGTCCGGACACCTGCCAGAGACCAGTTAGTCCTGGTTTGACCGAGAGCAGCTCATGCGCCTGCGAGGAGTAATGACGATCCACTTCCGAGCGTGTCAAAGGCCGCGGCCCTACTAGCGCCATGTCACCGCGCACAACGTTCCACAACTGCGGCAGTTCGTCGATGGAATGTCGGCGGCAGAAGGCGGCAAACCAACTAGTGACCCGTGGATCATTAGCCGGCTTGCCATCTTCGACCGGTTCGGTCGCGACGTACTCGATCCACTCCCACCTGCGAGGAGTGGCGGCGCGCCGATCCCACATGGTTCTGATCTTCCACATCCAAAATGGCTGATCATCCTTGCCCACGCGGAGATGTGCTACGAACGGCGAGCGCCCCGAAAGCGCCGCCGCCGCGATGGCTGAAATAACCGTCACCGGCGCCGTTGCAGCCAACAAGAAGAGCCCCGCGGTTCGTTCCACCGTCTCTCGGAACTGCGGAGAGTGCTGAGTTTCCTCAATCGGACCGCTCTTGATGGGTTCCAGGTTGATAGTGGCCAAAAGCGAAGTACACCTCGACAAAGCGATGTTCTACCCGAGTATACGGTGCGACTTCAAGCCCACCAAGCGATCTACAATTTGTTTGCATTCTTTTTACAGCTCTCCAGCTGAAGAGCTGTAAATCGGTTCTAACGAGTGGTTCGGCCCTCGGTGGATGGTGGGACGATGCCCTTTAGCCGCAGATACACCGAGATGGTCCCATACATCTCGTTGTCGTGCGACACGACTCCCCACAAGGAACTCAATTTGGAACGTGGCGCGCGTCCGCCAGAGACCATTTGCGCGCCGCTGGCATCGGTGAGCGAATCAAAAGCTTTGTCGCATTCCGTGAACGAGTCCTGAAGAGCCGAGATCAGATCCGCCTTCGTAGTCTTCGACGATGCGGACCCTTGCTTGACCTCGCCGTTTACCGAGGAACATGTCCGCAGATTCGAGTCGGCGACATGGCCAATCAACTGTCCGAACGGGCGCACGTCGGGCGTGGCCTTGAAGCTGTAGTCTGCTTCCGACATTTTGGCTGCCGCTTTCAAAAGGTTGTTCTTTACTCCTGTGTACGAACCCTTTACTTCCGTGCTGAGAGGATTGTCAGTCTGGGCCGGGAGCAGGGCGGCCGCGAACACGGCGCCGCAAATAGTTACCGCGTAGCGTGTCATAGTGGATCTCATTATAGCCGTGGGAACGGCCGGGCGGGCAAAATCGATGCCCAAGGAGGCAGCTCGAAGGCTGTCGGAAAGAGACTTAAGAGACCCAACCCCGAGAAGGGCAAAGCCCCGCTCTACCCAGGGACTGCATGAGACTCCTTCGCCAGCCTTCGTAGCCGGCCTACACCTCTATAGAGATGACGATGTTTCTCTGAAGGTTATTGGCCCTTTGGAGCTATCGAAATGCCCTAGTAGTAATCCCAGCTTTGCCTGTATATCATTAAGTTAGTTATAGATGAACAATCCCGCGTTGGATGGCTTCTGTCGCTGCCTGCGTGCGGTCGTCGACATTCAGCTTGGCGAGAATGCTCTTTACGTGGTTTTTCACTGTATGTTCGGCGATTCCCAACGTGAAGGCGATCTGCTTGTTTCCGTGCCCCTTGACGATCAAAGCCAAGACCTCTCTCTCGCGCGCGCTCAACTCGGTCAACAACGAGCTCGCTTCCAAAGCAGCCCGAACTGGTGCAGGGAGATACGTCTCGCCGGCATGAACAGCATGGATGGCGCGAAGCAGTTCGTCGTGTAACACGTCCTTGGTCAGGTAGGCGCGTACGCCGCATTGCAAGGCGCGACGGACGTCTTCATCGCCTCCATAAGTACTCAGCGCAATGATTCGCGCATCGGGTACCTCGGAGCGGATCGCGCTCACGGCATCCAGGCCGTTCATCCCCGGCATTCGCACATCCATCAGCGTGACGTCGGGCCGGTGGTGACGGTGCATTTCCACGGCCTGGATACCATTCGACGCCTCGGCCACAACGGTCATATCCGGCTGCATATTGATGATCGTCGTTACGCCAACCCGAGCTATGAGGTGGTCCTCAGCGATCAAGATACGAATCGTCACGACAACGGTACCGTCACTTCGACTTTTGTACCCTCGCCGGGCTCGCTGTGGAGTTGGAGTGCACCGCCCAGCCTTTCCGCGCGCTCGCGCATCCCCAGCAGACCGAAATGTCCCCCTGCTTCGGAGAAGGCCTCGGTTTTCTCGAAACCTTCGCCATCGTCCGCAACCACTAGATTGACGTTGCCGTTATTCATCGCCAGGCGAATGCGAACTTCATTCGCGCGGGCATGCTTGACGGTGTTCGTCACCGCCTCCTGCGCAATGCGCAACAGGTGCTGTTCCATCTCCTCAGGCAACTTGCGGCTGGGGCCGTCGACATCGATATGAACCAGAACAGGCGAACCGGCAGTCCACTGACGCGCCGCCTGCGAGAGCGCCGCCGGCAAATCTTGACCCTCGAGCGCGGAAGCGCGCAGATCCATCACCGATCGCCGGGCTTCCGTCAGGCTGTGACGGGCCATCTTGCGCGCCAGATCCAGATGTTTGCGGGCCAGGTCCAATCGATCGTCCAGCGTGAGCGCGACCGCTTCGAGCTGCGAGGAGATACCCACGAAGCCCTGCGCAAGCGTATCGTGAATCTCGCGCGCCAGACGGCCGCGCTCATCCAGCACCAATGCGAACCGGCGCCCGAGCTGTCGGACTCGAAGCCGGAATAGTCCCCAGATCGCGAGCGCGGCGCTTGCGATACACAGATAGAGAAACCAGGATGTTTCGTAGAAGTGGGGCAGAAGTTGGAAAGCAAACGCAGTTTCTTTTGCAGGCCCTCCTGGAATTCCCGCACGAGCGATGAAGCGATAGCGGCCATGCGGGAGGCTATCGTAATTTGCGACCCGGCGCGTGCCTGCGTTAACCCAATCGCGATCCAGCCCTTCCAGCCGATAGGAATAGCGCACACGCTCCGGATCACTTAGAAAGATGCCCGTATAACGGAATTGCAGTCGACCGGTACCCGGCGCAAAATCGGCCTGTCGATTGAATGCCACGGCTTGCTGATCCACACTGACTTCCAGCAGATGCGCCAGAGGAGTCGCGATGGCCGGCTGCGGAGAGTTCGGTTCCAGCACCGCCAAGCCACGTCCAGTGGGGAACCAGAGTCGTCCATCGGTGGATCTCGTGCCGCCACGGCTGGCCGGATAGCCAGGCGCGCATTGGGCGCTGCGCAGTCCCTCCGCGACGCCATAGTTCACTGGCGTGATGGAATGCTTCTTTCCCGCTGCGAAGTCATTGACATCTTGCTTCCGGATCTGGCAGATGCCACGAGTGGTACTGAGCCAGAGCGAGCCTCGCAGGTCTTCTTGAACCCGCGCGACGTTATCGCTGAGCAGGCCGTCCTTCGAGGTCAAGTGAAAGAAGTGTCCATTGCGAAGTCCGTTGAGGCCCCCGCCGAAAGTTCCGATCCACAGCGTGCCATCGGCGTCTTCCACCAGAGATCGAATCTGATCGCTCGAGAGGCCATCAGCAACCGTGAAGAGGCGCAATTCTCCGTCGTGAAGCCGCCAAAGGCCTCGTCCGTAGGTGCCCGCCCAGATGCTCCCATCGCGAGTTTCACACAACGCCACCGCAGCGCTGGCAAGTAGCTCCCCTCGAGGAGTCACATCGCTCACACGGCCATCTTTCAACTGGCGCAACCCGGATGGTGTGGCGATCCAGAGACGGCCCTTCGAATCCTCCAGGAGGTCAAAGACTAACCGCCGGTTCATCGAATCGGAGACGACCTGATTTTGGAAATGCCCCTGGTGCATGCGGCTGAAGCCGTCGCGCGTGGCGATGAGCAGGTCTCCCTGACGGTCCTCGCGGATGGAGAAGACCTCGTTGTTCGGCAAACCATCCCGGGTTCCATACATGCGCGACTTGGCGTTGTCGAATTGGACCAGGCCACGGTCATGAAAGCCTATCCAGACCCGGCCTTTCCGGTCCTGATAAACAGTGTTCGGTTCATCGCTCGGCAAACCCTCCGATTCACCGTACATGGCGAAGATGTCGTCGCGAAGCCGATGCAAACCGCTATTCATGCCGATCCACAGATCGCCTTGAGTATCTTCGTAGATACATCGGACCCACTCGCGTTCCGGGGAGCGGGCCAGCGCATTGCTGATAAAACGGCCGTTCTCCAGCCGCGCCAGGCCGTCATTCGTTCCAGCCCAGAGGTTGCCGTCGCGGTCCTCCCACAGAGCACGCACTATATTGTCCGGCAGCCCGTCCCGGGTTTGATACAGCCGCACTTGGCCGTCGCGTGATCGCATCAGGAGACCCGAACTCCGCGCTACCCAGAGATTCCCGTGCCGGTCGGCGAAAAAAGTCGCGACCACATCGCCGCCCAAGGTGGCGCGATCAATTACTGGAACAAATTTTTCTCCGTCGCGCCGCGCGACCCCCGAGAAACCGGCAATATAGAGTGTTCCATCGGGGCCCATGCGCACCACGCGCATCGAATCGATCGGTAGTCCGTCACGGCTGCCATAGTTGGTGAACCGCCCGTTCTCGAAACGGCTCAAAAAGTTTCCAGCGGCAATCCACAACGTACCGGACCGATCCTGGGCAATGGAGTTGATGTAGTTGTCGGCGAGCCCGTCTTTCTTCGAAAAAGTGGTGAACTTACCATCCCGATGGAGAGTCAAGCCATCTGGAGTGCCGATCCAAAGACTGCCATCGCTCGCCGCGCACAGCGCACTTACGATGTTATTGGGGAGCGAGCCGTTCTCCTTGTTGAAGACCACGAAATCGTAGCCATCGAACTGGGCCAGCCCCTCGTCGGTGCCAATCCATAGATACCCGTCCTTGGTTTGGGTGATGGATCGGATAGCGTCCTGAGGTAGACCGTGTTGCTGTGTCCAGATCGTGCGCGTGTATTGCGTCAACGATCGCTGCGGATTCAGTGCGAATGCCGCGGGGAGCGATAACCAAACTGCGGCGCAGACCGTTAGCTTAGGCCACACCTTCGAGTGTAGTTCAACACTCCGAGGTGTGTGCAAGAATGAGACTAATCTGTTATGAAACTTCTCCGTCGAACGTTCATTTTCGTCGCGTTTTGTCTGGCCCTCGTGGCAGGATCGGGCCGGGCCGGCAAGGTCACTGGTCTCGATAAGTACGTCGATGCCGCCGATCCGAATTATCACTACGAGCTGGTAAAGACCATCCCCGGAGACGGCTATACGACATACGTCATCGATCTGACGTCTCAGGCCTGGCGTACTGCTGCTGAAGTCGATCACCCGATCTGGAAGCACTGGCTGACCATCATCCGTCCCGACCAGCTTCAGGGAACCACGGGCTTTCTCTACATCACCGGCGGATCGATCAAGGAAAAAACGCCCGACAAGCCGAGTGCGCAGAATGTGGACATTGCCATGACGACCCACACCGTTGTAGCCGAACTCCGAGGCGTTCCGAATGAACCACTCATCTTCAGCGGTGAGACAAAGGAGCGCACCGAGGACCAGATCATCGCTTACACGTGGGTCAAATACATGAAGACCGGCGATGAAACCTGGCCGCTGCACATTCCCATGACCAAGGCAGCGGTGCGCGCGATGGATACGATCACTGCATTCTGCGCCACCCCGGCCGGTGGCAGCGTCGCCGTCGACAAGTTCGTTGTGGCCGGAGGTTCGAAGCGCGGTTGGACGACGTGGACCACGGCAGCAGCCGACAAACGTGTGGTGGCGATTGTCCCCATGGTGATCGATATGCTCAATAGCGTGAAATCGTTCGAGCATCACTACCGCGCCTACGGCTTCTATTCACCGGCCGTAAAGGATTACGAGGACATGGGGATCATGAAAGTTTCGA
>Ga0335082_10008715_pt1 | contig 11022 bp, 8 predicted proteins | sample Lox_Sample_41_FD_206718 | JGI IMG/M metagenome (GOLD analysis project Ga0335082, IMG submission 206718) | Soil microbial communities from Loxahatchee National Wildlife Refuge, Florida, United States - Lox_Sample_4.1 | ecosystem: Environmental > Terrestrial > Soil > Wetlands | place: USA: Florida... | reverse complement strand
GCGTCGCGAAAAGTTGGGGAGCAAAAACACGTTCCAGTTCCCAATTGAAAGCAAGGACGCTGCCTGTCAATCCGGCGACCAACAAGAATGCCGCCATCAGCAAGCCGCCATACCGGTGCAAGACCAGGGCGACATGGCGAATTTGAACCGGAAGCCTCCTTATCGAGTTTGAATTTGGTCGCGGCATCGATCAGAACCTCAGCTTGGTTGCCAGGGTAACGCCTCGTGGCCCGCCATAGGCCGCGATGCCGTATCCGCCATGCTCAAAGTAGGACTTGTCAAAAAGATTGTTGGCGTTGAGCTGGATGGAAGAATTAACCCTGCCAATTCTTCTGCGATAACTCAACATGAGATCCACAGTTCCATAGCCCGGCATTTGCCAGGTGTTGGGATCGTCGCCCTCGCGTCGTCCGCTGAGGTAGGTGCCTGCGCCAAAAGCCCAACCCGCTGTCGCCGTGGGGGCCGAATCGTACCTTGCCCACAGGCTTCCCACGTGGGGAGCGACCCCGCTGAGCTGTTTACCCTGGGTGCCGTTGAATGGATCCTTGGTGATCGTGGCTTGATCGAAGGTGTAGCTGGCGATCAGACTCACATGTCTCGTAACCTGTCCAGCGATATCGAGTTCGAGACCGCGGCTCCGGGCTTCTCCGACTACGCGCGGAAAGAAATTGTCCGGCGTGTATTCAAGGATGTTGCTCTTGGTGAGATTGAAGAATGTGGCCGACGTAATGACCCGGCCGCCCCTAAGCGACGCCTTCACACCCACTTCATACTGCTCGCCGATTTGTGGCTTGATCGGGTTGTTATTTTCGTCCCTGCCGTTCGCGCTCCCAAATGATTTCGAATAGCTGAAATAGCTTGAGACATCATTCGTGACCCTGTACAGTAAGCCCGCCCTGGGCGAGAAAGCACTATCGGTTGGATAAGGCGTGATCGGGTAGCCCGTGCAATGGGGGTAGCAGTCGCTGTCCCGCGTGCCATAAACGTCGGAATAGCCGTCGTAGGCAGAGTCATACCGTCCTCCCAGCAGAAGATTCCAACGGCGGCCAAGCGCGATCTGGTCCTGGAAGTAGACACCGGTATCGTGGCTGCGATCTCGCCAGAGAATGTTCGTGCTGTCTGTCGCCGCCAGATTCTTCAGCGTTGCCGAATCGAGCGCATAAACCGGATTGAAGATGTTGAGCGGGCCTGCTCCCGGAATATCTCCAGTGCTGCCCGGAGTATCGTCACTAAATGTAGCTCGGTCGAAACCGACGAGAACATGATGACGAATGTTGCCAGTCTTGAATTCGCCTGACAGATCAAGGTTTGTGCCGAAAGCATCGCGCCACCAGTTGGGATTGTGGGTAAAACGAACACCCGCAATGTCGCCGTTCGTATCAACACCATTAAAAGCGTCGGCGTAGACGCCTTGTTGATCTTCGTGGGAGTACGCATAGTGCAGGCGGTTCGCCACTTTCCAGGAATCGCTGATGGCGTAGCTCCATTCGTATGCAATCAGGGTGCGATGGACGTTGTAGGGAAAGTCGGACCACGACTCTGGATAGAGAATCGAAAAATTGCGCGGCAGGTCCGCCGGACGGTCGCCGATGACCGGAATGCTCGCGTCCAGCCAGGTTGTAGCATAGCCATATCGCTCTAGTTGAAGGCTGGAGTTTAATTTCCGGTTCGGGCTCCAGTAGAGAGTCCCCGCTCCTGCCTTATTGTTGCGGTGTGCGCTGTCGACCCACGATCCGGCTTTGTCATAGTCGCCGATGAGCCTGTACATCAGCGAGGAATTATGGCGAAGGCTGCCGGTAAGATCGAGGGTGGTCCGAAAAGCTCCCCAACTGCCCGCCTGCTGTTCGATGTTAAAGGAGGTTGCTTCCTGGGGCTTTGCGGTCACAACGTTCACAAAACCGCCAGGCTCGATCCGTCCATAGAGCATAGAAGCGGGGCCCTTGACGACTTCAATATGATCGACAAACGCCATGTTCACGGCTTCATTGATACCTCGCAGTTGCAACCCGTCACGGAACGTCACACCGTATCCGCTGTCAAAGCCGCGAAGGAGGAACTGATCATAGAACTCATACGTAGACGACTGAACTCCGCTCACATTCTTGACAACTTCCAGTGAAGTGCGTTCCTGCCGGTCATCAATCACGACTCGTGGCACCACCTGAACCGCCATCGGGGTTTCCAGCAGGGATGTGTCGGTCTTGGTGCCGGCGGTTTCCGTCGATACCGAATAACCCTGTTCCGTCACCGTCACCGTTTCCTGAAGTGACGCAACGCCCAAAGTAAGATTCTCAATCGTGTCGGAGGCGCCGCGCACGACAATGGCTTGTCGGAGAGCTCTCTGAAACCCTTGCGCCTCCACTGTCAACGTATAGGTGCCCGCAGAGAGTTCGGGCACCTCGTAGTGCCCATCGCTTCCCGAAACTGTTTCTTGACTTTCACCTGTTCTTTCGTTGGTGACCCGCACCTTAGCTCCGATTACGGCAGCGCCCGTTTGATCGAGCAAGGTGCCGGTCACACGGCCTGTGTTGTTCTGGGCCAAAACTGTACCCGCTACGATGAGAAAGATTCCAACGGCTGTGTACTTACCCATCTTTTGCCAGTGCATGAAGATCTCCCCCGAGCTTGATTGTTGTCACCTCTAAAACGTGTGCTTCATTTGCATGAGGAACCTGCGGCTTGGTTTCGCCACTCGTGGCCTGATGCTTTCCGAGTCGTGCGTCCCGTGGTTGTCATCACCTATCTCCCTCGCTCCACTCCTGAAAACATCCTCAGCATCCAAGAACCGGGCAGGTGCTTGGGTTGGACATCTGCCCGCGTAATACCCGTCGCCGAAGTGCACCGTGTGGGGCGGCAGAGTGGCTGGTGGTTTATCGTCCTCGGCCTCAGCGAGTCCGAATACGATTCCAAATTTCCGTTGAGACTTTGTGCAATTCATTTCCTCCTCCTGGCGCAATAGTGCTCGTGAATTTCAGAGTCAAGCTCATCTGCCAGAACAGCGCTGCACACATGGAAAACGCGCAACGGCACAGCGGGCTGCCAGAGCAATCCGCTGAGTTTGGATTTAGGCGCTGAAACGGCGAGCTACTACAGGAGGTCCGCGACTGGGTTTATGCGCGCCGCTGAGTGAGAGGGAAACCGTACACGAGTGGCACGGAACAATTCCGGTCAATGATGGCCGGATCGAAGTGCTTGAGGCACGTGGTGCATCCTGTGCACCACTGAGCTGAGAAGGATGAGAACGGTAGGGACAGTCAGGAGAGGCATTCCGAAAACTCCGGCCGGCTTCGAGAGGACCAGCCATCGCTCTCAAGGCCATGATGCAGCGATGCTTGCCATCTCGCCGGCAGCACGCCGGCAGAGAGTTGTCTCTTCCTGCGTACAAAAGCGCCAGCAATGGCGCCATGAATATCGCCATGAGCGCAATGGCCACAACTCGACGAATTTGAATCAATCCCGGCAAACGGTGTTTTCCAAATGACTCTGTATCATTCAAAACGTGATGCGCGAAACTGCTACACAGGGCACGTCGTTATCTTTTCTGGTCCAAACTGCGGTTACATTGTTGTCGCTGTTTACATCCCAACGCGGAAGGCGGGAGTGTCTTGGCGCTGGGCCGAGCCTCGCCGCCAACGATGTCTTGCCAGTGTCGCGAACGAGCTTGGCCCAGGTCATCCCCTCTTCAAGCCAGCCTACGATCGCGGATCTACCATCCGGCAAGAGAACTACTGTCGCTTGCCCCTCGCCGTTGCCAGCATCCACACGAATCGGTTGAGTGAATGTGTCCCCAGAATCCCCGGAAAATGCAATCTGCACCTTGGGCTGGTCGTTAGAGCCGGTCCACCAAGCAACCGCCACATCTTTCCCTTTGGCATCAATTGCCGGCCCGTTATCCGGACATCCGTTAATGATCCAATTGTCCGCGTGAACCAGTCTGGGTTTTGACCACCGATCATCCTCGAACCGACTGATGTAGATGTCTCGCACGGTGGGCCGATTGGGATCCACTTGAGAGGGCTTCGTCCCGCTCGCCTCCTGACGTCCGCGATAAACCACGACGGGGCCTCGGTCGGTTATGGCTGCACTCGTAGGACAGCACTCGCAGGTAATCGGATCGACAAAGGATCCTCCCGAGGCCTCTCCTTGCGTATTCAAGGCGGCGTAGCGCAGACCAATCGAGCCCTTCTCCATTCCACCGGGCGCTTCTTGCGCCTTGAACGCGAGTCGAACTTTGGACTGCTCTGCGGCATCCAGCCATACCAGACCGACTCCATCGTGAGTGGGGAAGGATGAGATAAAGCTGTGTTGCCCAGATAGACTTTCACCATAGGGTGCGAGTGGCGCACCCCATGTCTTACCCTCGTTGATCGATACCGCTGTCTGGATTGTGGTGGCGTAAGGGTCGTCTTTCGTTGCTGCCTTCAGTTCCCAATAGGCAAGGAGATTTCCGTTAGGCAATTGGACGACTGCGGGCAAATCCGCAGTGAACATGCTCAAGTTGTTCCCGCTCGCTATTGTTCGAACATCAGACCAATGGGCTCCATCGCCAATCGCCATCTCAAATGAATAGCCGCCGGTCGCCAGCGATCGTTGCCAACTCACAAGAAGCCTGCCTGAGGAAAGTTTAGTGACCTGTGGCACAAGACTCGCGGCGGCCGTCGGAGACGGCTCCTGCTGCACGTGAAGTGAGAGGACTGGTCGCTCGCAGCCGGCGATCGAAACGATTGCGGTGAGGATTACCGCCAACAGAGTTTTGCGAGTTTGTGTTTTCATCGCCATGTCCAAGACAGCCCGGTCAGCACGGATACCGGAGATCCGGGTCGGACCTGATCCTGTCCGTTGCTGGCAAGGTAGTAAGTTCGGTCGAGTGCGTTCTGCACGTTAATGCTGAATCGCATCTTCTGTTTCTCAGCAATACTGAACTCGTAGTAGGAGCCGAGATCGAGCCGGGCGTAGCCGGGCAGAAGCGCGGTGTTGAAAAAGTTGTCCTGCCTCGCGGCTGTCGAGACCAGACCCGCGTTGAGCCCCAAGTGCCGCAACACACCTCCGGGCGCCTGGTAATTTGCCCAGATCGCGCCGCTGTGGCGTGGCGCATTCGGTAACAGATTCCCGACTGGATATTGAGTTGACTTTGTCACCTGAGCTTGCACGAAAGCATACGAAGCTAAAAGATTCAGGCCGCGAACCGGGCTGCCCTGAAATTGAAATTCAAAGCCTTTGCTTCTTTCCTGCCCGTTCTGCACAGAAAAGGGGGAATTGGGGTTGTTCGGGTCGGGAGCCAGCACGTTGTTCTTCTCGATCTGAAATAGCGCCGCGGTCATAGTCATCCGGCTCGAGCCGGGCTCGAACTTGACGCCACCTTCCCATTGATGGTCACGCTCAGGAGAAAACTGCTTGCCAGCCGCACTGATTGCACCCGGACTGGTCGGAATAAAAGAGCGGACGTAACTCCCATAGAGCGACAAGGAAGACACGGGCTTGTAAACGACCCCGACTCTCGGGCTGATTGGGAGGTCCGTCTGCTTCTGATGCGTGTTGGTCGCCTCGTTGATCGCATCCTGGTAGTAGTTCTCGATTCGAGCTCCGGCGATTGCTTTCCAATGACTTCCGAGATCGATCTGGTCCTGAACAAAACCTGATTGGTTGTGATAGATGCTCTGATACGTGAGACTGAAGAACGGATTGGCCAACGCAGCGGCCGCATCTGACTTGGTGAAATCGCTTCCAGTGACGGGATTCAGAACGCTCACGTTTGGCGCGTAGCCCGCAGGCCCTTCGGAAGACTGGGTCACCCAACCGGCCTCAAACCCTGCGGCAACGTGATGGGTAACCGGGCCAGTCTTGAAAAGACCCTCGACAGAGGTCTGCGAGTACCGGTACAAGGTGGGGAAGTAGAAAGCGTCGGAAAGACGGGTAAGCTGTGTCGGGTCGGTGCTGTCAGGTCCCGTCGTGAACACTTCAAAGTAACGCGCATTGGTGCGCGAGATCTGAAATCCGTTGTTCAACACCCAGCCCGAGTTGAAGGTATGGCGGAAGCGGTATCCTCCCTGACGGTCCCTGTCATCTTCGTTATTCCACGGTTCAGTGTAACTGGTGGAGACCGGAACAGGCGCAGGGCGATCTCCCAGCAGGACAGTGCCGTAGTCCGATCGCCGGTTGACGTTAATCCACTCTCCCAGCAACGAAAGAGTGGTCGATTCGTTAGGCTTCCACAGCAAATAGGGGGCAAGGAAAAGTTTTTCAGAATCCGCGTACTGTCGGAACGTCTGAGTGTTCTCGTAGGCTCCATTGAGACGGTAGAAGATAGTTTTGCGCGAGTTGATCGGCCCCGATATATCGAAATCGGGACGAATGTAGCGATAGCTTCCTCCGTTCATGGAAATCGAAACCAGTGGAGATTCCGTCGGCTTCCTGGTGATCAAGTTCACGACACCCCCTGCTTCTGCCGTTCCGTAGAGTGCCGAGGCCGGCCCCTTCAAAACCTCAACCGACTCAATGTCGGCCGTATCGGAAAGAGAGAGTCCGTAATACTTGAAGCCGTCGCGAAGATAGTTGTTGTTAAAGTCGAGATTGAAACCGCGCATCGCTACTTCGTTGCCGAGGCCGCCAGCGATCGCGGTGTAGGTGCGCTGCACGTCGCTCATGTAGATCAACGTATCTGCGTATTGGTACGTCTTTTGTTCGTCGAGCAACTCGCGGTTTACGACCTGTACGGACTGCGGCAGATCCAGAAGTGGGATCGATGTCAAACTGCCGACGCTGCTGCGAGTGGCAACGATGTTGTCTGTTTCACCGCGCACTGTGACCGTCGACTGGACCATGGCCACAGCCAACTTCAGTACCAGATCAGAAGGGACCTCGCCACTCAAATCCACTTGCCTCTCTAAGCTCTGGAAGCCTTTCGCTGAAACGACCACTTTGTACTTGCCAGGAGTCAAGTTGGAGAAGTCAAAGTGTCCATTAGTATCGGAGGAGACATCGATGGAACGGTTGCTTCCTTCCTTGTGCAGCGAGACAGAAGCGCCGCTGATTCCCCGCCCCTGCCCGTCGGCCACGAAACCGGCAAGAGTACGGCGACCGCTGTGGGGTTGCTGATTTTGGCGCTGCGCTGATTCTCCGGCCTTAGCTCGCGACGACTCTGTTTCCTGCGCTTGCACTCTAAGGGCGAATGCATATGACACAACGAGGACCAGGATCACTGGCAGACGATGAATGACGTTGGGTAAGCTCATGGCTCCTCCGAGTTGTTGGTTTCGTCGCTGATGAAGCCAGGGCGCGCCCGCAGCCACGGAGTCGTGGAGGGTAGCTTTTGCAAACTTCCCTGGTGAATGCCTTACACGCTGACTTGACCGGATCTAGGAGGGCCTCGTTCCAAGGTCGAGAATTGAAACGGGGGAACGCAGTGGAAAGAAGTTGTCGAGACCTTGAGCTGCGACAGAGGAGGAGTTAGCGCAAAGGAACCATCCGCACCAATTTGGCGCGGGGCATTGGGTGATGTGGCTTGGTTCTTGCAACCACAAGTTTCAATCGCGCGGAAACTTCGGCTGTCGCTGTCGACTAGCTTCCGACGTTTGTCGCAATTCGAGCTGTGCCCGCTGCCTCGGCGACAGCACTCTTTCTGCATTCCAGAAAGCAGGGCTGCTGTCGGTGGCACAGCCAGGGAGCTGCAGAACAGCAACAGTAACGAGATGGCCATCCAGCGTCGCATTCAGTGTTTTTCAGTGCCTGTGATCGGAAGCATTTAGATCCCGCACTCGAATTTCAATCGCTTCCAAAGTCTCTCCCCGAAGCGCCGCATCGACTGTGACATGATCTCCACGTTGGAGGTCGTTGTCGCTAATGGCAGCATCGCCGCGAAACAGCTTGGTGCGCTCAACGATGTCCACCATCTTGATGCCGGAGGTCGCGCACCCCATTGGATCCGGATCTTCCGTGATTCGGAGTCGCTTGCCGTCGATCCTCTTGATTGTTCCCGTTATTTGTTCATTAACTGAAAGTTCTTGCTCAGCATTTGCGCGCGGCCTGCCCTCGTCCGCAGCAATGAATCCGACAGAAAGCGCGCACAAAACAAGAACTGTTCCCCATTTGATTTTCCCCATGACTGTCCCCCAGGCGTCCACTCATCCTCAGTGCTGTTGAGCCGACGCGTTGTTTGCTGCTCCGATCTTCACTTCGGTAGCGTGTAACATGTCATCCATTTTCTTGGCATGGATTACGACTCGATCGCCTACCTTCACGTCCTCCAGCTTCGCCGTAGAGCCAGACTTCAAATACTTGGTCTCGTCCGTGACCATAACGGTTTTCAGGCTCCCGTCCTGCGTCTTGACAACGATGTTCATCCTGTCAACCTTTGAGACGGTGCCCATTACGTGCTGTTCGTCGCCGTGGGCCCATGCCGAGACCGTCAGGATGAGCAACATACAGATTGCAGCTAATGAACGCTTCATTGGTTCCTCCTAGTTTTGGGTTCCGACTTCGTGTTTGACCGTCCGTTAAGGAAGTCCTCCTCGGCTTGCTCTTCCGCTCGTTCCGCTGCACTTTTCGGGTTGAGCTTCTGCATCGCGGCAATCTCATCCTGTGTCAACGCTGGGAGATGGCGAATGAATGACACCAACGTCCATGTCTGAGAGTCTGAATTGCCCAAGCTCGGGTCGCCCCAGGCTGGCATTCCTGTCAAGGGCACACCGTTGCGAATGATGTAGTAGAGTTCGCCGTCGCTGAGGGACTGTGTTTCTGCTGTGCGCATGTCGGGCGCCGGGGGATAGAAATTCCGTCCCATCTCGGTGTCGCCGCTCCCGTTGTTCGCGTGACAGGCGGCACAGTGGTCCGCCCAATGATCCATGCCTTGCTTCAGAATCTCGGCATTCGCGGGGAATGGATTCGTCGTTTTTCGGGCAGTCGCAGGAACCAACCAGGCGCGAATCTGCTTTGCCGCAAGCCTTTCGAGTAGCCCGGGTGACGTGCGAGTGCTCAGCCCTGTCTGCCGCTGCCGGAGTGCGCCAAGCATTGCGGCCGCGATTACAAGCAGGAACGCGATCCCCAAAATTCGAGTTTTTCTCCAAATTACAGACATTGCGTTTTCGTCTTGAGAACAGCACTGGAGGCATAGGGCCTCTCGCACGTTACTGAATCACTTCATCCAGATGAACTTCGGTCTGCTTCGAATCGCCGTCGCCGCGGCTGACAATGTTGAAGGAAACTCTCTTGTCCCCGAACACCATCTCGACGCCGCGAACGGAAACTCCTCCGCTTTTGTTCTCCCCTGTGGTGATGCTGGCCTGGGTGCCGCGTTCATGCGTCAGTTTTTCGAGGAGGTCGCAGAGGCGTTGTGCTAGTTCGACCGAGTCATCGGCTTGTGTCCATTTACGGAAGCGAGCGACCCGTCGTACCTTGCCCGAGTCGAAGCTTACAACTCCGACGTAGTTGTCAGGCTCCGCCTTGTCGGAGATCAGCCAGGAGTCTTCTTCCCCCTGCGCGCTTCTCAGTTTCTGCAGTGTGTAAAGCCGAGATAACTGGTGCATCACGCCTTCCCGTGGATCTCCCTTTGCGATCGTGACTCCAGAGAGCATTAGGGATCCCTGCGTTGATGAGGAAGGTTGGATTTCTGTGTGCCGGATGATGGCCGTATCGTTGCCAGCGGCGGCTGTCGAGGTCGTGGACAGACCAACCGACAGGAGAACCGCGAGTGCTAGCGGGATTGCGTGTTTCTTCATTGGCGTCGCCTTTTCATGCTCGCCGACGTCTGAGGTGAGGGAGTGAATCAATTCGCTAAGTGCGCAGCGGGGAGCACGACGTCGCACACCATCGTGCACTCCAGACTCCGCGGTCTAACGAATGAAGTGAGTCCCCAAAACGAACCAGACAAGCCTTCGTGGTGCCGTTGTTCTCACGCCCACAACGTGTAGAACGGCACAGCCCTAGGTGAACTTCCAGGATTTCTCTATCAGATTGCTCGGAGTAGGCGCTGAGCGGGAGGACCGCGGGGAGAGATTGATCCGGTGGAGTGAGACTCAAGCCGCGCGGATTCAGTCCGTGGAACGAAAAACTCGGACGGAGCATGCAGGGTCGAAGTGGTTGATACCGCCACGTTCGCCACGAAGCCAGGCCTTGCCGTCTCAGAATTGTAAGGGCACTTCGAGGACTGAGAGCGAAGGACTGGACCGTTGTCGGTAGACACTGTCGTGCCGGACATCGCCGACATACAGTGATGTTTACCGTTTCTGCGGCAACATGCGGCCGTGCTGTCCACGCTAGCTGCCAACGCAATTGGAACCAGAAGGCTCCAAGCGTTAACCGCTAAGACGAAAATAGCAAGCGCTCGCCGCATATTCGTGGCACGCTACCACATCACGGGATCGTGTGACAATGGCCATGTGGAGCCATGCGTGCAAAAAACACGCAATCGCGGGATGTCGCTTGGACGTCGAGTTCGTGTTAACTGATGAGCGATAAATCCCTCGCTCACAGCCGCGTTAGAAGGCTTATTTTCTGGGCTCCCCAACGATCGAGTCAACGATTTCCGTCTTCCCGGAACAAGCCGCGAAGTGTTGAGTGCCTGATGCAATGGGTGAAAACGGATATAAACGGGTATTCCTTGCCTTTGGATGCCAAACGGGAAAAAATGGGTATGAATGGATATCCACTCCCACACGGGAACTCGCAAGGACGCGAGGAGAGATCACGGTCAAGGAGATCGAGGAATCCACGGGGGCGAACCGCAACACGATCAAAGCTCATTTACGAAAGTTGGCCAGCGATCACTACCTGGCGCAGGTCGGGAAAGGCCGTGGGGCGCGATACACGCTGAAGTAGAGGGATGATCGGCCGTTATTCGGCCTCAAAGCATTCACGACTACAATCGGCAATGACATCAATGACTTGCCGCTAATGAGCCCGCACGGAAGAGATTCGCGCTCGATGCAGAAAATCGAGGACTTTCAACTGATCCAGACGCGTCATGTGGCACAGCAACGGCACACGGCTACATCTTGTTCCAGCTACTCGTAGCAGGGCTCGCTTGGA
>Ga0335082_10008714_pt1 | contig 11022 bp, 9 predicted proteins | sample Lox_Sample_41_FD_206718 | JGI IMG/M metagenome (GOLD analysis project Ga0335082, IMG submission 206718) | Soil microbial communities from Loxahatchee National Wildlife Refuge, Florida, United States - Lox_Sample_4.1 | ecosystem: Environmental > Terrestrial > Soil > Wetlands | place: USA: Florida... | reverse complement strand
TGCCGCCGACGCCGGTGGCGGCGCCTTGGTACGGCTCGACGAACGACGGATGGTTGTGGCTCTCGATCTTGAACGCCACCGCGAGTCCGTCGCCGATGTCGATGACCCCGGCGTTCTCGCCGGGCCCCTGCAGCACGCGCGGCCCGTGGGTCGGCAGGTTGCGCAGGAAGCGGCGCGAGCTCTTGTAGCTGCAGTGCTCCGACCACATCACCGAGAAGACGCCGAGCTCGACGAAGTTCGGCGCCCGGCCCAGCGCGGCGCAGATGCGCGCGTACTCCGCCGCCGTCAGCCCGTGCTCGGCGGCTTCAACCTCGGTGATGGTCGCCGGGCTCGCTGCCATCAGTGCCCCGGGGCCACCGCGGCGGCGGCGCGCTGATGCGCGCCGTCGGTGTGGGCGGCGAGCACGGATTGAAAGAGCTTCAGCCCGTCTTCCCCGCCGAGCAGCTTCTCGACGACGTGCTCGGGGTGCGGCATGAGACCGAAGACGTTGCGTTGCAGGTTGACGATACCGGCGACGTTGTTCATCGAGCCGTTCGGGTTGGCCGCCGCGGTCACCCGCCCGCTGGCGTCCACGTAGCGCAGGATGATCTGATGGTTTTGCTCCAGCTGTTCCAGCGTCGCCGGATCGGCCACGTAGCAGCCCTCGCCGTGCTTGATCGGAATGGCCAGCACCTCACCGCGCGTGCATCGCGAGGTGAACGGCGTGTCGACCTCCTCCAGGCGCAGGTGCACCCGCGCGCACACGAAACGCAGGCCGCGGTTGCGGATGAGCGCGCCGGGCAGCAACCCCGACTCGCACAGGACCTGGAAGCCGTTGCAGATCCCCCATACCAGCCCGCCGGCGCGCGCGAAGGCGGCGATGCCCTCCATCACCGGCGAGAAACGCGCCATGGCGCCGCAGCGCAGGTAGTCGCCGTAGGAGAACCCGCCGGGCAAGATCACGCAGTCGACGCCCTTGAGGTCGCGGTCCTTGTGCCACAGCGACACCGCGTCGTTGCCGAGCACGTGGCTGACGGCGTACAGCGCGTCGTGGTCGTCACAGGACCCGGGAAAGGTCACCACTCCCCAGCGCATCGCGTCGCCACCTACTCCTCGATGTCGAAACGGTAGTCTTCGATCACGCCGTTCGCGAGCAGCTGGCGGCACATCTCGTCGGTGCGTTGCCGGGCCTGCGCCACGTCGGTGCCGTCGAGCGTCAGCTCGACGTACTTGCCGAGGTGCACCTCGCGCGCCTCAGCGAAGCCGAGCGCGTGCAACGAATGTTCGATCGCCTTGCCTTGCGGATCGAGCACACCCTTCTTCGGGGTGATGAACACGCGCGCGCGCATCAGACGGACCGTGAGTCGTGTGCGTGCTCGTGATTGGATCGTCTGATCATCTCAGCCCCCCACCTGGATCGCTTCAGGCGCAGACGCGGCGATGCACTTCGTGGTACGCTTCCTCGACACCGCCGAGATCCTGGCGGAAGCGATCCTTGTCGAGCTTCTTGCGCGTCGCCGCGTCCCAGAAGCGACAGGTGTCGGGACAGATCTCGTCGCCAAGCAGGATCTGGCCGTGATGGCGGCCGAACTCCAGCTTCATGTCGACGAGCAGCAACCCCTTGCTTTCGAGGAACGTGCGCAGCACCTCGTTGGTCTTGAGCGCCAACTCGTCGACCCGTTGCAGCTCCGCCGGCGTCGCCATGCCGAGCGCGATGGCGGTGGAGGCGTTGATCATCGGGTCGTCCAGCGGGTCGCTCTTGTAGAAGTACTCGAGGATCGGTTGCGACAAGGCTGTGCCCTCTTCGAGCCCCAAGCGTTTGGCGAGACTGCCGGCGATGATGTTGCGCACCACCGTCTCCACCGGGATGATCTGCAGCCGCTTCACCAGCATCTCGCGGTCGCTGAGGCGCTCGACGAAGTGCGTCGGCACCCCCTCACGCTCGAGCAGGCGGAAGAAGGTCTCGCTCATCTGGTTGTTCAGGACCCCCTTGGAGACAATGGTACCGCGCTTCTTGGCGTTGAAGGCCGTCGCGTCGTCCTTGAAGTACTGAATGACGTAGTCGGGGTTGTCGGTGGCGTAGACTTGCTTGGCCTTCCCCTCGTACAACAGCTCCGCTTTTTTCATCGTTCCCCTCCGAAGGCGCGTTGGAACAGCACCTCTTCATAGCGCAACTGATGGCGAAGGTCGAAGAGCTCCGCCAACTCGCCGGCTGACAGGTGCCGGGCGATGTCCGGATCGCTTCCCACCGCGGCGCGGAAGTCGGCGCCCTCCATCGCCTTCAGCCCGTTGCGTTGCACCCAGCGGTAGGCTTCCTCGCGGGCGATGCCCTTGCGCACCAACGCCAGCAGCACGGCCTCCGAGAACACCGCGCCGCGCCAACGCTCGAGGTTGGCGCGCATGGTCTCGGGGAGGACCACCAGGTCGCGGACCACGCCGGCCATCCGGTGCAGCATGAAGTCGAGCGCGATGGTGGCATCGGGGGCGATGACGCGTTCCACCGACGAATGACTGATGTCGCGCTCATGCCACAGCGCAATGTCTTCCAGCGCCGCGCCGGCGTAGGCGCGCACCACGCGCGCCAGGCCGGTGACGTTCTCGGTGAGGATCGGGTTACGCTTGTGCGGCATCGCCGACGAGCCCTTTTGGGCGCCGCCGAACGGCTCCTGTGCCTCGGCGACCTCGCTGCGTTGCAGGTGGCGGATCTCCAGGGCGAAGCGTTCGATCGAGCCCGCCACGATGGCCAACGTCGTGAAGAACTCGGCGTGCCGATCGCGCGGCACGATCTGCGTGGCCACCGGCTCGGGACGCAGCCCGAGGCGCTCACACACGTACGCTTCGACGTCGGGTGACAGGTGCGCGAAGGTTCCCACCGCACCCGACAGCGTCCCGCAGCGCACCGTTTCGCGCACGCTGCGCAGGCGGCGGAGGTTGCGTTGCATCTCGGTGTACCATCCGGCCAGCTTGATGCCGAAGGTGATCGGCTCGGCGTGGATGCCGTGGGTGCGGCCGACCATGACCGTGCCGCGCTGACGCTTGGCTTGCTCGGCGATGGCGGCGGTCAGCGCCGCGGCACCTTGAATCAGCAGATCGGCGGCGCGCACCAGCTGGACCGCGAAGGCGGTGTCGAGGACGTCGGAAGACGTCAGGCCGAGATGCAGGTAGCGGCCTTCCGGCCCGCACTGCTCGGCCACCGAGGTGACGAAGGCGATGACGTCGTGGTTCACCTCGCGTTCGATCTCGCGCATGCGCGCCGCGTTGACCTTGGCGCGAGTACGCAGCTGCGGCGGCACGTCGGCGGGCACGTCGCCGCGCTGCGCCAAGGCCTCGCAGGCGAGCAACTCCACCTCCAGCCAAATGCCGAGCTTGGCCTCCTCGTCCCAAACCGCCGCCATCTGGGGGCGCGTGTAGCGTTCGATCATCGTGCGTGCCGTCCGTCGTTGTTCGAGATGAAATGAAAACCCGTGGTCGGAATTTAGCCGATCCGTCGACGCCCGTCACCTGGGGTTCGCTCGACGTCCGTGTGACCGAATCCGCCGGCGCCGCGGTGGGTGTCGTTGAGCATCTCGACCTCGCGCAGCTCGGCGTGCGTGACCGGGGCGACGATCATCTGCGCGATACGGTCGCCGCGACGCACGGTGAACGGTTGATCGCCGAGATTGATCATCAGCACCTGGATTTCGCCGCGATAGTCCGAGTCGATCGTGCCCGGCGTGTTGAGCAGGGTGACGCCGTGGCGCAACGCCAGCCCGCTGCGCGGGCGGACTTGCGCTTCGTAGCCGGCAGGCAACTCCACCGCGAGCCCGGTCGGCACCAGGGCGCGGGCGCCGGGCGCCAGCTCCACGGGCGCTGCCACATCCGCCTGCAGGTCCATGCCGGCGGCGCCGGCGGTGGCGTAGCGCGGCAAGGGCAACGGCTCCACCGCAGGTCGCACCCGCTTGACGGCGATCACCACAGCATCCATCGCACCGGCCTCCAACCTCTGGCTGTGGGTTTATGCGGAAGCGGCGCCGATGTCCACTGGGCGCAGCCTGCGCGAGGGGTCGGCGGGCACCCTTCGATACGCCGCCAGTAGAAGGTGGCTACTACCCAGAACCTGAGCTGACCAGGCGGCTGAAACCCCGGCTACGAAAGGCACATAAGCCGCCCTGCGGCGGCTCCCCCAACCCCGCCGTCAGAATGAGATCCGTCCCTACGGGGACTGTCGGTTTTCGCGGATCCACAGTTGCCATAGTCGAGTCGATCCGACGCCGGGGAATTCCATTCCCCGGCGTCCGCAGCGGTGCGCAGCTTTCCGTTTATCGACCCTCCCTACGGGGGGGAGATGTGGGGAGGCCGCGCCGGCGGCATTGGGTGCTCTTCGTAGCCGCGGCTTCAGCCGCAGGGCCCGCTTGCCGCACGCTGTCAGCCGGCGGGTGCGGAGCCGGTGTGCGGCAGCCAGTGGCTGGATTTCTCGGCGGCCGCCGCGCGCGCCGCCGCGAACTCACCGGTCAAGATGGGAACGGCGATGCGGCAGAGCAGCGTGAACACCAGGAAGCCGACCGAGAAGATCCCGGCGCCGATGCGCAGCTCGTGCAGCGTCGGCGTGTATTCGTAAACCTCCCCGAGCGTGTCCGGCGTGAACCCCGGGATCACCAGCCCCATGCCCTTCTCGATGTAGACGCTGGCGTAGATCAGCAAGCAACCGAGGTTGAGCGTGAACACGTTGCGCCGCGTCGCCGGGAAGAGGAACAGCAGGAACGCGGCGATGCCGCAGCCCACGTACGTCCACGCGTAGGGCACCAAGGCGTGGTGCCCGCGGACGCCGCTGAAGAGGTACTGCAGGTGGATGAGGTGCTCAGTCCCCGAGTAGTACTCCTTGAAAATCTCGGCCCCCAACAACAGGAGGTTGAGGAACATCGCGTACGCCATCAACTCGGCGACCTTCCAGATCGCTTCGTCCTTGATGGCAATCTTCGTCGTCCGCTGTAGGATTTGAAAGAGAATAAGCATGATCGCCGGCCCCGAGCAGAACGCCGAGCACAGAAAACGCGGCGCCAGGATCGACGCGTTCCAGTACGGCCGCCCAGGCAGGCCCGCGTAGAGAAACGCCGTGACCGTGTGAATGCCCACCGCCGCCGGGATCGAGAACAGCACCAGCGGCACGACCAGGCGGGTGTTGTACGCCCGGCCCTGAATGCCGCGGTACAAGAGGTGCGTGACGATCGTCAGGTTCAGAAACAGGTACAGGTTCAAGACGAGGACGTCCCACGCGAGCAACGAACTGGGGAAATTCATGCGCCCGACACCGGGGATGAGATGCCACGCGCGGTCCGGCCGTCCCATGTCGACGGCCACGAAGAGCATACACATGATGATCGCGCTGATCGCCAGGATCTCGCCCAGAATGGCGACCTCCTTGATGGGCTTCCAATGATAGATGTACGCGGGGATCACCAGCACGACCGCGGCGGCGGCGACGCCGACGAGGAACGTGAAGTTGCCGATGTAGAAGGCCCACGACACCTGGTCGCGCATGTTGGTGACGATCAGCCCGTGGCGCAGTTGGTCAAGGTACGCGAGCCCGCCCCACACGATCAGCGCCAGCAGGCAGCCGACCCACAGCCAGTAGGCCTTGCCGCCGCGCAGGGCGAAGCGCGCGCTGGTTGCGATGAACGTCAAAGGTCCCATGGCTCCTCGCTAGATGCCGTAGAAGTAGTAGAACTTGGGCTCCGTCTTCAGCTCGGCCTTGAGCACGAAGACCCGCTTCTCGTGCAGGATGCGCGCGATCTCGCTCTCCGGATCGAGCAGGTTGCCGAACTTGCGGGCCCCGACCGGGCAGATCTCGACACAGGCCGGATAGCGTCCGGCGCGCGTGCGCTGGATGCAGAAGGTGCACTTCTCGACGACGCCGCGCGGCCGCGGCCGGTTGCCGAGGATGTGCAGGTTCGGGTTGAGCTCATTCGCCGGCACCTCGGGCTCGCCGAAGTTGAAGTGGCGGGCGCCGTACGGGCAGGCCGCCATGCAGCAGCGACAGCCGATGCACCAGTCATAGTCGATAACGACGATGCCGTCGGGCTCCTGCCAGGTCGCTCCGACCGGGCAGACCTTGGTGCATTGCGGGTTGCGGCATTGCTGGCAGGCCACCGGCAGATAGAAATGGTCGGGGTCGGGAACCTTGTCCGGATTGTAGTACGGATTCGCTTCTTCGAAGTCGATGCCCTTGTCCTTCTCCATTTCGAGGACGCGGATCCACTGGATCTGCGGGTCGCGGGACTGGTTGTTCTCCTTCACGCAGGCGTACACGCAGCGGCGGCAGCCGATGCAGCGCGACAAGTCGAGGGCGTAGCCAAAGACGACACCGGGCTGGGCGGGCTGCGCCGATATCGAGACCGCTTGGCCAAAGCGTCGGCTGCAGTCGGCGCGCAGGCGTGCCAAGCGCGCCTCGACTTCCTTCGGCGACAGCTCGAGAAAGTGCTTGGCGAAGTACGCCTCGCGCACCTCGGGCGTGCAGCCGGCGAGGAAGCCGGCGGCGGCGACGCCCACCGCCGTGAGGAAGTCGCGCCGGCTGAGCGTCAACGGCTCGGTCGCCTCGGCGTCGCGCTGCGGCTCGTCAGCGGGCATCTGCGGCATCGCCACCCTCCTGTGCGGCAGACCCACTGGCGCTGGCGGCGTGCCCCACCGCGGCCTCCGCAGGATGCAGGTATTGCGGCCGCACCGGCGGCGGCAGCGGCGCCAGCGCCGCGAAGCGCGGGTGGTGCGGGTTGTGGCAGTTGACGCACAACAGATAGCGCTTCGACCCGCTCCAGTAGCCCGTGCGTTTGCCGTGGATACCACTCTTCCAATCGCGGAACTGCGTGCCGTGACATTGCCCGCACAGGCGATACGACTCGGTGAACGGGAGCAGCGCACCGCTTGCCAGTCGCAGCTGGTTGCGGTCGTTCTGATCGTGGCAGTCCAAACACCAGCGATGCTCTTCGTCGTGATGCAGCACGATGTCACTGTGCATGCCCTCGAGCACGCGGCGCTCCGGATTCGGCGGAATGCCCTCGTGGCATTGCATGCACGGGAAGATCCCTTCACTGAACGGCGGGGCCGGTACCGGGAAGAGCACGGTCGGCGCCCCCGGGCTCGCCGCACTCCCGCCATCGGCGGCGCCCCCACCGGTGAGCGCTTCCGCGGCACCGAACACCGCCGGAAAGTCCGCCGGCCCGAACGCCTTGGTCGCCGGCGTCCCTTCCGGCGGCTCCACCGGCTTGGCGCGCACGATAACCGCGAGCACGCCAAAGACCGTCACGGCAAACAGGATGAGCAGGGGGATGAGCGCATTGGAGCGCGCGATCGAGAACTCCTGATCGGCCGCGCCGGTGTCGGTGCCGGGCGCGTCAGTCGATGGATCGGATGACATCGGGCTCATGCTCCGGCCTCACTGGCCACCGGCGCGCGCGTGCAGAAAGGCAACGAGGTCGCGCATCTCATCACCGGCGAAGCGCGGCCACGGCAGCTGCGCCTCGCGGACCTTCTGCGCAATCGCCGGGGCTTGGTTCCACATCGTCGCCGGCCAGTAGAAGGGGGTTTGCGGCGCCGCCGCGGTAACCAGATTGGGACCGTTCGGCGTGCCGTCTCCCGTAGCGCCGTGACACTGGGCGCAGGACTTCTCGCGGAACAGCTCGCGGCCGCGCGACGCATCGCCGCGGCTGCGGACGTATTGGACGAAGTGGATGTACGCCAGCAGGTCGGCCATCTCGCGGTCCGTCACCCGCGGGAACGGTACGCCGAGCTCGCGCATCTTGGCCCACATCGTCGGCCCATGGTTCCACAGTGCCCCGGCCATCTCACCGAGGTGGCGCCGCGGCGGTCCGGCGCTGAGGTCCGGACCGACGCTGCCGCCCACGCCGCCGATCGCGTGACATTTGATGCAGCCCTTCTGCCGAAACAGGTCCTGGCCGGCGCGCGGGCTGCCGGCTTGTGCGGTGGCTTGGGCGAGCGAAGGCGGCGGCGCATCGCCGCGCAGATAGGCGACGAGATCGGCGACGTCGTCGCCGTCGAGACGCGGCCGATCAAGCTTGAGTTCCGCCGTCTTCGCGGCCATCTCCGCACCGTGGTTCCATAACGCCTGCGCCACGAACAGCGACGAGGCGACGCCTTTCAGCTCGTCGAGCCGCGGTCCGACGGTGCCGCCTTGTCCACCGAGCTGATGACAACGTGCGCAGGAACGTTCCTCGAAGAGCGTCTGCCCGCGGCGCGCGTCACCGGTTTCCGCGACGAAGTTCAGATAGAGAAGGTACGCCGCCAACGTGCCCATCTCGTCGGGCGACATCGTGGGGCGGACGATATGCCGCGCGTTCATCTCTTCGAGCATCGCCGGGGCGTGGTTCCACAGACTGCCGGCGAGCTGCATGACGTCGTGCCACGACGCGTTCTGTCCGAGGTCGGGGCCAACCTGCGCCTCGCCGGTGCCCCATATCTGATGGCAGTGGACACAGCCTTTGGCCTCGAAGAGGCTGCGGCCATCGACGAGAGGTTGTGCGGGCGGCGTCCCATGGGGATTCCCGTCGGCACTGCGAGCGGGTGGTGCAACCGTCAGCACGAGAAGCAGAGCCAACGGCACACCGCTCGCCCGCAGGACTCGGGGGTGGGGGAGGGGAGGCTGGCGCCGGGTGCCGCGGCGAGGCACCGACCGTCCGATCCACTTGCACTGCCAGGGTGTGATGGCGCTTCCTCCTCGTTCTGCCCAGGCCGCCAGAGCAAGGAACCTGCCGTCCGGGTTCCACGACGCAGCGTGTCATGATCATTGTGCGATGGCGCTTCGATCATTCGCACTCATGCGTTGCGGCGCCCGCTGCATTTCGATTCATAGGAATCGCCGCTTATCGGCACCCGGTGCGCCAAGGGGTGGCGCCAACTGCGACGCCGTTGGCGTCAGAAGCAATGGTTCTCGATCGCTTTCAATTAACTGATAGGGCCGCACCAGGGAGCATCTCGGGCTGACGGCGAGTTGGCGAGTGGCCGGCGTTCCCCTTCCGGTTACGGTGCCGCGAGGGCGTCGCAGCCGTGCACCGCGACCGCCGCGTCGCGAAGGCGCAGCACGACCTCGAGGTCGCCGGTGGCCCGAAAGGCATCGACCTGCCGCTGTAACGCCGCGCAGATGTCCCGATGCACGATCGGACAATCGTGGTTGAACCGGTACTGGCCGGCGGCCTGCACGAAAGCGCACCCGCCCGGGTCAACCTGCTGGTAGAGCGCGTACAGTCGTGGCCAGACGTCTTGGCGGCTCTTGTCGCACAGGAAGGTCTCCAGCAGGCTGAGAATCGCGTTCTCGTTATCTCCGGCGGCGGCGTACGCCGCGGCCAAGGCGGAATGCACCGCGGCCGTCCCTGGAACCAAGCGCCGGGCGTATGCCAACGCGTCGATCGCTTTGCGCGGCTCGCCCAACTGCAGATAGCCCTGGCCGAGGGTCTGGTAGACCAGCGCCAAGTTCGGGGTACCGATGGTCGGAATGTCTTCGGCACGCCGGCCACGTCGTCGCTCGCTGTCGATGAACGCCGCGCTCACGCGGTCCTGCGCGGCCACGGCACGTTCCAGTGCACGGACGCTCTTCACATCCCAAGGACCGCGCTCCGCTGCCGGAACCAGACCCGCCTTGGTTGCGTAGTATTGGCCGAGGTTCTCGAGCACGGTGCCGGGAACCGCATCGGGGGTTGGGGCGGTGCGCTCGAGGATGGCGAGCGCGGTTTCCGCTTCGCTGATGGCCGCGTCGATGTTGGCGCGCCGGTCGCTGAAGTACAGCTGCGTCGCCACGCAGGTGTGCAGCCGAAAGCTGTTCGGACAGCTGCGCGCGTCGTGCGCGCACAACGTCGCCTGGTCCTGCCAGTCGCGATTGCGGACGTGGCTGCGCACGCCCAGGGACACTACGGCGGCCGCGACGAGCCCAACCGCAGCCCACGTCGGCCACCGTGGTCGCGCACCGAAGCGGCGCGCCCACCACCGGCCTACGCCCGCGGCGCCGGCGCTCGCCGCCAACGCCGCGCAGGCCGCGGCACCGGAAGAAGGCAGATAGAGAAATCGGTCGGCCCGCGTCGCGTACACGAGGACGACGAGGTTCGACGTCGGCAGCAGGGTCACGAAAAAGAGGCCGGCGAAGAACACCGCCGCCGGCGCGCGGCGCCAGCGCGCGAGGCTGGCCACGGCGATCGCGCCCAGCACCAGCAGCGCGAGAATCGCCTGCTGATCGGTCCAGCGGGTCAGGCTCCAGCCGAAGAGCGGGATCTCATCGACCGAGTAGTCCCAGCACAGCCGCGCCGGCCACACCATCTGCCAGAGCTGTTGACCGATAACCTTGATCGCCGTCAGCCGCCCCGTCAGAAAGTCCGCCGGGACCAGCACGTTGTCGGTGAAGTGGTTCGGCAACGGGCCCGGGGCGCGGGCCAGCCACGCGTCCATCACGAACCGCAGCGCCAACGCCGGCAGGACGAGCACCCACCCGTCCCTGGCGCACCGCGCCAGCCGCCGCAACGAAGCGGCGTCGGCGGCATCGAGGCGGAAGAGCACGTCGTAGAGCATCACCACGCCGAGCAACGTCGCGCCATTCTCCTTCGAGAAGATGGCGACGATGGCGGCCAGCACGAACGCAATCCGCCACCACCGCTTCCGCGCCGCCGCCTGGCAGCGGATGTAGAGCAGCACGCCCACAAGCACCGCCGCGGTCGCGAGCAGGTCGGAGCGCCCGACGAGATAGGTGACCGCTTCAGTGGCGATCGGATGGACGACAAAGAGGGCGCCGGCGAAGCAGGCCGTGAGGCGGGTGCCGCCGAGCTGCAGCACGAGCAGGTAGAGCAGTAGCGCGTTGGTCCAGTGCAACCCGAGGTTCACCCAATGATACCCGGCGGGCCGCTGGCCGTTGCCCAGCACGGCGTAGTTGACCAGGAACGAGAGGGTGGTGAGAGGCCGGTAGACTCGACTCAGCACCGTCGGCCACCAGTAGCTCTGCGTCAAGATCAGCTTGAGGTTCTCGGCCGTGACAGCATGGACGCGGGCGGAATCGCCGATGGTCGCGGTGCTGTC
>Ga0335082_10008713_pt1 | contig 11022 bp, 5 predicted proteins | sample Lox_Sample_41_FD_206718 | JGI IMG/M metagenome (GOLD analysis project Ga0335082, IMG submission 206718) | Soil microbial communities from Loxahatchee National Wildlife Refuge, Florida, United States - Lox_Sample_4.1 | ecosystem: Environmental > Terrestrial > Soil > Wetlands | place: USA: Florida... | reverse complement strand
CTCGGGGCGGTCCAGGCCGGGAAGTCCTCGCGGCGGGAAGTCCTCGCCTGGACGGCGGCCGCCCTGGCTGTGGCTTTCGGCGCTGCGTCCCTGGCTCTGCGCGGCCCGGCGGCGCGTGAGCGCTCGCTCCGCCTGATGATCGCGCCGCCCCCCGGCCAGAGCTTCGGCGAGATCATCCAGCTTTCGCCCGAGGGGCGACGCATCGCCTTTCAGCTCCAGGACGACGGTGGAAACAAGTCTCTGGCGGTGCGCGCCCTCGACGGCCTGGAGATCCGCCGGCTGCCCATTTCCGACCTGGAACGCGGGCCCGGCTGGTCGCCGGATGGCCGGGAGCTGGCGTTCTTCGGCCAGGACCGGAAGTTGAAGCGGACGGGAGCGGACGGCGGCGCGGTTCAGACCATCTGTCAATCCACGAACCCGGGCCTCGGGTTCTCCTGGGGCTCGCAGGGCACGATCGTCTTTCCCAAGGATTTCGGCACGCCGATCTTCGCGGTGCCGGTGGCCGGCGGGGCGCTGCGCACCGTGACGGCGATCGACGAGGGAAAGGGAGAGGCCGCTCATGTTCATCCCTTCTTCCTTCCCGACGGCAAGCACTTCGTCTTCCTCGCCCGCAACCTCGACCCGGAAAAGACGACCGTGATGCTCGCTTCCGTCGATGACAAGGAGGTCCGGTCGCTCTTCCACGCGGACTCCATGGCGATCTACACGGATCCCGGTTACCTGCTCTTCGCCCGCGACAATGCGCTCTACGCGTGGCGGTTCGATCCTCGGCGGTTCGAGCTTGCCGGCAGCGCCGTTCCCGTCGCCGAGGGAATCCGCTACGGCACCGAAGACAACCGGTTGTCGGCCTCGGCGACCTCGGACACCCTGGCTTATCTCCTGTGGCCCCAGCGCCGGAGGCTCGTCTGGGTGGATCGGACCGGGCGCGAGCAGGGAGCGCTCGGCGCCGTCGGCGACTACGAGGACGTTCGCATCTCGCCCGACGGGCGCCGCGTGGCCGTGGCGCAGCGCGACCCCGCGCGCGGCCAGAACGTGGACGTCTGGGTCGTTGACGCGGCCCGCGGGACGGGGACCCGAGTCACCACCGAGCGCACGGACGAATTCGATCCGGTGTGGTCTCCGGATGGCGAGCGGATCGTGTACGTGTCCGATCGTGGGGGGTTCTACGATCTGTACGAACGGCCGGCGGTGGGAGGGGCCGAAAAGGTGCTCCTCCGTACGAAGCAGGACAAGGTGACGCCGACGGTTTCGCCCGATGGACGATGGCTGCTCTACACCGTCCTCCAGGGGGGGCTCGGCGGACCCGCCCGCTACCTCGCCCCCATCGACGGGAGGGGCGAAGAGCGCAGGCTCTCGGGGACCGCCCCGTTTCTCGAGCAGCACGCCGAGATCTCGCCCGACGGCGCGTGGTGCGCCTTCGAGTCCACCGAGTCCGGCGAGAGCGAGGTGTACATCCAGCCTGTCAAGGAGGGCGTAAAGAAGCAGGTCTCGTCGGGAGGCGGCCGCATGCCCATCTGGCGCCGGGACGGCAAGGAGCTCTTCTACGTCTCGCGCACCGGGAACCTGATGTCGGTCGGGCTTCGGAGCTCTGCCGGCCGGGTCGACGCGGAGGAGCCGCGCCCTCTCTTCGTGTTGCAGCTGGGGATCGAGACCGAGACCCAGCAGTTCCGGCGTTCCTACGACGTGTCTCCCGACGGCCAGCGCTTCCTGATTATCCGAAGGGCGGCGGATGCGGAGCCCGACGTGGCCGTCGTCGTCACCAACTGGAGGGGGGCGATGACCGGAGCGGCGAAATGAGGGACAGGAGGGTATCCGGAATCCGCGGCCCGCGTTGGTAGAGAATAGGGGGCAGAGCCGGGGGACATGACAGGCGAAGCGGTTCCGAGCTGCGAGTTCGAGGGCAAGGACCTCCTGGTCAAGGTGGACCTTCAGATGCCCGGCGACGTCAACGCCATATCGCCCGTCGTCGGGAAGATCATGGACGTCGTCCGCGAAATGGGCTGCGGCAAGGAGCACGAGTTCGAGATCGAGCTGGCGCTGCACGAGGCCCTGGCCAACGCGATCGAGCATGGCGCGGGCCACGATCCGACCAAGCAGATCCAGTGTTCCGTGGCTTGCGATAAGGAGCGCGGGATGCTCATCGTCGTCAGGGACCCCGGAAAGGGCTTCGACCCCGCGTCCCTGCCGTCGCCGGTGCACGGACAGAACGTCTTCTCCACGGGAGGCCGCGGCATCTACCTGATCAACCGGCTGATGGACGAGGTGCGCTGGGAGAAGGGCGGCACCGAGATCCACATGCGCAAGGGCCCCAAGCCCGCCTGAGTTAGGGATGTCCCTGACAGCCGGAGCCCGTCTCGGCCCGTACGAGATTCTTGCTCCCCTTGGCGCGGGTGGAATGGGGGAGGTGTATCGGGCGAGAGATCCGCGGCTGGGCCGCGAGGTTGCCATCAAGGTTCTGCCGCAGGCGGTCGCGCAGGATCACGACCGTCTCTTGCGTTTCGAGCAGGAAGCGCGCTCGGCTTCCGCGCTCAATCACCCCAACATCGTCACGATCTACGAGATCGGCACGGCCGGGCCGGCTTCCTACATCGTGATGGAGCTCGTGGAGGGGAGGACTCTGGGGCAGGTCCTCGCGGACGGCCCGGTCCCGACGAAGCGGTTCCTGGGCATCGCAGCGCAGATCGCCGACGCGCTTGCCAGGGCGCACGAAGCGGGAATCGTTCATCGCGACCTGAAGCCGGAAAACCTCATGGTCACGAGGGAGGGCCTCGTCAAGGTCCTCGACTTCGGATTGGCGAAGCTGACCCTGCCCGAATCCGGTGAGATCTCGGCGATGCCGACCCTGGCAAAGCCCGAGACGCATCCGGGCGTGGTGCTGGGCACCGTCGCCTACATGTCTCCCGAACAGGCAAGCGGAAGAGCACTGGACTTTCGCTCCGACCAGTTCTCCTTTGGATCGATCCTGTACGAGATGTCCACGGGGAAGCGCGCCTTCTCGCGATCGACCACAGCCGAGACGCTCGTGGCGATCATCAAGGAGGAAGCGGAGCCCATGGCGTCCCTTTCGCCGGCCCTCCCCGCGCCGGTGCGCTGGGTGATCGAGCGTTGCCTCGCCAAGGATCCGGCGGAGCGCTACGTCTCGACGCGGGACCTGGCGCGCGACCTGACGCACCTGCGCGACCACATCACAGGGGTTTCCGTGGAGGCGGTCCCCGTGGTTCTCGCGCGGAGGCTCGGCTGGCTCGGCCCGGCGTTGATGGCGGGACTCCTGCTCGCCGCCGCCCTGGCCGTCTTCGCCGTGCTCCGGTCGCGGCCCGCTCCCGCCGCGCGCCCCCTGCGATTCAGCGTTCCGATCCCGGCAGGGGTGACCTATTCTCCGGGCGAGCTCTCGCGAGGGCTTGCGCTCTCTCCCGACGGGACGCGCCTCGTCATCGAGGCGGTCGTGAGAGGCCGCCGCCGCCTCTTTCTCCGGCCGCTCGACTCGGAGAAGGCCGTGGAGCTCGACGGCACGACCGGGGCGGAGGCGCCCTTCTGGTCACCGGACAGCCGCTTCATCGCCTTCTTCGCGGACGGCAAGTTGAAGAAGATCCCGGCCGCCGGCGGCCCTCCCGAGGAACTCTGCGCGGCTTCGTTCGACATCGTTGGGAGTTGGAACCGCGAGGGGACGATCCTGTTCTCGGAGCTATCTCTCCGGCGAGGGATCGCTCGGGTCTCGGACAAAGGGGGGGAGGCCGTGCCCGCGACGACGGTCGACACGACGGGCAGCGTGATCGCCGACCTGTGGCCCCATTTCCTGCCGGATGGCCGGCGATTCCTCTACCTGGAATCGCGTCCAACGGCGCCTGGCCATGGGCCGCGCGAGCTGCGCCTCGGCTCCCTCGAGTCGAGAGAGAGCCGCGCCGTGACGCGGCTCGACTCCATGGCCGAGTATGCCTCTCCCGGATACCTGTTGTACGTCCGCGACGGCATCCTCTTCGCGCAGCCCTTCGATGCGGCAAAGGCGCAGCTTTACGGAGACCCGCTTGTCGTGGCCGAGAACGTCCACTATTTCTTCGGGCCGGCCCTAGCATCTTTCTCCGTTTCCCAGACCGGAGTCCTGGCCTTCCAGACAGCCAAGCCTGCCTCCCGGCTCGTCTGGCTCGACCGCGCAGGCAAGGAGATCGGCACGCTCGGCCAACCCGCAGTCTTGGGGAGGGGTTTTCGGATCGCCCCCGACGGAGAGAGGGCGGCCGTCGCGGTCGAAGACCGGCGGATCGGAACCTCTGACCTGTGGGTCTTCGAGCTGGCCCGGGGAGTCTCGACGCGGCTTCATTCCGATCCGGTGGACGAGAGCAGCCCGGTGTGGTCTGCCGACGGATCCAAGGTCTTCTACCGTTCCGACCGCAAGGGCCCGCCCGATATTTACGAGATCACGCCCGGATCGCCTGGAAGCGAGCGGGAGGTTCTCGCGCTGCCGGGCGTGCAGGAGCCGGAGGACGCGTCCCGGGACGGACGCTTCCTCGTGTATTGCAACGACGTCCAGATGGCAGCGTCCGACGTCTGGCTCCTTCCGCTCTTTGGAGATCGCAAGCCCGTGCCGTGGCTCAAAACACGCTTTTCCCTGACGAGCCCGCGTTTCTCTCCGGACGGGCGCTGGATCGCCTACGAGTCGGACGAGTCGGGAGATCCCGAGATCTACGTGGCTCGGACCGAAGGGGCAGGGGAAAAGCAGCGCCTCTCGACCGCCGGGGGAAGACTTCCGCGATGGCGGCGAGACGGCAAGGAGCTCTACTACGTCACGCCGGACGGCTTCCTCATGGCCGTCCCGGTCGCTCCGGGGGAGCGGCTCGAATCCCGGGTCCCGGCTCAGCTTTTTCACGTCGAGGCGACGATCGAGAATTACGACGTGACGCCGGATGGAGGGCGGTTTCTGGTGAGCGTGCCCTCGGAGAAGGTCCGCGAGTCGCCGATCCACGTGATCGTCAACTGGCCGGCATTGCTCAAAGTTGAGAAGTGAAGTGAGATGAGCCTTGCCTACGGCTTGTTCGGCCAGCGCTCCTTCGGGACGTTCTTGTACACATCCTCGAGCTTCTGATAGCCGTCGGCGATGACCGTCGAGGCGAGGTTGTCCTTGTCCACGGCGGTGGGGGCGATCAGGATGGAGGGGACGTCGATCTTGCCGTTCGGCAGCCCGCGGGTCGCCTCGCCGTGGGGCTCCTTGCGGGCCATCTTGACGGCGACCTCGGCGGCCTTGAACGCGAGCAGGCGGATCGGCTTGTAGACGGTCATGCTCTGCGTGCCCTCGGCGATGCGCTGGCAGGCCGAGAGCTCGGCGTCCTGCCCGGAGACGAGCGTCGTCCCCGCCAGCTTCTGCTCGGCCAGCGCCTGGATTGCTCCGCTGGCAACGCCGTCGTTGGCGGCGACCACGGCGTCCACCTTGTTGGCGTTCGTGGTGAGCGCGTTCTCCATGATCTTCAAGGCCTCGACCGCGAGCCAGTCCCGGGCCCACTGGTCCGACACGATCTTGATGTCGCCTCGCGAGACATAGGGCTCGAGGACCTTCATTTCTCCCTTGTGGTACAGGAGAGCGTTGTTGTCGGTCGGCGAGCCGCCGATCACGACGTAGTTGCCCTTCGGTCGGCGGGCCACCAGGTACTCGCTCTGCATCTCGCCGACCCGCTCGTTGTCGAACGACACGTAGAGGTCCACGTCGGCATCGTTGATCAGCCGGTCGTAGGCGATGACCGGCACGCCGGCACGGTGTGCGGACTCGACGATCGTGGCCGCCGTCTTGCCGTTGTGCGGCGCCACGAGCAGCACATCCACGCCCTGCGTCAGCATGTTCTCGGCCTGCGAGTTCTGGAGGGCGTCGTTGCCGTTGGCCGCCTGGACGAGCACCTCGGCCCCGAGCTGGCCGGCGCGCTCGATGAGCAGATCGCGGTCCCGGTGCCAGCGCTCTTCCTTGAGTGTGTCCATGGAAAAGCCGATCTTGATCTTCCTGCCGGCGGCGGCCGGTGCGCCCTTCTCGGCGCGGCCCTTCTGACAGCCTGCAGCGAAGGCGAAACACGCCAGGAGGATGAAGGACAGCCGGCGCAGGATCACGCGCCAATCATAGATGCGGGCTCCGGGCTTCGGGGCGCTGCAGCGCTCAGCGCGCGGGCCTGCGGCCGGCCATGTCGGCCGCGACCGCAGCCACGAGAATCGAGCCCTTCAGGATCGGCTGCCAGTAGGGCTCCGTGTTCATGAGACTCATCCCGTTGTCGAGCGAGGCCATGACGAGAGCGCCGAGAAGGGCCCCCCAGACGGTGCCGCGGCCGCCCAAGAGCGAGGTCCCGCCGATGACGGCGGCGGCGATCGAGTCGAGCTCCATCAGGCGGCCGGCATCCGAAGTGGCCGAGCCGACCCGGGCCGTCAGGACGACGCCCGCCGCGCCGCAGAGCAGCCCCATCAGCCCGAAGACTCCCGTGATGTGCCGCTCGATCGAGACGCCCGAGTAGAGGGCCGCCTCGCGGTTGCCCCCGATCGCGTAGAGCCGCCGGCCGAAGGGCGTGTGGTTCGCCACGGTCGAGAAGGCGCCGGCCACGGCGACCAGCAGGAGGACGGGGAGGGGAATGCCGGCGTAGGAGTTCATCAGGGCCGTGAAAGCCAGCGCCGCGGCGGCGAGGGCGGCCCATTTCCAGCGTGCGCGGCCGGCGCGGCGCGCCGCAGCCGCCAGGAAAGCGGCCGCCAGCAGAGCCGCGAGCGCCCAGCCGAGAGCCCCGGGCACATAGGCCTGTCCCACGAAGAGGAAGGCCGGGCCGGGCGAGATCGAGATGCCGCCCGTCACGCCGAGGAGCGTCCCCTGGAAGACGAGCATCCCGCCGAGCGTCACGATGAAGGAGGGGACCTTGAGCCTCGAGACGAGAGCTCCCTGCGCGAGGCCGAGCAGAGCGCCCGAGAGAAGTGCCGCGGCAAACGCCGCCGCCAGCGGCCAGCCGGCCTTGACGAAGGCGATCGTCGCGATTGCGCCGAGGAGGCCCGTCATGGCGCCGACCGAGAGGTCGATCTCTCCCGTGACGATCACGAGCACCATCCCAACGGACAGCAGCGCCGTCACGGACATCTGGCGCGCGAGAAGGGCGAGGTTGCGGGGGCTCGCGAAGGTCCCGCCGGTCGCGGCGAGGAACACCGCCCAGATGACGAGCAGCGCGCCGACGAGCGTCAGGGCCCGCCAGGAGACGGCCGGCTTTCGGTTTTCGTCCACTCTCAGGCGCTCCCCGTGGCCGCGGCGACGACCGACTCGGGCGTCGCGGCGGAGCCTTCAAAGTGTGCTGCCGGGCGGCCCTGCTTCAGGACGAGCACCCGGTGGGACAGGGCAAGGAGCTCCGGCAAGTCGGAAGAGACGAGCACGATGGCCGTGCCCTCCGAGGCGAGCCGGCAGACGATCTCGTGGATCTCGGCCTTGCCGCCGACGTCCACCCCGCGCGTGGGCTCGTCGAGCAGAAGGATGCGGGGCCGCGCAAGGAGCCACTTGCCGAGGACGACCTTCTGCTGGTTGCCCCCGGAGAGGTCGGCCGCGCGGGCGGCGAGCGAGGGCGTCCGGATCGAGAGGGCCTCGACCTGTGCGCGCGACGCTTCCGCCCGGGCGCCGTCGTCGAGCAGGGCTCCGCGAGCGAAGCGGCGCAGGGTCGGAAGCGTGAGGTTCTCGAGGACGGACGCAGCCGGCACGAGGCCGTAGCGCTTGCGGTCCTCGGAGACGAGAGCCACGCCTGAAGCGATCGCCTCGGAGGGTGAGCCGAAGGGCTCGCGGCTCTCGCGGCCGGGGACCTCGAGGCTTCCGGAGACGCGGGAGCGCGCCGCTCCGAACAGAGAGGCGAGAAGCGCCGTTCGGCCCGAGCCCATGAGCCCTCCGATGCCAAGGACCTCTCCCGCGCGGACCGCGAGAGAGACCTCGTCGAGGACGAACCGGCCCGGCCTGTCGGGATCCCCGATGCGCCAGCCTTCGACGGAGAGCGCGACGCCGCCTCCGGGCGGCCGAGGCTTCGGGTACAGGCTTGCCACCGGGCGGCCCACCATCGCGGCGACGACGCCTTCGGCCGTCCAGTCCCGGGCGGGCGCCGAGGCGATCGAGCGCCCGTCGCGCAAGACGGTGATGCGCTGCGCCACGGAGAAGACCTCGTCGAGCCGGTGACTCACGTAGATCGAGGCCACGCCCCGCGAGGCGAGCTCCCGGATCAGGCCGAGGAGCCGCCGAGCGTCGCTCTCGGTCAGGGCCGCCGTCGGCTCGTCGAGAACCAGGATCTCCGAGCGTTTGTCGAGGGCGCGGGCGATCTCGACCATCTGCTGCTGGCCGACTCCGAGGGACCGCACCGGCCGGTCGGCGTCGAAGTCGGCGCCGACGCGTGCGAGGGCCTCGCGGGCCGCCGCCTCGAGGCGATCCCACCGGATGAAGCCTCGCGAGACGGGCTCGCGCCCCAGCATCACGTTCTCGGCCACGCTCATGTCCGGCACCAGGGCGAGCTCCTGGGCGATGACGGCGATGCCCCGGCGCTCGGCCTCGGCGATGCCCGAGAACCGGACGGCCTCCTCCTTGAGCCGGATCGTCCCCTCGTAGGAGCCGGCCGGGTAAAAGCCCGAGAGGATCTTGATGAGAGTGCTCTTGCCGGCCCCGTTCTCGCCGCAGAGGGCGTGGATCTCGCCGGGGTCAAGCTCGAAATCCACCCGGTCGAGAGCCCTGACGCCGGGGAAATCCTTGCTGATCGCCTGGAGCTCCAGAAGGGGCATGGGCGCGGTTATATCCTCTCGCCGAACGCCCGTCTGCCAGGGAAGAGGAGGAACCGTGATCGAGGTCAATCCCGCCACGAGGATGAGCTTCTGCGCCGCTGTTGCGGCAGCGCTCCTTCTGGGAGGAGCGGCCCGGGCCGCCAATCCGCCCGCGAAGGCGGACGCCAAGCCGGAGGCCGATCCCTACGCCGTTCTCTCCTATCGGTTCATCGGACCGCCGGGAAACCGCGTGGCGGCGGTGGTCGGCGTGCCGGGGGATCCGAACACCTACTATGCCGGCGCCTCGTCGGGAGGCGTCTGGAAGTCCTCCGACGGCGGCATCCACTGGAGGCCCGTATTCGACAAGATGCCGGCCCAATCCATCGGCTCGATCGGGATCGCGCCCTCCGATCCGAATGTCGTGTGGGTAGGAACGGGAGAGACCTTCATCCGGAGCAACGTGTCGCTCGGCAACGGCGTGTACAAGTCGACCGACGCCGGGAAGACCTGGACGCACATGGGCCTCGACAGGACCGGCCGTATCGGCCGCGTGATCGTGGACCCCAGGAACCCCGACGTCGTCTTCGTGGCGGCCCTGGGGACCTGCTACGGGCCCCAGCAGGAGCGGGGCGTCTACCGGACGCAGGACGGCGGCAAGACCTGGGAGCGCGTCCTCTTCGTGGATGAGAACACGGGAGTCTCGGATCTCGCCATGGCGGCCGGCAATCCGCGCGTGCTCTTCGCGGGCACCTGGACGATCGACATCAAGACGTGGGGACGCAAGAGCGGCGGTAAAGGCAGCGGCGTCTACGTTTCGCGGGACGGCGGAACGACCTGGAAGCGGATCGAGAAGCACGGACTGCCCGCGTCGCCCCTCGGGAAGATCGCCGTCGCCACGGGCACCAACGACCCGCAGCGCGTGTACGCCCTGATCGAAACGGGCCAGAAGGGCTCCCTCTGGCGCTCGGACGACGGCGGCGAGAGCTGGAAGGCGGTCAACGCCAGCCGGCTCCTGAACGAACGGCCGCACTACTACACACGCATGCTCGTCATGCCCGACAACGCCAACGAGGTGTATTTCCCTTCCAACGGCATGGGCGCGACCTACGACGGAGGCGAGACCTCCGAGGAGGTCCGCTGGGGCGGCGACAACCACGACATGTGGGCCGATCCCAAGAGCCCCTCGCGCATGATGATCGGCAACGACGGCGGGGTCATGATCACGACGACCCGCGGCCGGCAGTGGAGCAACGTTCGCCTGCCGATCGGGCAGATGTACCACGTCTCCGCCGACAACCGGGTCCCGTACATGGTCTACGGCCAGATGCAGGACGACGGCTCGACGCGCGCGCCGTCGAACAGCCGCGGCTACTCGATCCTGCCGGCCCACTGGACTACGACGGCCGGCTGCGAGACCGGCTGGGCCACGCCGGACCCGGTGGACCCCGACATCGTCTGGGGCGGCTGCTACGCCGGCGTCGTCGAGAGGTGGGACGCGAAGACGGGCATGTCCCGTTCCGTCTCTCCGTGGCCCGAGCGCACGATGGGCGCCCCGGCCGGCGAGGTCAAGCTGCGGATGAACTGGACGTTCCCGATCGCCATCTCGCCCCACGACCACAACACCGTCTATGTCGGCAGCCAGTACGTCCACGCCACCACCGACGGGGGCGAGCACTGGAAGGCGATCAGCCCGGACCTGACCACCAACGACAAGACGATGTTCGGCGATTCGGGTGGCCTGACGGTGGACAACCTCTCGGTCGAATACGCCGGCGTCGTCTACTCGATCGCGGAGTCGCCCAAAGAAAAGGGCGTCATCTGGGCGGGCACCAACGACGGCCTGGTGCAGGTCACGCGGGACGGAGGGGCGCACTGGGACAACGTGACGAGGAACATGCCCGGCCTGCCTCCGAAGGGCACCGTCGACAGCGTGGACCCCTCGCCCCACGACGGCGGCACCTGCTACGTGTCCGTGGACTTCCACCAGGTGGACAACCGCGACCCCTACATCTACAAAACGGCGGACTACGGGAAGACCTGGAAGGCCATTGCCGGAAGCATCCCGAAGAGCCCTCTCTCGTATGTCCACGTCGTGCGGGAGGACCCCTTCCGCAAGGGGCTCCTCTACGCCGGCACGGAGAACGCTCTCTATGTGTCCTTCGACGACGGGGGCAAATGGGAGCCGCTTCAGGCGAAACTGCCGCACGCGCCCGTGTACTGGCTCCTCGTGCAGCCGAACTTTCACGACCTGGTCGTGGGCACCTATGGCCGCGGCATCTTCATCCTCGACGACGTGACGCC
>Ga0335082_10008712_pt1 | contig 11023 bp, 12 predicted proteins | sample Lox_Sample_41_FD_206718 | JGI IMG/M metagenome (GOLD analysis project Ga0335082, IMG submission 206718) | Soil microbial communities from Loxahatchee National Wildlife Refuge, Florida, United States - Lox_Sample_4.1 | ecosystem: Environmental > Terrestrial > Soil > Wetlands | place: USA... | reverse complement strand
AGCTGGACCAGAACGGCACGATCACGAGGACGAGGAGAAACGTCCGCAGACGTCTCGGCGCGTAGCGCGACAGCCAGTACGCGAACGGGAACGCGAGCCCGATCGCGAACGCGGTGGCGATGACCGCGACCAGAACCGTCCACCACATCGTCGAGACATAAGCGCTGACGCTGAAGACGTAGCGGTAGTTGTCGAGCGTCCAGTGGTGGACGACCGCGTAGTCGATCGTCTCCCAGAACGAGTAACACACGATGATCGCGAACGGAACGAGGAAGCACAGCCCGAGCAGGAGGATCGCCGGGACGAACCCGAGGTACGACACGACCCCGGAGCCGACACGCGCACCGCGGCGCCGCCGCGCCGGTGCCGACGCCGCCGCATCGGTTGCCGCGGTCACTCCGGGGGCTCCAGCACGATTCCGTCGGCCGCGGGCCACGACAGCGACACCTCGTCCCCGACCGACGGGATGTTCGAGGCCTCGCGAAGCGCGACGACGATCGGCCCGTCGGAGGAGGGCGTCTCGACAGCTATGCGCACGAAGCTGCCGAGGAACGACGTCTGGACGACCCGTCCCGTGATCGAGCCGGGCCCACCGCCGAGCGAGATCGCCTCCGGCCGCACCATCAGCGTCGAGCGCCCGCTGCGACCGCCCACGCAGCCGACGCGGCTGCCGTCCGTGAGCTGCGCCACCTCGCCGGTCACGGTCGCATCGAAGAAGTTCGAGTCGCCGATGAAGTCGGCGACGAAACGCGAGGCCGGACGGCGGTACACCTCCTCGGGCGTGCCGAGGTGCTCGATGCGGCCGTCGTTCATGACGGCGATGCGGTCGGCCATCGACATCGCCTCCTCCTGGTCGTGCGTGACGTAGACGAAGGTCGTGCCGACGTCGCGGTGGATCTGCGCGAGCTCGATCTGCAACCGCTGCCGCAGCTTCAGGTCGAGCGCACCGAGCGGCTCGTCCAGCAGGAGCACAGCCGGCCGCTTGACGAGAGCTCGCGCGACCGCGACGCGCTGCTGCTGGCCGCCCGAGAGCTGGCTCGGCATCCGCTCGCCGAAGTCCTCGAGGCCGACGAGCCGCAGGGCCTCCTGCGCGCGTGCGGTCGACTGGTCGCGCGGGACACGATCCATCTTCAGACCGAAGCGGACGTTCTCGAAGACGCTCATGTGCGGGAAGAGCGCGTACGACTGGAACACTGTGTTGACCGGCCGTTTGTGCGGCGGAAGCGTGTCGATTCGCCTTCCCTGAATCCAGATCTCGCCATCGGTGGGCGCGACGAACCCGCCGATCAGGTTGAGCGTCGTCGTCTTGCCGCATCCGGACGGGCCGAGCAGGCAGAAGAACTCCCCGTCTCGGATCTCGAGGTCGAGCCCGCGGAGCGCCGTCTGCGTCCCGTACCGCTTGACCACCGCCCGCAACTCGATGCCCGCGGCGGTGGGCGGGGAAGCGTGCTCGGCGAGAGTCGGGACCGTCGTCACTCGTGAACCGTCGTTAGCGCCGCCGCCGCGGCGAACGTACCATCATGTGGACAGCCTGTCTAGGATGCGGAACAGGAGGTGGACAGTCTGGCAACGAGGGAACGGAAGGAGCAGCTTCGCGAGAACCCTATCCGTGCGCTTGCCAAGGCGGTCTACCTGCTCGAGCAGCTCGCCGACGAACGCGAGGCGACGCCCCGTCGGCTGGCCGAGCTGATCGACGAGCCGCGGACGACCACCTACCGCCTGCTCCGCAGCCTCGAGGCGCTCGACCTCGTCGAGCCTGGATCACAGCCGCGCACCTACCGGCTCGGCTGGAAGCTGATGCGGCTGGGCGCCGCGGTCGTGGAGCGGCTCGACGAGCGCCAGGCGGCGCTGCCGGTGATGGAGCGGATCCACGAGCGTGTCGGCGAGACCGTCTTCCTGCTCGTGCGGCGTGGCAGCAATGCGGTGTGCATCGAGCGACTGGAGGGCCTGCGGGTGCAGTCGCTCGCGCTCCGTCTCGGCGGATCGCTTCCGCTGTACGCCGGCGCGGGGCCGCGCGCCCTGCTCGCATGGGAACCCGAATCGGAGTGGGAGGAGTACGCGGCAGAAGGGCTCAATCAGGTCGGCGACCTGATGCCGCCCACGGCGGAAGACCTGTTCGAGGAGCTGCAGGTGACCCGCAAGCGCGGGTACGCGGTCAGCGACGAAGACGTCACCGCCGGGATCGCCTCGCTCGGTGCGCCGATCCTCGATTACACCGGAGCCGTCCGCGCCGCGCTCTCGATCGGCGGCATGAAGTCGCTCGTGCTCGGCAAGGACCGCGACGAGTTCGTGCGGCTGCTGGTCGACGGCGCACACGACATCTCGCAGGCGCTCGGCTACGACAGCGCCGAGTAGTACGGCCGGTGGTGCGGCCGGTAACGTTGCCAGTCGCATCACTAGAGGCTCGGGTCGAGCACGACCTTCATCGCGCCGTCGCGCTGCGAGATCTCGAGCGCCTCGGCCGCCCGCTCGAGCGGGAGCCGATGCGTCACGATCCGGTCGACCGGCAGGGAGAGACGGTTCGCGGCGAGCAGCTCGAGCGATGGCGCGTACGAGGTCGCCCGCTCACCGCCGATGCCGATGACGGTCACGCTGCGCGTGCAGATGTCGCGGTTCGGGTTGATCTCGACCGGCCCGAGGTCGACGAAGTCGCCCGACTCGACGACCACCCCGCCCGGTCGCGCCATGCGCAGCGCGGCGCCGAACGTCCCGGGGACACCGGAGCAGTCGTGGACGACGTCGGCGCCCCGCTTCGTGTGCTCGTGCACGCGCGCGACCAGCTCGTCCTGGTCGAGCTCCGACGCATCGAGCGTGAGCGTCGCGCCGGCCTCGGCGGCCGACTCGAGGCGCGAGGCAAACCGATCGATCGCGATCAACTCGCCGCAGCCGACGAGCCGCGACTTGAGCACATGGCAGAGCCCGAGCGGCCCGACCCCGAGCACGACGACGCTCTCACCCCGGTCGACGCCGAGGAAGCGCCGCGCCGCCTCGACGCCGTGCGTCACCGCCATCGGTTCGGTGAGCACCGCCAGCTCGTCCTCGAGCTCGTCCGGCACGCGGAAGAGCGGCGTGCCCGGCAGCAGGTACATCAGCTCGGCCCAGCCGCCGAACAGCGACGGCGGCCGGGACACGTTCAGGGAGTTGCCGTAGTCCTCGAGGTGGTCGCAGAGGTAGTACGGCTCGTCGTTCACGCAGTACCAGCACGTCCCGCACGGGACGTTGGCGCCGGGAACGATCCGGTCGCCCGGCGCGAGCGGCGTACCGTCGAACGCGCGCGCCTCGCCGCCAACCGCCTCGATCACGCCGACGTTCTCGTGCCCGCAGATCAGCGGGTAGGACAGCCGGCGCTCGTGCGGCGTGCCGGCGTACTGGACGGTCTCGCCGCGGAACGTGTGCTTGTCCGTGCCGCAGACGCCCGACAGGCCGACCCGGAGCACCACCGCGCCCGGCTCGGGGTCCGGGACATCGAACTCCTCGACGCCGATCTCCCCGGGCGCGGTCATCACCGCAGCGCGGACAGTCATCTTCCGGTCACCTCGTCGACGCGCACCCAGCGCTGCTCGGCCGCCGCGCGCTCCATCGCCTCGCACACCGCCTGGACGCGGGCGCCGTCGTCGAGGTCCGGCTCCCACGGCCCGGCGGGCCAGCGCTCGAGCAGGTCGGCCGCCTGGCTGACGAAGCTGACCCCGTAGCCGACGCCTTGCCCGATCGGCCAGCCGTCGGAGACGTACGGGTGCGAGGGGTGCTCGGCGCGGATCCGGCGCAGGCCGTACAGCCGGCCGTCGTCCCCCTGCTCGCCGAGCCAGAGCTCGTTCAGGCGCGCGTAGTCGAAGCGCAGCGTGCCTTTCGTCCCGTTCACCTCGACGACGAAGTCGCACGGCCGGCGTGCGCAGATGCGCGCGACCTCGAGCGTCCCGCGAGCACCGCCAGCGAAGCGCAGGAGCGCGGACGACGCCTCGTCGACGTCGACCTCCCGGCCGCTCCGCTCGCGCGTGAACGTCGCCGATTGCGCGGCGACCTCATCGACCTCCCCGACGGTCCACAGCGCGAGGTCGACGAGGTGCGCACCGAGGTCGGCGAGCGTGGAGGCGCCGAGCCGGCGCTCGAAGCGCCAGTCGAACGGGATGTCCGGGTCGAGGAACTCGTCCGAGAGCCAGCTGCCGCGCCACAGCAGCACCTCCCCCACCACCCCCTCGCGGACGAGCTGCCGCAGCAGCGAGACGGCGGGCAGCCGCCGGTAGTTGAAGCCGATCGCTCCGCACACACCCGCCGCGGCGACGGCGTCGGCCGCGGCACGCGCGGACGCGTAGTCCGCCGCGAGCGGCTTCTCGCAGACGACCGCCTTGCCGGCTGCCGCAGCGGCCTCCACGACCTCCGCGTGCGTGCCCGGCGGCGTGCAGACGTCGACGATGTCGACGTCGTCGCGAGCGACGAGCTCCCGCCAGTCGTTCGTCCACTCGGCGACGCCGTAGCGCACGGCGGCGGCCGCCACGGCCGCCTCGTCGCGCCCGCTGATCGCGCGCAACCGCGGGACGACGCGGAGGGCGCGGACGTGCGGCGCCACCGTGTAGCCGTGCGCGTGCGCACGGCCCATCAGCCCGTAGCCGACGATGCCGATCCCGACCTCGTCCACGTCACGACCCTCGCACGTCGAGCACCATCTCGGCGACGAAGACAAGGATCACGATGCCGCCGATCACGGGTGCGAGCCAGTCCGCTCCGGTGGTCGCGCTCAGTGTCAGCGCGACACCGACGAGCAGCGCGAGCACGACGCCGGCAGCGATCTTCCAGTCGTCGCCGACGAGGAAGTCGAGCCAGAAGCGGCCGAAGGCCCGGAGGGCCGAGGAGAGCGTCACGAGGCGGCGACCGCCGGCACGCCGCGGCTCGCGATCGAAGGCAGCACGCGAACGAGGACGCGCGACAGGACGAACCACACGACCAGGAGCCCCAGGATCGACCAGTCTCCACCCGGCCACTCGAGGTCGGCGCTCCCGGGCTGGAAGACGCCGAGGCCCTCCACCGACCAGAACGTGCCGAAGGTGGCGAGCAGAACGCCGACCGTGTACTTGAGCGTGTTCTCGGGGACCCGGGCGAGCGGCCGGTGCGCGATCGCACCGATCGCCACCACGACCGCGAAGGCGGCAGCCGCGCCCGCGGCGGCCAGCGGCACGTCGTGCGCGTTGACGCCGAAGGTGATCACGATGAACACCACCTCCGCGCCCTCGAGGAACACACCCTTGAACGACACGACGAACGAGAACCAGTCGAGGCCGGCTCGCCGTTCGTCTCCGGCCGCCCGGGCGGCCGCGACCTCGAGCCGGTACACCTCGTCCTCGTCGTGGAGCGCCTTCAGGCCGGCGGAGCGCAGGATCGCCTTGCGCAGCCATTGGAGGCCGAGGATCAGGAGCAGCGCGCCCACGACGAGCTCCAGCGCAGATCGCGGGAGCCAGTTGACGATCGCGTAGCCCGCGACCGCGGTGAGGATCGCGAGCGCGGCCAGGGCGACCGCGGAGCCGGCGAGCGCCGACCGCCAGCTCCGCGTGGCACCCATCGCGACGACGATCGTCAGCGCCTCGACGAATTCGACGAACGACGCGGTGAAGGTCGCCGCCAGCAGGGCCCAGGTCGTGCTCGATCCCATCGCTCACCGTCGCCGCAGGCGCGGCCGCGGCCTCGTCCTCAGCGTGGCTGCGGAACGATGCGGATGTACGGCTTCGGCGACTCCCACTCGCCGAACAGCTCCTTCGCCTCGTCGTCGGAGACCGAGCCCGCGATGATCACGTCGTCCCCGTTCTGCCAGTTGACGGGCGTCGAGACCTTTTTGCTCGCGGTCAGCTGGAGCGAGTCGAGCACGCGCAGAACCTCGTCGAAGTTCCGGCCGGTCGTCATCGGGTAGACGAGCACCAGCTTCACCTTCTTGTCCGGCCCGACGACGAACACGTTGCGCACGGTCTGGTTGTCGGCCGCCGTCCGGTCGGCCGAGTCGCCGCTCACGTCGGCGCCGAGCATCCCGTAGGCCTTGGAGATCTCGAAGTCGCTGTCGGCGATGATCGGGTAGTTCGGCGCATAGCCCTGCGTCTCCTCGATGTCCTTCGCCCAGTTCTCGTGCTTGTCCAGGGGATCGACGGAGAGGCCGATGATCTTGACGCCGCGGCGGTCGAACTCCGGCTTGATCTTCGCCATGTAGCCGAGCTCGGTCGTGCAGACCGGCGTGAAGTCCTTCGGGTGCGAGAACAGTACGACCCAGGAATCGCCGACCCAGTCGTGGAACCGGATCGGCCCCTCCGTCGTCTGGGCCTCGAAATCCGGTGCGGTCTCACCAAGCTGTAGCGCCATTCGTCTCCTCCTCAGAATGCGAACTTCCCGAAACCGGAAATTACCTATCGGAAGCGCTCTGGCGCTCGATCGCGATCAGCCTCTCGGTGCGCGAATGGTCGACCTGCAGCGTCGTGTGCTCGATCGAGAACCGCTCGACGAGCATGCGCTCGAGCCCTCGGCGGACCCCGTGACAGTCGTCGTCCGGGGGCACCAGGACGTGGGCCGAGAGGGCCGGGAACCCTGACGAGACCTCCCACACGTGGAGGTCGTGGACGCTCTCGACGTGCGGGAACGAGGCGATTGCCTCGCCGATCTCCGTGACGCTCATGCCTTCGGGCGCCGCCTCGAGCAGCACACGGCCCGAGTCCCGGAGCAGCCCGTACGCCGCCCAGACCATGATCGCCGCGACGAGGAGCGAGGCGATCGGGTCGGCGCGGTCGAAGCCGGTCGCGATGATGATCAGTCCCGCGACCGCAGTTGCGACGAACGCGAACAGATCGGTCACGAGGTGCAGATAGGAGCCGCGGATGTTCAGCGACCGGCGGTTCGCCCGCGCAAGCTGACCAGCCGCGAGCAGGTTGACGCCGATCCCGACGAGCGCGACGACCAGCACGACGCCGCCGACCGTCTGCGGCGGAGCGATCAGCCGTCGGATCGCCTCGTACGCGATCAGACCGGCCAGCACGAGCAGCGTGACGCCGTTCGCCTGCGCGGAGAGGATCTCGGCACGCCGGAGGCCGAACGTCAGGTTTCCGCCCGCGGGCCTGCGGACGAGGCGGATCACGACCAGCGACAGCACGAGCGCGGCGGCGTCCGTGAGCATGTGCGCGGCGTCGGAGACGAGCGCGAGCGAGCTCGCGAGCACGCCCGCGACGACCTCGAGCACCATCAAGCCGAGGATCAGGGCGAGCGCGATCGCCAGCCGGCGCGAGTCGGCGTCGGCGTGCACGTGCGAGTGGCCGTGGGCGGAAGCGCTCACTTCTGAGTTCTCCCATCGTAGGAGGCGGTCACTCGTGCCGCTTCGGCGGACGCGGGTGCGGAGGCGGATGTGGGGGCCGTGGCGGGCGCGGGGGCGGCGCCGTTCCCGCGAGGGCCGCCTCGACGTGGCCGAGCAACCGGACGAGCGCGTCGATCTCGGGGCCCGGCAGCCCTTCGAGCAGCGCCGAGAGCCGATCCTGCAGGAGAAGCCGGACCGACGCCAGGCACGACCGGCCCGCCTCGGTCAGCTGAAGCGGCTGGCGCCGCCGGTCGCCTGACAGGCGCTGCCGTTCGAGCAGGCCCGCCGTCTCGAGACCCCCGACGAGCTGGGAGACCGCGGCCGCGGAGACGGCCGCGCGCCGGGCAAGGTCGGCCCCGAGCACGTCTCCGGAGCCGACGGCCTCGAGCACGAGGTACTGCGCGACCGTGAGCGGAGGGGTATGGGAGGCGAGCAACCGCTCGACCCAGCGGCTGACGAGCGGCGCCGTGCGCGCGAGTGCCGCCGCCGCATCGCGGCTCGAGACGTGGTGCCTGGGCTGGGGCATTGGTTAAGTCTGATTAACTGTTAAGCGTGCTATGGCATGAGATCCTAGCCGCCGCCGCACAGTCCTGGCCGCCGTTCGTGCTGGTCGCGGGGCTGCTGATGATCGGGGCGGCCGCTGCCGCCGACGGGCTCTTCGAGGCCGCCGGTGCGGGCGTTGCGCGCATCGGGCTGCCTCCGCGCGCGCTGCTCCTGGTGCTGCTCGCGCTGGTCGCGCTCGTGACTGCGATCCTCAACCTCGACACCTCGGTCGTGTTCATGACGCCTGTGCTCGTGCACGCGGCGCGGAGGTGCGGGACGAGCGAGCGGCCGTTCCTCTACGGCTCCGTCTTCATGGCCAACTCCGCCTCGCTGCTCCTCCCCGGGTCGAACCTGACGAATCTGCTCGTCCTGAGAGGCGCGGGCGGCGGCCAGGCGATGTTCCGCGCCTGGATCGCCTCGTGTGCCCTCACCGCGGCCTTCGTCGTGGTCGCGCTCCGACCGCAGGCACGCGTGCCCGAGGCCGGCGGGGCTGACAGTCTCCGCGTCGGGGTCGGAGTCGCCGCGGTCGCAATCGCGGCCGTCCTGGTGGTCGCCGTCCGAGAGCCCGCGCTGCCGGTCCTCGCCGTGGGCCTCTGCGCGACCGCCGTGCGCCGCGAGCTGCCGCACGTCGATGGGCCCACGCTGGCGGCGCTGTTCGGGCTCGCCGTCTCCCTCGGCACGCTCGCGCGCGCCTGGCACGCCCCGGGAGCGATGCTCGCCGCGAGCGGAACGTGGACGACCGCGGCGACCTCGGCGGCAGCCTCGGTTCTCCTCAACAACCTCCCGGCCGCGGTGCTGTTCTCCGCGCAGCCGCCCGCGCACCCCTCCGCGCTGCTCGTGGGGCTCGACCTCGGCCCGAACCTCGCCGTGACCGGCTCGCTGTCTGCGTTCCTGTGGCTCCGCGCGGCGCGGGCGCTCGGCGCGGAGGCGTCGGTCACGACCTACTCGAGCCTCGGAGTGCTGCTCGTGCCGCTCACGATCGCCGGTGCGCTCTGCGCCAGTTGATGCGACGGCGCTCAGGGCGTAGCGTGAACACCGTCATTCGAGATTTTCCGGCTCTGCGGCACCGGAGGAGGGAGAGCATCGTGTCCCGTCCCACGGCACCGACCAACGGCCACGGATCGCTTCGAGGCAACACGCCGGAGACCCACGTCTCGATCGACGTGCCGTTGCTGCAGCGCGTGAGCAGCGCGCGCATCGCCGAGCTCGCCTCCGAACTGGCGCACGAGGACATCGCGACCACGGGGCCGGCGCTGCTCGAGCTCACCGCGCGCCGCCCTCACGACCCGCTCGGGAACATCGACGTCTACATGCCGGGCCGCTGGGACACCACCTCCGACCTGATCTTCATGGACACGATCGTGCACACCGGCCGCGGCGGCGAGTGGGTGGGCAGCGCCGCCTACATCGAGTTCAGGCCGGCCGCGCCCGCGACGTTCCTGATCGTCGGCCACTTCACGGGCCACGAGATCACGATGCACCTGACCGGGCCGTGGGGCGAGAACACGGCCTACACGCCGACGACGTCCGAGGCGGGCGCGGTCGTCGCGATGTGGACCGGCGGCGAGGCCCGCTTCGGCATGCACTGCACCGACAACAACGAGTACTCGATCGGGTACATCGAGTCGGTGCAGATCTTCCAGCTCAGCTGAGAAGCGCTTTTACACAGGCCTTACGTGCGGGAGACGGCGGGCTGACACCCGGCGCCCAGGCTGGGTCGGCACCTCCCCTCCCACCGACCTCCCAGGAGCAACCACGACCATGCGGAAGATCCTCTCCCTGACGGCACTGGCGCTCACGATCGCGGCCCTCGCCCCGGTCGCCGCGCTCGCCGACGATCCGGTCGCGACCGTGCAGGCCGACATCGCAAAGCTCGTGTCGGACGTGCAGACGAAGCACGACACCGTCGTCGCCGACGCGAACGCACTCGAAGCGGACGCGAACTCGCTCGTCGGAACGAACGACCCCAAGGCGGCCCGGCTAAAGATCCGGCTCGACATCCTCAAGCTGACGGGCGACTGGAAGTCGCTGCTCGGCGTCTGCCTCGGCGACCGCGCGAAGCTGCACGCAGACGTGAAGGCGGCTCGCCTGCAGGGCGTCCCCCGCGACCAGCTCCGCCCCCTGATCCGCGAGGCCAACCTCCAGATCCGGGCGACGAACCTGGAGATGCGCGCCGCCGTCCTGAAGGCGCGGCTCGCGGTGTTGAAGCTGCGGGCGAGCTTCCAGGCCGTTGGCCAGCAGCCGCCGCCGGCCGAGACGCCGCCGACGCCGCCGGCCACCGCGCCCACCCTGTAACGCACGCCCAGACGACGACGGGCAGGCCCGGCCACGCCGGGCCTGCCCGTAACCGCGCTTCCGTCGCTCTATGCTCGCGGCAGCGTGCTGCTCGATCTGGCACCCCACCCCGACGAGCTCGAGCCGATCGAGCGCGCCTCACGGGACGAGCTCGCATCGCTCCAGCTCGAGCGGCTGCGCTGGACGCTCCGGCACGCGTACGAGCATGTGCCGCTCTACCGGGCCCGCTTCGACGCCGCGGGGCTGCAGCCAGACGACTGCACCGCGCTCGACGACCTGGCCAAGCTGCCGTTCACCACCAAGGAGGACCTCCGCGCGACGTACCCGTTCGGGATGTTTGCGGTGCCTCGCGAGCAGATCGCGCGCATCCACGTGTCGAGCGGGACGACCGGCAGGGCGACGGTGATCGGATACACCACGCGCGACCTGGACATGTGGGCCGACGTGGTCGCACGCTCGATCCGCGCAGCGGGCGGCAGGCCCGGCGACCGTGTGCACGTCGCCTACGGCTACGGGCTCTTCACCGGAGGGCTCGGCGCGCACGCCGGCGCCGAGCGCCTCGGCTGCACCGTGATCCCGGTCTCGAGTGGCTTCACCGAGCGCCAGGTGCAGCTGATCACCGACTTCGAGCCGGAGGTGATCATGGTGACGCCGTCGTACATGCTCGCGATCCTCGACGAGTTCGAACGGCAGGATCGCGATGCCCGCGAGACGTCGCTCAAGGTCGGGATCTTCGGGGCCGAGCCCTGGACCGACGAGATGCGCCGGGAGATCGAGCGCCGGTTCGACATGCACGCCGTCGACATCTACGGGCTGTCCGAGGTGATCGGCCCCGGTGTCGCCAGCGAATGTGTCGAGACCAAGGACGGG
>Ga0335082_10008710_pt1 | contig 11023 bp, 12 predicted proteins | sample Lox_Sample_41_FD_206718 | JGI IMG/M metagenome (GOLD analysis project Ga0335082, IMG submission 206718) | Soil microbial communities from Loxahatchee National Wildlife Refuge, Florida, United States - Lox_Sample_4.1 | ecosystem: Environmental > Terrestrial > Soil > Wetlands | place: USA... | reverse complement strand
GCAGCGAGGGCCGCGAAGCGGCGCTTCGCCGCGCCGATGCGCGCGTCCCAACCCGACCCGACCGCCTTCAGCGCCCTGCGAAGCGCCGGCTCGAGCCCGCCGTAGAGCCGCTCGACGCCGCGCGTCTCGAAGTACGCGCAACCCGGCGCCGCGGGATCGACGGAGAACCCTGCGTCCTCGAGCCGGCGGACGATCTGCTCCCAGGCCTCCTCTGCAGCGGCCGGATCACGATCGACGAGCTGGAGCGACGGGCACGTGGCCAGCGCCTCCCCCAGCCGCATCCCCGGCTGCACGCCCGCTGCGTCCGCCGCAGCAGTCACCGGCCCGAGGAGCGCCTCGGCCCCGGGCTCCGGAGCGAGCGCCGCAGCCTCGAGCTGAAGCCGAGGCCGCGCCCGCAGCGCGACCCGCAGCTCGAACCCGGGGATGACAACGCAGGCGATCACGGGAACATATGTTCTACACGAACACACGTTCCCCTGTCAAGGTCGGGTCATTCGTGAATGCAATACTCGGCCCGCGCTGGCCGAACGCGCGGTAAGAGCTGGACCCGAGCGAAAGCTATCGGGCGCGGAAGGAGACCGGGACTGGCCGCCAGCGCAACCTCTGGAGAGTGGCCCTAGAGTCGTCTGATGCACGAAGAGTCGTTCGAGCTACCCGTCGACGGGGGTTTGATTCGCGGCCACAGCGGCGGCGAGGGTCGACCGGCGCTGCTCCTGCACGGAGGGGCTGCCATCCCCGACTACCTCGGCGACTGCGCGGAGCAGCTCGACGGCCTCTTCGCGACGATCCGCTACACGCAGCGCGGGACGCCGCCATCCGAGGCGCCCGGGCCGTACTCGATCGAAGGGCACATGGAGGACGCGCTCGTAGTCCTCGACCGGTTCGGGCTGGAGCGCGCCTGGGTCATCGGCCACTCGTGGGGCGGGCACCTCGCGCTTCACCTGGTCGTGGCTCATCCCGACCGGGTCGCCGGCGTCCTCTGCATCAACCCGCTCGGCGCCGACCTGAGCGTGTTCGACGACCACGAGCAAGCCCTGCGCCTAACGTTGACGCCCGCCCAGATCGACCGGATCCACGAGATCGACGAGCACAGGCGGGCCGGCGACGTCACCGAGGCCGACATCGTCGAGCGCTTCGGGCTGATCTGGGGGCCGTTCTTCGTGGATCCCGGGGACGCGAGCGATCCTCCCGCCCACGTCGGCGTCGACGCGTCGATCGAGACCAACCGCTCGATCGTGGAGCACTCGGACCGCGGGACGCTCACCGAAGGCCTCGGCAGCGTCCGCGTCCCGGTGCTGTTCGTCCACGGCGAGGACGACCCGCTCCCGCTCCGCGCGTCGACCGAGACGGCCGCGCTGATCCCGGGCGCGCGCGTCGAGACGATTCCGGACTGCGGCCACTTCCCGTGGCTGGAGCAGCCGACGGCCTTCCGCGCCGCGGTCGAGCGCCTTCTCGCCGACTAAAGCGTGACCTCGGCGGCGACGCCGAACATGCGCGAGAGCCTCGGGACGACGTCGAGCGCGCTCACCCGGGAGCACCACGCGATGTCCTCCTCGAGGCCGGGCGGGCCGTACGTGCGCGCGTTGATGCCGTCGATCGCCTCCGGGTAACGGGCGGCGATGAGGTCGGCGGCGATGGCCGCGTCGGTTCGCGTGGCCTCCAGCAGCCCCACGATCCGCCCCGCGCAGTACGCGTCGTCGATCGCGAAGTCGCCCTTGAAGCCCGCACAGATGATCACGGCGTCCTCCCCTCGCTCGCGCGCGACCCGGGCCACCGCGTCGAGGTTGAGCAGCGACCCGAGCACGACCTCCGCGCAGGAAGCAGCAGCGGTGACGATCGCGCGCGTGCCGTTCGTCGTCGAGAGGATCAGCGTCTCGGCGCGCGGCTCGAGGAACTCGCGCGGGGATGCGCCTGCGTCGAAGCCGTCGATCACCTGGGCGTCGCGCTCGCCGCCGGTGATCGCAGAATCGCCAAGCTCGGCCCGCAGCGCCCTCGCTTCGTCGATCTCGGCGCAGCAGAGGACACGCTGATAGCCGGAGGCCAGCGCCTGGACGATCGTCGACGTCGCGCGCATCACGTCCACGACGATTCCGAGCTGCGCGGAGGCCGCCTCGGCAGGCGTGAAGGCGACGTGGACGCGCACGGACGAAACGCTACCGGGGCCGGACGCGGGGCTAGGCTACTTCGGCATGCCGACGCCGATGCACTGCTACCGCCACCCGGACCGCGAGACGTACGTCGCGTGCTCCGACTGCGGGCGGCCGATCTGCACGGAGTGCATGACCCCGGCTCCCGTCGGGCAGCGCTGCCCGGAGCACTCGGGCAAGCCCCAGGGCGTTCGGCGCGTGACCGCAGGGGCGCAGCGGAGCGCCTTCGAGGGCACGGGCGCGCTCGTCACGAAGGCGCTGATCGCGGTGAACATCCTCGTCTACCTGATCACGGTCGCCCAGGGAAGCGGAATCAGCAGCCCGGGCGGGACGCTCTTCCTCAAGTGGGCCCTGTACGGGCCGGCGGTCGCGGACGGTGACTGGTGGCGGCTGATCACGAGCACGTTCCTGCACGCCAACCTGCTCCATATCGCGTTCAACATGTACTTCCTCTGGTACCTGGGCTCGGCGGTCGAGACCGCGCTCGGACGCGGGCGGTTCCTGGCCATCTACCTCGTCTCCGGCCTGGCCGGCTCGGCAGGCGCACTCGTCGCCGATCCGCACACTGTCACCGTCGGGGCCTCCGGCGCGATCTTCGGGATCCTGGGAGCCGCACTGGTCCTCGAGCGCCAGGGAAGCTACGTCCTCGGGGGGCAAGCTCTCGGATTGCTCCTGAGCCTGGTCGTCATCAACGTCGCCTACGCCTTCTTCAATTCGAACATCTCCTACGGGGGCCACATCGGCGGGTTCATCGGGGGCGTCCTCTGCACGCTCGTGCTCTCGAAGTTCGGCCGCGGCAACGCCGCGTACAGCCGCATGGGCCTCTGGGGAATAGCCGGCGTCCTCGCCGTCGGGCTGCTCAGCATCGCCATCGCGTACTTCCGCGTCCGCGGCTACGCCTGAGGCTCACCCCTCGCCTCCGACGTCCGCCAGCGGCGACGAAGCGTGACGAGGCCGAGCCCGGCGCACGTCACGAACAGCAGCGCGATGCCCGCGACCCCGATCACGGGCGGCGAGCCTTCGGACGAGTGGCGCGACACCGACCCCGGGTCGAGCTGCGAGCGATCGAGCTCGAAGGCGGCCAGGACGATCACGACCACCAGGCTGTTGAGCAGGTAGGCCGCCATCGGGTGGCTCGCTTCTCCGTCTCGGAGCGCGCTGATCTGCAGCGCGACCCCGAGGGCCAGCGCGAGGATGATCGCCTGGACCACGTAGTACGGGATCGCCCCGGGGAACGCCGTCACCGTGCTGGGCGGGCTGACTGCCCGCCCGTCGGCAATCCCCCACGTCTGGATCGCCAGCACAGCGACGAACGGGTACAACACGACTTCTACCGCCTGCCGTCTGTCGGCCACGAGCAGCCCCGCGACCACAGCGAGAAAGATTCCGGCGACGCCGGTCACATCTCACCTCCGGCGGTTGTCTCTGGTGCCTAGAAGGTAGCGGCGGCGGACCCGTCCGGGTCAGCTCAACCGTTCGACCCGCACGACGTGGTCGAGCATGTCCTTCCAGCCACGGTCGACCCCGGGCCCGCCGTCGATGCGGTCGGCGAAACCGTCCCACGCGAAGATCTTGTCGCTGCCTGCGCCGCCGTAGACGACGTCGCGCCCCCGGTCGCCCTGGAGCCGGTCGTTTCCGGGCCCGCCGTAGATGACGTCGTTCCCGTTGCCCCCTCCGAGGATGTCAGCCCCGGGACCGCCCTTGATCACGTCGTTGCCGCCGTTGCCGTCGACGACGTCGTTGCCCCCGTATCCGCAGATCACATCGCGGCCGGGAGTCCCGATCAGGTTGTCGGCGCCAGCCGTGCCCTTGATCGTGCATGCCGGACCGCCGTGCGTGGCCGCATGCCCTCCTCGCACCATGAACAGCGCGGCAAAGGCGAAAAGCACCGCGATGGTCTTCGTTCGCGCTTGCTGCTCGGGAGTCATGGCGCCTCCGGTCAGGCCGACACTGGTTCACGTCAGTGATCGGCCGGATCGACCGTGTGCGCGATCCCCCGCAGCGGTGATTCCGCGTCAGGCGGGCCAGTACACGCTCACGCGAACGGGCTTGTCCGCGCCGGCGAGCGTTCCGGTCATCGTGATCGTCAGGCGGACGACGGGCTTCTTCACGCCGTGCACGACCCGGATGCGGTTCGTCTCGACGCACGTCTGCGTCTGCTTCACGCCGGTGAAGAGCGGGTACTGGGGATCCGTGCGCTTGCCGGTGGTCTTGTCCCTCGCGACGCAGAGCGCGCTCTTGACGCGCTTCGGGACGTTCACGTCCCAGTACGCGGACACCACGCAGTCGAGCAGCGCCTGCGCGCACGGCGTGGGAGCCGGTCCCGTCGTCGGACACCTTGAGCCCCGCGTGGTCGGCGAGGTTCAGCGCCTCGCGCTTGAGCGAGAGCGCGTTCCGGAGCTCGTGGACGAGCTTCTGCCGGTGCGCAGCGTCGGCGTTCGGACCCGCGTGCAACTGCTTCTTGACCTTCTCGTCAGCCGCGTGCGCAGCATTCAGGCGCTTGCGGATCTTCGTGGCGGTCGCCTCGGCGACCCTGCCCGCCTTGTTTGCCTCCTGCAGCGCCTCGAGGGCATGCTCGAGTCGGACTCGCCGTAGAGGACGAGCTCCCAGTGCAGCTTCGCCGGAGGCTGCTTCAGGATCGACGCGATCGCGCGCTCCTCCTCGCTGATCGCGTTCGCGATCCCGCGCACATGTAGGTAGCGGACCCGACGCCCGCCGCGCCAGCCGATCCGAGCGGCACTAGAACGAGGGCGATCAGCACCGCGCATCTCAGCGCGTTCATGCCTTCGATTGTGGCTCGCGGCCCGGCGGAGAGCTAGTCCGCCGGGCGGTTCGTGATGTGGATGAAGACCTTGTCCTCGCTTCCGCACTCCGCGCGGATCGCGACCTGGCCGCTACGGCCCTCACCCTTCCACGAGACCTCCGAGTCGTCCTCCTCGAGCTCGTCGAAAAGGATGTCGAAGCCCGCTCCCTGGAGCTCCTTCTTGTACTCGTCGTGCGCGTCCTTCACGCTGCCGTCGAAGTAGCCCTCGACGATGTTCGTCGGCCCCTCGGTCGACTGTTGCGTGTACGTCGCGTTCTCGAGCTGAGGCCAGCTCGCCGGAAGCTTGGGCGCCGCGGTGAGCGCGGTCCCGGTACAGGCGGCTGCCGCGTTCTTGCTCAGGTCGCCCTCCTTCTCCTTGTCCTTCTCACCGCCGCACGCGGCGAGTGCAAGAACGCCGACGCAGATCAGTGCACACCAAGCCAGCAACCTCATCATCGCCTCCCGTTTTTTCGGGGCACCCAGCGGCGCGAGTATAGAACGCTCTACCCGCCCACGACAACGGCCTCGATGCCCACGTCCTTCAGGGCTGCCTGGGCCGAGGCGAGGCGCGCGAGCGGCACGCGGTACGGCGAGCAGCTGACGTAGTCGAGACCGAGCCTGTGGCAGAACGCGACCGACTCGGGCTCGCCGCCGTGCTCGCCGCAGATCCCGAGCTTGATGCCCGGCTTGGCGCCGCGGCCGCGCTCGACGGCGATCCGCATCAGGTCGCCGACGCCACCCTGGTCGAGCGTCTCGAACGGGTTCCGCTCGAGCACGCCATCGTCGAGGTAGCGCGTGAGGAACTTCCCCTCGGCGTCGTCGCGCGAGAGGCCGAGCGCGGTCTGCGTGAGGTCGTTGGTGCCGAACGAGAAGAAGTCGGCGTACTCCGCGATCTCGTCGGCGCGGATACAGGCCCGCGGGAGCTCGATCATCGTCCCCACGAGGTATTCGACCGACTCGTCCTCCTCGTTCGCCGTCGCGACGGTCATCGACCGGAGGCGGTGCAGCTCCTCGGCAAAGCCGACGAGCGGATGCATGATCTCGACGAGCGGCGCTTCGCCGGTCCGCTCTTCGACTGCCGCAGCCGCGCGCACGATCGCGCGCACCTGCATCTCGTAGATCTCGGGCCAGAGCAGGCCGAGGCGGCAACCCCGCGTCCCGAGCATCGGGTTCGTCTCCTGCAGCGCGCGGATGCGCTCGCGCATCCGCTCGTCCCTCGCCTCCTCGAGCGGCGGCAAGAACTCGTGCAGAGGCGGATCGAGGAGGCGGATCGTGACCGGCAGCCCGGCCATCGCCGCGAAGATCCCCTCGAAGTCGCCCTGTTGCAGCGGCAGCAGCTTCTCGAGCACCGAGCGGCGCTCGTCCTCGCCCGACGCGAGGATCATCTCGCGGACGAGCGGGAGCCTGTCCTCGGCCATGAACATGTGCTCGGTGCGGCAGAGACCGATCCCCTCGGCGCCGAACTCGCGCGCCTTCGCGGCGTCGTCGGGTGTGTCCGCATTCGCGCGCACCTTCAGCCGGCGGAGCTCGTCGGCCCAGCGAAGGATCGTCTGGAAGTCCTCGTTGATCTGCGGCGGGACGAGCTCGACCGCGCCGATGATCACCCGGCCCGTGCCGCCGTCGATCGTAAGCATGTCGCCCTCGCTGAGCTCCTCGCCGCCGATCGTGAGCGTACGGGCATTCAGGTCGATCGAGAGCCCCTCGCACCCGGCGACGCACGGCTTCCCCATCCCGCGAGCGACGACCGCCGCGTGGGAGGTCATGCCTCCGTGCGCGGTCAGGATCCCCTTCGCCTGGATCAGCCCGTGGATGTCGTCCGGCGTCGTCTCCCAGCGGACGAGGATCACGTCCTCGCCCTTGAGCCCGCGCTGCTCGGCGGTGTTCGCGTCCAGCACGATCGCACCGCAGGCCGCGCCCGGCGAGGCATTCAGTCCCTGGGCGGCGACGTCGAGCTCCGCGTTGGGGTCGATCATCGGATGCAGCAGCTGGTCGAGCTGCCCGGGGTCGATCCGCGCGACCGCCTCCTCCCGTGTGATCAGCCCTTCCTCGACCATCGAGACGGCCGCCTTCAGCGCCGCGGTCGCCGTGCGCTTGGCCGACCGCGTCTGGAGGAGGTAGAGCTTGCCCTCCTCGACGGTGAACTCGATGTCCTGCACGTCGCGGTAGTGCTCCTCGAGGCGCCGCATGGTGTCGACCAGCTGCTCGAACGAGTCCGGTAGCCGCTTCTGCATCTCGCCGAGCGGCTCGGGCGTGCGGATCCCGGCCACGACGTCCTCCCCCTGCGCGTCGGCGAGGAACTCGCCGTACAGACTCGCCTCGCCGGTCGATGGGTCGCGCGTGAACGCCACCCCTGTCCCCGACTGTGCGCCCTTGTTGCCGAAGACCATCTGGACGACGTTGACCGCGGTGCCGAGGTCGTCCGGGATGTGGTGCGCACGCCGGTAGACCTGCGCGCGCGGCGTGTCCCACGAGTCGAAGACTGCGCGCACCGCCCGGCCGAGCTGCTCACGCGCGTCTTGCGGGAACGGCTGGCCGACCACGTCTGCGTAGATGCGCTTGTAGGTGTCGACGAGCGAGCGGAGGTCGTCCGCGTCGAGCTCGATGTCCTGGTTCACATTCCGCTCGCGCTTGAGCTCGGTCAACGCGTGCTCGAAGCGCTGCCCGTCCACACCCTCGACGACCTCGCCGTACATCTGGATCAGCCTGCGGTACGAGTCGTAGGCGAAGCGCGGGTTCTGTGTCGTCGCCGCGAGCCCCTCGACGGAGTTGTCGTTCAGCCCGAGGTTGAGGATCGTGTCCATCATCCCGGGCATCGAGATCGCCGCGCCGGAGCGGACCGAGACGAGCAGCGGGTCGTCCGGGTCGCCGAAGCGCTTGCCCGTCTTCTCCTCGAGCGCACCCAGGTGCTCGTCGATCTCGGGCTCGAGCCCGTCGGGAACGGCCTTGTCGTTGGCCATGTACGCGCGCGAGGCATCGGTGGTCACGGTGAAGCCGGCCGGGACAGGGACGCCGAGCTGCGTCATCTCCGCGAGCCCCACGCCCTTGCCGCCCAGCAGCTCGCGTCCACCCTCGGACGGCTCGTCGAAGTCGTAGACGAAGCGCCCCATCACGGCCAATCTTCCCACAGCCACACCGAACCGCACGACGACGCGCGTGACCCCTGGCCCGACGGGTAGGCTGCGCGCGTGAAGCTCGAGGGCATTCACCACATCACGGCGATCACCGCCGATGCGCCCGGAAACGTCGACTTCTACACACGGGTACTGGGGCTTCGGCTCGTCAAGAAGAGCGTCAACCAGGACGACCCGACCGTGTACCACCTCTTTTACGGCGACGAGGAGGCCAGCCCCGGAGCCGACATCACGTTCTTCGAGTACCCGAACGCGCGGCGCGGGAAGGCCGGCGCGGGGATGGTGCACCGCGTGGTCTGGCGCGTCGCCTCCGAGGATGCGATCGCGTTCTGGGAGGAGCGGCTCGCGGCCGAGGGCATCTCGTCGGAGCGAACCGACGGCTCGCTGATCTTCGAGGACCCGGAGGGCCTCGCGCACGAGCTCGTCGTGGTCTCGGTGGACGACCCGCCGCTCGTCGCGGACCACCCCGAGATCCCGAAGGAGCTCGCGCTCCAGGGCTTCCACGCCGCCCGCGCGTACTCGGCCGATCCCGAGGAGAGCCGCGCGTTCCTCGAGCAGACGCTCGCGTTCGAGCCGAACGGCGAAGCCTCCTGGGAGATCCGCGGCGACCAGCGCGGCTCGTTCTACGAGTTCGACCACTCGGACGAGCGCGGCGTCGGCGGCGCGGGGACGATCCACCACGTCGCCTGGTCGTCGACGATGGACGAGCACGAGGAATGGCAGCGTCGGATCACGGAGGCCGGAGCCTCGCCGACGCCCGTCATCGACCGCTTCTACTTCAAGTCGATCTACTTCCGCGAGCCGAGCGGCGTGCTCTTCGAGATCGCGACCATCGGCCCCGGCTTCGATACGGACGAGCCGCTCGAGCACCTCGGCGAGCGCCTCTCCCTGCCGCCCGCGTACGAGCAGCTTCGCGACCGGCTCGAGCAGGTCCTGACTCCTCTGCCCGACCCGCGCGCGACCCGCGTCGGCCAGTGACCATCGAGTACCGGGCTCGTCCGCCTGCGGGCGATCCCGAGGGTCTCCTCGTTCTGTTCCACGGCCGTGGCGCCGACGAGCACGACCTGTTTCCGCTGATCGACGTGCTCGATCCGGAGCGCCGGCTCCTGGGCGTGACGCCGCGCGGACCGCTGTCGCTTCCGCCGGGAGGCGCCCACTGGTACTCGGTTCGGGAGATCGGCTTCCCCGACTCGGAGACGTTCCTGGCCACGTACGACGCTGTGTCGGCCTGGCTCGACGGGTTGGCTGAGGAAACCGGCATCCCACCGGAGCGAACCATCCTCGGCGGCTTCTCGCAGGGCGCGGTCATGACGTACTCGCTCGGCCTCGGCCGCGGCCGGCCCCGCCCGGCGGCTCTCGTGGCACTGAGCGGCTTCATCCCTACAGTGGACGGCCTGCAGATCGAGCTCGGGCCGCCGCCGCCCAAGATCGCCATCGGGCACGGAACCGAGGATGCGGTCATCTCGGTGGAGTGGAGCCGCCTGGCGCGCCGCGCGCTGGAGGAGGCGGGCGCCGATCTGCTCTACCGCGAGTACGCCCTTCCTCACGCCGTCGACCCGCGGTTCCTCCAGGAGCTCGCACCCTGGATCGCCGAGGTTTACGACGGCGCGACCGGGGGCCGGTAGCCGGGCCGTCTGCGCGCCCGGAAGTCCGCGAACCACGCGAGCGCCCTGAGGCCGATCCAGATCGGCGTCAGCAGCACGTAGAAGACGACGACCGCCGCCCCGAGAATCGTCCACCAGAGCGCCCAGCGCCACAGCGGGACACGCGCCTTCCGGGCCGTCATGAGACGGGGGCTTCCTCCTTGGAGCCTGCGTCGACGCGCCGCCGCTCCACGAGCCGGATGACCCGCGCGGCCATCTCCTCGATGGAGAGCTCCGAGATCTCGATCACCGGGCACCCGAGACGCCGGTGGATCGCGTCGGCCTGCTCGAGCTCGGCGTAGATCTCGACGAGCTCCGCGTACCCGCGCTGGTTGCCACCGAGCCTGACCGCGCGCTGGCGGCGGATCTCCTGGAGCCGGGTGGCGTCGATCGTGAGGCCGACGACCTTGGACGTGTCGACCTGGAACAGCGCGGTCGGTGGGTCGATGCCCTTCACGACCGGGACGTTCGCCGTCTTGTAGCCGAGGTAGCCGAGGTACATCGAGAGCGGCGTCTTCGACGTGCGCGACACGCCCACGAGCACGATGTCGGCGTCGTGGAGCCCGGCCCCGACGCCGTCGTCGTACTTCACCGCGAACTCGATCGCGGCCATGCGCTTGAAGTAGGTGGAGTCGAGCGGAGCGCGTGCGCCCGGGGTCATCTGCGCGGTCACGCCCGCGACGCGGGCCACGGCGTCGATCGGGTGGCCGAGCAGGTCACAGTAGTGGAGGCGATAGCGTCGGCACAGCGCCCGCGCGGCCTCGCGCAGCTCGGGGTGGACGAGCGTGTAGATGATCACTGCGGGTCGGCCCTTTGCGCGGTTCAACGCGAGCTGCAGATCGTCGACGGTCTCGACGCGCGGGTGGCGGATCTCGTCGAACTCCTGGTCCGGAAACTGGGCCTCGAGCGCGTGGACGAGCCGGACCGCGGTCTCGCCCGTGGAGTCCGAGATGACGTGGAGCTCGACCTGCTGTGTGGCCACGAGCAGCAGCGTAACGTCGTCCTGTTGGTGAGGCTGAAGGGGATCAGCGTTTTCGGCGCGGCCCGCGGTGCGGTTGGGGCCGCTCGACTGCCGGGGCAAGACTCACACTCTCGTCACAGCTGTGTGACAGACACGTGCGCGCTTCATCGTTAGGCTCGTCGCCATGGCAGGGGGGCGGGTCGGGACCCAAGGTAGACGCGCGTGAACCTAGAACCGGCGCCTAGCGCGGGATCTGCGAGAAGTCGCCCAGGCGCCCGAGCGTGTCGCGCACGTCCAGAAGAAGCCGGAGGCGGTTTGCACGCACCGCCGGATCCTCA
>Ga0335082_10008709_pt1 | contig 11025 bp, 10 predicted proteins | sample Lox_Sample_41_FD_206718 | JGI IMG/M metagenome (GOLD analysis project Ga0335082, IMG submission 206718) | Soil microbial communities from Loxahatchee National Wildlife Refuge, Florida, United States - Lox_Sample_4.1 | ecosystem: Environmental > Terrestrial > Soil > Wetlands | place: USA... | reverse complement strand
CGCAAGCTCGACGTGCACGCGCCCGCCCCATCGAAGTGGCACGTCGCGTCGGCGGGACGAGGCAGGCAAGTGCCGTCGCAGACGAGCTCGACTGCAAACGCATCCGTGCACGCGCCGCCGACGCACCATGACGTCACCTGGCCGCGGAGGGCCGCGTCCTTCCAGAACGGGTGGCGCACCGTCCAGTGATCTCCGGTGTGCTCGCCGACGCCGCAGGAGTACGTGCAGCCGCAGTCCTTCGAGACCACGGGGAGACATCGTCGTTCGTCGCTCGGAGGCGGCGGCGCGGTCGCGCGCGGCGCGGGCACGGCGCTCGCGTCCGGCGCGGTCAGGGTCACCGTCGCCGGCGCGCGCGAGCACGCGCACGTGGCGAGGGCGGACACGAAGAGGAGCTCACGCAACGCACGCATTCTAGGTCGAGGGCAGCTTCCCGGCATCACCGGCGTAGGCTTCATGGATGCGCCGCGCGCTCGCCCTCCTCGTCTGCGCGTGCTCGTCGCCGCTCCCCGACTCGCGCGCCACGAGCACGGTCACCGTGACGAGCACGTGCACCGGGCCCGACCGCATCCAGTACGGCACGGCCTGTTGCGACGTGATCGGCAAGGGCGAGGAGAAGGTCCCGGGCATGACCTACCTTCGCTGCGAAGGTCCACGGATCGGCAAGCCGTGCCGCTCGAGGAGCGATTGCGACATCGCGTGCTCGTGCGATCCGCCCGGCGGGTTTCTCGGTGGAGGCACGCCGCGGCGGGGTCCTCCCGATGGAACGCGCGGCGCGACCGGCACGTGCGGCAGCTCACTCCAGGTCGGGACGTGGATGTGCCAGATCGACGAGCGCGGCGTCGTCGGGCACGTCATCGTCGATTGAGCTCACGGCGGCTGGCACGTGTACATCGAGGGATAGGCGCTGCCCATCTCTCGGCAGCTCGTACCCGCGTCGCACGTGCTCGCGTTCGGGTCGCAGAGAAAGACGACGGGCGCCTCGAGCGCGTTGCACTCGGCGAGCGAGTGACACTCCGAGCCGTGGAAGTAGCCGTCGTGCATGCTGCCGCAGCAGAGGCCGCCGTCGCACGAACCCGGGCTCGAGCACGCGAACACGACGCTGCATGTAGCGGACGGATCTGCGCACGCGAGCGCGCAGGGAGGGCTCGCGTCGCACGTGGCGCAGCACACGGACGACGTCGGATCGCACGTCTTCCCCGCGCACGCGATGGAGAGCGGAGCGCTCGCGTCGGTCGTCGCGTCCTGCGCTTCGCCGCGGAGGTCGCCGAGGTCGGTCAGCGCGCTGCACCCGAGCATCGAGATCACGACGACCCAAGCGAAGCGCCTCACGCCATCGAACGTATCAGCCCGGACGCCGAGCCGGTGTGTGTCGAATTGTCACGCTCGGGTCAGTGTTTCGCGAGCGCGTCGCGCGCGCGATCGAGCATCGCAGCGAACGGTCCGACGATGAAGTTCGCCGTGCTCGACTCGATGCCCGGATGCGGGCGCGTGGGCGCGACGCGCTCGGCGAGCTCCGCGGCTGCGCGAATGCGCTCGAGCTCGTCGCGGTCGACGCGGCTCGGGAGCTTCGCGAACTCCTCGAGCTCCTCCGACTCGGCGTGCTTCAGCACGTCGGCGTGGAGCGCGCGGAACTTGATCTCGAACTCGTCCGAGTCGACGTCGAGCTTCTCGAGCTCGGAGAGCGCTCTCTTCGCTTGATTCTCCTCGCCGAGGCGCGCCTCGATGACGGCCTCGCCGTTCGGGATCGCGTGTCGCGCGGCCGGGTGAACGATCTCTTCTTCGGCCGTCTCGTGGATGGCGAGCATGCGCCGCAGAGCCGTGAACGCTCGCTCGCGCCGCTCGCCGTCGTAGCGGAGCACGTCCTCGAACATGACCTTGATCTGCTCGTGCTGGGTGTGGAGGAAGGTGACGATGTCCCTTCCATTGCCGATGTTGGTGTCCATGCCGTCGATCGAAGCAGTCGGCGTGCCGGTCACACCGCCTTGCTCGGCCGATCGCGCGCTAGCTCGAGCAAGAAGCGCGTCGCGCCGTCCGGATCGCGCACCCCGAACACCTTGCCGAACGGGAGCGTCTCGAGCGGGCGGGTGATCTCGGTCTTGGCGCCGAGCTCTCGGTGCGCGGCTTCGATGTCGTCGACGAGCCAGTAGAGCTCCGGCTCGTCGCCCTCGCCGAGCCGCTGGTCGTTCGCGAGCGCGAAGTGCTCGAACTGGACGAACACTGGAGCCTCGCGCTCGACGCGCAGCCCGAGCACGTCGACGTAGAAGCGCTTGGCCTTGGCGATGTCCTTCACGTAGAGGACGACGAATCCGAATCGCGGCGTTGTCATGGGAACCTCCGACGAGCACGGTATGCAGGGGCGTTGCCAGGTGTTTGTCAGGTTTCCGTCAGTGTCTGCAAACGCTCGCGGCGTGGTACGTCTCTCCCTCGCCATGCGAAAAACGCTCGCCGTCGCCGTCATCGCGCTCGCGCTCGCGCCCGCGTGCAAGAAGACACCGCCTCCGCGACCCACGCCCGCGTGCCGCGAAGGCCTCCCGCGCGAAGACGTCCAGATCCTCCGCAACATCGTACGGAACGGAACGGATCCGTGTCCCAACCTCCCCACCCCGAAGATCTCCGTGGACGCGAGCGGCGTCACCGTCGATACGACGCTCCTCGCCCACGCGTCCGACATCCCGTCGACGCGATCGCAGAACGTCGCTCCGCTCTTCCAGGCGCTCGAGGGGCGCTCGCGCCTGTGGAAGCAGCTCCACACCGGGCAGACCTTCGCGCCGCTCGTCGATCTCACGGTCGCGCCCGACGTCGCCGCGATGGTCGCGGCCAACGCCGTGCGGAGCATCGCCTGGGGCGGCTACACGAAATTCCACCTCACGTGCGGCGACGTCACGGGCGACTTCGAGTACGCGCCGCCGCGCCCGCCCGGCGCTCCGCCGCAAGACGTGCTCCACGTCTCGCCAGAAGGCACGTTCCACGATCTCGCCAAGACGCTCGTCGACGCCAAGCGGCCGATCTCGTTCGAGCGCGCGCGCGAGCCGTCTCCGTGATCGTCGCGACGTGGAACGTCAACGGCCTCCGCGCGCGCGAGCAGCGGCTGGTCGAGTGGCTCGACGCGCGAAAGCCCGACGTCGTGTGCCTCCAAGAGCTCAAGGTCAAAGAGGACGAGCTCGATCGCGCGATCTTCGAGCGCGCGGGATATCACGCGGTCGCCGTCGGCCAGGCGGGATGGAACGGCGTCGCCGTCCTCGCGCGCGAAGAGCCGCGCGCGGTCCTGCGCGAGCTCGACGGCGCCGCCGACCTCGGCGCACGCTTCGTCACCGCGCGCGCCGCCGGGCTCGAGGTCGCGAGCGTCTACATCCCGAACGGCAAGACGACGAAGGACCCCGAGTTCAAGGGCAAGCTCGTCTGGCTCGAGCGGCTCGCGCGGTTCATCGAGTCGCGAACGTACGAGGACGCGCCGTTCCTCCTCGCCGGCGACTTCAACGTGTGCACGACCGACCTCGACTCGTACATGGGCGAAAAAGGCCGCGGCACCATCTTCCACACCGAGCAAGAGCGCGCGCTCGTCGGACGCATCACCGCCGCGGGCCTCGTCGATCTCTTCCGCGCGAAGTACCCGACCGAGCCGGGCTTCTCGTGGTGGGACTACCGCATGGGCGCGTTCCACCGAAAGCTCGGCATGCGCCTCGACCTCCTCTTCGCCTCGCCGCCCGTCGCGCGCCGCGTGAAGGACGTGTTCGTCGACCGCGACTACCGCAAGAAGAGCAAGATCTCGGGCGCGCTCCCGTCGGACCACGCGCCGGTCGTCGCCGTGCTCGACGACTAGTTCTGCACGAGCAGCGGCAGGTAGTGCGACACCGACCCGAGCGTCGTGATCACGGTGAGCATCTCCGCGTTGAGCGGGCCCTTCTGGTTCACGGTCACGTTCACGTACGTGATCTCGCCGTTCACGCCGCTCGGCTTCTGCGGATCGATCGAGAGCGCGAGCCGCCCGGTCACCGGGTTGTAGAGCGGATTCGACTCGGCGACGGTCACCGTGATCGGTCCGGTCGCCGCGTCGGTGTAAATCCCGACCGGGATCTGGCACGTCGCGTTGAGCGCGCAGACGTAGCCCTTCGTCGTGAAGTTCGCCGGCCCGCCTTCGACCGACAAGTCCACGGTGATGTCGGTGATGCCGAGCGGCGCGACGTTGAAGTATGCGCCCGTGTACGGCTGACACGGCGAGTGCCCGAGCGGGCCCTGCTTGTTCGACCAGAGCCGCTGCACCATGTACGGGAACGGCTGCGACTCGATGTAGTCCGAGTCCTTGAAGAACTCGCACGCGTCGCCGTTCTCCTCGTTGTTGCGCTGCCATTCGTGGAACGCGACGTAGGGATCGTCGAACCCGTCGTACGCCGGCTGAATGCCCGGCTCGGGGTCGGTCGACGCCTCGCCGATCTCGTGGCTCGCGTACTGCGTCGTCTTCTGATCGGTGTTGCAGTTCGGGAGCACCGCGTACGAGACCGGCGAGCCGTTCACGACGACGGCGTCGTGGTAGCCGCCGATCGAGTTGCACGCGTTCGCGTTGCCCCACATGAACGTCGTGCCCGGCGCGATGTAGAAGACGTAAATCGTCTGCGACGTGGGCGTGCCGAGCACGCCGCCGACGTTGCTCTTGATGAACGCCTGCACGTCGTCGTCGCTCCACGTCGTCGGCGGCGTCGTCGAGAGGTGGACGTTCGTGTTCGTCGTCGGCCCCACGCCGTACTCGCCGACCGCGGCCGCCCAATACGACGAAGCGCCGAGCCCCGCGCCGAAGCCTTCGAACGTGGATCGGCCCGTGTCGCCGTCCCACGTGACCGTGACGACCGCGGGCGACGTCAGGATGGGGCCGCCGTTGTTCGAGAGCTGCGCCATCCACGGCGTGAACGCCGGGTACGTGGAGCTCGGTTGTCCGTACGGGCCCGCTTCGACCGGCGCGTCGTTCGCGCCGCCGTCGGGGATCGTCGCGACGTCGCTCGTCGCGTCCGGTTGCGGCGCCGCCTCCGGGCCGCCGCCGTCGAGATTGATGTCGACGGGGCTCCCGCCGCACGCCGAACAAACTGCGAGCCCGCATGCGATGGCCCAACCGCGCATGCCGGGCAGCTTCTCACTTCGATCCGCGCGTGCCCATCGACGCGTGCATTCTGCAAGCATTTTGGTGGGAGCGATCCCCACGCCGGTTCGCGCGATTCATGCCGACCGTGGCAAAAAGTCCGAGCGACGCGGGAAGGTTTGAGCTAGCCTGCGCGTACTGTAGGGAACTGAAGGATTGTGCCGATGGAAGGCAAAAAAATCAGTCACTTACAGCGTGGCGATTCCCTCACCCCTCTTGTCGTCCAATGTGGTACAAGTCGCTCTTCGACATACCTGGAATGCCCATGAAGCTCTCTTCTTCCGCGGTCCTTCGCGACGACGACCGCACGTCGCCCCTCCCCATGTTCCCGCTCGATCTCGACGACGACTCGGCGACGACGCTCGACGTCACCGCCTACGAGGCGCCGCGCGAGGAGTCGTACATCGGCGCGCGCCCGCGCGTGGAGCAGGAAGAGCCCGTCGGTGACGCGGTTCGCGCGCGCCACCGCGCGCTTGCGGAAGCGATCGGCGCGCTCGAGAGCACGTGCGCGAGCTTCGACTCGGTGGACCCGTCGGCGGTCGCCGCCGAAGCGTCGCTGCGCAAGCGCGTCGGGAGCCTCGCGCTGATGTGTCGCGCGCTCGAGGGCGTCGCGGCGTTCGTCGAGACGACCAACCACGATCTCTTCGCGGGCGAAGGTCTCCTCGCGCCGTACCTCGCCGGCGTGTACTTGTGGGCGGGCGACGTCACCGAGACGCTCCACGTCCTCGCGCGCGACCTCAACGCGCTCACGCCGGACTGGGCGGGCTTCCGCGAGCGTCTGAACGACGTCGCGTGGATCCACGAGATGGCGCTCGCCGAGGGGCGACGCGTCGAGAAGGTGATCGATCTGCTCCCGCCGGAGATGACGGAGCCGATGGATGATCTGCAGCTCGCGTTCATCACGCTCAAGCACAAGCTCGACGAGCCGTTCGGCTGATCACTCGGCGCAGCGGAAGCCGAGGTCGGCGGAGCGCGCGTCGGGCGGGCTCTTCGAGCGCGCGGTGCCGCGCACCTCGCGCTGATCGCCGGTCGTCCACGACGCGCCGCGCACCGCGCGGAGATCGCTCGTGCAGTTCGTGCCCGGGTAGGGACAGAACGAGCTCGCGGTCCACTCGCTGACGTTGCCTTCGAGGTCGAAGACGCCGTTCGGCGTGCGGCCGGCGGGGAACGAGCGGACCGGCGCGGTGCCGACCCAGCCGTCTTCGGCTTCGTAGAGCGCGGACCAGCCCGTGCCGAGGAGCTTGGCGCGCGTCGCGCACTCGCCGCCGCACGCGTCGAGGAGGTTCGCCGCGGGCGCCGCCTCGCCCCAAGGAAACGCGCGAAGGTCCGAGCCGCGCGCGGCGAGCTCCCACTCCTCTTCGCTCGGGAGGCGCTTGTGCGCGTGCTTGCAGAACGCGAACGCTTGCTTCCACGAGACGCAGTTGATCGGGTGGCTCTGGCGATCGGACTTCCCCTCGTTGCAGAAGGCGTCCCACACCGCGTGATCGTGCGGCTGCGCGCCGGACCACTCGATGGACGCGGCCGCGGGCGGGCACGCGCCGTCCTTCGCGCAGGCGTCGTATTGCGCGACGGTGACCTCGGAGAGATCCATGCAGAATGCATTCAATTGGACCGTGTGCACCGGGCGCTCGTCGGCTTCTCCGGTCGCGGAGCCCATGTCGAAGCGGCCGCCGGCGATCGGGGCCATGCCGTCGGGGCAGACGAGATCGCCCGTGGCGAAGGGAGTCGAAGCGGACGGCGCGTCGGCGAGGGAGGCGACCTTCTGGCCGTGGAGCGCGAAGAAAGCGCCGACGCCGCCGAGGGCGAGGACCGCGACGAGGGCGATGGGCCAGCGCGCGGACGTGACGGGGACGTGATGCGGCTCGTCGTGGAGCTCGTCGGCGTGCGCGACGGTCCGCGCGAGCGCGAGATCGGCGGTCGCGACGCGCGACGAAGCCTCGCCGACGGCGACGTTCTCGATCTTCCACGAGGACTTGCCCGCCGCGCTCGCGAGCGCGCTCCACGCCTCGCTCGCGTCGCGGAAGCGCGCGCTCGGCTCGCGGACCACGCACTTCGCGAGCCACGCGTCGAAGCCGGGCGGCATGCGTTCGGCGACGCCGTAGTCCGCGGCGCGCTGCGAGGCCGGCGGGATCGGCTCGAGCACGAGCTCGCGCATGAACGCGGTGAGCGACGACACGCCGTCGTTCGCGCTTCGCCAGAACGGGCGGCCGGCGAACACGTTGAACGCGATGAGACCGATGGCCCACACGTCGGTCGCGGGCGTGATGGTCGCGCTGCGCTCGGTCTGCTCGGGCGCCATCCAGTAAGGCGAGCCGAGCGCGCCCGTGTTGCTGCTCGTTCGCGCCTCTTCGACCACCTTCGCGATGCCGAAGTCGAGCACCTTGACGCTAGCCGCCGCGCTCGCGCCGCGCGCGCGCCGGAGGAACACGTTCTCGGGCTTGAGATCGCGGTGCACGATGCCGCTCGCGTGCGCCGCGGCGACGGCGTGACAGAGCTGCTCGAGGATCGCGTAGCACTCGTCGGACGAAAGCGGGCCGCGCGAGAGGCGCGACTCGAGGTCTTCGCCTTCGAGCAGCTCCATCGCGAGGTACGGCGTGCCGGTCTCGTCGTCGACGCCGGCCGCGACCACCTCGACGACGTGATCGCTCTTCACGCGCGCGCCGATGCGCGCTTCTTGGGCGAACTTCGCGCGGAGCGCGGCGTCGCCGACGAGCTCCGGGTGCATCAGCTTGAGCGCGCGTTCGCGGCCGGTGCTCACTTGCTCGACGACGTAGACGGCGCCCATCCCGCCTTCGGTGAGCTTCCGAACGACGCGGAAGTCGCGCGCGAAGAGCGCGCCAGGCTGGAGCACGACGATGCCAGGCATACGCAGCCGAGATTACCTCAAGTGGGGATCAGTTTTTCGAGCGCGCGGACCGCGGCGGGGACGTCGGGGCGATCGTCGAGGACGCCGCGGGCGAGATCGCCCACCTGCGCGAGGCGATCCGGCACGGTCCTCAGCGTGAGCTTCGAGGGGTCGAGGTCGTCGTTCACTTCGTCCCACGAGAGCGGGGTCGACACGGTCGCGCCGGGAAACGCGCGCACCGAGTACGGCGCGACGATGGTGCGGCGGCGCCCGGTCTGCCCGATGTCCACGAGGACGCGAGCGCCGCGGCGCTCGACGACGCGCTCGAGCGTGGCGATGTCCGGATGCGGCGCCGCGATGAGCCGGCCGAGGAGCACGTTGAGCGCTTGCGCCGTCTCGAACGAGACGCCCGGCCCGAGCGGCACGAGGACGTGCAGGCCCCGCTGGCCCGACGTCTTCGGGTAACCGCGGAGGCCGATGCGATCGAGGAGCGCGCGGAGCTCGAGCGCGAGCTTCACGCCGTTCTGGAGCGTCGAGCGCTGCACGTCGAAGTCGATCGTGCAGAAGTCGCACGACTCGAGCGATCCGACGCGGCACGCGAGCACGTGCATCGGGATCGCGCCGAGGTTCGCGACCGTGAGGAGCGAGTCGAGATCGTTGACGAGGAAGACGCGCTTCTTCTTCCCCTCCTCATCCATGCTGAGCGGGTAGTGCCGGATCCACGCGGGGAACCCCCACGGCACGTTCCACTGGAAGAAGTTCTTTCCCTCGATGCCGTCCGGATAACGCACGAGCACGACGGGGCGGTCGCGCAGGTGCGGAAGGAGGAACGTCGAGACGCGCTCGTAGTAGCGGCAGACGTCGCCCTTGGTGATTCCCTCCTTCGGCCAGAACACCTTGTCCTGGTTGGTGAGGACGGCGCGCTTCAGCGGGTGCGAGCCGCGCGTGGACGGGGGCGGCGCGTCGTCGACGACGGACCGGCGCTGCTTCGCGGCCTTCACGAAGCGCGGCGCCTCGAGCGACGGAAGGTGGAGCGCGCGGTCGCCGTGCGGGCCGGCGACGCAGTCGGTCGGCGCGCGGTCGTAGTCGACGCCGCGGAAGGTCGGGAAGCGGAGACGGCCGTCGTCGGACCAGCCGAGGTAGCGCACGCTCACGACGATCTTCGGCTCGACGAGGGTGCGTCCGTTCGGCGCCGCGTCGAGCTTGCCGCCGAACTTCTTCTCTTTCGTGACGAGCGGGCCGAGCTTCTCGAGGAGCTGGTCGATCGTCTTTTCGTCGAGGCCGCTGCCGACCTTGCCGCGCACGACCAACTCGCCGTCCTCGAACGCGCCGAGGTCCAGCGCGCCGAGACGCGAGCGGCCGTCGTTGCCGCGCGTGTAGCCGATGACGACGAAGCTGTCGTCGCGCTCGCACTTCACCTTCACCCAGTCGTTCGTCCGCTTCGGGCCCTCGCGATACGGGGAATCTACACGCTTCGCGACGATGCCCTCGAGGTGGCGCGCGCGGCAGAAGTCGAGGAGGGCGTTGCCGCCCGAGTCGAGCCAGTCGAGCGCGCGGATGACGCCGCTGCCGAGGACGAGCTTGCGGAGGATCTCGCGGCGCGCGACGAGCGGGAGGCCGCGGAGGTCGTAACGGCCGAGCGCGAGCACGTCGAACACGAGGTACACGACCGGCACGCCGAGCTGCGACCAGCGCGACGTGCGCGAGCTCGCGTGGATGCGCTGCGCGAGGCGCTGGAAGTTCGGGACGCCGCTCTCGTCGAAGGCGACGATTTCGCCGTCGAGCACGACGCGCTCGGGCGCGAGCGTCTGCACCGCGCGCGCGACCTCGGGGTACGCCTCGGTCGTGTCGCGGTTCGAGCGGTACGTGAGCTGCACCTCTTCGCCGCGTTTGTCCGCGATGACGCGCACGCCGTCGAGCTTGAGCTCGTACGAGTAGCCCGACTCGAGCCACGCGGGGAGCACCGTCGCGCCGCGGTCCTCGAGCGAGCTGCACAGCATCGGCGAGACGGCGCGCCCGTCGACGTCGGCCTCGGGCGCGCCGAGACCTTTCACGAGCACCTCGGCTTCGGCCATCATCGCGGGCGCGCGCTCGAGCTCGTCGACCGTCAGACCGGAGAGCACCGAGCGCGGCTGCTTCTCGCGCACGTCGTCGGTCGACGCGAAGGCGTCCGCCTTCTTGAGGAGGAGCCACTCGTTTCCTTTTTCGCTCTTCGCGAGCTTCACGAGCGCGTAGCGCCCCTTGAGCTTGTAGCCCTGGAGCGTGAAATCGATTTTGCCGGACGCGAGGCCCTCCTCGACGGTCGTCTCGAGATAACGAATCGTGCCACGGTCCCAACAGATCATCGGACCTGCGCCGTAGTTGCCTTTCGGGATCACCGCTTCGAAATCGAGGTACTCGATCGGGTGATCCTCGGTGCGGATGGCGAGCTGTTTCTCGGCGGGGTCGAGGCCCGGGCCCTTGGGGATCGCGAAGCTCGCGAGCACGCCGGACGTCTCGATGCGAAGATCGTAATGGCGCCGCGTCGCGTCGTGGAGGTGCACGACGAACGCGCCCGCCCGCGTCGCGCCCGCGGCTTCCGCGTGCTCCTCGCCGGTCGGCTCGGGCGTGCCGCCGGCGTCGCGCTTGTCGCGGTAGGTCGTGAGCTTGTCGTCGGGCATGGGCAAAAACGCTGCGCGCGCGTACAGGTCGCGGTCGAGTTATTCGACAAGCGCGAACGTCGATCGATACCATTCGATTCTAGACCATGGCAGCGCGCGCAATCGGGTCGGGCACCATCTCCTTCGGGCTCGTGTCCATTCCTTTCAAGCTCTACACGGCGGCTTCGTCGCAGAACGTGTCGTTCAACCTGCTGCACAAGAAATGTGGCGGGCGCATGAAGCAGCAATATCTGTGTCCGGTCGACAACGTCGTCGTCGAGCGGACGGACATGATCAAAGGCTACGAGTTTGCCAAGGATCAGTACGTCCAGTTCAACGAAGAAGAGCTCAAGAAGCTCGAGGCCGCGAAGACCGACGCGCTCGAGCTCGTGGAGTTCGTGCCCGAGTCGACC
>Ga0335082_10008708_pt1 | contig 11026 bp, 9 predicted proteins | sample Lox_Sample_41_FD_206718 | JGI IMG/M metagenome (GOLD analysis project Ga0335082, IMG submission 206718) | Soil microbial communities from Loxahatchee National Wildlife Refuge, Florida, United States - Lox_Sample_4.1 | ecosystem: Environmental > Terrestrial > Soil > Wetlands | place: USA: Florida... | reverse complement strand
GAGGATCAGCACCGGCGCTTTGATCTGGTCCGCGATCGTGTTGGCCGAGTTCGAGACGTAGGTGGCGCGGGCGTCGGGCAGCGGACCGACGAGTCGTGACGTGTAGCCCGACTCGAACCGGTGCGTGGTCGCGTCGAGCGCGAGGAGATCGGTGACCGGATACAGCGTCACGATCGCGGCGACGAGATCGGGATGGCGGGCCGCGACGTTCAGGATCGTGAGCCCGCCCGCGCTCCCACCCATGAGGACGACTGCGTTGGGGTCGCCCCAGCCTTCCTTCGTCGCGTGCCGGATCGCGGCCGCCACATCGGCCGCGTCGCGTTCACCCCAGCGCCCTTCGAGCGCGCGCCGGTAGTCGCCGCCGTAGCCCGACGAACCGCGGTAATTCGGCTGCAGCACGGCCCAACCCTGCTGCAGGAAGTACTGCAGCCGCGCGTTCCAATCGGCGATCGCCTGCGACGTCGGACCGCCGTGCACCCACACGAGCAACGGTGGCGGCATTGATCGCGGCACTTCGGGTCGCCACAGCAATCCGTGCACTGTCGCGTTCGCCGACTTCCACGAGATGGCCCTCGGCTCCACGAGTCCGGTGCGTTCGAACCCGCCGACCGCGCCGCGGGCGATCTGCCGACGCGCCGATCCGTTGGGTGCGAGCACGACGATCTCGGGCGGCGTCACCGCGCCCGAACGGACGCACACGATGCCATTCCGGTCCCAGTCGACGCCGCGGTGCCAGCCCTTCGAGAGCTCGCGCGCGCTCTTGCGATCGAGCGCGCCTATTACGAGCCGGCCGAAGCCGTCCTCGTTGCGACACCACGCGAGCTCGTCGCTCGCCGGCGACCACGCGTACGACCGCTGACTTCCGCCCCACGTCGGTTCGGCGTGCTCGAAGCGTTCCTCGAGCAACGGCACGTCGTCGACCCAGAGTTGATGGTCGCGGATGTACGCGAGGCGGGCGCCGTCGGGCGAGAAACGCGGTTGGCCGCAACCGGGCGCGTCCGCGACGACGCGCGTCTTGCCGTCGGCGTCGCGCACCACGATGCGCGACACGTCCCAGGGCATGTCGGGCAGCGTCCATTCGTGCCAGGCGAGCTCGGTACCGTCCGGCGACCACGCCGGATCCCAGGCGTAGCTCGCACGCGAGACGCGCTGCGGCCACTGCTCGCCGTCGAGCGGAACGACGGCAATGTCGCTCGTGTCGGCGGTCTCGATCGTGCACGCCACTTCGCCGCGCGCGCTCACGGCGGGTGCCGACGCCTCGCCCTCGTGCGTGAGGAGCTGGATGAGGCCGCCGTCGGCGTGCACGCGCGCCAACTTGCCGTCGCCGCCCGCCACCACCAGCTCGTCGTCGCTCGCCCAGCAGTAGCCGTCGCCCGCCGCACATTCGGCGGTCACGACCGCCGGCGGCGCCGAGCCGTCGGCGGCCACGACGACGACGTCGCTGCGACCGTCGGCGGTAACAACCCACGCGAGCCGGGCGCCGGACGGTGACCAGCGCGGATCGGACACGCTCTGTGAGCGCGTGAGCATGGAGGGTGTGATCTTCGGCGTCATCTCCCGCCGACGCTATCGCCGTCCCGGCCGAAGCGCGGTGCCTCATGCGAGAAAGCGCGCTGGGGGGTTTAGCGGGAGTGCGCAATCGCGGGCTCGTCGGGCGGTATGCCCACCGGCTTGCCTTCAAGGGCACCTGCCCTCCATCCTGGGTCCTTCATGCCTCACCACTCGTCTCAATTGCCGCGCCCCGGCGAGCCCCTTCGCATCGCGTTCCTCATCTACCGCGGGAACCCGCATTGCGGCGGCCAGGGTGTCTACAGCCGCCACCTCACCCGCGAGCTCACCGAGCTCGGCCACACCGTGACGATGCTCGCGGGCCAGCCGTGGCCGGTCGCCGACACGCCCGTCACGCTCGAGAAGGTGCCCGGGCTCGATCTGTACAAGCGCGAGAACCCCTTCCGCGTGCCGTGGCCGCACGAGTTCCGGACGTGGGAAGACGTGCAGGAGTTCGGGATCATGGGCGGCGCGGGCTTCCCCGAGCCGTACGCGTTCGCCAAGCGCGTCTACAAACAGCTGCGCGACCGCCGCAGCGAGTTCGACCTCATTCACGACAACCAATGCCTCGGGCGCGGCCTCCTCGGCTTCGTGCGCGACGGCTGGCCGTTCGTGCACACCTTGCACCACCCGATCACCGTCGACCGCGACCTCGACCTCTCGCACGCCACGTCGCCGCAACGCCGGCTCACGTTGCGGCGCTGGTACGGCTTCCTCGGCATGCAGATGCAGGTCGCGCGCCAGCTCCCGCGGCATCTCACCGTGTCGGAGAACTCGAAGAAGGACATCGTCGCCCAGATGCGCGTGCACCCCGACACGCTGCACATCGTGCCGGTCGGCGTCGATCAGCGGCAGTTCCGCCCGATGCCGCACATCGCGCGTGTGCCGGGTCGTTTGATGACGACCGCGAGCGCCGACGTACCGCTCAAGGGCCTGACCTATCTCATCGAGGCGATGGCCAAAGTGCGAGCCGAACGCGACGACGCGCATCTCGTCGTGATCGGACATCCCCGACACAAGTCGGCCGTGCCCGCGCAGATCGAGCGGCTCGGCTTGCAGGGCGCCGTCGAGTTCGTGACCGGGGTGAGCGACGAGCGCATCGTCGAGCTCTACGCGGAGGCCGAGATCGCAGTCGTGCCGTCGCTGTACGAGGGCTTCTCGCTTCCCGCGATCGAGGCCATGGCCTGCGGCGTGCCGCTGGTCACCACAACGGGTGGCGCGCTGCCCGAAGTCGTCGGCACACCCGGCGTCGCGGCGATGACGGTTCCGCCCGGAGATCCCGGCGCGCTCGCGCAGCAGCTCATCGAGGTGCTGAACGACGCCGAGCTGCGCGCCCGGCTCGGTGAGGGAGGCTTGCACCGCGTCCTCGACCGGTTCACTTGGCGCCGCACCGCGGAAGGAACCGCCGAGCACTACTACCTGGAGCTCGAGGCGCACGCGCGCCGCCGGCGCGACTCGGGACACGCGGCCTGATGCTCACGGTCGACTTCGAACGCCTGGGGTTGGTTCGCGGCGAACGCCTCCTCGACCTCGGTGCCGGGGGTGGCCGCCACGCGTTCGCAGCCATGCGACGCGGCGCACGCGTGACCGCCCTCGACTACTCCGCGGCCGACCTCAAGGACGTCGCCGCCGTCGCGGGCGCGATGATCGACGCGCAGGAAACGACCTACGACGAGTGGGCCGGTGTCGTGAACGGCGACGCGCTCGATCTGCCGTTCCCCGACGACACGTTCGATCGCGTCGTCGTGTCGGAGGTCCTCGAACACATCTGGGACGACGAGCGAGTCCTCGCCGAGGTCGCGCGCGTGCTCCGGCCCGGCGGACGCGTCGCCGCGACCGTCCCGACCCGGTGGCCCGAGCGGGTCGCGTGGGCGATCAACTGGCGCTACCACGACACGCCCGGCGGCCACGTACGGATCTACCGCCAGCACGAGCTGGAGCTGAAGCTGGAACGCGCCGGGTTCTACAACCGCGGCTCGCGCCACGCGCACGCATTCCACTCGCCGTACTGGTGGCTGAAGTGCGCCTACGGCCTCGACAACACCGAGGCAGCACCCGTGAAGAGATACCACGACTTCTTGTGCATGCTCATCGAACGCAACCCGCGCTGGGCGGCGCTCTCGGAACGCGCGCTCAATCCGGTGATCGGCAAGAGCGTCGTGCTCTACGGCGAGAAGGTGGCGCGCCGTGGCGCCTGAGGTCACACTGCCCGAGGTGCCCGGTGTGGTGTCGCGCACCGAGATCGCGGCGACGATCGACGCGATCGCCGCGGTGCAGATGCCCGACGGCAACATCCCGTGGGTGCCGGGCGGCCACACCGACCCGTGGAACCTGGTCGAGGCCGCGATGGCCCTCGACCTCGGCGGCCGCTTCACCGAGGCCGAGCGCGCGTACGAATGGCTCGCAACGATGCAGCACGATGCCGGGTGCTGGCACGCGTACTACGTCGGCGACGACGTGAAAGAACACACGCTCGACACGAACGTGACGTGCTATGTCGCGAACGGCGTGTGGCATCACTACTTGTGCACACGCGACGCCGGGTTCCTCGAGGAGATGTTCCCAGTCGTCGAAGCCGCGATCGACTTCGCGCTCGACCACCAGCACCCGACCGGTGAGATCGAATGGGACGCCGATCCTGCGCGCACCGAAGGCAAGGGCGCGTTGCTCACCGGCTCGTCGAGCATCTACTCGTCGTTGCGCTGCGCGATCGCGGCGGCGGAACGGCTCGGCCGCGAGCGACCCGACTGGGAGCTGTCGCTCGGTTCGCTCGCGATCGCGATCGCGCACCGGCCCGAACGCTTTCTTGACAAAGAGCGTTGGGCGATGGACTGGTACTACCCGATCCTCGGCGGCGTGCTGCGCGGCAGCGCAGCCGAAGCGCGGATCGCGGCCAAGTGGGATGCGTTCGTTGCGCCCGGCCGCGGCGTGCGCTGCGTGTCGGACCAGCCGTGGGTCACGGCCGCGGAGACCTGCGAGCTCGTCATGGCGCTCGACGCCATCGGCCTCCACGAACGCGCGCACACCGTGTTCGGTTGGGTGCAGTTCCTGCGCCACGACGACGGCTCGTACTGGACCGGGATGAATTTCACCGACGAGCGCTGGGACACGTGGGGTGAGTACTTCACCGCCGAGCAGCCGACGTGGAACAGCGCGGCCGTCGTGCTCGCCGCGAACGCGCTCGGCGGCCGCGGCCCGACCGCCGGGTTGTTCCGGGGTGAGGGCTTGCCCGGGGGGCTCACCGCGCAGGAGTTGATCGACGCCGGCGCCGCGATCGAAGCCGAGCGCGCCGCGCGCGAAGCCCGCTAACTCTGGGTAATCCGCGGAAATCGCCCCCTGACGTCGTACGATCCCGCCCGTGCTGCGAAAGGCGAAGAAGGTTCGGCGCGCGTACCTCAAACAAACCCAGGCCGCGGGCGCGCTCGCGGCCCGTCAGCCCGACGTCGGCTGGCATGAAACGCTCGCCGCCAACGGCGCCGGCTGGGCCCCGCCCGGCGCGCCGCAAGCTCCGAGCACGCCCGCGGCGGCGACCACCGCGACCGAAACGCCGGCGATCCAAACCGAGTTCCTGCGCGTGCTCGAGGTCGTGACGCGCATGTGCGACCACGTCATCGAGTACATCGAGGCCGACCGCGCCGAACGACAGCTGCTCGTCGAGTCGCTCGCGTCGATGGTGCAGACGCTCGCCGAGATCTCGGCGGCGAACACCGTGACGATTCCCACACCTACACCGGTTCCCACACCGGTTCCCACGCCGATCCCGGCCCCGCCCGCACCACCGCGCGAACGCGTTCTCGGTGGTTCGATGCCGGCCGGACCCGAACCGATCCCGTGGCGCGATACCGATCCGCTCATCGACCTGCGCGAGCCCGAACCGTTGGGGAAGGGTCACGAACCGGAGATCTTCATCGACCTGCGCGAGCCCGAACCGTTCGGGAACGGTCACGAACCGGAGATCTTCATCGACCTCACCCGGCCCGACCTCGACGACGAGATGACCACACCCGGGCCGTCGCAGCGGACCGCGGTCGAGGTGCGGTGCCGATTCGGCGAAGGGGAACGGTGGGTCGGGGGTTTCGAGATCGTCGACGTGCTGAGCACCGACGACGCGTGGAAGTACCGGCTGCGTCGTCAGCGCGACGGCGCGATCCTGCCGCAGCTCTTCGACGCCGCGAGCATCCGCCACATCGAGACCTTCGAAGAGCTCGTCGCGCCCGACGACAAGCGTTGGTCGCGGCTCTGAGGAGCTAGCGGCGCAACGTTCGCAAGGAGCCCGTCGTCGCGATCGGTGTGAACCCGGCGGCGACCGCACGCTGCCACACGTGGAACGGCGCCTGGCCGCCGTCGCGTGGGTCCTCGAACACATCGTGGATTGCAAGCGTTCCCCGCGCGACGAGGTGGTGCGCCCAGCCTTCGTAGTCGGCCATCGCGACGTCCTCGGCGTGGCCGCCGTCGATGAACAAGAACGCCACCGGCGTTCGCCAGACCTTTGCCACCGCGGCCGACGGGCCGACCACCGCGATCACCGCGCCCTCCAAGCCCGCGTCTTCGATCGTTCGCCGGAAGAACGGCAGCGTGTCGATCCGGCCGGTGCGCGGGTCGACGACCTCGGCATCGTGGTGTTCCCAGCCGGCCTGGTTCTCCTCCGAGCCACGGTGGTGGTCGACCGTGAAGAGCACGGTCCCCGCGGCGCGCGCCGCGCTCCCCAGGTACACCGCCGACTTCCCGCAGTACGAGCCGATCTCGAGCAACGGCCCGAGGCGACCGGCCGCCAACGCCGCGTCGTGCAGCGCGAGCCCTTCGTCGTCGGGCATGAAGCCACGCGCGGCGCGGGCGACCCCCAGCTCGGTTTCGTCCATCACGACCCGCCAGACTAGGGGCGGTGGACACGGCACAACCGAGTCCGAGCTCGCCACGCGCACCCGCCGGCGCGCTCCGCCGGTTGTATCAGCGGCCCGACGGTGCCACCGATTGCCGCACCGCGCGCACCAGCCCGCGCTGTTCGGTCTTGGTCGTGACCCGACGGCGCTCGAAGTCGGCGTTGCTCGCCTCGCGCACGTCGGCGTACACGTCGTCGCCGTCTTCATGGAAATGCAGCCAGGCTCTGGAGCCGCGGTAGAAGACGCCGGGCTTGCGCTCGGTCAGGCCGTCGATCGTCCGAAGCTCGGCGAGCAGTTCGTCGATCGTGTGGAGCCGGGCGGGCGTGATGTGCCGCACGGCGTTCAGATCCGAGGGTCCTCGACCCAGCGTCCGAAGACGTCGGCGAGCGCGCCGACGATTTCGCCGAGCGTCGCGTACGCGCGCACCGCGTCGAGGAACGCGGGCATGAGGTTCGTCTCGTCGACGGCCGCGTCGGCCCGCACGCGTGCCAGCGCGCGCTCCACCGAGGCGGCGTCGCGCTCGTGCTTTACCTTCTCGAGCCGTCGACGCTGCTCTTCTTCGACTTCGGGGCCGATGCGCAACGTCGGGGGCGGCGCTTCTTCATTGCCCTCGAAGAACGCGTTCACGCCCACCACGACGTGGCGGCCCGCGTTCAGCTTGCGCTCGAGCTCGTAGGCGGAGTCCGCGATCGCGCTCTGGTACCAGCCCTCTTCGACACCGCGGATCGCGCCCGCGAGCATCGATCCGTCGCCCATCGCTTCGATCTCGGCGAACAGTTCTTCGGCGCGGCGCTCCATCTCGTCGGTCAGCGCTTCGACGTACCACGAGCCGCCGAGCGGATCGGCCACATTCGTGACGCGCGTCTCGTTGGCGATCACCTGCTGTGTCCGCAGCGCGATTCGAGCGGCGCGGTCGGTCGGCAGCGCGAGTGTCTCGTCCATCGAGTTCGTGTGCAGGCTCTGCGTACCGCCGAGCACGCCCGCGAGCGCCTCGATGGCGGTTCGGACGATGTTCACCTCGGGTTGCTGCGCGGTGAGCGACACGCCCGCGGTCTGGGTGTGAAACCGCATCTGCATCGAGCGTTCCTCACGAGCCCCGTACCGCTCCTTCATCCAGCGCGCCCAAATGCGCCGGGCCGCGCGGTACTTCGCGATCTCCTCGAAGAAATCGATGTGCGCGTTGAAGAAGAACGACAAGCGCGGTGCGAATGCGTCGACCGGAAGACCGGCCCCGATCGCGAGCTCGACGTACGCGAAGCCGTTCGCGACGGTGAACGCGAGCTCCTCGGCCGCGGTCGAGCCGGCTTCGCGGATGTGGTAACCCGAGATCGAGATCGGATGCCAGCGCGGCATCTCGGCCGCGCAGAACGCGATCGTGTCGCGCACGAGCCGTAACGACGGGCGCGGCGGGAAGATGAACTCTTTCTGGGCCTGATACTCCTTGAGGATGTCGTTCTGCAGCGTGCCGCCCAGCCGCGAGCGCTCGACTCCGGCCGCCTCCGCGTTCGCGACGAACATCGCGAAGATCACCGCGGCCGGGCCGTTGATCGTCATCGACGTGGTCACCGCGCCGAGGTCGATGCCGCGGTAGAGATCCTCGACGTCGGCGAGCGTGTCGACGGCGACACCGCACTTGCCGACCTCGCCGAGCGCGAGCGGGTCGTCGGAGTCGCGTCCCATGAGCGTCGGAAGATCGAACGCGGTCGACAGTCCGTCGCCTCCCGCGTTCAGCAGCTCGTGGAACCGACGATTCGTGTCGACCGCGGTGCCGAAGCCCGCGAACATTCGCATCGTCCAGAGCTTCGAGCGGTACATCGACGCGTATGGTCCGCGCGTGTACGGATACTCGCCCGGCTGCTCCGCCTCGGCCGGCCCGTATACCGGCGCGACGGGCACACCCGACATCGTGGTGAAGTCGACGTCCCGTTCGTCCATACCGGGAAAAGTCTAGATCCCGAAGAGCGCGCTCACGCCGTGGTCGCGGCCGGCCGTGTAGCCACCGTCGACGGTGAGCGCATGACCGGTGACGAACGACGCGTCCGCGGAGACGAGGAAGAAGGCGGCGGCGGCGATCTCGTCGGCGCGGCCGAGACGTCCGAGCTTGTGCTCGCGTTTGATGTCGGCGCGGACCTCCTCCAGGCCGGGCAACCCGAACACGCTGTCGAGCAACGGCGTCTCGATGAAGCCGGGGCAGATCGTGTTCGCACGAATGCCGGCGCTTCCGTAGTCGATCGCGAGGTTCTTCGTGAAGAGGACGACCGCGCCCTTCGACGCGTTGTACGAGCTGCCACCCGCAGTGCCTTCGAGTCCTTCCACACTCGCGATCGTCACGACGCTGCCGCGCTCGCCGTCGATCGGATCTTGCTGCAACATGTGCGCGATCGCATGCTTCGCACAGAGGAATGTGCCAGTGAGGTTGATGTCGAGCACGCGTTGCCATTCGGCTCGCTCGACCATGTGCGCGGGTCCGCCGCCGGCGACCCCCGCGGCCGTCACGATCGCGTCGAGCCGGCCGTGTTCGCCCACGGTTGAGGCGATCACGTCGACGATTGCGTCCTCGTCGCGCACGTCGGCGGTCGCGAAGCTCACGTCCGGCGCGCCGGCGGGAAGCACGAGGTCGGTCTTCGGTTCCTGCAGATCGATGCCCACGACACGCGCGCCCTCGGCCGCGAAGCGCTCGACGCATGCCAGCCCGATGCCCGATGCCGCGCCCGTCACCAGTGCGACCTTGCCGGTAAGCCGCTGTCCAGAAAGACCGTGTCCCGAGAGCGTCGTCATGGCTGCATTTCTAACCGTTCCGCTAACGTCTCCGCATGGAGACCCAACAGCCGCCCGACCGCAACTTGGCCATGGAGTTGATGCGCGCCACGGAGGCCGCCGCGCTGGCCGCCGGCCGCTGGATGGGCCGGGGCGACAAGAACGCAGCCGACGGCGCGGCCGTCGAAGCGATGCGAGTGGTGCTGAACAGCGTGTCGATGGATGCGGTCGTCGTGATCGGCGAAGGCGAGAAAGACGAAGCGCCGATGCTCTACAACGGCGAGCAGATCGGCGACGGCAACGGGCAGCGCATGGACATCGCGGTCGATCCGATCGACGGCACCACGCTCACGTCGCTCGGCCGGGGCGGTGCCATCTCGGTAATCGCGATGAGTGAAGGCGGCACGATGTTCGATCCCGGACCGTGCGTCTACATGGAGAAGATCGCGGCCGGCCCGGCCGCGGCCGAAGCGATCGACATCGACGCGCCGGTGAAAGCGAACCTCGAAGCGGTCGCCAAAGCGTTGGGCGAGAAGGTGAGCGACGTGACGGCCGTCATCCTCGACCGCGATCGTCACGCCGACATCATTCGCGAGTGCCGCGAGGCCGGCGCGCGCATCCGTCTCATTCCCGACGGTGACGTTGCCGGCGCGATCTCCGTTGCGTGGCGGAACTCTGGCAACGACATCCTGTTCGGTATCGGCGGCACGCCCGAGGGCGTACTCGCCGCGTGCGCGTTGAAGGCGCTCGGCGGGACGATCCAGGGCAAGCTCTGGCCGCGCGACGACGCCGAACGTCGCGCCGCGCTCGACGCGGGCTACGAGATCGACAAGGTGCTCATGCTCGACGATCTCGTGTCGGGCGACGACGTGTTCTTCGCGGCGACGGGCATCACCGACGGCGAGCTGCTGCGCGGGGTGCGCTATTGGGGCGACGGCGCGGGCACGCAGAGTCTCGTGATGCGCTCGAAGTCGGGCACGATCCGCATGATCGACGCGCAGCACCGCTGGACGAAGCTCAGCGCGTACTCGGCCGTCAGGTACAGCTGAGGTCGCGCGTACCGCGTGTCGCGCATCCTGACGACACACGCGGGGAGTCTGCCCCGCCCCCGTGAGCTCGCGGAGCTGCACGGTCGCCGCAGCCGCGGTGAGCCGGTCGACGCGGGTGAGCTGCAACACGCGATCGTCGCTGCGACCACGGCAGTGATCGCGGCGCAGGTCGAGGCCGGCATCGACATCGGCAACGACGGCGAACAGGCACGCGAAAGCTTCTTCACATATGTGCAGCACCGGATGACCGGGTTCGGTGACGTGAGCGGGCGTGCACTCATGCGCGACCTTGCCGACCATCCCGACTTCATGGAGCTCGCACTCGCCCGGTTCGCGCGCATGAAGGTCAATCTCATGAATGCGCCGGCCGCGATCGGCCCGGTGACCTACCGCGACACAACCGAGATGGAAGCGGAGTGCGCACTCGTCGCCGGCGCTCCGTTCGCCGAGACGTTCATGACGGCCGCGTCGCCCGGCATCGTGGTCTCGGCCATGGAGAACCGGCATTACCCGTCAAGGGACGAATACGTCGCCGCGGTCGCCGACGCGCTCCGCACCGAGTACCAGTACATCGTCGGGCAGGGATTGCTCTTGCAGATCGACGCGCCCGACCTCGCGATGGAGCGGCACACGCTGTTCGCCGACCGGCCGCTCTCGGAGTTTGTCGCGTGGGTCGAGCTCGTCGTCGCCAACATCAACCGCGCGCTCACCGGTCTCGATCCCGCGCGCGTCCGGCTGCACGTCTGCTGGGGGAACTACGAGGGACCGCACACGCTCGACGTGCCGCTCACC
>Ga0335082_10008706_pt1 | contig 11028 bp, 7 predicted proteins | sample Lox_Sample_41_FD_206718 | JGI IMG/M metagenome (GOLD analysis project Ga0335082, IMG submission 206718) | Soil microbial communities from Loxahatchee National Wildlife Refuge, Florida, United States - Lox_Sample_4.1 | ecosystem: Environmental > Terrestrial > Soil > Wetlands | place: USA: Florida... | reverse complement strand
GATCGGAGATCTGATCCAGGATCTCCTTCAGACTCTTGAGATTCAGGCTGAAATTTTCGGCGGTGTTGGCAATGCGCTGCGCCAGCCACACAATCTGGCCGTAGAGCGTCGGGGGCTTGTCGCCTTTTCCAAGCGCTTCGATTTCAGATCGGAGCTTGGCGGGATTGCCGAACTGCCCGCAAAGCGTGTTGAGCTTCTTGATCGCCTCGACACAGTTCGTGACGGTTTCCTTGCTCTCAAACGAACCGTAGGTTTCCTCGAAACTGTTGACCGCAATGGGCAGCGCCAGGGCCTGGGTGGTGACCAGTTGGAGCTGAATAAACTCATGGGAGAAGAGAGCGAATTTGAAGCCGGTTTTCTGGTCGTTGGCGAGCAAGCGGGCGGCCTTTTCGGGCGGGCCCAGCAACTGGCCGGTGGAAAACGAAATCACGTCGGCCAGGCGACGCTCCGTGGGAATAATGATGCCATCCGCTGGTTCAAAAGACAGTTCGAGACTCAGCATGGGGAATACGGGATAAGCGAACGTTGATGCGGTCCTTTTTGCCGGACCGCGCGAGGCGAAGAAGCTTTGCCATAAGCCGTATTACTGCCGTGAGTCAATAAGTCTAATAACCGAAGCGTTCCGCACCGCCGGCCTGTTCGCCCCTGTTTTTCTTCCTGAACTTTTACGGCGAGCCTTGAACCGAAAACCGGGAATTTTGAACGTCCCGCAAGGTTCCTTCGTGCAGGAAAAGTTGGCGGCCGGTTTTCTGCGCATAGGCGGCGTTGTGGGTGACGAGCACGAGCGCGGTCTTTGTCTCCGCGCAAAGGCTGAGCAGAAGCTCGATCACGGCGTCGCCCGTGTGTTCGTCGAGGTTGCCGGTCGGCTCGTCGGCCAGCAGCAGCTCCGGCCGGTTCATCAGGGCGCGGGCCACGGCCACGCGCTGGCGCTCGCCGCCGGACAGCTGCGCCGGCAGATGACGCGCGCGTTCCGCCAGGCCGACGCGCGCGAGCAATTGCGCGGCGCGGGCGCGCGCCGCCGCGTCGGGCCGGCCGAGGATGCGCGCCGCGAGCAGCACGTTGCCCAGCGCGTCGAGCTCGGGCACAAGATAGAAGGCTTGGAAGACCATGCCGAGAAACCGCGCGCGCCGGGCGGCGGTGAGCGCATTTTCGCCGTGCCATGAAATTTCGCCCGCATCCGGCGCGTCGAGACCGGCCAGCAGGTTCAGCAGCGTGGATTTGCCCGAGCCGGATTCGCCGCGGATGCTCACGCTCTCGCCCGGCGCGAGCACAAGCTCCACTTCGCGCAGCACCTCGATCCGGCGGTCGCCGCTCAGGTAGGTTTTGCGCAGGGCGCGGGCGGTGAGCAGCGCGTCACTCACTGCGAAGGGCCTCCACCGGTTTGAGCCGCGCGGCCCGCCAGGCAGGCAGCAGGCCGGCCAGCGTCGAAATGACAATCGTCAGCACGATGATCCGGGTGATGTCACCCGGCGCGACGTGCGACGGCAACTCGCTGAAATTGTAGAACCGCCGTAACACGTCCTGCCGCTGGGTGACGCGCGCGACCCAGAGCACGACGTCGTTGCGAAAGGCGAGCGCGACAAAGCCCAGCGCCAGGCCGCACAGCGTGCCGAGCGCGCCGATGAACAAGCCCTGCGCGCAGAAGCACGCCGCCACCTGCCGCGGCCCGGCGCCCAGCGCGCCAAGCAGGCCGATCTCGCGCGTCTTGCGCACGACCGAGATGAGCAGAGAGCTCGTCACGGAAAACGCCGCGACGATGACGATGAAAAGCAGGAGGAAAAAGATCATGTTTTTCTCCAGCTGCAGCACCCAGAGAAAATCGCTGAACGTATCCTCCCAGGAAAACGCGCGCACGTCGGGCGGCAGCACGGCGTTGAGGCGCGCCGCCGCGTCATCCTCGTTCACGCCGTCCTGCAGGCTGACATCGATGCCGTGCACGCCCGCGCCCAGCCCGTAAAGTTCCTGCGCGAGCCGCAGCGTGCAATAGACCGTGCTGCTGTCGAGCTGCTGATGGCCGATCTCGAGGACGCCGACGACGCGCACCTGCCGCGGCAGGAAGACCTCGTCGTTCTTGAGCTTCTCGATCATGAGCGGCGAATAAACCTCGATCGTGTCGCCCAAACTCACGCCCAGGCTCTCCGCCAGCTCGGAACTGAGGATGACCGAGTCGTCGTCGAGATCGTCAAGCGAACCGGCGCGCACATAGCGGTCGAGATGGGCGACGTTTTCGACCGTGGAAAGATCGATCCCGCGCATGGCGGGATAGGCGGGTTTGCCGTGGTAATCGACCATGAGCACGCCGCTCGCCACCGGCGTGGCCGCGGCCACGCCAGACACGGCCGTGATTTTTTTCAGCAGCTCCGGATAATCTTCAATGATGCCCTGCGCCTTGACCTGCACCTCGCCTTCCGTGCCGACGATCATCTGGCGGATTTCATAGCCAAAGCCGCCCATCACGCTCGACACGACCACGAGCAGGGCCACGCCGAGCGTCACGCCGAGCACGGAAATAAAGGTGAAGAAGGGAAACCGCCGCCCGCTCGGGAAAAGCTGCTTCAGGGCAAGGTAAAGGTACCAGGGCATCAGTGGCTTATTTGGAACACAGAGGGCACGGAGGTAAAGTGAGGACGCAGAGGACAAATCTGGAAAAAGCCTCCGCGACCTCCGTCATTCTCTGCGGCCTCTGCGTTCCAAATTTTATTCATGCGCCGCCCGGCCGGAGCTGCGGAAAGAGAATCACATCGCGGATGCTTTCCGCGCCGGTGAGGAGGATGCAGAGGCGGTCGATGCCGACGCCCATGCCGCCGGCCGGCGGCATGCCGTGCTCGAGCGCGAGCAGGAAGTCCTGGTCGATGTTCTGCTTTTCCTCGCCGGCCTGGGCCTCGAACATCTGCCGCTGCACGTCCGGATCGTTCTGCTCCGAATAGGCCGGCGCGATCTCCATGCCGCCGATGACGAGTTCGAAGACGTCGAGCGTCGTCGGGTCATCGCGGTTGATCTTGGCCAGCGGGCAGAGCTCCTTTGGCAGGTGGAGCACGAATGTCGGCTGGATCAGGTTCGGCTCGATTTTCTTGGAAAAAATTTCCTGGGTGACCTCGAAGTCCTCCCAGCCGGGATGGATCGCGAGCCCGAGTTTTTCCGCCGCCGCCGCCTTTTCCGCCTTGGCGCGGCCGAACCAGCCGGCGTCACCGGTGGCCTCGATGATCAGGTCCTTGTAATTCTTTTCCCGCCATTCGCCGCCGAAATCGATCTCCTGGCCGCTCGCCGGGTGCTTGATCTTCGTCGTGCCGAGCACGTCGCGGCAAAGCGTGGTGATGAGGTCCTTGATCAGCGCCATCATGCCGCGGTGGTCGCCGTAGGCCTGGTAGACCTCGAGCATGGTGAACTCGGGGTTGTGCTTGCGCGAGATGCCCTCGTTGCGGAAATTCCGGCCGATTTCGAAGACGCGGTCGAAGCCGCCGACGAGCAGCCGCTTGAGGTAAAGTTCGAGCGAGATGCGCAGGAAGAAGTCCACGCCGAGCGCGTTGTGATGGGTGACGAACGGCTTGGCCGCCGCGCCGCCGGCGACGTTTTGCAGCACGGGCGTCTCGACCTCGATGAAGTCGCGGTCCTCGAGGAACCGCCGCACGCGCGAGACGATGCGCGAACGCAGCAGCAGCCGCCGGCGCGACTCTTCGTTGACGATCAGGTCCAGATAGCGCTGGCGGTAGACCTGCTCGGGATCGGTCAGGCCGTGCCACTTTTCCGGCAGCGGCCGCAGCGCCTTGGCCACGAGCACAAAGCGCGTCACCCGCACGGTGATCTCGCCGGTCTTGGTCTTGAACAGCGTGCCTTCCGCGCCGACGAAGTCGCCGAGGTCGATTTTTTTCCAGGCCGCGTAAGCCTCCTCGCCCACCACGTCCTTCTTGAAATAGAGCTGGATCTGCCCGCGCTGGTCGAGAATCTTGGCGAACGAGCTGCCGCCCTGGACGCGCATGACCACGAGCCGGCCGGCCACGCCCACCGTGACGGCGTTGTCCTGCCCATCGACGTAAAGCTTGATCGCGTCGGCCGAAAAATGCGTGGGCGCAAAACTCGCGCGAAACGGATCCGCGCCCGCGGCGCGCAGGTCGGCGAGTTTCTGCCGCCGCACAGCGTGCTGGTCGTGGCTCAGGTCGGTGGGGATGTCGCTCATCAGAACCGGCGAGCGTGGCCCGCCGCGGCCCGCGGCGCAAACGCAAAACTTCCGCCTGACAAGCGCGCGACCCGCCGCCTAACATGCCGGCATGTCCGTCCCCTTCCAGCGCGGCCCGAGGATCGTTCCGGCCACCCCGTCCCGGCGGCCGGTCCTCGCGGCCGCGGCGTTTCTGGCACTGGCCGCGGCGGCGGCCTATCACAACACCCTCGGCGTCCCGTTCGTTTTCGACGACACCGGCTCGATCGTCGACAATCCGACGATCCGCCATCTCTGGCCGGTCGCACGCATCCTGTCGCCGCCGCCCAACCAAACCGTGAGCGGCCGGCCGCTGCTCAACCTCACCGTGGCCCTCAACCATGCGCTGAGCGGAAACCGGACCTGGAGCTACCATGCGTGCAACCTGCTCATCCACATCGCCGCCGGGCTGGCGCTGTTCGGCGTGGTGCGGCGGACCCTGGAACAGATCGAACGATGGCGGGCCGGGGCGCTGCCCGCGGCCTTCGGCGCGGCGCTGCTCTGGACGTTGCATCCGTTGCAGACCGAGGCGGTGACCTATGCCATCCAGCGCGCGGAGTCGATGATGGGCCTGTTTTATCTGCTGGCGTTTTACGGCTTCATCCGCTCAGCGGATTCGACCGTGCCGGGAAGATGGCGCGCCTTTTCGATCGTTTGCTGTTTCCTCGGCGCAATGGTCAAGGAGGTGACGGCCACCGCGCCGGTCCTGCTCCTGCTCTATGACCGTACCTTTGTCGCAGGAAGTTTTTCCGCAGCCTGGCGGCAGCGGCGGCGTTTTTATCTCGGCCTCGCGGCGATCTGGCCCTTGCTCGCCTTTCTCGTGGCCGGCGGCGGCGGCAATCGCGGCGGCACGATCGGCTTCGGCGTCGGGGTGGCCTGGTGGGCCTACGGGCTGACCCAATTTCAGGCGGTGGCGCGTTATCTGTGGCTTTCGATCTGGCCGCATCCGCTGATCTTCGAATACGGCACGTTCTGGATCAAACACGCCGCGGAAGTGATTCCGTTCGCCGCGATCGTGGTCGCGCTGGCCGCGGCAACGCTGGCCGCGCTGTGGAAGCGGCCGGTGGCGGGATTTTTTGGCGCCTGGTTTTTCTGCATCCTCGCGCCGACTTCGCTCGTGCCCGGCACCACGCAGATGATCGTGGAACACCGGATGTACCTCCCGCTGGCGGCGATCGTCGTGCCGGCCGTGCTCGGACTGCAGGCCGCGCTCGGCCGGCGCGGGCTGTTCGCCGCGCTGGCGCTGGCCGCCGGGCTGGGCGCGGTGACGGAACGGCGCAATGCGGACTACCGCACCGCCCAGGCGCTCTGGCGCGACACGGTGATCAAACGGCCGTCCAACGCCAGCGCGCACAATAACCTCGGCTGCGTCCTCAAGGACCAGAACCGCATTCCCGAGGCCGTCGCGGAACTGAACCGGGCTTTGCAACTGGAGCCCGACCAGGCCGAGGCGCATTACAACCTCGCCGCCGCCCTGCTCCAGACCGGCGATGTGGCCGGCGCCATCGCCCAGTTTCGCGAAGCCGTGCGCGACCAGCCCGATTACGCCGCGGCGCACAATAACCTCGGCGCCGCACTCACCCAGGCCGGGCAGCCGGCCGAAGCGATTCCCGAATACGAGGCCGCGCTCCGCCTCAAACCCGATTATCCTCCGGCGCACGACAATCTCGGCACGGCCCTCGCGGAAATGAACCGCGGGCCCGAGGCCATCGCCCAGTTTCGCGAAGCCTTGCGCGAAGATCCGGATTACGCCGAGGCGCATTGCAATCTCGGCGCCGCCCTCGCCCAGGCCGGCAAACTGTCCGAGGCGGTCGCCGAATACGAGGCCGCGCTCCGCCTCGAGCCCGATTATCCAAAGGCGCACAACAATCTCGCCACGGCCCTCGCAAAAATGAACCGCCTGACCGACGCCATCGCCCAGTTTCAGCAGGCCGTGCGATCCAAGCCCGACTATGCCGAGGCGCATTTCAACCTCGGCGACGCGTTCGTCCAGGCCGGCCGGCTGCCCGAGGCCATCGCCGAATACGAGACGGCGCTCCGCCTCAAGCCGGACTACGCTGAAGCCCGCAACAATCTCGGCACCGCGCTGCTCCAGACCGGCCGCCTGACCGACGCCATTGCCCAGTTTCAGCAGGCCGTGCAAGCCAAGCCCGACTATGCCGCGGCGCATTTCAACCTTGGCGGAGCGCTCGCCCAGGCCGGCCGGCTGCCCGGCGCCGTCGTCGAATATCAGGCCGTCCTGCGCCTCGATCCCGATCACGCCGGCGCGCATAACAATCTCGGCACGATTCTCGTGCAACTCGGCCGCGTACCCGAAGCCGTCGCCGAGTTCGAGCAGGTCGTGCGGCTCGATCCGGCCAATCCCGACGCGCATCTCAACCTCGGCAGCGTCCTGCTCCAGACCGGCCAGGCCGGGAAGGCCGCCGCGGAATATGAAGCCGTCCTCCGCCTCGATCCCGCCTCCGCCGACGCCGCCAGCGGCCTCGCCGCCGCCCGCCAGGCGCTCGCGGCACCCCGCTAAAACAGGCTCGCCGTTGCGCCTTCGGCGGTGTTAATTTAATCGTTCATCATGATGTCAGCTCCGAGCAAACCTTCCTGGCTCCGCGCCAAAATGCCCGGCGGTCCCGGCTATACCGCCGTGCGCCGGCTGGTGGACGACAACCACCTCCACACCGTCTGCCAGAGCGCGCAGTGCCCCAACCTCGGCGAATGCTGGGCTCGCGGCACCGCCACGGTCATGATCCTCGGCAACATCTGCACGCGCTCCTGCAACTTCTGCGCCGTGCAAACCGGCCGCCCCACCGAGCTCGACCTCGGCGAGCCCGCCCGCGTGGCCGACGCCGTCGCCCGCATGAACCTGCGCCACTGCGTCATCACCAGCGTCGCGCGCGACGAACTCGCCGACGGCGGCGCCTCGGTCTGGGCCGCGACGATCCGCGCCGTGCGCCACCGCAATCCGCACACCGCCATCGAGGTGCTGGTGCCCGACTTCAAGGGCAAACTCGCGGACGTCGACACCGTGCTCGAGGCCAGGCCGGACATTTTCAACCACAACGTCGAAACCGTCGAGCGCCTGCAAAAGCCCGTGCGCGTGCAGGCCCGCTACGACCGCTCGCGCTCCGTCCTGCGCCACGCCAAGAGCCGCGGCTTCACCGTCAAGACCGGCATCATGCTCGGCCTCGGCGAGAAAAAGGAGGAGGTCGAGCAGACCCTGCGCGATCTCGCCAGCGACAAAATCGACATCCTCACCATCGGCCAGTACCTGCGGCCGACGATGCAGCACCTGCCGGTGGACCGCTGGGTCACGCCGGAGGAATTTGCAGAGTGGAAAAAATTCGGCCTGTCCATCGGCTTTGGCGTGATCGAAAGCGGCCCGCTCGTCCGCTCCAGCTACCACGCCGACGAACAATCGCAAAAATACACCGGCGAGGAACACCTCAACACGACCAACGCGCTGAGCGCGTGATGGCGGGTTAATAAGGGCGATTCCTAAACGACCCCTTGGCTTATGATGCTCAAAGCACACTTTAATTCAGTTGAGCGAGCCCTTCTGGCCATGGGAGAAGTGCCCGGAAACGCAGGTCACAATCTCCACATCGGCACGCCACGTGAGTGGTTGTTGCGCAATTTTTTAAGCCAGCATCTTCCAAGCGTATTCGAAATTGGAACTGGAGAAATAATTTCGGCTGCTTCCTTGCCAGAAGATAGCCGCAACCAATTTGATCTTGTAATCCATCGACGTGAGCATCCACGCCTAGACTATGGAGGGGGTATCTCAGCTTTCTTAATCGAATCGGTAAGCGCAACCGTTGAGGTCAAATCGAAGCTTACCTATGAAGAATTCAAGAAGGCTTCGTTTGCTGCGCGTACGATCAAATCAATGACCAAATCCATTAGCTCTGGAATTGCATTCGGCAAGCCGTTGCCCAGCCCAGTCTCATATGTGGTCGCTTACGATGGGCCTGCAGATTTCAACACAGTCTACGAATGGCTGCCGCGTTTAAAGGCTGAAGAAAACTTCACGTTTCCCGTTCTGCCGCCGAAAACTGAAGACCGAATGCATGTATCTTGCCCTGGAATCGATGCCATATTTGTACTAGGAAAAGGCTTTTTATATTTCGATAATGCCCCGTTAGGATGGCTCCCGAAGGAGGAGCGGCAGCGCAATCCAAATATATCATGGCTTTGGACGATCCATTCAGAGAACAATCTTTTGTTTTTCTTCCTTTTGTTAAATGCCATGATTTCTGGCTTTAAGCATGAGCAGATCAACTCGGTAGAATATATGAAGGGAGCAGCCTTACCTCAACTCGCTTGGGGAATTTGAAGATACCCCATTTTTCGAAAGCTACACTCACTCCGCATTAAACCAAAACGGTGCGAAGACCGGGCGGCCGGCGATCTGCACCTCGCTCCAGATGACGTAGCGGCCGGCGCGCGGAAGCTTACCGCCGGTGGTTGACCTGTCAGCCTGTATCGGTCATCCTGGCATCGATGAATGCCCCCGCATTTTCAGTCGGATCATTCGACGACGAGCCGGATGACTTGGCCTACTGGCTAAGCCGGACGCCGGAGGATCGGCTTGCGGGCATCGAGTTCCTGCGACGGCAATGCTTCTCATCTCATCAATATAATGAGGCACACAAGCAACTTCACCGATTTATCGAGATTGCTGAACTTCCCTGAAATTGAGATAGAAGCCAGTATCATGGGTTCTTGTCATTCTGAGTGTAGCGAGAATCCAACAAGATTGCGCTGCGAGCATGGCCAACGTCCAACTGGATTCTTCACTTCGTTCAGAATGACAGTCTCAGCGTTCTTCGTGCCTTTGCGTTCTTCACCACCCGGCTCACTTTTCCGCATCGAACCAGAACGGCGCGAAGATTTCCCGGCTGGCGATCTGGACCTGACTCCAGACGTCATAGCGGCCGGCACGCCGGCTGCCGGCAATCCGCACCCGGCGCAAAATGACCCTGCCGCCGCGGCTTCTTGCCTCGCATAATTTTGCTGCGTCCGGCGGGCCGCTCCGCTAAGCGCAGGGGACAAAGGAGCGAACATGGGCGACGAATCATCCAGCACCCCCGCAGGCGACGGCGACGCCGCGATGAAGCATTACAAACTTTATCTCGGCGACCTCCAGAAGATCGGCGACCGGCACGAGCACACCCGAAAATATTATCTCAGCCTCATCACGGCCTTGTTCACCGTGCTCTCGCTCGGCGGAAGCGGCGTCGTCTTCAGCCTCAAGGAGGGCTTCATCTGGCTGGTGGCGCTTTTCGGCGCGGCTCTCTGCGAACTGTGGGCGCAGCACATGTCGTCCTATAGCGCGTTGTTCCACGCCAAGTTCGCCCTCTTGAAAAAAATGGAGAAAAAATTTCCCTGCCAGCCTTTCACGGACGAGGGCGAGCTGCTCTCACAACCTCCGCGTTACATTTCCATGACGACCCTCGACAAGCGCGTCGCGCGGGTCTTCCTCGTCCTCTTTCTCGTCTTGCCGCTGCTCAAGCTGGCGTCGCACTGACGGCACGCCGCGCGCCCGGCCGCCACTCACGGATTGGCGTCGGGCTCGGTGTCCGGCAGGCAGCCCCAGCTCAGTGCATAGTCGGCCGGCAGATTGCCGACGTTGAGCACGCGCATGATGTAAAGGCCGTTGGGCAGCTCCGGCACCGCGATGTGCTGCAGGTTGTCCACCGGACTGCGGCTGGCCTCGACGAACGAGATGCTGCCGTCGTCCGCCACGCTGAAAAATTCGAGCTGGAGGTGCGCGAGCTGGGCGCTGTCGACCATGCTCACACCCGTGCCGAAGATCTTGCGGTTCCAGTTGAGCGTGGCGGCGAAGCGCTTGTTCGAATCCTCGTTGAGCGGGAAGATGTAGAGTCGCGAGTCGCCCGGCGCGATGCCCTGTTCATAGGTCCAGCCCAGTTCATAAACCCAGCCCGGCGGCTGCAGGCCGGTGGAAAGGATCAGCTCGGAATGATCGATGTCGACCTGGCCGGCGCCCTGCTTGAAGTCCAGCGGCGTGACCTCGTCGTCGGCGGTCGTGGTCGGGTCGCCCTTGGCCCAGCCGGCCAGCTTGTTCGCGCCGGTCATGAGGAGCGATTTGATCACGGCCGGCTTCAACGCCATCTGGAAATTCGTTTCGCCGGCGAACAGGCGGATGTGAACCTCGTCGAGCAGCAGCGCGGCGTAGGAGGAGACGAGCGGCGTGGCCGCGCTCGAAACGGTGAACGGCGCGACGATGTCCGGCTTGCAGCGGCCCGGACCGGTGCCGTCGATTTCCTCAAAGACGGTCGGGCCCAGGCTGGACGGGTCGGTCGACAGACCGACGGCCATGCCGTTGTACATGCTGCTGGTCAGGGCCGGAATCGGCACGGTGGCGTCATTGACCACGCCGCCGACCACCATGATGTCATAGGCGTCCGCCAGCCAGTCCAGCCGCCGCACGAGCTGCGTGGACAGCGCCTGGCTGCCGGTGTTGTAGACCCAGCTGTTGTTCAGCACGTCGACGCCGATGTTGCCCGGGCCGGCCGGGTCCATGATGTTCAGCTCCGGCGGCGCGATGAGAAAGCCGAAGCTGATGTTCGGGTCGGCGCAGAAAAGTTTCACGTGCGTGATGCCGTCTGAAAGCGAAAGCGGCGGCGCGTAAAGCAGGCGGCCGACGTCGGTCGCGTGCACCAGCGTTCCGCCGGGGCCGTCCTCAATCTCGAAATTCACCTGGGCAAAAATCGGATTGGTGAAATCGGGCAGATACGCGCCGTTGTTGTTCGCCTCGACCTGGCCCATCACGATTGTCTGCCCGGTGGGCACGAAGCCCTGCAGGCGCGCATATAAGCGGT
>Ga0335082_10008705_pt1 | contig 11030 bp, 14 predicted proteins | sample Lox_Sample_41_FD_206718 | JGI IMG/M metagenome (GOLD analysis project Ga0335082, IMG submission 206718) | Soil microbial communities from Loxahatchee National Wildlife Refuge, Florida, United States - Lox_Sample_4.1 | ecosystem: Environmental > Terrestrial > Soil > Wetlands | place: USA... | reverse complement strand
GAAAGCGGAGATTCACGGTCTCATCGACGAACTCGCCCGCCAAGGCAACGGCGTGCTGTTGATTTCGAGCGAACTCCCCGAAGTCATCAACCTCTCGACCCGCATCCTCGTGTTGCGCGCCGGCAAACTCGTCGGCGAAGTCCCGCGCGAACAAGCCACGCAGGAAACGTTGATGCGCTTGATGGCGGGGATTGGGAGATGAGCGCATCACTTTCAGCTTGTTAGAAGTGCAGTTTGGGTTAAGCTTTACCGCGAGGCTAGTGATGAGGAAGCGGTTTATCTTCACGCTGTTCGTGTATGCCTCCTTTGTTTCGGCGGCATTTGCGCAGGAATTCCAGAACCTCGACTTTGAATGCGCGAACCTCGTTCCTGTTCCAGCAGGGCAGTATGGGTCTGGCGTGCCGACCGCCGATGCGATACCATATGGAATGCATACATAGGCACGAACCAAATCTCATGGGTTCTGCAGAACAGCTACACGCTTGGAAGTGCCAGCATTGATATTATCGGCCCGGATTGGTCTTTTGGCGCGACTAATCCATATATCGGGATAATTCAGGGCCGTTACACTCTAGTCCTGCAAGGCGGCGGAATCTATGGTCCCCCTTGGCTCTCGGATGTCTCCGTGTCTCAGATGGGGGTTGTTCCGGCAGACGCCAAATCAATCTTCTTGGAGGAACGCGTGGGAGGTAACAACTGTACCGTAAGTCTAGCAGGACAGCTCATTTCGTTGTTCGTCTGTGGGGTTGGCTCGAATTACACGGTTTGTGCAGGTGACGTTTCGGCGTTTGCCGGACTGTTGACAGAGTTAAGGATATCAACAGCCATTACGCCCGACAATTTCCAGTGTATGAACTCGATTGACGCAATCTCCTTTTCTACGCAAGTCGTCCCTGAGCCAGGCTGTTTGGGCTTGGTAATGCTAGGGTCTGCGTGTTGTTGCCTTTGGCGGTTGACCAATCGCAAAGCGACATAGTGTCTGCGCCGCCGCTCCCCTTCGACTGGTACACCTACCAGAATTCGGTTGAAAGTCGGGGGAATGGGCGTAGAATCCGAGGTTCTTGTCGTATCTGTAGCCGCAACGTGAGTTGCGGCCGAAGCTCACGCTTCAGCTACAGGCTTCAAGGCGAAGAGGCGAATCCATGAATAGTTACAACATTGCAGTCATCGGCGGCGACGGGACGGGGCCGGAAGTCACACGCGAGGCCATCAAGGTGCTCGACGCGGCGTCGAAGAAGTTTGGAGTCAAACTCAACTACACGAACTACGATTTCGGCGGCGACCGGTATTTGCGGACGAAGGAAGTGCTTCCCGACAGCGCGGCGGGCGAGTTGCGGAAATTCCCGGCAATCCTGCTCGGTGCGATCGGGCATCCGGACGTGAAGCCGGGGATTTTGGAGAAGGGCATCCTGTTGCGGCTGCGGTTCGAGTTGGAGCAGTACATCAATCTGCGTCCTGTGAAACTTTACGACGAGCGGTTCTGTCCGTTGAAGGACAAGGGGCCGGAGCACATCGATTTCGTCGTCGTGCGCGAGAACAACGAAGGGTTGTACACGGGCGCGGGCGGGTTTGTGTTCAAGGGCACGCCGAACGAGGTCGCGGTGCAGGAAAGCATCAACACGCGGCGCGGCGTCGAGCGTTGTCTGCGGTTCGCGTTCGAGTTCACCCGCAAGCGGAACAAGAACAAGAAGCTCACGCTTTGCGGTAAGACGAATGTGCTGACGTATGCGTTCGATTTGTGGGAGCGCGCGTTCCACGAGATCGGCCAGAAGGATTATCCCGACATCACGCGCGACTACGCGCACGTGGACGCGACGACGATGTGGTTCGTGAAGAACCCCGAGTGGTTCGACGTGATCGCGACCGACAACATGTTCGGCGACATCATCACCGACCTCGGCGCAATGATTCAAGGCGGCATGGGCATCGCCGCGGGCGGCAACATCAACCCGAAAGGCACGAGCATGTTCGAGCCGATCGGCGGCAGCGCGCCGAAGTACACGGGCAAAAACGTCATCAACCCGCTCGCCGCGATTTGCGCCGGCCAGATGATGCTCGATTTCCTCGGAGAGCGCGAAGCGGCGGCGGCCATCGAAGCCGCAGTGATTAGGATCGTCCGCGAGAAGATTCAATCTCTCGCGGCAGGGAAAATGGGCTATAGTACGACTCAAGTCGGCGACATGGTCGCCGCAGCGGTCTAATCATGAGCAAGCAATACAATGTGGCAGTCGTCGGCGCGACCGGGGCGGTCGGTGTCGAAATGATCGAGACACTGGAGAAACGCAGCTTTCCCGTGAAGAGCCTTCGTCTGTTCGCGTCGGAGCGCAGCGTCGGCAAGAAACTGAAGTTCAAAGGCGCGGACATCGCCGTCGAGTTGCTCAAGCCCGGCGTGTTCGAGGGTATCGATTTCGCGCTGTTCAGCGCCGGGGCGTCGCGGTCGAAGGAGTATGCGCATGGGGCGGCGAAACAAGGCGCAGTGGTGATCGATAATTCATCGGCATTCCGCATGGAGCCGGACATTCCCCTTGTCGTTCCCGAGGTGAATCCCGACGACGCGAAGAAGCACAAGGGCATCATCGCCAATCCGAATTGTTCGACCGCGATCATGCTGGTCGCCGTGTACCCGCTGCATCGCGTGAATCCCGTGAAGCGCATCGTGGTGGCGACCTACCAGGCGGCCAGCGGCGCGGGCGCTAAGGCGATGGCGGAACTCGAAGAGCAGACCCACAAATTGCTGCATGGCCAGACCGACCTGAAAGCCGAGGCGTTGCCGCAGCGCATTGCGTTCAATCTCTTCCCGCACGTCGATGTGTTTCTCGACAACGGTTACACCAAGGAAGAGATGAAGTTCGTGAACGAATCGCGCAAGATCATGCACGCGCCGAACTTGATGGTGAGCGCGACCTGCGTGCGCGTGCCGGTGTATCGGGCGCACAGCGAGTCGGTGAATATCGAGTTCGAGCGACCGATGTCGGTCGATCAGGTGCGCGACATTCTGGCGAAGGCGCCGGGTGTAAGACTCGTGGACGATCCGGCCAACAAGAAATATCCAATGCCAATCGACGCGAGCGGCGAGTATGACTGTCTCGTAGGGCGCATCCGTCAGGACTGCTCACGGACGGATGGCAGGGGAATTGATCTGTTTGTCAGCGGTGATCAACTGTTGAAGGGTGCGGCATTGAATGCCGTGCAGATTGCGGAACTGCTGATCTAGCCCGACACCGTGGGTGGCTTATTGTCCCGGTGGCCGAAACCCGCCCAAGGCTCCCTGCCCCTCCCAGTTCTGGGGACGATCCCATGGGATGGTGCTGACGTTGTCCTCCTTGGTTGATGCACAGCCTGTGACCCATGACGTTGCCACCGCCATCAACAGCAACAAGAACCAACGACAGGTCATGGCGGCGTCAATGGATGACCAGATCGCCGACCCGCGGCGATCCGCGCTGATAGTCCGGCAGCAACTCTGCGATGCAGGTGTTCTCTCCGACGGAGACGACCTGGACTTTGCCCACCAACTTGCTATCGCGGTAGACGAGAAATTGCGCATCGGTTCGCACCCGCTGATCGTGTCCAACGTCAAGCACGAGGAATCCCCACCGATCGTCAACCGCGGCGACTTTGCCGCGCACATTAACCGGCGTTGTTGTCAGTTCCTTGATCTGATCCTGGAGGCTCTCATTCTCAGTGCGCATCGACTGTAACTGCTGACCGAGCACTTTGTTTTCGTCAGCCTGGGCGATGATCTTGTCGCGAAGCTGTTCGATGCTGCCGACGTCCGTGATACCCGCCGCTTGCAGGCTATCTTGAATCTTCTTCATAGCGTCCTGTGCGGCCGCCAGCTCCACCTTGGTTTTTTCCAATTCCTTGTCCTTCTCCGCCACCTGCGTCTTCAACTGGTCCGCTTCTTGTGTCTTGGCCGCCAGCTCGGCCTCTCGCGCCGCCAGATTCGTGGTGGTGGTCGCCAACTCGGCCTGCGTCGTCTGCAACGTCTGCTTCGTCGAGGCCAAATCGCGCTTCGTGCTGGCGAGGTCGCTTTCGAGCCGGGCCTTGTCGGACGTCAACGCCGCCACCTGATCATTCAAGTCCTTCTTGATGACGCTGAGCTTGTAGGTGAAGAACAGCGAACCTGCGCAGGCCAGAATCACGATAATGGGAGCGATCTTGCTGAGCTTGTTCATAACGAGGTCAGTCCTCCGAGAGTTCTCTCAACAACGCGGCGACAGTCTAGTCAAATCCCGCGCGTCCTGTCAACCCCTCGCTTTTACCCTGCCGCCTCAGGCACGAAACTGCTCGCCGAGACGGCCGATTTGCCTGCGCCGACCATGTTGGCGCACCGTGCGCGCGAGTTCCTGCAACGCTGAGTCCACTTCGGCTTCAAACGCCTCCGCCGACACGGTGTGCGCGCCCAAACTTTCCACCGTGTGCCGCTCCATGTTGTCGGAGGTGACGACCAAAATGCGTTCGCGATGATCCGCCCGCGCGACGAGCCGTTCAATTGCATCGTCCGCTGTTTTCCCCCTTTCCGAGAACAACACCTCCACGCCGTGCGACGGCTCCTCAGCTTCGGGCTTGTGTTTTGCGGCGTACCCATCAAACACAACCGTCACCTTGCGCCCACTCTGGTCGGCAAATTGCCGCAACACGTGCACCAACGCGTCGCGCCGTTGCTCCAACGACCGGTTCTTGGCCAGCTTCCGCAGCTTCGGCCATGCGTGCATCACGCTGTAGCCGTCGATGATGACCCAACGATTGCTCATGATTTCAGATCGCGCCCCCTTAACGCAAACCAAACCGTCCCGAGCGCCCCGAACGCAGTCGCGGTCAGCAGATTCACCCGCGGACTGATCGTCCACAGCAACGCGCCACCAAACGCGGCCACCGACACCACGACATCTCGAATCAAATAGTACAGTCCGAACATTCCTGCTTTCCGATTTTCCGGCGCCAAGTCCATAATCAATGCCTTGCGGGTCGGTTCGCCAAATTCCTTCAACCCGCGCAGCACAAACGCCACGACCAGCAGCTCAAACGACCGCGAGTACAACAGCACCAGTGGAAACAGCGCGAAGAACACGAACGTCATCACCACAAACGGTTTCTTGTGACCGCGATCCGCCAGATACGCCACGGGAATATACACCAACACAGCCGTCGCCATCTCGATCGAGCGCAGCACGCCGAATTGCAGCGCGTTGACCGGCCCCGGCTGCTGCGCCGTGCCCACCGCCCAGATCACCACAAACGCATACGGAATCTGCTCGCAAAACCTCACGAGCACGTCCGCCACCAGCAACTGCCGCAAATCCGCGCTCGCGTACCGCCAGAGTCGCAGCAGATTCAGTTCGGCCGACTTCTGGCCCTTGTGCGCATCGTCCTCGATCAGCACCTGCTGTAGAATCGCCGCCACTGCCGCCATCAACAACGCACCGCAAAATGCCAGTCGCACCCCGCGCTCGACGCCCCACGCCCGGATGAACGCGCCGCCTACAATTGGCCCAAGCGCCATCGGCACGCGCCGCACCAGTGAATGCAGCGTGACGCCCATTGTGCGTTTATCTTTCGGCAAGACGCGCGAGACCAATCCCATTGCTGCGGGAAACGAAATGTCCGTCCACGACAGAAACAACGCCGCGCCGCCGATGACGACCGGCCAAATGGGAAAGAGAATCACGAGAAGGAATCCGACCACCGACAAACCGTTGAATAACAGCAGCGCCCGCTTCGCGCCGAGGCGATCCGAGAGATAACCGCCGGGAAACGAGTAAAGTGCGCCGAGCAGATTGTTCATCGCGTTGAGAAATCCCACCGAGATGAATCCACCGCCGAGCGCAATTAGATACAACGGCAGAAACTGCTCGGCCATGTGTTCGCCGAGTCCGACGAACATGACCATCCCGAGCAGCCCCACAATGCTGCGGCGCAGTCCCAGAAATTCAACGACCTTTCGCATGTCGTCTTTCCCACACCTGCCAGCGTTCACGCCCAGCAAACAATGGCAACGAATCCGTCACCGGTTCATCAACTATTCGCCTGAAATCCGCGTCGAAGAGCGGCGCGCCCGCCGGCAGCGGATACGGCGGTGGTTGGTCTTCATGCCCGTAAAGGAAAAACCCGATCAACTTCCCGCCCGCCACCAGCAACTCCGCCATCCGCTCCGCATACTTCGGCCAAATCTTCGGCGGGAGCGAACAGAGAAACGTGCGCTCATAGATCACGTCGAACGTTCGTCTGCCGAAGTCGTACGCGAAAAAATTCGCGAGCAACAGTTCGCCGCAGTCTTTCGGCGCGCGTTCGATAGCCGCCGGCGAAAAATCAACTGCTGTCACATCCCATCCGCGCTCGTGGAATGAGCGAATTTCGTAGCCCGAACCGCAACCGGGAATCAGCACGCGCCCCGGCCTCTCCGTCTCCAGCCAGCCGGTCAACGCCGCTGGCAAGCCGCCAAAATCCCACGGCATCCCTCCTGCGCGATACCGTCTATCCCAGAACTCTGGATCGGTGTCCTTCATTTCAATGCCAAGCCGACGATCGCCCCGCCCAACACGAGCCAAGCAGAATTCAGCCGGTAACGCAACAAGAGGAACGCGGCGACGACCGCCAAACCGATGGTGACGGGGTCCACCAACGCGGCGCGGCCCAACTGCCACGTCACCACTGCCATCAACGCCAGCGATGCAACGTTGACGCCATCGAGAAACGCGCCGGCCACTGGCGAGCGTCGCAGACGCGGCACAAGCGGGCCGCTGATCGCCACGAACACAAACGCCGGCAGAAAAATGCCGACGGTCGCCACCACCGCGCCGGTCTTTCCGGCCAGAATGTAGCCGATGAACGTTGCCGTCGTGAACACCGGCCCCGGCGTCACTTGCCCGACCGCAATTGCGTCGAGCAGTTGTCCTTCAGTCAGCCAGTGCCAGCGTTCGACGAGGTCGGCGCGCAGGAACGCCAACAACACATACCCGCTGCCGAACAGCACCGAGCCGACCTTGAGGAAAAACAGGAGCAGCGCGAGGAGACTGAACGGCTCGACCGCGAGCGTCTTCTTGCCAACGCGTCCCAACATTGGCAACACTCCGATACCGAAGAGCACGAGCAGTTCATTGACCCCGGCAAAACTCAGCGTGACCGCGGCGACGCCGAGGACAGCCAGCCACCAGTTTTTGATCGCCTTTCGCCCCAAGCCCCACAACGCCTGCACGACGACTGCGATGATGACCGGTTTCACGCCGTAAAGTAATCCTTCGGCGGCCGGCAGTTTGCCGTACCGGACGTAAGCCCACGCGCAGGCCATCACAATCAAAAATGCCGGCAAGATGAAACAACTGCCGGCGACGATCAATCCGGCCCAGCCGGCGCGCTTGTGGCCGACGTGAATCGCCATCTCGGTCGAGTTCGGGCCGGGAATCAGATTCGTCGCGCCGAGCAGGTCGAGGAATTCCTCGTGGCTAAGCCATTGCCGGCGACGGACGACTTCGTCTTCCATCATCCCGATGTGTGCCGCCGGCCCGCCAAACGCAATCGTGCCGAGCTTGAGGAACAGCCACGCCAGTTCGCCGAGCGTTGTGCGACGCGACGTCATTTCGCCGCGGGCGGCAACACGAGAATCTGCCCGTTCATTTCGGGCCGGTGCATCGGGCAAATGAACGGAAACAATCCTTCCTCGTGAAACGTGAAGACGAAGGCGGTTTCAGAAAGCGGCGCGAAGGTGACTTTCATCAGCGGATTGTTGTGCGGGTCGAACAACATGAAATCGTGTTCATCGTCGGGCTGCAGATTCCAGAAACGAATCAAGGTCGGCTCGTCGCGATGGACGGCGAAGAATGACGGCTCGAAGGTGTACACTTCGCCGAAGCGTTTGACGGTTTCTTTCGGACCGGTTTCCTTGATCGCCACCGCCTGCGTGAGCACGATGACCGTGGCAGACGCCGGGCCGGCATTGGTAACAGTCAACGTCCGCAATGCATCCCCGTGTGGCAGATAGTCGGGCGTGCGCGGCGCTGGTGCTTGCATCGTATCCGACGTGGCACACGCCATCACGAACAACGGCAGAAGCAGGACGATCCCCTTCAGATTCATTTCGAGGTTTCTCCTTTTGAACCAAGCCTCGCATCGAGCGACCAGCGGCCAGCCCCGACGATCAGCAGAAAAACCAACCCGAGCCACATCGAGAAATCCGTTCGTGCCTCATGCATCATGCTCAGGAAACCATAGCGCGGCACTTTAGCCAGCGTGAACGTCCAGAAACTGTGTCCGAGCAAAATCGGAATCTTCGTTGAGACGATGGCCACCGAAATGTTAATGAGCAACGGTATCGCCGCCAGCCGCGTGAGCAGGCCGATGATCACCAACGCGCCGCAAATCGTTTCCACGCCGCCGACAAACGGGCCGAGCACCTCCGGCGCCGGGATGCCGATCTTGGCGAATCGCCCCGCGCCAAGCTCCGCCGGATAGATGAACTTTTGGATGCCCTCGAAGAAAAACACCGCACCGACCATAAGCCGGACAAGCACTGTTGTCGGCGGAGCTTTGGTTTGCGCCAACTTGATGAACGCGCTCATGAGAACTGTCGCTCGCGATTCAGAACTTCACCACCTTGTCCGATTCCCTCACGATGTCGCACATGTCCTGCATCGTGGAGATGGGCAACAGCGCAGATTGCCAGCACGAGCGTGAACGTCGGGATGGTTTTCGGATAATGCCGCGTGAGATTGACGAGTGTATGGTCCATGGTTGTCTCCTTGGTGTGAACGACAATTTCACGTGTCATGGTTTTGTCCCCAACGGTTTGCGGCTGACCATCCCGTAGTGATACGGCGACAAATCAACATGCGACACGATCAACTCAAACCCGGCAGCAATCAGCCACTGCCGGCATTGTTCCGGCCGCGGACGAATGCTCAGGTCCGGGCCGCGCGGCGTGCGGGCGTCGTAGTTCCAATGGATCACAGCCACTTTGCCGCCCGCCCGCAAAATGCGAGACGCTTCGCGCAGCAGCGCAACCGGGTCTGCACATTGCGCTGCCCGGCGCTCTCCGCTTTCTGCCGGGTGGCTTCGATCATCGCCGGCTCGATGTCGAGCGCGAACACAGTCCCGGTCGTGCGCCTTGCCGCCGCGACCGTGAACGTGCCATAGCCGCAACCAAACTCGACGATGTCAGCCTGACGGTCATCGCAGCCGAGCTTGCCGAGAATGTCGGGCGCATCAAAGAACGCCGCCCACATCTGTTCTTCCAGCATCCCGCTGTCGCGAACTTTCATTGGTTCACGCCCGCCAGCAACCGCAGTCATTTCCCCTCGATGACTTCATCGTAAAGTTCCTTCAGTTGCCCGCGCACGTGCTCTAGCACTTTCCGCCCCTTCGCAGTCAGCCGGTAATCCTTGCGGGCGCGTGGCCCGCCGCGTGGGTCAGACTTGCTCGATAACCAACCGCGCTGTTCCATCCGGTCGAGCAAGGGGTACAGCGTGCCGGGACTGATGGAGTACCCATGCTTGCGCAACTCACCGGCAATCCAGTGACCATGAATGTGTCCTTCGTCGGCATGATGCAAGATGTGCACTTTCCAGAAACTCAATAGAATCTCACGTTCAGCCTCTTTCATGTTCGTCCATATTACGATTGCCGATGTCGGTTTTCGATATAACTATCCACTTCACGCCTTGCCGTCAATGCGCTTGCGGGACGCGGCGATCAACTCCGCTTCCGGAAGATCAGTTTTACCGGCGTGCCTTTCGATGGGGCGGCAGATTTGTTGATCTCGAAGCCTTGGTCGGCAGCCCGGTATGGATTGCCGAACTCGCCTACAACATTGACGACGATGGCCGGCTGCCACCACAACGCGATGAACGCTTGCTCCTGGTCGGCTTGAAACACTTCGCCACCGCTCAGCGGGTCTTTCACAAACTGCGAGCCGGTAAATCGCCAAGACAGCGGAGCCGGTGATTTCTTCGTCCGCCGATCCAGCAGGAGTTGTTCAACGGGCACGCGCTCCGGCTTGCCGTCGTGTTGCCACTCGACTTCCACCGTCAGCAGACTGCCCTTCTTCTCGTCCGCCTCGCAGCCAATCAACAGCAACGCAAACTTCAATTCCGACGGTTTGCAGTCCAGCGTGAGCAAGCTTTCGTATTCGCGGCCCTCGGTCTGCACGGCGATAAACTCCAGAATCCCATCGGTCAACGCCACCTTGCCCTCGGCCTCGATAAACTTGTCGCGGCCACCGTGAATCGTGAGCCCGGGCAGGTTCACCACCGAGCCCGCGCTGGTTAAATCTGAGGTCTTGGCGAGCGATGGAGTTGGCGTCTGCGCCGCCGCGACCGAGGCGAACAGACAGGCGAGCGCGAATGCCAACCAGAATTGTTTCATGGGGTGCGGGGTGTTGTCTCGGCTGTCCCGATATACGTCGCCTCGACTCCGACCAGACAAACGTCATCCACAAATTCCTCCTTGCCCGAAAAGGCGCGTAGCTCACCCAGCAGTTCGTCGAACAGTCGGTCGGGTGGCAACTGAAGTCGCTGCCGCACTGCGGCCAGCAATCGATCCTGCCCGAACTGCTGTTCGTCCGGACCATCGACCTCGAACACGCCGTCGGTATACAACACCACCAGGTCGTGCGCTGACAGGTCGCGACTGGTGGTGACATACTCGGAATCTTCGAACACACCCAGCACAGGGCCATTGCGCCCGCCGTTGACCGACAGCGATTCCACCGTCCGTCGGTCGCGTCGCATGTGAAACGGGGCCGGATGGCCAGCGTTGGCGTAGCGCAGACCGCCGCACGCCACGTTCGCGACCAGATAAAACGCCGAGGCGAAAATCGGCGACTGCGTCTGGCGCAGCGTCCCGGTCAGCCCGCGATTGATCCCCGCCAGGAAGCGGCCCGGTTCATCCGCAATCGGGGCCAGTTCCTCCACCAGCGCACGCACCATCGCTGTCACCAACGCCGCCCGCACACCTTTGCCCATCACGTCGCAGATGAACACGCCCGCTTCATTCACCGACAGCGGCAGCACGTGAAAAAAATCTCCGCCAACTGC
>Ga0335082_10008704_pt1 | contig 11030 bp, 10 predicted proteins | sample Lox_Sample_41_FD_206718 | JGI IMG/M metagenome (GOLD analysis project Ga0335082, IMG submission 206718) | Soil microbial communities from Loxahatchee National Wildlife Refuge, Florida, United States - Lox_Sample_4.1 | ecosystem: Environmental > Terrestrial > Soil > Wetlands | place: USA... | reverse complement strand
CTCGGTCGTCATGATGCTCGCCGCCGCCGCCCCCGTCCTGGAAGGCGGCCGCCTGCTCGGCGCGGTCTACGGCGCCGTGCTGCTCAACGGCCGCAGCGAGCTGGTGGACCGGATCAAGCAGGGCGTTTTCGAGGACGCGCAGTACGAGGGCCGGCCGGTCGGGGCGGCCACCCTGTTCCTGCACGACCTCCGGATCGCGACCAACGTGCTCAACCCGGAGGGCTCGCGCGCGCTCGGCACCAGGGTCGAGCCGGACGTCTACCAGGCGGTGGTGAAGGAAGGGCGCCGCTGGGTGGCCGGCACCTTCGCGGGCGGCGAGCGCTACATCGCCGCGTATCGGCCGCTCACGAGCGTCACGGGTGCGAACATCGGGATGCTGGGCGTCGGGCTCCTGGAGGCACCGTACCTCGACCTCAATCGGCGGTCGACGCTCGTGTTCCTCGCGATCACGCTGACCGGGGCGGTGCTGACGGTGGGGCTCTCGTACGGCCTCGCCCAGTGGCTCTCGGTGCCGCTCCGCAACCTCGTCGCCGCCTCGCAGCGCCTCGCGCACGGCGACCTGAAGGCGAGGGTGCCGACGCCGCCGGTGACGGAGATCGCGGAGCTGGCCGAGAGCTTCAACGCGATGGGCGACGCCCTGCGGGCCCGGGACGAGAAGCTCCGCGAGTTCACCCGCCGCAAGATCATGGAATCGGAGCGCCTGGCGGTGATCGGCCAGCTGGCGGCGGGAGTGGCGCACGAGCTGAACAACCCGCTCCAGGGCATCGTGACCTATTCGCACCTGCTCCGCGAGAAGAAGGCGGAGGGGAACGGTGGCGGCAACGGCACCGACGGCTGGGTGGAGAAGATCGCGACGCAGGCGGACCGCTGCACGACCATCGTCCGCGGGCTGCTCGACTTCGCCCGTCCGCGCACGCCCGTGATGAAGCCCACGGCGATCAACACCCTCGTCGAGGGCTGCATCGCGCTGGTGGAGGACCAGGCGCTCTTCCACAACATCGCGGTGGTCCGCCATCTCACTCCGGACGTGCCGGAAGTGGTGATCGACCCGTCGCTGATCCAGCAGGTCTTCATGAACCTGATCATCAACGCGGCGGAGGCGATGCCCGACGGCGGGCGCCTCGAAGTGAGCACGCGCAGCGATCCCGGCGACGGCATGGTCGAGGTGGAGTTCGCGGACAGCGGGCACGGCATCCGGCAGGAGGACCTCGAGCGCATCTTCGATCCGTTCTTCACCACCAAGGCGGTCGGGCACGGCACGGGGCTCGGCCTGGCGATCAGCTTCGGGATCGTGAAGGAGCACCACGGCACCATCTCGGTCGAGAGCGAGGTGGGGCGCGGCACGACGTTCGCCGTCCGCCTCCCGCTTCGCGCGCCGGCGGGAGGCTAGGGATCGTGGAGGGGACCGCGCGGATTCTGGTCATCGACGACGAGGAGATCGTGCTGGACTCCTGCACCGAGATCCTGCGGGGCGAGGGCTACCAGCTCGCCACGGCGTCGGACGGCACGCGGGGCCTCGCGCTCCTGAAGGAGTTCCGCCCGGACGTGGTGGTGGTGGATCTCAAGATGCCCGGCCTCTCGGGGTTCGACGTCCTGGAACGGATCCGGTCCATCGACGCCACCGTGGTGGCCATCGTCATCACCGGGTACGCCACCGTGAGCTCGGCGGTGGAAGCGATGAAGCGCGGCGCCTACGACTTTCTGCCCAAGCCGTTCACGCCCGAGGAATTCCGGCTGATCATCCGGCGCGGGGTGGAGAAGCGGACCCTGGTGTTCGAGACCATCGCGCTGCGGCGCGAGCGCGATCTGCTCCGGGAGCACTTCTCCTCGATCGTGTCGCACGAGCTCAAGGCCCCGCTGGCGGCCATCCAGCAGAACGTCTACGTGCTCGAGGCCCAGTTGGCGCAGACGGCGACGCCGGATCAGCGCGAGCGCCTGGGGCGGGTGAAGACGCGGATGGCCGACCTGATCCAGATGGTCGACACCTGGCGGCGCGGCGTCTCGGTGGACCTGGATGCCATCAAGGCGCGCCAGGTGCCCGTATCGGTGCGGGTCCCGATCGACAAGGCGGTGGAGAGCGCGCTGGTGTACGCCACGCGCAAGGCCGTGACCATCGACGTCTCGGTGCCGGATCCCGCCCCGCAGGTGCGGGGCGACCAGGGGACGCTGACCGAGGCGCTGGTCAACATCCTCGGCAATGCCGTCAAATTCTCCCGCGAGGGCGGCCGCATCGAAGTGACGGCCGAGGTGCGCGACGACGACGTGCGCATCGCGGTCGCCGATCACGGCGTGGGCATCGCCGCGGAGGACCTGCCGCACGTGTTCGACGCGTTCTACACCCAGCCCGGCGCCGCCGGCGAGCGCGGCTCGGGCCTCGGCCTCGCCGTGAGCCGCCGGATCGTGGAGGCGCACAGCGGGACGATCTTGGTGCAAAGCACGCCGGGCCAGGGGAGCACGTTCGTCATCGTGCTGCCCGCGCTCGACGACGACGGGCCCGGCGAGGGACGCCGGGAGGCGGAACCTCTGGCAGCATCTGCAAAGGACGGCCCCAGATGACTGAGCGCAAGCGGTTGATGATCATCGACGACGACCCCGACTTCGTGGCGGGGATCCGGGCGATTCTCGACGGCGCCGGCTACGAGACCGACGTCGCGTACAACCCGAAGGACGGGTTCGACGCGCTGAAGGCCAAGGCCCACGACCTGCTCCTGCTCGACATCATGATGGGGCGGGGCGCCGAGGGCGTCATGATGGCGCGCAAGATCCGCAAGGATCCGGCGCTCAAGGACCTCCCGATCCTGATCATCACGGGGATCCGGGAGCAGATCGCGTTCATGTTCCCCGGCCAGGCGGTGCATCCGAACTTCGTGCCGCTGAACGAGCTGATCGAGAAGCCGGTGGAGCCCGATCTCCTGCTGGAGCGGGTCCGGGCGTTGCTCCAGGCCGCCGAGGCGCGCGGCCAGCCGGTGTCCTGAGGAGGGGGAGGCGGTATGTGGACGAAGCCCTCGTTCGCGGACGAGATCTCGAACGAGATGTACGCGACCGGCACGCGCGGCCTGAATTGCTGCATCCAGTGCGCCACGTGCTCCGCGGCCTGTCCGGCCGTGGAGTTCATGGATCACACGCCGCGCCGGCTCATCGGCATGATCAACGCGGGCATGCGTGACGAGGTGCTGGCCAGCAACACCTACTGGGTGTGCGCCTCGTGCTACGCCTGCTCCGAGCGGTGCCCCAAGCACATCCGGCCGTCCGAGCTGATGTACGTGCTCAAGCGGTACTCGATCTGGAAGAACAAGTACCGCGACGATCTCGTGGGGCCCGAGTTCTCGCGCCGGTTCGTGCGGACCATCATGCGCACGGGGAAGTCGTACGAGCCCGGGTACGCCCCGGCGTTCATCTTCGAGGGCGGCGTCCAGGGGATGCTGCGCGAGATGCAGTTCGGCATGAAGCTCCTGGCCAAGGGCCGCATGCCGCTCATGCCGTCCCGCGTGAAGCGGGTGGACAACTTCCGGGCGATGCTGAGCCGGATCGTGCCACTGGAAGGCATCGAATGAAACGGTACGCGTACTTCCCCGGGTGCTCCGCGGAGACCGTGTCCGCGAGCTACCACCTCTCGACCATCGAGACGGGGGCCAAGCTCGGCGTGCAGTTCGAGGAGATCGAGGACTGGAACTGCTGCGGGGCCACGCCCTACACCAACATCGACGAGCTCCTGGCGCACACGCTGTGCGCTCGCAACCTCGCCATCGCCGAGCGGACCGGCCTCGACGTCGTAGCCCCGTGCAACGCGTGCTTCAAGAACCTCTACCACGCGAACCAGGACCTGAAGAAGGACGCGGACCTCGCCGAGCACATGAACTTCGCGCTCGAGGCCGACGGCCTGCGGTACGGCGGCACCATCGACGTCCACCACCTCATCCACGTGTTCGTGCGGGACGTGGGCCTCGAGGCGATCAAGCAGAAGGTGACGCACCCGCTCAAGGGCCTGAAGGTGGCGGCGTACTACGGCTGCCAGCTGGTGCGGCCCGACCGGGACGACGGCTTCGACCCGGCGGGTCCGCGGTACTTCGAGGATCTGATCGCGGTCCTCGGGGCGAAGCCGGTGGAGTTCGCGCACCGGCTGCGGTGCTGCGGCGCCTCCCTGATGATCGGGCACCGGCGCGCCGCCCTGGCCATGGTGCGCGAGCTGCTGCGCGGCGCCGCGCAGGCCCAGGCGGACGTGATCGCCACCGCCTGCCCGCTGTGCCAGCTGAACCTGGAGTGCTACCAGCAGGACGTGAACCGCGAGTTCGGGACCGCCTACCAGATCCCGGTGCTCTACTTCACGCAGCTGATGGGATTGGCGATGGGGATCAGCGCGAAGAAGCTGGGCATCGGCACCGAGATGATAGCGCCGACCGCGGTGCTGGAGTGTGTGGCGCGCAAGCCGGCCGCAGCCGCGCCGGCCCACAACGTGAAGGTGGGACAACCATGACGCAGCCGACGACACCGGTCGCCCCGGCGGGGCGCCGGATCAGCATCGATCCGATCACCCGCCTCGAGGGCCACGGGAAAATCGAGATCTTCCTCGACGCGCGGGGCGACGTCAGCCGCGCCTTCATGCAGGTCCCGGAGTTGCGCGGGTTCGAGAAGTTCGCGCAGGGGCGCCTGGCGGAGGACATGCCGCAGATCACCTCGCGCATCTGCGGCGTCTGCCCGACCGCGCACCACATGGCGTCCACCAAGGCGCTCGATGATCTGTACAAGGTCGAGCCGCCGCCCGCCGGGAAGGCGATCCGCGAGCTGGTCTACAACGCCTTCATGGCCGAGGACCACGCGCTGCACTTCTACTTCCTCGGCGGCCCGGACTTCGTCGTCGGCCCGACGGCCCCCGCGGCCGAGCGGAACATCCTCGGCGTCATCGCGAAGGTCGGCGTGGAGACGGGCAAGACGGTGATCGCGATGCGGCGGCGGCTGCGCGAGCTGATCGCGATCGCCGGCGGCAAGGTGATCCACCCGGTGCTCGGGCTCCCCGGCGGCGTCGCGAAGCCGATCAAGCCGGACGAGCAGAAGCAGTTCCAGGTGCTTGCGGCCGACGCGGTCGGGTTCGCCCAGTTCACGCTCAAGGTGTTCGAGGACATCGTCCTCAAGAACGCCGAGTACGTGAAGCTCATCACCTCCGACACCTTCACCCACCGGACCCATTACATGGGCATGGTGGATGCGCAGGACCGGCCCAACTTCTACGACGGCCAGCTGAAGGTGGTCTCGCCCGAGGGGAAGGAAGTCGCCCGGTTCGCCGCGCAGCAGTACCTCGACTACGTCGCCGAGCACGTCGAGCCGTGGAGCTACATGAAGTTCTGCTACCTCAAGCCGGTGGGGTGGAAGGGCTTTACGGAAGGCGCCGAGAGCGGGATCTACGCGGTGGCGCCGCTGGCACGGCTCAACGTGGCGTCAGGGATGGCGACGCCGCTCGCGCACCGGGCGTACGAGAGGATGTACGAGGTGCTCGGTGGCAAGCCGGTGCACCACACCCTCGGCAACCACTGGGCCCGCGTCATCGAGCTGCTGTACGCCACCGAGCGGCTGCAGGAGATCGCCGCCGATCCGGTGCTGGTGGATCCGAACATCCGCACGCTGCCCACGGCCACGCCCGTGGAGGGCATCGGCGTCGTCGAGGCGCCGCGCGGCACCCTCATCCACCACTACAAGACGGACGAGCGGGGCGTGATCACGATGGCCAACCTCATCGTCGCGACGCAGGGCAACGCGGCGCGCATGGCGATGGGGGTGGAGAAGGCGGCCCGCGGCCTGATCTCCGGCAAGGAGGTGTCGGACGGGCTGCTCAACATGGTCGAGATGGCCTTCCGGGCGTACGACCCGTGCCTGGGCTGCGCGACGCACAGCCTGCTCGGCGAGATGCCGCTGGAGGTCTCGATCCGCGACGCGGAGGGCCAGGTGATCCGCGTCGTGCGTCGGCCGTAGGGCGAACCGCGCGGCGGGGGACCCGGCCGTGAGCGCACCGCCACCGCCCGAGCGGATCGTGGTGGTCGGGCTGGGGAACCCGCTCCTCAGCGACGACGCCGTCGGCGTGCGCGCGGCGGAGTTGCTCGCCCGGCGGCTGGCGGGCGCGCCGGTGGACGTGCTCCAGAGCGCGTGGGGAGGGCTGCGGTTCATCGATCTCCTCGCGGGCTACGACCGCGCCATCATCGTGGACGCGATCGAGTGGAAGCACGGCCCTCCCGGCACCGTGTACCGTCTCACGCCCGACGTGGCGATCCCGACCATGCGGGCCGTTTCCTACCACGACGTGAGCCTCGGCACCGCGCTGGCGCTGGGGCGGTCCCTCGACATCCCGCTCCCTGCGGAGACCGTGTTCTTCGCGGTCGAGGCGCAGGACACGCGCACCTTCGGCGAGGCGCTGACGCCCGCCGTCGAGGCCGCGCTGCCGGAATTGGCGCGACGCGTGGAGGCACAGCTTATGCAATGGAATGTCCGGTGGGGGGACCCATGCACGAAGCCAGCATTGCACTCAACCTGATCGAAGCGGTCGAGCAGCGGCTCGAGGCCCAGGGACCGGCGCAGGTCTCGGCGATCCACGTGCGCGTCGGAGAGCTGGCCGGCGTGTCGACCGAGGCGCTCGAGTTCGCCTTCCAGTGCCTGTCCGCCGGCACGCCGCTGGCGGGGGCGCGGCTCGTCTTCGAGGTGGTCCCGCTGACCATGGTGTGCGAGGCGTGCGGCCGCACCAGCCCCGTCGAGGACCTGGTGTTCCGCTGCCCCGCGTGCGGGTCGGAGAAGACGCGCGTGTCCACCGGGCGCGAGCTCGAGGTGCGCACGCTGGAGCTGGTCGAGGAGCACGAGGTGGCCCATGCATGAGATCGACCTGAGAGCCGGCCTGCTCGAGCCCAACGACACGATCGCCCGCGAGAACCGGGAGTTCCTGGCGGCCCACGGGATCTACGCCGTGGACATCATGAGCGCGCCCGGCTCGGGGAAGACCTCGCTGCTGGAGTGGATCCTGCCGGTCCTCGCGGAGCGGTACAAGGTCGCGGTGATCGAAGGGGACATCGTGGGGAACGCGGACAAGGAGCGCCTCGACGGGTTCGGCGTGCCGGTGCACCAGATCAACACCGGCGCCGCGTGCCATCTCGACGCGCGGATGGTCCATCCCGCGCTGCACCGCGTGGCGGAGCAGGGGGCCGAGGTCGTCCTGATGGAGAACGTGGGCAACCTGGTGTGCCCCGCCGAGTTCGATCTCGGCGAGGACGACGTGGTGATGTTGCTGTCGGTGACCGAGGGCCACGACAAGCCGAAGAAGTACCCGCTGATGTTCCGGCGCGCCGACCTCGTCGCGATCAACAAGGTGGACCTGCTGGATCGCACGAACTTCGATCTGCCCGGGGCGATCGCGGCGGTGCGCGACGTGCATCCCGGCGTGGCCGTGCTGACGGCGTCGTGCCGCACCGGCGAAGGCATCGACGACGTGGTCGCGTGGCTGGAGTGGCGCATCGCGACGAAGCGGGCGGCCGCGCCGCCGCACGCGGCGGTGGGCGCGACGCCGTGAGTGGTGCCGTCGTGCAGGCGACCGCGCGGCGTGTGGCGGCGCGCATCACCGTACGGGGAGCGGTACAGGGGACGGGGTTCCGTCCCTTTGTTTTCCGGCTCGCGCAGGAGCTGCGCCTCGCCGGATCGGTGCGGAACACGCCGTTCGGCGTGCTCATCCTCGCCGAAGGGGCGCCGGAGGCGGTGGCCGAGTTCGTTCGGCGGCTGCCGCTGGAGGCGCCGCCGGCCGCGGTGCTGCGGGGCCTGGATGCCGAGGCGATCGCCCCGGACGGCGCGGAGCGGTTCGAGATCGAGGCGAGCGACCCGGCGGGAGAGCTGGTGGTCGCGATGCTCCCCGACCTGGCGACCTGCCCCGACTGCCGCCGGGAGCTGTTCGATCCCGACGATCGCCGCTTCGGCTACCCGTTCCTCAACTGCACCGCGTGCGGGCCGCGGCTCTCCATCATCGAGGGGCTGCCCTACGACCGGCCGCTGACCGCGATGCGGCAGTTCCGGCTGTGCCCCGACTGCGCGGCGGAGTACGGCGATCCGCGCGACCGGCGATTCCACGCGCAGCCGGTGGCGTGTCCGCGGTGCGGGCCCCGGCTCTGGTTCGAGGGGCACGACCGGACCGCGGGGCCGCATGCGACCTATCCGCTGGAGGCGGCGGTCGCGGTCGTGCGCTCGGGACGGATCCTCGCGCTCAAGGGCGTCGGCGGTTACCAGCTGCTGGTGGACGCGCGCGACGACGCCGCGGTGGCGCGCCTGCGGGCCCGGAAGGGGCGGGAGGCGAAGCCGCTCGCGGTGATGTTCCCCAGCCTCGACGCGCTGCGCCGCGTCGCCCGGGTCGGGGAGGAGGAAGCGCGCCTCCTGGTGTCCCCGTCGGCGCCGATTCTCCTCCTGCCGCTGGTGGACCGGAGCGCGATCTCGGCGGAGACGGCGCCGGGCCTCCATTCGGTCGGCGCGATGCTGCCATACTCGCCGCTGCACCATCTGCTGCTCGCCAAGCTCGGCTTCCCGGTCATCTGCACGAGCGGGAACTTCTCCGAGGAGCCGATGGCGATCGGCGCCGACGACGCGCGGGAGCGGCTCGGCCAGATCGCCGACGCGTTCCTCCATCACGATCGCCCGATCGTGCGGCACGTGGACGATTCCGTGGCGCGGGTCGTGGACGGCTCGCTGCTCCTGCTGCGGCGCGCCCGCGGCTTCGCGCCGCTCCCGCTGGAGCTGCGCGCCCATCTCCCGACCGTGCGGGCGCTGGGGGGCCATCTCAAGAGCACCGTGGCCTGGAGCCACGGGAACCAGATCATCGCCAGCCAGCACATCGGCGATCTCGATCACCCGTTGTCGCTCGAGGCGCTGCAGCGCACGGTCGCCGACTACGAGCAGCTGTACGGCCTCGCGCCGGTGGCGGCGGCCTGCGACCTCCATCCCGACTACGCCACCACCCGGCTGGCCGAAGCCAGCGGGCTGCCGGTCGTGCGGGTGCAGCACCATCACGCGCACGTCGCGGCGGTGATGGCCGAGCACGACCTCGAGGGCGAGGTTCTGGGCGTGGCGTGGGATGGCACGGGGCTGGGGACCGACGGCACGATCTGGGGCGGCGAGTTCCTGCAGGCGTCGGTGGTCGGGTTCCGGCGCGTCGCCCGGCTGCTCCCGTTCTGGCTCCCCGGCGGCGAGGCGGCCGCGCGGCAGCCGTGGCGGTCGGCGCTCGGCGTGCTGCACGAGGTGCGCGGCGACGAGCTGTGGGGACTCGACGTGCCGCCGGTCGAGCACGCGCGGCCGCGGCGGGCGATCCTGGAGGCGCTGTTCCGGCCGGGCAGCAGCTCGGCGCGCACCTCGAGCGCCGGCCGGCTCTACGACGCGGTTGCATCGCTGCTCGGCCTGCGGCAGGAGGCGAGCTACGAGGCCCAGACGGCGATGCAGCTCGAGCAGATGGCGGAGCCGGGGGCGCAGTCCGGCTATCCGTTCCGGCTGCTCGAGACACGGGGACCGGACGGCGCCGCTCTGGTGGACGTCGATTGGCGTCCGGCCGTGGCGGGCGTCCTCGCGGATCTCGGGCGCGGCGCGACGCCCTGCACGGTGGCCGGCCGGTTCCATCTCACGCTCGCGCAGATGATCGCCGCGGTCGCCGAATGGGTCGGGATCGGACGGGTCGTGCTGTCCGGCGGGTGCTTCCAGAACGCGGCGCTGGTCCGGCTCGCCGCGCGGGACCTGCGGGCCCGGCACTTCGAGGTCATCACGGCGAGCCGCATCCCGCCGAACGACGGCGGCCTGGCGGTCGGGCAGGCCCTCGTGGCGGCCCACCAGCTGCTCGAGCGGAGACGCTAGCCATGTGCCTCGGTGTCCCGGGTGAGATCCTGGATCTCCACGGCGGCCCCGGCGGGCTGCGGTACGGCACCGTGCGTTTCGGCGCGGCGGACCGCGACGTCTGCCTGGAGTACGTCCCCGAGGCGAAGGTCGGCGACTTCGTGATCGTGCACGTGGGTCTGGCGTTGACCGTGCTGAGCCGTGAGGATGCGGAGGAGACCTTCCGCTATCTCGAGGAGATGGAAGCGTCGGCCGATCTCGGCCGCGAGGCGGACGCGCTCGAGCGCTCGGAAGTGCCGTGAAGTACCTCGACGAGTACCGGGACGGGGCATCGGCGCAGCGCTACGCCGAGTCGCTGCGCGCCATCGTCACGCGTCCCTGGACGCTGATGGAGGTGTGCGGCGGGCAGACGCATTCCATCGTCCGGTACGGCATCGACGAGATGCTGCCGCCCGGCGTGACGCTGATCCACGGCCCCGGCTGCCCCGTCTGCGTGACGCCGGTCGGCATCCTGGACCGCGCCTTCCGCATCGCCCGGCAACCGGGGGTGGTGTTCACGTCCTTCGGCGACATGCTGCGGGTCCCGGGCACGCAGGACGACCTGCTGCACGTGCGCGCCGACGGGGGCGACGTCCGCATCGTGTACTCGCCGCTCGACGCGGTCGCCATCGCGGAGCGCGAGCCGGACCGTCAGGTCGTCTTCCTCGCGGTCGGCTTCGAGACGACCGCGCCGGCCAACGCGATGGCCGTGCTGCTGGCGGCCCGGAAGCGGCTCACCAACTTCACCGTCCTCCTGGCGCAGGTGCGGGTGCCGCCCGCGCTCGAGGCGATCCTCCAGTCCCCCGACTGCCGGGTGCAGGCCTTCCTGGCGGCGGGCCACGTCTGCACGGTGATGGGGACGGCGGAGTACGGGCCTCTCTGCTCGGAGTACCACGTGCCCGTCGTGGTCACCGGCTTCGAGCCGGTCGACCTGTTGCAGGGGATCACGATGGCGGTGCGCCAGCTGGAGGAGGGCCGCAGCCAGGTGGAGATCCAGTACCGACGGTCCGTGCGGCCCGAGGGCAACCCGCGCGCGCGCGCGGCGCTGGAGGAGGTGTTCGAGATCGCCGACCGCGACTGGCGCGGGCTCGGGCGGATCCCGCGCAGCGGGTTCGCCCTGAAGGCCAAGTACGCGGCGTTCGACGCGGAGCGGCGCTTCC
>Ga0335082_10008701_pt1 | contig 11030 bp, 7 predicted proteins | sample Lox_Sample_41_FD_206718 | JGI IMG/M metagenome (GOLD analysis project Ga0335082, IMG submission 206718) | Soil microbial communities from Loxahatchee National Wildlife Refuge, Florida, United States - Lox_Sample_4.1 | ecosystem: Environmental > Terrestrial > Soil > Wetlands | place: USA: Florida... | reverse complement strand
AAGGATCGGCGATGTGAGAATCCACTACACCACAGCAGGCGACGGTGATCCGTTGCTGTTGATCATGGGCTTCGGGATGCCGGGCGAAGCCTGGCTTGGGTCGCTGCCCTTCCTGCAGGGTTTTCGCTCCATCTATTTCGACAACCGCGGCACCGGTCAGAGCGACAAGCCTGACGGCCCGTACACGACTGCGCAGATGGCGGATGATGCCGCCGGTATCCTCGACCATCTCGAAATCGACCGGGCGCATGTGTACGGGGTGTCGATGGGCGGCATGATCGCCCAGGAGTTCGTGCTGCGTCATCCACAGAAAGTCCGGTCGCTGGTACTCGGCTGCACCATGTGCGGCGGCGCGCACGCCACCCTTGGAGACCAAGCGGTGATCGACACACTGATCGAAGTCATCCAGGGCATGGGACGCACCGACCCGCAGGCATGGGTCGATCGCCAGCTTCCGCTCCTCTTCCCGCGCGAGTGGATCGCGGCCAACCCCGGCATCCGCGATATGCTGGTGATGCTCGCGCCGCTGCTGCCGCCCACACCGCCTGAGACCGCCATGCGCGCGATGGCCGGAATGTTTGGGTGGACGACCTACGATCGCCTGCCGCAAATCGCCGCACCCACGTTGATCATTCACGGTGATCAGGACGTCATCATACCCGTGGAAAACGCCTACCTCCTCCACGAGCACATCCCGGGTTCACAGCTCCACATCGTTGCAGGTGCGGGCCACGGTTACCCGGCCCAGGACCCGGTGGGAATCCATCAACTTGTAGCCGACTTCTTCCGCGCCCACTGACGATGCGCCGCGCACTCAGCGCAGCGAACGGTCCTGGAGTCGGCGTGCCCTCACGCCGCGTCGGATGCTCCGCCTGACGTGGGCTGAGGGCAGCCCGTCTCCAGAAATCTTCGCGCCGTACAACGATCCATGGCTTGCGTAACTCAGTAGCTCCGCTACGCCACGCCGTATTTCTTGAACCACTCCAGGAACCGCTTCCAGCCGTCAGTCGCCGGGCCTTGGCGAAAGCTGTCGCGGTAGTCGGCGTTGAAGCCGTGCGGCGTGTCCGGGTAGACAACGATCTCGGCGGGTTGATGCGCGCTCTTCAGGGCCTGGCGCATCTGCTCCACGGATTCAACGGGAATGCCCGCATCTGCTCCGCCGTAGAGGCCGAGCACGGGAGCGTGCAGCGAGGCGACGACATCAATCGGGTTCTGCGGATGCAAGGCATCTGTAGGCCCCGCCAGTCGGCCATACCAGGCGACGCCCGCCTTCAGTCCGGCATTGTGCGCCGCATACAGCCAGACGATGCGTCCGCCCCAGCAGAATCCGGTGACGCCAAGCTTGTCGGTGTTGCTCTTGCCCGAATTCTTCGCCCACGTCACGGTCGCATCGAGGTCGGACATGACCTGGGCGTCGGGCACCTTGGCAACGACTTCGGCAACGATCTGTTGAACGTTGGCGAGCTTCGACACGTCTCCTTGGCGTGCATAGAGCTCGGGCGCGATGGCCATGTAGCCGCGCTTGGCGAGCCGCCGGCAGATGTCCTTTATGTGTTCATGGACACCAAAGATCTCCTGCACGACCAGCACGACAGGAAGCGGTCCGCCGGAGGCGGGCATCGCGCGATAGGCGGGAATCTGGCCGCCGGGCACGGGAATCTTCACCTCGCCAGCGACCAGGCCGGTGGTATCGGTGGTGATGGTTTGCGCCGCGACAGGCTGCACTGCAAGCGCGAACCCCGCCGCCAGCGTCGTGACGATGAATTCTCTGCGCGTGATATCTGACGTGGGCATCCATTGCGGCAGGTCGTTGTGCATGCGTGCCTCCATCGTTCAGAAAACTCGAAGCACGAAGTTCGAAACTCGAAACAAAGGAAGAAACTCGAAATTCGAAGCTCGAAATGAGAGGGGCGGGAGTTTGGCGTTTAGAATTTTCCGACCGTTTTGGTCATTCGGATTTGTTTCGGATTTCGAGTTTTTCCCGTTCGTGCCCTTGGTGGCTTCATTCTGCGACGCGCATCCAACTTTGTTGCAAAGTTTCTGCATAACCAACTTACATGTCCGGAGATCAGGAGCCCTGCCCCGGGTCCCAGGGCCGGGATCTAGGGGAGCTACGCGGCTTTGCTGGCGGCGAGTTGCAGGACACTGAGATAGCCGTTGGCGACGCAGGCGCGGTCCAATACGCCGCGGTCGCGCAGGAGGCGGTGCATGTGCGGCAGCTTGTAGTGCGGCACGGTCATCACGAGGTGATGCTCAAGGTGGTAGTTCACGTAGTTGGGCGCGATGAGGAGGCGCTCCCACCAGCGTGTGAGCGTGGTGCGCGTGTTGTTGAGTGGATCGTTCGGGTCAGGGACCATCGCGTGCTCGGCGATCGAGCGCAGGCGTACAACGAGGTGGTGCGTCGTGAACCAAGCGCCAATCCACAGCAGGTACAGCGCCGCGTGTCCGCAGGCTGCGAGCGCACCCAGTAAGACGAGATTCGTGATCGCCACGCCGCGCAGGTTGCGCCAGCCGCGATTGCTGCCGAACTGCTGGACGTTCATTCCGCCGAGGTCACGTTTCAGCGTGTACTTCACCCGCTTCCACGCGGTTTGCCCGGTGAGGTCGCGCCAGATCTTGCGCCGCATACTCGCCCACGTTACCGGGAACGGAAGTGCCAGGTTCAGGTCAGGATCATCGGACGTCCAGTTCTTCGCGTGATGTTGCAGGTGATAGCGGCGGTACGGAAGGAGATCGCTCCACACCGGATAGCCACACAGCCAGTTCCCGACGAAGTCGTTCACCGCGCGGTTCTTGAAGAGCGTGCGGTGGGCCGCCTCATGCATCAGGACGGACAAGCCCAGTTGGCGCGTGCCGATCACGGCGAGGGCGAGGAGGATGGTGAGCGGATTCGGGAAGCACAAAACCATCCCCAGCGAAGCGAACACCAGCCCCCAGTTCGTGAGGAGCGAGGCCCACGAGTGCCAATCGTTCATCCGACGCAGCTCGTGAATCTCTTCCCGCGTCAACGCGTCGAGCCACCGCGTTGCGTCGCCCGCCGCCAGCTCCGTCGCGTCGACAACCGGCGTCTGCGCGGCCTTCACGTGCATGGCGCGGACGTTACGGCGATCGCCAGACTATGTCAACATACGGATTATGTGTATGTAATGTGTGCCCGCGTGTCCTTCTTACTGGGACTCGCTGAAGCATACGATCCCGAAGGAGCGTGAAATGACGACCTCAGTGACCGAGATCTGCGACGATGTCTATAGGATTTCGACGTACGCGCCCGATTACGGCATCCAGTTCAACCAGTTCCTGGTGACGGATGACGAGCCCTTTTTGATGCACACCGGATTCAAGAACGTGTTCGCCGGCATCCGCGACGCGGTGGCGACGGTGCTCGATCCCGCACGCCTGCGCTGGATCGGCTTCAGTCACTTCGAGTCCGATGAATGCGGTGCGCTGAACGAATGGTTGGCGACGGCTCCGCAGGCACAAGCCGTGTGCAGCTTCGTCGGTGCGACCGTGAGCGTCAACGACTTCGCCGTACGGCCCGCGCGTGCCCTCGCCGACGGTGAGGTGCTGCCGACGGGTCGCCGCCGGTTGCGGTTCCTGGCGACTCCGCACGTGCCGCACGGTTGGGACGCGGGGCTGTTTTTCGAGGAGACCAGTCGCACGCTGCTGTGCTCCGATCTCTTCTTTCAACCTGGCGATCCGGAACCCTTGACCAACGCAGACATTGTCGGCGCGGCGCGCGCCGCCATGGTGGCGGGGCAGTCGGGGCCCTTGGCGAAGGACATGCCGTACACGCCCTACACCGACGCCACGTTGCAGCGCCTCGCCGATCTCGAGCCGCAGGTCCTGGCCGTGATGCACGGCTCATCGTTCGCAGGGGATGGAGGGCGCGCACTGCGTGAGTTGGCGCGCATCATTGCGGAAACTCTCGGCGCGCCTTGAGATCCGAGACTGCTGCAGGCGCGCACCTGCGGCCGGGAGCCGCTGCTCCGAAATCGCGCCGCCGCGGGACACCCTACGACAGCGCCGCAATCAGCTTCATCGATCGCAAGCCTCGCGGCAGGTGGAGCGCCAGCAGGTACCCCATGAGCTGCGCAGCCTCGGCGGCGGTGGCGTTGCTCAACCGCTGCGTGCGGATGTCGCCGAGCGGTGCCCCCTTGATGGCCTCCAGTGCGGAGAGGGTCCGGCCAGCGATCGCAACCAGCGACTCGCCTGCCATGTGGCAGGCGGTGCACACCATCCCGCCGTGCACGGGGTCGAGAAAAGCACGCTGCGCGGGATCGAGTTCGCGATGGCAGCGGGCGCAGTGTTGCAGGTCGGGAGCGTACCCGGCACAGTGCAAGAGGCGAAGTTCGAACCCGCGCAGAAAGGCAGCGGTTGCTGCCCCGCTCCGCAGCGCGTTCAAACCCTCGATGAGGAGGGCATACAACTCGCCCACGGGTTGCGCGTCGGCGGTGAGCAGATCGACTAGCTCAGTCAGATAGCTCCCGTAGGCGAACTTGAGAGGATCCGCCAACTCGTCAGGCGGCTGCAGCAAGTCGCAGCTTTCCATGAAAACAAGGCTCGCGCCGTCCCGCACCCGGAAGTAGACCCGCACTCGCGTGAAGGGATCGAGGCAGTTGGCAAAGCGGCGCCGCGAGTTCTTTGCGCCCTTCGCAATCCCCGTGAGCTTGCCGGCGTCCGCTGTAAGGAAGGTGACGATCTTGTCCGATTCGCCGTACGCGCGACTGCGCAAGATGATCGCCTCACTACTCTGCGACGGACTCACCACGTGCAAGGAAACCATTCTGCAGCGACCTTGACAAGGGAAGGGGGCGCCATTAGCTTCACTCGCGCGTCCAACGCGACGCATTCGTTTGAAATTCCCTGGCCGCGGAGGATCATGAGTCAAGACAATGTAAAGGACCCCGTACCCCCAGAGCAGACGGGGTCGGCGGATCAGGAACGTGACCAACCCGCCGATGCCGACGCGTCACCTGAACGCACGATCGGGCAGCTGAGACAACAATTGGCGGACGCCCAGGCCGAAGCCACCGCCAACCATGACCGCTTTCTGCGCGAACGCGCCGAACTCGAGAACTTCAAGAAGCGCATGCAGCGCGAGAAGGCTGACGCCCTGCGCTTCGCGTGCGAACCCCTGGTCCGTGAGCTCTTGCCCGTGGTGGATAACCTCGAGCGGGCGGTCGACCATGGCGCTGGCAATGGCCAGTCGGTGGTGGATGGGGTTCGCTTGGTACTCAAGTCACTCCTGGAAGTTCTGGGCCGGCACGGGGTGAAGCGGATCGACGCGGTGGGCGAACAGTTTGACCCCACACGCCACGAGGCCATGGCTCAGGTCGCTTCAGCGGAACACGAGCCGAACCAGGTGATCGCACAACATCATAGCGGCTACCTGCTGCATGACCGGCTGCTGCGCCCGGCTTTGGTGACCGTCAGCAGCCGCAAGAGCAATGGCGCAGTTGAAAGTGGCCCAGACAGTGATTAACCGGGTGTCACTAACCGGGTCAGCGGTGTCCCTCGTGGGAGCACCGCCGGCTCGGGCTTGAAGGAGATCGACACCATGTCGAAAGTAATCGGAATTGATCTCGGAACCACAAACTCCTGCGTTGCGATCATGGAGGGGGGAGACCCGAAGGTAATTCCCAACTCCGAGGGTGGCCGCACGACCCCGTCGGTGGTTGCCTTCACGGAATCGGGAGAACGCCTCGTCGGTCAGATCGCGCACCGGCAAGCCATCACCAACCCCGACAACACCATCTCCGCCGTCAAGCGCCTCATGGGCCGCCGCTACGACGACTCGGAAGTCAAGAAGGCGATGAAGGTCCTGCCCTACAAGATCGTGAAGGCGGACAACGGCGATGCCTGGGTGGAGATCCGCGGCAAGGCTTATAGTCCGGCCGAAATCTCAGCCTTCATCTTGCAGAAGATGAAGCAGACCGCCGAGGACTATCTCGGTGAGAAAGTCACGGAAGCCGTGATCACGGTCCCGGCCTACTTCAATGATAGCCAGCGACAGGCAACCAAGGATGCCGGCCGAGTGGCCGGGCTCAACGTCCTGCGCATCATCAACGAACCCACGGCGGCGTCGCTCGCCTATGGTCTGGACAAGAAGAAGGACGAGAAGATCGCAGTCTTCGACTTGGGAGGCGGCACGTTCGATATCTCAATCCTCGAGATCGGCGACGGCGTCTTCGAAGTCAAAGCCACCAACGGGGACACCTTCCTCGGTGGCGAGGACTTCGATCAGCGCATCATGAGTTACCTTGCGGACGAGTTCCTGAAGGATCAGGGCATCGATCTGCGCAAGGACCGCATGGCGCTGCAACGCCTCAAGGAAGCTTCGGAGAAGGCGAAGTGCGAGCTTTCCACTTCGATGGAGACGGACATCAACCTGCCGTTCATCACCGCCGACCAATCGGGCCCCAAGCACCTGAACATGAAGCTCACGCGCTCGAAGCTCGAAGCGCTGTGTACCGATCTGCTCGACCGCCTCGACGGACCGTGCCTGACCGCAATCAAAGACGCGGGCCTGAGCGCCAGCAATATCGACGAGGTCGTACTCGTCGGTGGGATGACCCGCATGCCCGCGGTGCAGGCCCACGTGAAGAAACTGTTCGGGAAGGAACCGCACAAGGGCGTCAACCCTGACGAGGTCGTCGCGGTGGGTGCCGCAATCCAAGCCGGCGTGCTCAAGGGCGAGGTGAAGGATGTCGTCCTGCTCGACGTGACCCCGCTGTCACTCGGCATCGAAACCCTCGGCGGTGTGTTCACCAAGCTGATCGAAAAGAACACCACCATCCCGACCAAGAAGAGCCAGATCTTCTCCACGGCCCAGGACAACCAAACGGCTGTGACCATCCGCGTGTTCCAGGGCGAACGCGAAATGGCCGCCAACAACAAGCTACTGGGGCAGTTTGATCTGATCGGAATTCCGCCGGCGCCGCGCGGTCTGCCCCAGGTCGAGGTGACCTTCGACATCGACGCCAACGGCATCGTGCACGTCCATGCAAAGGATCTCGGTACGGGAAAGGAGCAGTCGATCCGCATCACGGCTTCCAGCGGCCTCAGCGAGCAAGAGATCAAACAGATGGTCAAGGATGCAGAGCTGCACGCCGCTGAAGACCACAAGCGTCGCGAAGCTGCCGACGCCCGCAACCAACTCGACAGCGTCGTGTACCAGACCGAGAAGTCGCTGCAGGAGCACGGCGGCGACCTGGATGCTGCCACAAAAGGCAACATCGAGCAGGCGTTGGAGAAAGCGAAGAGGGAACTGGAAAGCCAAGACGCTGCCGCAATGAAGGCTGCCGCGGAAGAGCTGACGCGCGCCTCGCACAAGCTCGCAGAAGCGATCTACGCGAAAGCGTCGAAGCGGGCGCCGGGCGGCGAAGGCCAGGGGCCAACCGAGCAGGGTCCGGGCCAATCGGCACCGAAGGACGATGCGGTGGACGCTGATTTCGAAGAGGTGAAGGGTTGATCTGACGCAACCAACCGAGGTGCGGTGTTCTTACCTGCGCACAAAAGCCCTCCCCTCGACTGCGGGGGAGGGCTTTTGTATTGTGGCGCCTACATTCCATTTGGCTGGGCACGGGCGATCAGCACCATGAAGCGAGTAAAAGCGGCACTCACTGCGCTAAGCGGACGAGGCCGGCGAACCAGGAGGTACCGTTGCCGCACAAGCGCGACTACTACCAGACACTCGGCGTGAGCCGTGATGCCAGCGCGGAGGATCTCAAGAAGGCCTACCGCAAGCTGGCGATGAAACACCATCCAGACCGCAATCCCGGTGACAAGTCGGCTGAGGAAAAGTTCAAAGAGGCTTCGGAAGCCTATCAGGTGCTCAGCGATCCCGAGCGCCGCGTACAGTACGATCGCTTCGGCCATGCCGCCTTCGAGCAGGGCGCGGGCTTTGGTGGCTTCGATTTCTCGGGAGCGGGATTCGAGGACATCTTCAGTGACATCTTCGGAGACTTTTTCGGTGGTGGGCGCGGGCGCAGCCGAACCCGTGCGCAGCGGGGCGAGGACCTGCGTTACGACCTGGAGATCCGGTTCGAAGATGCCGTTTTCGGCACAGAGCGCGTCATCAACATCCCGCGCTTGTCGAGTTGTGACGCCTGTAGCGGCAAAGGAACAAAGGGCGGCGCTGCCCGCGCCACCTGCAGTGCCTGTCGCGGCAGCGGGCAGCTGCGCTTCCAGCAGGGCTTCTTCACGATCGCCAAGACGTGCGGCCAGTGCGGCGGACAAGGAACGGTGATCAAGGAACCCTGCCGCGCCTGCGGCGGATCGGGTGTAACGCAGACGACGCACGCACTCAACATCAAGATCCCGCCCGGAGTCGATACCGGCTCGCGGTTGAAGCTCCGCGCCGAAGGCGAGGCCGGACGCAACGGCGGCCCCGCAGGTGACCTGTACGTCGTCATCGACGTGAAGCCGCACCCGCTGTTCGCCCGCCAAGACAACGACATCGTCTGCGAGGTGCCGATTAGCTTCGCCCAAGCCGCCCTGGGCGCGGAGATCGAAGTGCCGACGATCGAGGGCAAGTTCAAGATGAAGATCGCCTCTGGCACGCAATCCGGAACCGTCCAGCGGTTGCGCGGCAAGGGAGTACCCGACCTGCGGGGCGGCGGCCGGGGAGATCAGTTGGTGCGCGTTGTCGTCGAAACCCCGCGTAAGCTTACTGCCCGGCAACGCGAGTTGCTGGAAGAGTTTGCACGCAGTGGTGGAGAAGAGGTAAATCCCCTGACCAAAGGGTTCTTCGATAAGGTCAAGGAGATGTTCGGCTGATGCCTGCGAAGGGTCCGCGTGTCCGCCTGGCGGGCTGGATGCTGTGGCTGGTTGCGGCGCTTCCCGGCTGCTACAAGAACACAACGATTCCCCCTGAACCACCTGCGTCGGTTCGCCGCGGCGACGAAGCCTTTCGCTACGAGCAGTACAGTACGGCAATCGACGCGTACCGGAACTACATCGATCAAACCGAGCAAGGTGCCTACACGGCGCGCGTCATGTACAAGACGGCGCTCGCGGAATATCGGCTCACCCACTACCGCGCCACGCTCTCCACCCTCGACGATCTGTCAGAACGTTACCCCAAGGGCCATTGGGTGCAGGTGGAGGCGTTGCGCGGCGATGCCGAGCGCGCTTTGGGCAACAACATGGCGGCCCTGCAGGACTGGGAGAAGGCGTGGAAGCTGGCGAACGACAGAGATCGCCAGAAGTTGCGCAAACGCATCGTCACGACAGCGCAGGATCTGAGTGACGTCGACCTTGCCCGTGCGCGCCGCATGGCGACCGACCAAGGGTTCGCAGCCTTGCTCGATCGCCAGATCGCGGCCCGTCAACCTCCCGAGTTGGGCGAACCCGTACCCAACGCGCCTGAATCTACGCTGGAGCCCGAAACCGAGGTGGCCAGCGCCCCACCACCGATCGTCGAGGAACCGACCGAGCCCGTGGAAACCGTCCAACTCAAAGATGTCGTGAACACCGCTCGAAAGATCGCGCCGTCGCCTGCGGTCGAGGTTGAGCCGCTGCCGCCTGCGGACAAGCCCACGTGGTCCCCCCCGCAGGCTGCTGGGCCCGCACCCGCGGCGGACAAGCCCACGTGGTCTCCCCCGCAGGCTGCTGGGTCGGCACCCGCGAACGCGGACAAGCCAACATGGTCTCCACCGCAGGCTGCTGGGCCGGCACCCGCGAACGCGGACAACACGACGTGGCCTCCCCCGCAGGCCGCCGGGCCAGCTCCGGCGAAGACGCTGGCACGCGGCGAGGGACAGATCGGCTGCCTGCTACCACTCTCGGGTTCCGCACGCGGCCTCGGCGAACGGGCCATGCGTGGTGTGCGCTTGGTCTTCGGTGCCGACGACAATCGCTTGGTGGTGGCGGACACGGAAGGTAGCCCGCAGGCTGCCGTGCGCCAGTTCGAGGATTTGGCGCACAATCCGACGGTGTTGGCGGTGATCGGTCCGGTCCGCGGCGAGGATGCTCAAGTCGTTGCTCGCCGGGCGGAAGAGCTTCACGTTCCGGTCCTTCTCCTCTCACCAGACGATGGGGTGAGCGGCAAGTTCGCTCTGCCGGTGGGCGCAACTCGCGCCGAGCAGATCACCAGGCTGGTTGACTACGCCATGGGCAAGTTCCGCTTGCGGCGCTTCGGCATTCTCTACCCGAAGGACGCGGCCGATGTCGCAGCCACGTTTCGGAGCGCGGTCGAACGACGCGGCGGCGGGATCGTTGGGGCACTAGCGTACCCACCAGGGGCGGACAACCTGACGTCTGCGGCCGCAACCGTCCGCGGATGGCGTAACCGCGACAACCTGCAGGCGGTGTTTCTTCCAGACGGGGCTGCGGTCGCCGCAGAGTTCGCCAACTTCCTGCAGCGAGAGATGCCCGATGTCACCCTGCTCGGTGTGCAGGAATGGGAGTCGCTCGCCAACCAGCATGGCAACCTGAACGGCGTCCTGTTTGCCGACAGGTTTTACGCCAACAGCGCACGTCCGGCGACCCGCGCCTTCGTCGAGCGGTTTCAGCAAACATACCATGAGACCCCGGGTCTCATCGAGGCCGACGCTTACGACGCGGCGATGCTCGCCGAGAGCGCGCTCGCCAAAGGCGCGAACTCACCGGCCAGCATGTCGCAAGTATTGCGCGGCCTCGGTCCAGTCAACGGCGCGGCCGGCGACATGACCATGACACCGAAGGGTTCGCTGCGCACGGCCTTCCTCCTTCAGGTCTCCGAGGGGAGACTGGAGGAAGTTGGCGAGCCGTATGCGCTGCCCCTGGCGGCTGGCGCGGAGCCGGCGCCAGTTCCTCCGCTGGCAACAGCTCCGGTGGCAGAGGCGCAACCCCTACCACCTCAGGCTGAAGCGTTGCCTGCCGAACCGGTGGGCGCACCTGCCAGCGTCCCCGCGGCGCGTGCGCAACCGGGCACCACGAATGACGCTCATGTGAAGGTTGCCTGTCTGCTGCCGCTGACCGGTCCCGACCAGGCCTACGGCAAACGTGCGCTCGCGGGACTACGCCTCGCGTTTGCGGATACGCCTGAA
>Ga0335082_10008700_pt1 | contig 11030 bp, 10 predicted proteins | sample Lox_Sample_41_FD_206718 | JGI IMG/M metagenome (GOLD analysis project Ga0335082, IMG submission 206718) | Soil microbial communities from Loxahatchee National Wildlife Refuge, Florida, United States - Lox_Sample_4.1 | ecosystem: Environmental > Terrestrial > Soil > Wetlands | place: USA... | reverse complement strand
GCAGCCTGCTGGCCGCCGGCGCTTCGGTCCCGGCGATGCGCCTGCTGGCCGAAGAGCTCCTTTAGCTAGACTCCCCACGGGATCCGAGGCGAGATCGGATCGACTCTTCGATACGAACGGCGTTTCTTCTTCGGTAGAGCCAGAACCAACAACAATTTCGATCCGAAATCGAAATCTTTCTGGAGTGCGATCCAGGATCCAAGTACATTTACACCTCTCGAGCGCCGATCGGTCCCGGAATCGGCCTGCCCTGGAGGTTCGGATGGAGCATCGAAGCCCGACCGGAGGCGAAAAGGTCATCCAATGCCTCGAGCGGGAGGGTGTCGAGTACATCTTCGGACTCTCCGGCGGCGCAGCCATGCCGCTCTTCGACGCACTCGTCGATTCGAAGATCAAGTTGATCCTGGTCCGCCACGAGCAGGGCGCAACCCACATGGCCGACGGCTATGCCCGCTCGACCGGGCGTCCGGGCGTGGTGCTCGTGACCTCGGGACCGGGCGCCACCAACACGGTCACAGGTCTCTTGACCGCGCTGATGGACTCCTCGCCGATCGTGGTCCTCTGCGGCCAGACCATCTCGCCGATGCTCGGCAAGGACGGCTTCCAGGAGGCCGACGTCACCGGCATCACCTACCCCGTCGTGAAGCACTCGTATCTGATCAAGGACCCGCGCGACATCCCTCGCATCGTGCGCGAGGCCTTCTACCTCGCGAACAGCGGGCGGCCGGGTCCGGTGCTGATCGACCTGCCGAAGGACATCGGCCAGGGGCCCTGCGACGCACCCTTCACCGACGAGCTCGATCTCCCCGGCTACACCGTTCCAGGTCGGGGGGACGCGGCGCGCGTCGCCGAGGCGGCTCGCCTCCTCTCCGAGGCGAAGCGGCCGCTGCTCTACGTGGGGCACGGGGCGGTGATCGCCAACGCCGGCAAGGCGATCACGACCCTGGCCGAGAAGCTGCGCGCGCCGGTCGTCAACACGCTGCTCGGCAAGGGCGCGGTCGACGAGCAGCACCCGCTGCACCTCGGCATGATGGGCATGCACGGCACGGCCTACGCCAACAAGGCCGTCGCGGCCTGCGACCTCATCATGGCGATCGGCGCCCGCTGGGACGACCGCGTGACCGGCAAGCTCTCCGAGTTCTGCAAGGGCGCCGTCAAGATCCACATCGACATCGACGCCGCCGAGTTCAACAAGATGGTGCGCCCCGACGTCGCGATCCTCGGCGACGCGCGGCTGGTGGTCGAGGACCTGATCCCGCTCGTCGAGATGGCCGACACCAAGGAGTGGCTCGCGCAGTGCAAGGCGTGGCGCAAGCAGTACCCGCTCAAGTACCCGAAGAAGGGAGGGCTGCGCGCGCAGCACGTGCTCGACCGCCTGCACGCGATCACGAAGGGCGACGCGATCGTCACCACCGACGTCGGCCAGCACCAGATGTGGGCGGCGCAGTTCTGCCTCGCGCGCAGCAACCGCCACTGGATCAGCAGCGGCGGCGCCGGCACGATGGGCTTCGGCTGGCCCTCCGCCATCGGCGCGCAGCTCGGCAACCCGCGCAAGAAGGTGTGGGCGGTGGTCGGCGACGGCGGCTTCCAGATGACGCAGTGCGAGCTCGCCACCGCGCAGGTCCACAAGATCTCGGCGAAGTGCCTGATCATCAACAACAACTATCTGGGCATGATCCGGCAGTGGCAGGAGCTCTTCTACGAGAACCGACTCTCCGGCGCGGACCTCGAGGGCAACCCGGACTTCGTGAAGCTCGCAGAAGCCTACGGCGTGAAGGCCTGGCGCATCCGCCGCTCGGCCGACGTCGACCGCGTGCTCCAGAAGGCGCACGACTACGACGCGGGCCCGTGCGTGGTCGTGGCGGAGGTGGTGAAGGAGGACAACGTCTTCCCGATGATCCCGGCCGGCGCCGCCGTCTCCGAGATGATCATCGAGCCGCCGAAGCACCGGCTCGCGAAGCCGACGGGGAGCACCTGATGAGCGCAGCGCCCGCCGTCACGGCCGACGCGGTCCGCACGCATACGATCTCGGTCTTCGTGAACAACAAGCCCGGCGTGCTGGTGCGCGTCGCGCTGGTGTTCTCGCGCCGCGGCTTCAACATCGAGAGCCTGGTGGTCTCGCCCCACGTCGAGGGACGCTTCTCGCGCATGACGATCACGTGCTCCGGCCGGCCCGAGGATCTCGAGCAGGTGGTGAAGCAGCTCGCGAAGCTCGTCGACGTCGTGCACGCGATCGACCACACGGCCGACGCCTCGTACCAGGTCGAGATCGCGCTGCTGAAGCTCCACTGCCCGCTCGATCAGCGCACGCAGGTGCTCCAGATCGCCGAGCACTACAAGGCGCGCGTGGTCGACTTCGGCCAGGACTCGCTGATCCTCCAGGCGCACGGCTCGAGCGAGAAGCTCGACGCGCTGACCGAGCTGCTCCGCCCGTTCGCGCTGGTCGAGCTGGTGCGCTCGGGCAAGCTGCTGATGGCGCGCGGCCGGAGCGTCACCTAGCGATCGCGCTTGCGCGCAGGCAGAGGCGCCTCGCTCTCCCAGTCGACCGCCAGCGCGCGCTCCACGAAGCGCCACTCGTCGCCGACGCGCGCGAGGCGATCGAGGTAGCGGATCGCCATGTCCAGCCGCTGGCGCACGCCGTCCTGCAGGTAGAGGTGCGACGCCAGGCAGCGGGTCTGCGCGCGCGCGCGATCGCCCTCGAGCCAGACTTCCTGTCCGCCGAGCTGGTGGCTCGTGACCGGGTAGCGCTCGATGCCGCGCAGCGCGCGCACGATCGCCTCCTGACCGCGCGCCTCGAAGCGGAGCGCGTCCGGCGCCGGATCGCCCGCGTAGATCGCGAGGCGCGCGTCCGGCACCCACAGCTCGCGCAGCCGCTCGAAGTCGCGCGCGTCGACCGCGAATGCGTAGGCGCTGCACAAGGCGCGGATGCGCTCGCGATCGAGGAGCTCGCGCGACGCGTCGGTCAAAGTCCTAGCTCCGGAACCGAGGCATCACCTCGTGCACGAGCAGATCGAGCGAGTGCTCCCACCACTCCGGCTCGATGCTGAAGTCGTAGACCATCACGAGCAGCCCGCCGAAGCCTCCGGTCGCCTCCTGGAGCGCCTGCAACTTCCCGGTGACGGTGGCGGGGCTGCCGACGAACCAGTTGTTCTCGATCAGGTAGTCGACGTCGAGCGCCGAGTCCGGATCCGTGGGCCGGCGCTTGAAGTGCGCCGCGAACCCGTTGCCGACGTAGAACGGCAGCAGGTACTCGCGCCAGCAGCGCCCGAGTGCGCCCTCGCGCGCGCGTTTGCGCGCCTCGTCGTCGGTGTCGGCGAGATAGACCTCGCGCACGAGCCGCCAGTCGCGGCGGTCGGGTGTGCGGCCGCTGCGCGCCGCGCCCTCCTCCACCGACGCCCAGTGCGAGACGGTGTGTGCCGGGTTGAGCGAGATGCTGAGCGGCATGAAGCCGCGTTCGCCGGCCAGCTTCAAGGTCTCCGAGCCGGGAGAGAGGCCCGTGATCCCGATCGGCGGATGCGGCTGCTGGTACGGGCGCAGGTGCACGCGCAGGAAGTCGAAGGGCGTGACGGGCCGGCGCACGTTCCAGAACTCGCCGTCGTAGTCGAAGCCGCCCTCGCGCCAGAGCCGCAGCATGATGTCGAGCGACTCGAGCGTGCGTCGCCGGTTCTCTCCGCCAGCGGCGTCGACGTCGAAGAGCATCAGGTCGCTCGGCAGCGCGCCGATGCCGACGCCGAGCATCAGGCGCCCCGCCGCCATGTGATCGAGATACGCGACCCGGTGCGCGAGCTCGATCGGGTGGTGGTAGGGCAGGAGGTGCGCGCCCGGTGCGAGCTTGATGCGCGACGTCTGCGCCAGCGCCTGCGCGATCAACAGGTCGGGCGCGGGGCACGGCTCCCACGGCGCCGTGAAGTGCTCGCCGATCCACGCCTCGTCGAAGCCGAGGCGATCGAGCAGGCGCAACGTCGCGAGGTCGAAGGCGATGCCGTCGCGGAGGCTCCGCTCCGGAGGATGCGACGGCATCAGGAACGCGCCGAGCTTCAACGAGTGCCCCAGCTCTGCTGCGAGGCCTCCAATCCCTCGAGCGCGCCCGTCACGCGCCGGCCCGCGGTCCAGCCGCCGTCGACGACGAGCGCGTGGCCCGTCACGAAGGAGGCGTCGTCCGACGCGAGAAAGAGCGCGCAGGCCGCGACCTCCTCGGGCTTGCCGAGGCGATCGAGCACGTGCCAGCTCTTCATCTGATCGTGGACGATCTTCAGCTGCGGCGTCTTCAGCTGCGCGGTGAGCGGCGTCTCGATCAGCCCGGGACACAGACAATTGACGCGGATGCCGTGGCTGCCGTAGTCGATCGCCATGTTTTTCGTCATCAGCACCACCCCGCCCTTCGATGCGTTGTAGGGCAGCGAGTTGCTCATGCCCTCGAGCCCCTCGACGCTGGCGAGATGGACGATGCTGCCGGAGCGCTGCTTCACCATCTGCGCAAGCACGTGCTTCGCGACCAGGAACGAGCCCTTCAGGTTGATGTCGACCACGCGATCCCACTCGGACTCGGGCAGCTCGTGGGTCGTGCCGCCGCCTCCGACGCCCGCGGCGTTCACGAGGACGTCGATGCGTCCGAAGCGCGCGACGGCCGCGCCAACAGCCGTGGCGACCGCCTCCTCGCTGCGCACGTCGACGCCCTCGCGGAAGGTCGAGCGCGGCGACTTCTCCAGCACCCGGCTCCAGGCCTCGTCGACCGGCTTCTGCACGTCGACGCCCGCCACCTCGGCGCCTTCCTGCGCGAAGCGCACGGCGCACGCCGCCCCGATCCCCGACGCCGCGCCCGTGATCAGCGCCACCCGCTTCTCGAGCCTGCCCATGTCGTCCTCCTCGTTGGGCGCACAGCTTCGCCCCGTCGCGGGGCGGTTGTAAAGAGATGGACCGTCAGCGCGCGAGCGCGAGCCCTGAGCGCGCGAGCGAGAGCGCCTGCCGCAGCGCGGCGCTCTGCTCGAAGCACTCGCGCAGCCACGCCGCGGCCCGGCGGTCGCCGGCGAGCGTGAAATGGATGCCGTCGGCGGCGAAGGAGCGATCGCGCTCGTCGTCCGACAGGCCGTCGAAGCGCGCGGCGAGATCGCAGAGCACTGCGTTCTCCCGCGCGGCCACCTCGCGCACGATCTCGACGTACTGCCGGTGCAGCGGCACGAGCCGCGACAGATCCTCGATCCAGCGCGGCGAGAGCTGCGGCGGCTCGGCGCCGGGCCGGTGGCTCGTCGGCGCGGTCACGAGCGCGGGGACGCCGTCGGCCCCGCGCGCGAGCCGCACCATCTCCTCCAGATTTCGCCGGAAGGCGTCGGGCGGCACACGCTCCGGTGACACGCCGGCCTGGTGCGCGCGCCAGGCGAGCCGCGTCTTCAGCCAGAGCTGCTCCCAGCGGAGTCCCGCGAGCCACGCCGGACGCTGCCGACTGATCTCCGACACGCTCGCGTCGTCGACGCCCATGCCGCGCCAGTGGTCGTTCCAGCCGAACCAGAGCGTCAGCGCGCGCGGGCGCAGCGGCACCACGTCGCGGCGGAGCTGCGCGAGGCCCTGGTGCGAGCTCCAGCCGGCGGTGCCGAGCACCGCCGCGCGCAGCGGCTCGCCGGCGCGGTCGCGATCCAGCGACGCCAGCAGCAGCCGCGGCCAGCGCCCCCACTCGGTGCAGGAGTCCCCGAGGAAGACGAGGTCCGGCCGCGCGCCTTCGAAGGACCCGAGCCGCTCCGCGTAGTCGCGCGGGACCCAGAAGAGGTCCGGGTCGCTCGCATAGCGTGCCCGGCGCACCTCGATGTTGGGCCAGCCGAACTCGACGCTGTCGAGGGTCGGCGCGAAGGAGAAGCCGGCGACGCGCAGGCCGACTTCGCCCACGAGGAGCGCGATCGCCAGCGCGGCGAGCAGGAGAAGTCCGTTCTGGAGCGCGCGCATGCCGGCGGATCGCCGCGCCTAGCCTACCATCGCGCCGCGAATGGAGCGCACCGAAGATCGCGCGCGCATCGCGCTCATCCTGGCGACCGGCGCGCTCGTGCTGCTGGGCGTGTCCTACATCGTTCGCACCAGCTTCGCCTTCGACGATCGACGCGTCTTCTGCCTGTGGGACGACGCGATGATCTCGATGACCTACGCGCGCAATCTGGTCGAAGGCCACGGCCTGGTGTGGAATCCGGGCGGCGAGCGCGTGCAGGGCTTCTCGAATCTGGGCGTCACCTTGGCGATGGCCGGGGTGCACCTGCTTCCGCTCGCGCCCGAGCACACCGCGCTCGCGTTCCAGCTGCTCTGCCTGGCGTGTCTGGTCGCGACCCTGCTCGCTGTCGCGCGCGTCGCCGGCCGCGACGACCCCTGGCAGGGCGTCGCAGCCGCGAACTTCACGCTCTTCGCCGCGCCCCTCGCAGTCTGGAGCCTCCAGGGCTCCGACGCAGCGCCGCTCGCGCTCTGGCTGGTCGCGTGCGCGGGCGTGCTCTCGCAGCCGTCGCCGCGGCCTGCGGTCGTCGCCGCGCTCTCGGCGGGCGCGCTGCTGCGCCCGGACGCGGGCCTCTTCTTCGCCGCCGCGCTCGCCGCCCGCGCCACCTCGGCGCCGCGTCCGCGCGCCGCCCTGCTCGCCGGCGCGCTGGCGCTGGCGGCCAGCGCCGGGGCCTATCTCCTCTTCGGCTGGCTCTACTACGGCGATCCACTGCCCAACACCTGGTACCTGAAGGCCACCGGCATGCCGCGCGCGCTGATCTGGTCGCGCGGACTTCGCAGCCTGGGCATCTGGCTGCCCGGCGCGCTGCCTGCATTCGCAGCATGGTTCGCCGCCGTGGCGCTCGCCCCGCGCGACCGCCTGCTCCGCATCGCGACTGCCTGTCTCGCCGCGGGACTCGTCTACGAAGTGTCGGTCGGTGGCGACTGGATCGTGAAGCTCGGAAGCCGCTTCCTGGCTCCGCTGCTCCCGCTGCTCGCCATGTGCACGGCGCGCGGACTCGCTCTCGGATTCGCGCGCTTCGCGCCGAGGTACACGCTGCTCGCGCTGCTGCTGGGCGGAGTGCTGTGCGGCTACGCAGCCAGTCCGCCCGCCGCGGCCCTCGAGTGGCTGCTCGTTCGCGAGCCGACACTCCTCGCGGAATACAACCGCGCCAACTGGCGGCTCGGCGCGTATCTCCGCGACCACGGCGACCCCGCGCTGCGGGTGGCCGTCCACTGGGCGGGCGTCGTGCCCTACGTCTCGCGGCGGTACGCGATCGACGTGCTCGGCAAGTCCGATCGACACATCGCGCGGCTCGAGGTCGACCGCTTCGAGCCCGGCCACGCCAAGTGGGACTGGGACTACGTGCTCGAGACGCAGCGGCCCGACGTCTTCGACGCGCCGAGTCGCGGGCTCGAGCGCGACGCGCGCTTCCTGCGCGACTTCGTGCGCGTGCGCGCGCGGGACGGCGTCGCCTTCTACCTGCGGCGCGGCGCGGCGGGCCTGCTGCACGACCTCCCGCAGCAGCCGGAGCCACGGGCCTCCGAATGAAACGAACCGGGTCGCTCTTCTGAGCGCCGCTCGGCACTCCCGTGCGATCTTCGCTCGCCTTCGGCTCGCTGCGCACCAGACCGCTTGCCACTCGCTGTGCGCCGTGCTGCGCGCGGCTTACAGAAAATCCTTGATCGGTCCGAGCTTCTTCACCCACTCGTCGGGCAGCAGGCTGACCGTGCCGCCGAACTGGCGGACGTAGAGCTGGAGCTTCGCCGTCTCCTCGATCATGGCCGCGCGCGTGGCGGCCTTGCGCAGGTCGTTGCCGACGGCCATGAGGCCGTGGTTCTGGAGGATCGCGCCGCGGCTCTTCTTCAGCGCCTCGCCGACGGCCTCCGCGAGCTCGGCGGAGCCCGGCATGAACCACGGAACCGTCACGGTGTCGGCGAGCGCGATCGCGTCGGTGTTGATCGGGTCGAAGCGCTGGTTGCAGATGCCGAAGGCGGTCGCGATCGGCGAGTGCGTGTGCACGGCGCCCGTCGAGCCGGGTCGCGCGCGGTACGACGCGAAGTGCATCTTGAACTCGATCGACGGCTTCTGCTTGCCCTCGATCAGGCTGCCGTCGGGGCGGATGTGCACGAGATGATCTGCAGTCAGTCCGCCCTTGAAGAGGCCGCTCGGCGTGATCCAGATCGTCTCGCCGCCGGTGTTGCTGCCGCTGATGTTGCCGCCGGTCGGCGTCAGATGACCGGATTGAAAGAGCTCCTCGGTGATCTGAACGATCTGCTCACGCACTTCGCGGTCGCTCAGCATGGCGGCGCGCAGCCTACCTCATGGTTCGACACGCCGTCAGCGTGTGTTAGGGTCCGCCGATGCGCAGGCGCTTCGACGCCGTCCTCTTCGATTTCGGCGGCGTCTTCACTCCCTCGCCCTTCGGCGCCTTCGAGGGAGTCGCGCGCGAGCTCGGCGTCGATCCTCGCACCGTGCTCGAGATCGTGTTCGGCTCCTACGAGCTCGACACCGATCATCCCTGGCACCGGCTCGAGCGCGGCGAGCTCGGGCTGATCGAGGCACGCGCGCAGATCGTGGCGCTCGCAGCCTCGCGCGGCATCGAGCTCGATCCGCTGCAGGTGCTCGCGCGCATGAGCGGGGGCGGCGGCGCACGCGAGCCGCTGGTCGCTCGCACGCGCGCGCTGCGCGGCGAGGGCTACAAGACGGCGCTCGTCACGAACAACGCGCGCGAGTTCCGCTCCGCCTGGCGCAACCTGCTGCCGCTCGACGAGCTCTTCGACGCGGTGATCGACTCGAGCGAGGTCGGTGTGCGCAAGCCGGATCCCGCGATCTTCCAGCGCGCGCTGGCCGAGGTGGGCGGCGTCGCGGCGTCGCGCAGCATCTTCCTCGACGACCACCCCGGCAACATCGCGGCCGCGCGCCGCCTCGGCATGCAGGGCGTACTCGTCGGCGACGACCCGGCGGTCGCGCTGTCCGCGCTCGAGGCGCTGCTGGCGGGCGCCGGTCCATCGGAGTGACGAGCGCGGCGTCCGCGGGCGAGCCGCTCGGACAGCGCGCGATCGGCGCCGCGCGCGCCTTCCGACTCGCCGGACCGCCGCGCGCGATCGAGCGCTTCGGAAGCGGACACATCCACGACACCTTCGCGGTGAGCTGCGACGCGCCCGGGGGCTCGCGGCGCTACGTGCTGCAGCGGATCAACGCGCGCGTCTTCCGCGAGCCCGAGCGCGTGGTCGAGAACGCGGTGCGCGTCAGCGAGCACCTGCGCCTGCGGCTCGAGGCGTCGGGCGCGCCCGACGCCGAGCGGCGTTCGCTGCGCTGGTGCGAGTCGCGCGCGGGGAGCCCCGTGCACCGAGACGAGTCGGGCTCGGTCTGGCGCGCCTGCGGCCTGATCGAACGGACCCACACACGCGACGTGGTGGAGTCGCCGGACGAGGCGCGCGCCGCCGGCCGCGCATTCGGCGATTTCCTGGCGCAGGTCGCCGATTTCGACCCGGGCTTGCTCCACACGGTGATCCCCGGCTTCCACGATCTCGCGGCCTACGCGCGCCGCCTCGAAGCTGCGCATGCCGCGGATGCGCGCGGCCGCGCGCGCGCGTGCGCCGACGAGGTGCAGGCGGTGCGGCGCGCGCTCGCCGAGCTCGGCAGCGCGCGCGCGGCGCAGGAGGCGCTGCCCCGGCGCGTCGTGCACGCCGACTGCAAGGTCAACAACGTGCTGCTCGACGACCGCAGCGGCGAAGGCATGTGCGTGATCGACCTCGACACCGTGATGTCTGGCCGCAGCGCCGACGACTTCGGCCAGCTCGCGCGCGGCGCGGCGTGCACGGCGGCGGAGGACGAGCGCGAGCTCGCGCGCATCGGCTTCGACCTCGCGCTCTTCGAGGCGCTCTGTGACGGCTTCCTGTCGGGCTGCGGCTCGCTGCTCTCGCCGGCCGAGCGCGCGGCGCTGCCGCAGGCACCCGCGCTCTCCGCACTCGAGCACGCGCTGCGCTTCCTGACGGACCACCTCGAGGGCGACGTCTACTTCCGCGTCCACCGCGCCGGCCAGAATCTCGACCGCGCGCGCGCACAGCGGCGCCTGCTCGAGGCGATGCGAGCCTGCGAGCGCGAGACGGCACAAATCGTGCGGAGCGCGGCCGGCCACGCTCGGATCAGAGCGTGAGCGCCGCGGCCGCGCGGCCCGCGCGGCGCCCGAAGAAGCTCGCGTCGGCGAGCGAGCTGCCGCTGCCGGGATAGCCCGACCCGCAGAAGAGCGCGGCTGTACGCCCGGCCGCGTAGAGGCCCGGCACGGCGTCGCCGTCGGGACCGAGCACCTCGCCGTCGGCGCTCGTCTCGAGGCCGCCGAGCGTGAAGGTCGCATAGATCGCGGCGTCCGTGCTCGAGTCGATCAGCGCGTAGGGCGGCCTTTCCAGCGGCTGCACGAGCTCCGGCCGCTTGTGGAAGAGGGGATCCTCCCCGCGCGCCGCGTGCCGGTTGTAGAACGCGAGCGTCGCCTCGAGCGCGCCGCGCGGGAATCCAGCCTCCTGCTCGAGCTCGGCGATGCTCTCCGCCACGAAGCTCGCCTCGAGGCCGAGCAGGCCGCGCTCGTAGGTCGCGTCGTCGAGCAGCAGGTAGACGCGTCCTCCCTGCCGGAAGAGGCTCTCGATCCCGATGTGGCCGTAGTAGGTGTCCTCGTTGACGAAGCGAAGCCCCTGCCGGTTCACGTAGATGCCGCGCCCGAGGCGATTCGGGATCGTGGTCGGCAGGGCGACCTCGCCCTGCCCCATGCGCACGACATCGCCGCCCGCGCCCTGCCCCATGCGGATGCCGCGGCCGTCGTCACCGTCGCTGCCGACGCGCATCGAGCAGCGCGCGAGGATCGGAGCGTGGCGCGCGAGCATCGCGTCGTTCATCACGAAGCCGCCCGCGCATAGCACGATCCCGCGCCGCGCGCGCACGCACAGCGACTCGCCCGCACTGCGCGCGACGACGCCGACCACGCGGCGCGACGCCTCGTCCTGCACCAGCGTCTCGACGCGCGTGTCGCCGCGCACGCGCAGCCCGCGTCGCGAGACGGCGTCGAGGATCCGCTGCATCAGGAAGG
>Ga0335082_10008699_pt1 | contig 11031 bp, 10 predicted proteins | sample Lox_Sample_41_FD_206718 | JGI IMG/M metagenome (GOLD analysis project Ga0335082, IMG submission 206718) | Soil microbial communities from Loxahatchee National Wildlife Refuge, Florida, United States - Lox_Sample_4.1 | ecosystem: Environmental > Terrestrial > Soil > Wetlands | place: USA... | reverse complement strand
GAAGACCTTGGAGATGGTCCTGACCGGAGACATGATCGATGCGGCCGAGGCCCAGCGGCTGGGTCTGATCAACAAGATAGTGCCCAGGGAAAAACTGGACGAGGCAACGATGGAGCTTGCCGGCAAGCTGGCGGCTAAGAGCCCGTTGGCCCTGCGGATCGGTAAGGCCGGCATTTACGGCATGGCGGATCTTCCCTACCATCAGGCCCTCGATTATCTGGGGGAGATGTTTGCGGCCCTTTGCGTCACCGAGGACGCGGCGGAAGGGCTGAAGGCCTTTGCCGAGAAACGGAAGCCGGTCTGGAAAGTGCGCTAGCCGGTGTCGTCGATGGAGCCTCCCCGCAGCGTCCCCTAGCCTGTATTGCGCACCAGACGCCGTAGCGAGGTCGTGGAGATGGCCGTGCCACCAGGCAACCACATGGGCTCGGAGCTGGGACCTACTTGTCCGCACCTCGCAAGGTTCGAGACCCGAGGACGTCCGGCTTCCGAGCGCGCAACACACAGGGGCGCCCGAGGCAGGGTCATCTGCGAAAGCAGGCGCATCCGGAGCCACTACCTTGTCGTCGACGGTAGAGAGACTTCCCGGACTTTGGACGCCACTCCGCTCCAAGGCATGGCCTCACGGGGATAGTATCAATGCCGCGACGATGCGTCCTTGTGGCCTTGCCCGCCTTCGGCGGAGCAGATCACCCTGCCTCGCACCATGCCCCCCGCGCGCCAATAAGGACGGCCACAACCGCGGTCGGAGCGGGCGATTCGTGGAATATCCTGGCTAGATTCCCCGGCGGAGGTGCGACGGGCCCTTACGGGATGAGATACTCGTGCCGGCCGGGTTGGGTTTACGTTTCACCGAGTTTGCTGCGCGCCTTGGCAGCCATTTTGACGTTGAACCTTTCCGCATTAATTATGAATCTCTCGTGAGTGCCTTCGGAGATCTTGTCAACCCCGTCGTCGGCAATCAGAGAAAAGCTGAGCTTCCGTCCCTCCACTTCTTCCAGTTTTCCTTTTACCGTTATGGTCAAGCCGGGCGGGGTCGCAGCCACGTGACTCAGATTCAAGTGGATCCCAACCGTCTGTTCTTCAGGCCAGTCTATGTGGGGGTTGATCGCCAGGATGCAAGCCCATTCAAAGAGGCCCACCATGAACCCCGTGGCCAGAACCTTCGGCATCATCTGGAACTCCGGCGACTCGGGGTAAAGGTGAGGGACCGTCTTATTCTCCGGGACTCTAAATTTGAAGTCGAAAGTCAGGCCCGATTTGAGAGAGGGTTTCATGGTCCGCCTCCGTTTTGATTAGGGTTTTTTGTTGTCCACGCCCAGTATTTTTGATATCAGCTGATAATACTCGATCGGTCGCAGCAAAATGTTATCGAACTGGTAAAGAATGGGGATATCGACTTCGGGTTGGCTCTCGAATCGGAGGTGCCCAAGGATCTCAGCACGCTTCGCTGGAAGAAGGTTCAAACCGTCGTGATGACGCCGGCGGGCCACCCTCTGGCCGAGACCGGACGGGTCACTCTGAAGCGGATTGCCCAGTACCCTCTCATTCTACCTCCCGCGAGCCCCAGATTCAGGTGCCGCAGGACATTGTTGGAGGAGCGGTTTCAAAAACTTGGAATCGACTACCACATCGTCATGGAATCCTCCAACGTCGAGTTAAGCTCCCTCTACGTCGAGATGGGACTCGGCATCTCTTTTGCCACCGTGGTGGAGGATCTACCGGTCCTGAAAAGGAGAAAGCTGGAATTCATCCCCTTGGGCCAAGTATTCAAACCAGATCACATTGCGGTTGTCATGCGAAGAGACAAGATTCTCGCCTCGTACAAGGGCGCCTTTATCAATAAACTAATACGTGACGCGGCTGACCTCCCTCGCCGCAGACCCCTCCCGTCAGGCCCCCTTCTCGGCGAAGATCGTGAGCACCGCCTCGGGAGGCGTGTAGGCCCGATCCTGGGCCCGGGCGGCGTCATCGAAGGTCAGATAGCCGAAGGCGCAGGTAAGCCCCCGCCTGAGGGCCCGGTTCGCCCTGACCGCCTCCAGCCAGCCCTTGCCGGCGATCTCGATCACATAGGGAAGGATGGCATGGGAGAGGACCGACGAGGCGGTTCGGGCCACGGCTGACGGCAGATTAGCGACGCAGTAGTGCCGGATGCCGTCGACTTCGTAGATCGGGGCCTCGAGGGAGGTGGGCGCACAGGTCTCGATGGCCCCCGCGGGATCGCAGGAGATATCGACGATGAGCGCCTCTCGTTTCATGATCTTCAGCATCTCCCGGGTAACGATGTGGGTCTTCGCCTTCGGCGGCCATTTCACGGCATTGATCAGGAGATCGGCCCGGGGCAGGATGGTGCGGACGTTTGCTGCCGTTGAGAGCACGGTCTCGGCCTGGGGGAGGATCTTCTCCCGCACCTCCCGCAGTTGATTCATGTCGATATCAAGGATGGTCACATCGGCGCCAAGCCCCACCGCGGCGCGAGCCGCCCCGAGCCCCACGCGTCCCGCCCCCAGGACGGCGACCCGCGCCGGCGCCGCGGGCCCGGCACCCCGCAGGAGCAGCCCCGGGCCGCCGCCCGTGGTAAAGAGGTGAAAGGCCCCCATGATCAAGCCGACCTCCCCGGCGATCTCGCTCATGGGCGCCAGCAGCGGGGTCTGCCCGTCGTCCGTCTTGACATCCTCGTAGGCGAGGCCGACCACCTTTTTGTCGAGGAGGGCCTGCGTCTCCTCAGGGTTGTTGGCCGTGTGCAGGTAGGCGAGCACGAGCTGGCCCTCCCGCAACCGCTCCCATTCCACCCGGAAAAACTCCTTGACCTTGACGATCATCTCAGCCTGCCGATAGACCGCCTCGGCATCGGGAAGAATCGTGGCCCCGGATTCCCGATACTCGATGTCGAAGATGCCGCTCCCGACTCCCGCGCCGGTCTCGACGAGAACCTCGTGCCCTCCCGCTACCAGCGCCTCGACCCCGGGCGGGATGAGGGCAACCCTGTATTCCTGTGCCTTGATCTCCTTTGGAACGCCGATGATCACGTTTTTCCTCCTTAATTTATAAAGGGCTCGACGCGATGTCGCCCTCACCCGTTTTCCGGTTACACCGTTCGTTGGTGCAGGCCCGGGTCGCCCCCCGCCAGAGTTTTTCCCGGATAGAGACTCCGGGCGGGCATAAAACCCGGCCCTACACCAGGAATATGCCGAGGGTCGGGTGAACTTTGCCTTTACTGCGGGCGGGTTTTCCTCTATCCTTCCGGTCGTAGCCGAGCGACCTAGTCCGTGTTATGCACGAGACCCCTCTGGAGAACCCGCTATGAACAAACCGCAGATCCCCTACCCGCCCCGGGTTGAGCTCGCCTGCCTTCCGACCCCGATCCAGCCGCTGAAGCGGCTCGGTAAAGAGCTCGGTGTGGAACTCTACGTCAAGCGCGACGATCTGACCGAGGTCGCCTGCTCAGGCAACAAGATCCGCAAGCTGGAATTTTCCATGGCCGACGCCCTGGCCAAGGGGGCGGACACGGTGATCACCTGCGGCGGCGCCCAGTCCAACCACTCCCGGGCGACCGCCATCGCCGCCGCTCGTCTCGGGCTCCGCTGTAGACTTCTCCTCCGCACTCCGAATCCGGCGAGCCCGCCGCCATCCCAGGGTAACATTCTTCTCGACCGCCTGGCCGGGGCCGAGATCGTCTGGATCACGCCGGAGGACTACCGGCGACGCGATGAGTTCTTCGCCCGCGAGGCGGACGCCCTCCGGCGGGAAGGCCGCCGGCCCTACATCATTCCCGAGGGGGCCTCAAACCCTGTCGGGGTCTGGGGCTATATCCGGGCCGCGGCAGAGCTGGGCGCTGACATGGGCCGCCTCCCCGGGGGGGCGGGCCAGCCCGCCACCGTGATCCACGCCCTCGGCTCGGGGGGCACCAGCGCCGGATTTATCCTCGGCGCCCGTCTCCACGGCCTGAATGCTCGAATGGTGAGCATCAATGTATGCGACGATCGCGCCTATTTCACCCGCGTGATCGGCGAAATCTGCGAGAGCACGATCGCCGCCTACCATCTCGACCTCCAGTTCGACCGGGAGCGGGACATTGAAATCATCGACGGCTATGTGGGGCGCGGCTACGCCCTCTCCAGCCCGGCCGAGCTCGACCTCATCAGGGAGGTGGTGCGGACCGAGGGAATCTTCCTGGATCCCGTCTACACCGGGAAGGCCTTCTACGGCATGGTGCAGGAGCTCCGCCGGGATCGCCACCGCTTCGGCGAGCGCATCATCTTCATCCACACGGGCGGCATCTTCGCCCTCTTCGCCCAGGCCGAGGAGTTCGCGGCGCTGCTGTGACCTGCAGATCCCATTGGTGGATTCGGCCTGCAGCCTTAATCCAACCTACACGCTGCCTGACCCCGAGGTTTCAGGTGCCGGCCGTGATGGTTCTTCTGGAGTGACTGCGGAAGGCCTGAGCCACTTATCGTTCCGACCTGTCGGGACGGGCGGGGGGAGCCCCTGGCTCGTCGCTGCGAAGCAGCGAGGAGAACAGGGAGGGGGCGCCTTCCCCCGACCGCAGCGGCGCAAGAAGTGACCGGGCCGGGAGTCTCGGAACAAAAGAAGGGCCATCACGGCCAGTACCGACCGATCGCAGCATCCCCGGTGTCCACCAAGACCCCTGGGAGATGATCGGTTTATGAGAAGAGGCCTTCGAACCAGTTATCCCCCGGGCATCTCCCCGGTAGCCAGAAACGCCTTCAGCTCGTCCACCGTGAGCCCTCCCAGCCCCAGAGCCTCCAGGGACCGCCTCCCGTGAGCAAAGTAGTCGATGCCGGAGATGACGCTCCCCATGCGAACCATGGTCTCCGACGTGGGTGTGGGGACCCGGAGGAGGCGGCCGAGGGAGCAGAGCATCACCAGGCCCATGCCGATGTCTTCGTGGAAGTAGCGGTGATCGAGGGTGCTCGGGCTGGAGAACCCCCGGAAGCCCGAGCCGTTCCGGTAGCATTCCAGGTAGTCGGTGCTCTCGGCGTATCCCTGCTCCACCGAGGTGAGGGTATCCGGCTGGGCCGGGTAGCCGAGGGCGACGAGGAGCGCCATCCGCTCTCCATCAAGCTTCTGGATCAGCCGCGCCACGGCGGGAGAGACGCCGTCGCGGTAGAATCCCATGCCCTCGCCCTCGTTCTCGATTCTCCCGGCGTTGAGAATGGCAATGGGCGGGTGGATGACGGGGTTGGCGTTGTTGAGGCCGGCGGCGAGGACACTCTCGCTCCGAACCAGGCCAGGGTAGACCGCCTCGAGCTCCGGCCCGATCGTGGTGATTGCCGCAGCGGGGAGGGTCCCGTAAACCACCCGGTTCGCCTTCACGCGGATCTCCACCGTGGCGCCCTCGGCGCGGCAACCGTAGGTGAGGGTGGATGTCTCCGCCAAGGCGGGGAGCCGCCTCAGGCCGCAGTCGCGAAACACCCGGGCCATCTCCAGGCTCCCACCCGTGGACCCGGGATTGACCAAGACAAGGTGCTCGGGGTGTACGAGGGCGGCCAGCTCCCGGGCGACCCGTTCATGGGCGAGGGCCTGGGTGCAGACCATGATCGTGTCGGCGCCCTCGAGGGCCTCGCCGAGATTGGCCGTCACCCGGTCGAGCACAGCCTGCCCGGCGACCGCTCCGGTTGCCGTGATTCGGCGGGTAGCCGTGAGCTCTTCCAGATTGCTCCTGAACTCGGGGAAGTCGAAGAGCCGGACCCGCTTCCCCCGGAGCGTCAGCTCCGCAGCCGCGGCCTTGCCGCCGTTCCCGCCGCCGATGATCGCCACGCGCTCGAACATCTGGGCATTCCCTTCCTAATAGGTTGCTGAAAAAACCCCGTCATCCCCACAGAGGGCGAGAACGCCGGAGACCGGGTAATCTCTGAGGCAAGGCGCATGCGGAGCTTCCTCTTACCTCTCTGGCCTGTCGGTAAGCCTGCCGAACCTTGCACCACGGCCCCGTAGGTGGGCCGGAACACCACGATCTTATTCATGGCGCGACTATGCAGCCTTGTCGAGGAGATCACCCGGTCTCGCACTATCGCTGGCGCGGAGGTAGAGTTTATCAGCATCCTGCCGGGGGGAGCGTTGCAGCCGACGGTGATCAGTGAACGAGGACCTTGCTCAAGAACGCTCTCGCCCGCTCGGTGCGAGGGTGGCTGAAGAAATCATTCGGCGAGGAGACCTCCACGATCTCCCCTTCGTCCATGAAGACAATGCGATGGCATACCTCCTTGGCGAACCCCATCTCGTGAGTGACCACGATCATGGTCATCCCTTCCTTCGCCAGGTCCCGCATCACATCGAGGACCTCCTTGATCATCTCGGGGTCGAGCGCCGAGGTCGGCTCGTCGAAGAGCATGATCTTCGGACGCATGCAGAGGCCGCGGGCGATGGCCACCCGCTGCTGCTGCCCGCCCGAGAGCTGAGCCGGATAGGCGTCCGCCCTTGTGCCCAGCCCTACCCGCTCCAGGATCTGCCGCCCGAGTCTTTCCGCCTCCGCCTTCGGCAGCTTCCTCACCTTGGTCGGCGCCAGCGTCACGTTCTCGAGGGCGGTCATATGGGGGTAGAGGTTGAACTGCTGGAAGACAAACCCGATCTCAGCCCTGAGCTCGGTCATATTGACGGTGCGGTCGTGGACCTTCATGGTGTCGACGACGAGCTCACCCTGTTGGATCTTCTCGAGGCGATTGATACACCGGATGAGCGTGCTCTTCCCGGAGCCGCTCGGGCCGCAAACCGCCATCACCTCTCCCAGGTCGACATGGAGATCGATGTCCCTCAGGACATGGAGGTCCCCGAACCACTTGTTGACCTTGGAAAACGTGATCATACCCCTGTTCTCTCTCTAGACCCGCAGTGGTACTAGAGCCGGGTCGCCGTGACCGTCATCCGCCGCTCCAGGATGTTCGATACGCGGATGAGGGGGTAGCAGATGACGAAATACAGGATGCCCACGAGCCCGAAGACCATGAGGCCCTCGGGAATGCGCTGCACCGTCAGCCAGTCGGCCCGTGTCACATCCATCACGCCGATGGCGGAAACCACCGAGGAGTCCTTGATGAGCAACACGTACTGCCCGACAAGAGGAGGGAGAATGATGCGCATGGCCTGAGGCAGAATCACGTGAGCCATCTGGTGATAACTGGATAGGCCGGAAGCCGTTGCCGCCTCCTTCTGCCCATGGGGAACGGCGAGGATACCGCCCGCCACGATCTCACAGATGAAGCAGGCGGCGAGGTTGGTGAGGGCGAGGACCGCCGCCGGGAACGCCTCCATTTGAATACCAAACTCGGGGAGGATAAAGAAGACGATGAAAATTTGGACAAGAAAGGGCGTGCCGCGGATGATATCGACCCAGCCGCCGATGATGGTCGGCAGAACCCTCATCCTGCTCGCCCGGATGATGCCCCAGACAAAGCCGATGATGGTGCCGGCCGCCAGACTGAGCCCCGAGACGGCCACCGTCATCCAGAGCCCCTTGAGGAAGAAGGGGAGGCTTACCAAAAGTTCCTGGAGGTAGAGTACCCACATACGTTAACGCCTCTCCCGGAAAATGAGCCTTTTTTGCCATCGGCCGGAGAGCCATTTAAGGGCGTAGTAGATGACGAGATATAGGGCCGCCGTGGTGAGAAAGGCCTCGGCAGGCATGAAGCGTTCCGAGGTCAGCATCTGCCCGGCACGGGTGAGTTCGGGAATGGAGATCAATGAGAGCAGCGCCGAGTCCTTGACCAAGACTATGGCTTGCCCGAGGAGCGGCGGTATGGTGGCGCCGATGGCCTGCGGCAAGACGATGTAGCGCATGCGCATCGGATAGCTCAAGCCCGTGGCGATTCCGGCCTCGATCTGACCCTGGGGTATGGAGAGAATACCGGCGCGAATGATCTCGGCCATATAGGCGCCGCTATTCAAGGACAGGGCGATGATGCCAGTGACCTCCTCCGAGATGCGGATGCCGAGCGAGGGGAGGCCGAAATAGAGGAAGTAGATCTGGGCCAGCAGGGGCGTCGAGCGGATGCTCTCGATGTAACAGCCGGCCATACCGCCAAGGGGCCGTGAACGGCTGAGGCGCATGGCGCACGCTACAGTTCCCAGCAAGAACGCACCGAGCATGGACAGACTGGACAGCCAGATGGTCGCCCACAGGCACCTCATGTAGAGGGGCATGTATTCCAGGATGACGAGAAAATTGAAGAACTTCAGCATGGGCGCTCTGGCTGTCCCGTGAGGTGTCTCTCCCGTCCTTCCCCTTGAGGCCCGGGAGAGAATGGGCGGCACCGACTCGATTCCCTCCCCCTTTGCTGGAAGGGGGAGGGTGGCGGGAATTAGTGGTCCTTCTTCCAATCGAGGGTATTAACCCAATAATTCAGGTTCTTCTCCAGGCGGCCGTCGAGGCTTACCGTGAGGAAGAAGAGGTTGATCCAGTCCAGCAGGTCCTGGGAGTCGTACCGCACCGCGAAGGCGAGCGGGGTCTTGGTGAGCATCCCAGGGAGAATCCTGACGCTGTTCGGTGGAAAGCTGGCCAGCTGCCCGGTGACGGCGGAGCTGTCGTTGACGCCGAAGTCGGCATGCCCCTTCAGAACGGCATCGATCAGCATGGGCCCGCCGCCTTTGTACGATTTCAGGGTCGCCTTGGGGAAGGCGTTCTTCGCATCCGTCTCGCCTGTGGAGCCGAGCAGAACGGCCACATTCAGTCCGGACTTCTTGCAGTCCTGGACGGTCTTGAGGGCGCTTTCCTTCTTCACGAAGACGACGCTACCGGTATACATGAAGGGGTTGCTGAAGGCGACCTTCATCGCCCGCTTGAGGGTGGGAGTCATGTCCGCTGCGAGCACATCGGCCTTCTTGGCGAGAAGGGCGGGAATCAAGCCGTCCCAGTCATAGTCGAGGAACACCGCCTTGACACCCATCTCCTCGGCCATCATCTTGCAGAGCTCGATGGAGCTTCCCGTTCGCTGCGCGGCCTTATCCACGAAGCTGAACGGAGGTCCCTGAGTCTGACAGGCGATACGAAGCTCTCCGCGCTGGGCGATTTCGTCCAGGGTGCCCGCGTAGCCGACCGAGGCGAGCGCGAGCGCGAGAACCGCCGCTACCAGTCCTTTGAACAGTGTACGTACCATGATCCTCACCTCCTGTTGCTAATGGTTCATGTTACCTCGCCAGCCGCGCGAGGGCGTGGACCCCCCCGCCCCTCCGCCGGTGATCGCCCGAACTTCGCATTGCTCCCCGCCGCGTCTCGTCCCGCTAGCCCGCATCATGCGGGCTACACCTCGACCAGCTCCTTGGGCGGCGGCACCCATTTCCCTCTGGATTTCATGATCACAAAGGTCTCACTGCGGACGACCGTACCCACTTTGGGGATGAGGTCGGTGGTCAACCGATACAGTTCGGCGGTGCCACCGGTCACCACCACCTCGAGAAAGACGTCATAGCGACCGGTGACTGCAGCCGCCGAGACGACGTGATCCAGGCGAGCGAGTTTCTCGAGAATCCGGTCCAGCTTGCCGTGGGATTGGATGTTGAGCCCGACCAGGGCCGTGGTGATCTCCTCATGCTCGTAAGACTCAATGAGGCCGGTTATCTTGAGCCTGCCCGCTTGCTCGAGGGCCTTGATTCGCGAGCGCACGGTCGGGGCCGTGACCCCGAGCCGTGAAGCCATCTCGCCGATAGGCATGCGCCCGTCCTCGGCGAGCAGCCGAATGATCTTGTTGTCCAGAACATCCAGGACTTTTTTCCCCATTGGGGCCCGTCTCCCGCCGTGGGCGTCTTAACCCGCACTATGCACGAACCACCCGCTGCGACCGAGGATCTCGCCGTCCTTCTCTCCGAGCTGTAGGCGCTACGAGCCGGAAGCCGGCCGTCCTCGGGCCTCGAACCTTGCGATGTACTGACGAGGTACGCCTCAGGTCCGAGTCCCGCGGCGGTACCGCGGGACGGCTGCTCGGTGGCACGGCCACCTCCACGATCTCGCTACGGCGTCTCGTGCATAATGGGGGTTAAGACAGTAAATATCCTTTTGGAAAAAAAGTCAATTCTCATTTATCTTTTTAGAAAAAACTTTCCTGATCTTTTTATACTTTGAATCATCTCGCCACGGTGCGCTCCCCCGCATGAGCGAGGTGCGGCCGCAGGGGAACTGCAGTACGGATGGGGGGCGGTCCTCATCATCGCCGGCAGGCTGTCCTCGAACCATAGATAAGTCCCCCCTTCCCCCGTCGGCGGCTGGCCCGCCTCAGAAGGGGGGGGAGAGGTCGGAGGCTCCTGGTCCCTACCCTCCTTGATGTCGTCGCCAAAAATCCTTATAGTGCTCACGCCAACACGAGTTCTTGCGGGCAGCGGCTCAGACGTCCCTATCAAGGTACCGTTGGCGAGGGGAATGGAGTGAGACAAACATTTCAAGGAATGCACCATGCGCGGCAAGGTGTGGGGGGTCCGGGGCAGGCGGCCATGCTGGAGATCTTCGAGGCTTACGACGGCGAGGCCTTGGAAGCCGTGAGGAAGCTCTTCCAAGAGTACGCCTCTTCTCTTGGGATTAGCCTCGACTTCCAGAACTTCGATGAGGAGCTCGTCGCCCTTCCTGGAGACTATCGCCCTGCCGCTGGCCGCCTCCTCGTCGCTCGATGGGCCGGCGAGCCGGCGGGCTGTGTAGCGCTGAGGATGATCGAAGGGCCTATCTGCGAGATGAAACGATTGTACACGAGACCGAAATTCCGACGGTTGGGCATCGCCAGGGCTCTCTGTGCGAAGGTGATCGAAGAGGCCCGAAGGATCGGCTACCAGTACATGCGCCTGGACACCCTCCCCTCCATGGAGGCGGCGCAAGCGCTGTACCTTTCCTTCGGCTTTCGGAAAATAGCGCCATACTGTTACAATCCTGTCAAGGGAGCAATGTTCCTGGAACTGGAGCTCTAAGGATGGGGAAGGTAGTCCGGTCTGCTAAAGCCTCGTGCCCTTCCCTGACAGTCCGCCCCGTGGGACGTCCTTTGCTGGTCCAAGAGGAACCCGTATGAACCCCGATTCCCGCAAGATGGGCACCGACCC
>Ga0335082_10008697_pt1 | contig 11032 bp, 10 predicted proteins | sample Lox_Sample_41_FD_206718 | JGI IMG/M metagenome (GOLD analysis project Ga0335082, IMG submission 206718) | Soil microbial communities from Loxahatchee National Wildlife Refuge, Florida, United States - Lox_Sample_4.1 | ecosystem: Environmental > Terrestrial > Soil > Wetlands | place: USA... | reverse complement strand
CCCATTTCCGGCCTGAAGCCCCTGGCCGCGTTCGTGGACGCGGTGATCTGGATCAAGCGGGCGGCCGCGCTGACCCACAAGGAGACCGGGCGCCTCGAGGCGCGGCTCGCGGACGCCATCGTCCGCGCGGCCGACGAGGTCCTCGGCGGCCAGCACCGCGACCAGTTCGTGGTGGACGTCTACCAGGCGGGCGCCGGCACCTCGCACAACATGAACTGCAACGAAGTGCTCGCCAACCGCGCCAACGAGCTGCTGGGCGGCAAGCGCGGCGAGTACAAGCCGGTGCACCCCAACGATCACGTCAACATGGCGCAGTCCACCAACGACGTGATCCCCACCGCCATCCGGCTGGGGGCGCTGGCGCGGGTCGCGCCGCTGCTGGCGGCGCTCGAGGACCTCGCCGGCGCCTTCGAGGCGAAGGCGCGCGAGTTCGACCACATCGTCAAGTCGGGGCGCACGCACCTCCAGGACGCGACGCCGATCCGCCTCGGCCAGGAGTTCGGCGCGTACGCCGGGACCGTCCGCCGCAACCGCGCGCGCCTCGAGCGCGCCGCCGACGACCTGCGCGAGCTGGGGATCGGCGGCACGGCCGTCGGCACGGGGCTCAACGCCGAGCCGCGCTACCCGGAGCTGATGATCAAGCACCTCAAGGCCGGCACCAGCCTCGACGTGCGCGTCGGGCGGAACCTCGTGCAGCTGATGCAGTCCATGGGCGACGTCGCGGCCTTCTCCGGCGCGGTGCGCGCGCTCGCGGTGGACCTCAACAAGATCGCGAACGACCTGCGCCTCCTGGCGTCGGGACCGCGGACGGGGCTGGCGGAGATCGTGCTGCCGGCCGTGCAGCCCGGCTCGAGCATCATGCCCGGGAAGGTGAACCCGAGCATCGCCGAGATGGTGAACCAGGTCTGCTACCAGGTGATGGGCAACGACGTCACGGTGGCGCTCGCCGCGGAGGCCGGCCAGCTCGAGCTGAACGTGATGATGCCGGTCATCGCCCACAACCTGATCTTCGCCCTCGAGATCCTGGCGAGCGCGGTGCGCGTGCTGACCGTGCGCTGCGTGGCCGGCATCACGGCCGACGCGGCGGCGTGCACCCACTGGCTGGAGCGGAGCCCGGCCCTGGTGACGGCGCTGGCGCCGAAGATCGGCTACGCGGAGGCGGCCAAGCTCGCCAAGGAGTCGCTGGCGCGGAACCTCACCGTGCGCGAGCTGGTGGAGCAGAAGGGCGTGCTCAAGGGGAAGGAGCTGGAAACGGTGCTCGACTACCGGAAGATGACGGAGATCGGCGTCCCGGGGTCGAAGTAGTGCCCGAGAGCCTGAAGGTCTCGGTCCTGGTCCCCGTCTACAACGAGCGCTTCCTCGTGGCGGCGTCGCTGCGGCGGGTGCTCGCGGTCAAGGACCCCGCGATCCGCGAGCTGGAGATCATCGTCGTGGACGACGGGTCCACCGACGGCACGCGCGAGGTGCTGCGCGCCCTCGCGCGCGAGCATCCCCGCATCCGCTACATCGAGCACGAGCGCAACCAGGGGAAGGGGGCCGCGCTCCGCACGGCGCTCGCGCACGCCACGGGCGACGTGTGCGTGCCGCACGACGCCGACCTGGAGTACCACCCGGGCGACCTGCCGCGCCTGGTGCAGCCGTTCCTGCACGAGCACGCCGACGCCGTCTTCGGCTCGCGCTTCCTCACGGGCGACTACCGGCGCGTCCTGCTGTTCTACCACAGCCTCGGCAACCGGCTGCTCACCACGCTCGTCAACATGGTGACCAACCTGAACCTGAGCGACATGGAGACGTGCTACAAGGTCGTGCGGACCAAGCTGCTCCGTTCCATTCCGCTCCGCTACAACGATTTCCGCATCGAGCCCGAGCTCACGATCAAGCTCGCCAAGCGCGGCGCCGCCATCTTCGAGACGCCGATCCGGTACGCGGGCCGCACCTACGCCGAGGGCAAGAAGATCGGCTGGCGCGACGGCATGCGCGCCTTGCTCGCGATCGTGCGCGGCGCGCTGATCGACGATCTCTACGTCACCGATCCCTACGGCGCGCACATCCTCCACAGCCTGTCGCGGGCGCGGAAGTTCTCCCGCTGGATGAGCGACGTGATCCGGCCGTGGGTGGGCCGCGCGGTGCTCGAGATCGGCGCCGGCATCGGGAACCTGACCGTGCACCTCGTGCCGCGCGACCGGTACCTCGCCACCGACATCAACCCGGACTACCTCGCCTACCTGCGGAACTTCGCCTTCGGCAAGCCGTACCTCGAGGTCGGCGAGCTCGCCGCCGAGGCGACGGCGCGATTCGAGCCGCTCGCGGGGCAGTTCGACACGGTCGTGTGCCTCAACGTGCTGGAGCACCTCGACGAGCCCGTGCCGGTGCTGCAGAACTTCCGCGGCGTGCTGGCTCCCGGCGGCCGGGCCATCGTCCTCGTGCCCCAGGGACCCGGCCGGTACAACGCGCTCGACCGGGCCCTCGGGCACCGGCTGCGTTACACGCGGGAGCGGCTGCGGCAGGTCGTGACGGAGGCGGGCTTCGAGGTGGAGGCGTTGATCGACTTCAACCGCGCGGCCGTCGTCGGCTGGCGCCTCAACGGCCTCCTGGGGCGCAAGCATTTCTCGCGCACCCAGCTGAAGATCTACGACTCGCTGGTCTGGCTGGTGCGCATCATCGACGGGCTGCTGCCGTGGAGAGGGCTATCGCTGATCGCAGTCTGCCGGAAGCCAGACTAGTTCCCGGACGCCAGGTTGCCAGTGGTTCCCAGTTCTGGGAACGTCACTCCGGCTCCTTGCCCCAGGCCGGCACGAACAGCGGCTCGCCGAACTGCGCGGTCCCGAACCGCGCCAGGTAGCGCTGCATCTCCTCCGAGACCACGAAGTCCGCGAACGCATTGCCGCCCGCGACGTTCATCCGCGGATGCCCCGCGGGGTTGAGCTCGATCACGTGGTAGATGTTGACCAGGTCGCGGTCCTTCTCCCGCAGCGCCACCAGGTCGAGGTGCGGCTTCAGGAGGCCGAACGTCGCGCGGTCGCTCAGCGTGTACGCCCGCCGCTGGCTCGCCACCAGCAACGTGGCCGCCATCCCCTGGCCGGTCTCGATGTAGCCGGGCCACGCGGGCTTCACGCCCGCCTTGCGCCACAGCGCCAGCTCCCGCGCGTTCGTCCCCGAGGAGTCGCCGCGCGAGACGAAGCCCGCCCCCACGCCGAAGATGCGCCGCAGCGCCTCGGCCGCGTTCGGTGCCGCGCGCACGTGCGCCGGATCGTCGGCCGGGCCCACGATCGTGAAGTAGTTCGTCGCGACGATGCGCCGGCTCACGCCGTAGTGCCCCGCCATGAACGCCGACTCCGCCGCGGGCGAGTGCACGAACACGACGTCCGCGTCGCCCCGCCGGCCCATCGCCAGCGCCTCGCCGGAGCCCACGGCCACCACCCGGACGTGGTAGCCCGTCTCCCGGGCGAAGATGGGCACGATCGAGTCCAGGAGCCCCGTGTCGTAGAGCGAGGTGGTCGTGGCCAGGATCACGTCGGGGTTCGCCGGGACATTCTGCGCCGCAAGGCCCGGCGCAATGGCCGCGGCGAGGAGCGCGGCCGCCCCGACGAGGCGTGAGAATCGAGATACCGCCATGGTAGGCTATCTCCTAGTGGCACAGTATGATACCCAATCTCATGCGTGCCCGTCACTATCTTGAGCTAATGGCTTCCTTTTTGCATATTCCGACTCCCGAGGAGGGTGAATATGCGCGTCACGACTTGGGCTGAATATGGCCTCATTGTGAGCCTCCATCTGGCGCGGCGTGCCGGGCAGGGCCCGGTGGCTGCACGCGAGATGGCGGAAAAAGAGAAGCTGCCGGCCGACTACGTCGAGCAGATTCTCCTGCGGCTCCGCCGCGCCGGCCTCGTGGAGTCGGTCCGTGGTGCCCGGGGAGGGTATCTTCTGTCCCGTCAGCCTTCCGAGGTGACGGTCAAGGATGTCCTCGACGCATCGGAGCACGGGACGTTCGAAGTCAACTGCGACTGCCATCCGGTGGACTCCGAGCGGTGCACGACCGAGAACTCGTGCGCCATCCGGCCCGTGTGGCAGCTGCTCCAGCAGCGGATCGACGAGACGTTGGGCTCGATCCGCCTGGCCGACCTGCTGCACCAGGAGTCCGAGGTGCGCGCGCTGGTCGGCAACGGAGCCGTCGCGGTCTGATTGCAGCCGGTCGCTGGAACCGGCTGCGTGTTCGCCCGTAATAGCGACTAAATGACTCGCCATTCACCTCCGTCCGCGTCGGGATTCGCCGAGCTGAGCGCGGAGGAGCTGCAGCGCTACGCGCGCCATCTCATTCTCCCCGAAGTCGGCGTCGAGGGGCAGCGGCGGCTCAAGGCTGCGCGCGTGCTCGTGGTGGGTGCGGGTGGCCTCGGCTCGCCGGCCGCCCTGTACCTGGCGGCCGCGGGCGTCGGCGTCCTCGGCCTCGTGGACTTCGATCGCGTCGAGTTCTCCAACCTGCAGCGCCAGATCCTCCACGGCACGTCGGCGGTCGGCGGCTCGAAGCTCGCTTCCGCGGCCGCACGGCTCGGCGACGTCAATCCCGAGGTGAAGCTGGAGCTGCACGAGGCGCACCTGACGAGCGCCAACGCGCTCGAGATCCTGCGCGAGTACGACGTCGTGCTCGATGGCAGCGACAACTTCCCGACCCGCTACCTCGTCAACGACGCCTGCGGGCTGCTGGGCAAGCCCGACGTGTACGGCAGCATCTTCCGGTTCGACGGCCAGGCCTCGGTGTTCTGGGCCGAGCGCGGGCCGTGCTATCGCTGCCTGTACCGCGAGCCGCCGCCGCCCGAGCTGGTGCCTTCGTGCGCCGAGGGCGGGGTGCTGGGCGTGCTGCCGGGCATCGTGGGCTCGCTGCAGGCGCTGGAGGCGCTGAAGCTCGTCCTGGGCGTGGGCGAGACGCTCGTCGGACGGCTGCTGCTGATCGAGGCCCTGAAGCTGCGGTTCCGCGAGCTGGCGCTGGAGAAGGATCCGGACTGTCCGCTGTGCGGCGAGCGGCCCACGATTCACGAGCTGATCGACTACGAGGCGTTCTGCGGGGTCGGCGCCGCCTCCGCGCCGGTGGACGCCGGCCTCGAGGTCGGCGTCGCGGCGTTCGACGCCGAGCGGCGCGCCGGTACGCCGGTCGTGCTCGTGGACGTGCGCGAGCCGTTCGAGTGGGAGATCTGCCGCATCGAGGGCAGCGTGCTCGTGCCGCTCGGCGATCTGCCGCGGCGCTTCGCGGAGCTCGATCCGCGCACGCCGGTCGTCACCGTGTGCCACACCGGCGTACGTTCGCTCGACGCGGCGCGGTTCCTGAGGAGCCGCGGCTTCGCGGGCGCGCGGAGCTTGAGGGGCGGCGTGGCGGCGTGGGCGAGCGAGATCGATCCGGCGATGGCGAGGTACTGAGCGCCGCGCGGATGAAGAAAGAGGAAGGCGTCTCAGCCTTCCCCTGGCAACTTGGCGTCTGGGAACCGTAATGGTCGTGGTAGTGCCGAAGGAGGGACTCGAACCCTCACGGGCTTGCGCCCACGGCGCCCTGAACGCCGCGCGTCTACCAGTTCCACCACTTCGGCAAGGCGGCGCAAGATAGACCCCGCTCCCGGCGCCGTCAACCCTCGCCTTGACCCGTCGGAACCCTAGCTCTATCTTGGGTTTACGACACTTGTGACACCCGTCGAGAAGACCCGCCCATCCCCTCGGACGCCCACCCCGCCGCGTCACCCTCGGGTCATTGCGCGGAATCCTCGGGCCAAGCACGACTACCACCTTCTCGAGACGTGGGAGGCCGGGCTGGTCTTGACCGGCACGGAAGTGAAGTCGCTCAGGGCTGGGCGCGCGAGCCTGGTGGGCGCGTTCGCGCGCGTGCGGGGCGGGGAGGTCTGGCTGGAGGCGCTGCACATTCCGCCGTACGAGGAAGGGAACCGGCACAACCACGATCCGCTGCGCACGCGCAAGCTGCTGCTGCACCGGCGTGAGATCCGGCGTCTCCTGGGAGCCGTCGAGCAGAAGGGCCTCGCCCTCGTGCCGCTGGAGCTCTACTTCAAGCGGTCGCACGCCAAGGTGACGATCGCGCTGGGGCGCGGCAAGAAGGAGTACGATCGCCGCGACGATCTCCGGAAGCGCGACGCGGAGCGCGAGATGGCGCGCGCGGTGCGCCGCCGGTGACCGGCCTGGTGCTGTGGCTCGCGGCCTGGCTCGGCGCGGCGGTGCCCGCCGAGACGCTGACGGTCTCCACCGAGCGCGGCGAGCGTGCCGTCGCGGTCACGAGCGAGCGCGGCTGGCCGGCGATCGCCGCGCCCGAGCTGGCGGCCGCGCTCGGCGCCGCGGCGCCGGTCTCGCGCGTGGGGGGCGCGTCGCTCGTGGCGGCGGGCCGCCGCTTCGACTTCGTGCTGGACGCCGCCTACTTCCGCTGCGGCGACCGGGTCTTCGCGCTCGCCGCCCCGCCGTACCTGGCGCGCGATACGGTCTTCGTCCCGCTGCAGTGGGCCGTGGAGTACCTGCCGCTCGTCGTGCCCGGCCGCTTTCACTTCGACGCCGCGCGCGAGCGCCTCGTCGAGACGCCGCCCGCCGCGGCCGTCGCCTCCGGCGCGCCCTCGGCCGCTCCGGCGCCCGACACGGTCGAACCGGCGCCGCCGCCGCTGCTGCCGCCCGCGCGGACGGCCTCGGGGCTGCGGCTCCCGCACGTCGTCGCGGTGGACGCGGGCCACGGCGGCCCCGACGTCGGGATGCTGGGGCCCCTCAAGGGCCGGAAGTTCCTCCGCGAGAAGGACGTGACGCTCGCGGTGGCGCGCGACGTGGCGGACGAGCTGCGCAAGCGCGGCGTGGGCGTGGTGATGACCCGCACGACCGATACGCTGATCGCGCTGCGCGACCGGGGGCGGATCGCCCGCGCGCAGCACGCCGAGGTGTTCGTCTCGATCCACGTGAACGCCGCCAACCCGCACTGGCGGAACGCGGCGGGCGCGCGCGGTTTCGAGACCTACTTCCTCGCCGAGGCCAAGACGGAGGACGCGCGGCGGGTGGCGCAGCTGGAGAACGAGTCGGTGCGCTACGAGAAGGACACCGGCGGCGGCGACGATCCGATGCGCTTCATCCTCAACGACCTGCAGGAGAACGAGCACCTCCGGGAGTCGAGCCGGCTCGCGCAGATCGTGGAGCGCACGCTCGGCGAGGTGCACCCGGCCGAGGCCCGCGGCGTGAAGCAGGCGGGGTTCGCGGTCCTCGCCACGTCGTACATGCCGGCCGTGCTGGTGGAGGTGGGCTACGGGAGCAACCCGGACGAGGCGCGCTACTTGACCAGCGCGGCGGGCCAGCGGCGTCTGGCGCGCGGCATCGCGGAGGCGGTGGTGAGCTACCTGGCTGAGTACGAGCGGCGCCTGGCCGCGGGCGGCGAGGGAAGCCGGTGAGGGCGGCGGCGCGGGCCGTCGCGGTCGCCGCGGCCGCCGCCGCGTGCGGCTGCGCGTACTTCAACGGGATGTACTACGCGAACCACTACACGCGCCTGGCCCAGTCCGCCGAGCGGGCGGGGCGCACGGGCGACGCGCGCGACCGCTGGCAGCAGGCCGAGATCCACGCGGAGTCGCTGATCTCGCGGCATCCCAAGTCGCGCTACGTGAGCGAGGCGCAGCTGGTGCGCGGGCGCGCGCTGGTGCACCTCGAGGTGTACTCCGACGCGGCGCTGGCGCTGCAGATGGCGCTCCGCGCCCCCGCCTCGCCGTCCAAGCACATGGAAGAGCTGGGCCTCATCGGGCACTCCTACCTGCTGCTCGGCATGCTCGACTCGGCGAGCCAGGCGCTCGACACGGCGGTGGACGCGCGCGAGCGCGCGGTGCGCGACCAGGCGCTGCTCGACCGCGGCCGCCTGTTCATGCTGCGTCGCCGGGCGGACCTGGCGCGGGAAGACCTGGCGCTCTCGCGCGATCCGCGCGCGCCCTTCGACCTGGCGCGGGCGGACCTCGTCCTGGGCGACACGGCGGCGGCCGGCGCGCTGTACGACTCCCTGGCCGGGCTCAAGACGTTCCCCGAGGCGGAGTGGCGGGAGGGGCTCGACAGCCTCGCCGCCGCAGGGGCGGGCGCGCACGCCTCGCAGCTGGCGAACCGGCTGGCCGGGCGCCCCGGCGTCTCGAGCGGCGCGAAGGCGCGGTTGCTGCTCGACGACGGAGGTCGCCGCCTGGACGCCGCCGACACCGCGGGCGCGACGTCCGAGTTCCGCAGGATCGTGGACCTGGCGCCCGACAGCCTCGCGGGCCAGACGGCCGCCGTCCAGGTGTGCCGCCTGGGGATCGCCTCGGCGGCGAGCGACACGGAGTTGCCGGAGTGGCGCTCGAAGCTGGGCGAGCTGATGCGCTCCGGCGGCAACGCCGGGCGGGACGCGTACGACGAGCTGCGGCTCCTCGGCCGTATCGACTCCCTCGCCGAGGCAGCGACGGCGGGCGACGCGTTCTGGTTCCTGCGCGCGGAGCTGTTGCGCGATTCGCTGCACGCGGGCCGGCTCGCCGCGGATGCGTTCGCGCAGATGGCGGTGAAGTACCCGGCGTCGCCGTGGACCCCGAAGGCGCTGGTAGCCGCCATCGAGGGCGGCTACGCCGGCGCCGATACCCTGCGCCAGGCGCTGGCCCAGCGGTACGCCGGCAGCCCGTATGCCCGCGCCGCCCTCGGCGGCGACAGCGCGGGCGACACGACGTACGCACGGCTCGAGGATTCCCTGCGCCGGGTGCTGGCCGTCGCCGAGACGCGACGCCCGGGACCGGTCGACCGCGCCCGGCCCGGCGTGCTGGGCGGCGTGGGCGGGGAGGCGGCACCGCGTCGGCCCACCCCGGCTCCCACGCCGGGCGAGCGGGCGCGGCCCCAGCCCAGCGGTCCGCCGAGCCCGGAGCCTCCGGAGTGAGCGGCGGCGCCGCGCTTTCCGTGGACTGCTTCGGCGTCTCGTTCCGGAATCCGATCCTGCTGGCGGCCGGGACTGCCGGCTTCGGCCGCGAGGTGGCGCGGGTCATCGCGCTCGACGCGCTGGGCGGCATCGTCACGAAGGCGGTGAGCGTCGAGCCGCGGCGCGGCAACCCGGCCCCGCGCCTCGCCGAGACGCGCGGCGCGATGCTCAATTCCGTGGGCCTCGCGAATCCCGGGCTCGACGCCTTCCGGCGCGAGATCCTGCCGTGGCTCTCGGACGCGATGGGCGGCACGCGCGTCCTGGTCAACGTGGTCGGCGACTCGGCCGACGACTTCGCGCGCGTCGTGGCGGCGCTGGCGGCCGAGCGCGCCGTGACGGCCTTCGAGCTCAACGTCTCGTGCCCCAACGTGGCGCGCGGCGGCCTCGAGTTCGGGGCGGACGACGACGTGCTGGCGGCGCTCGTCCGCCGCGTGCGGGGCGAGACCGCGAAGCCGCTGGTCGTGAAGCTCTCGCCCGTGCTGCCCGATCCGGCGCGCACGGCCGCCGCGGCGGCCGCGGCGGGCGCCGACGGCTTCAGCGCCGTGAACACGCTGCCGGCTCAGCTGTACGATGAGGCGGGGCGCCCGCGGCTCGGTGCCGGCAGCGGCGGCCTGAGCGGTCCGCCGCTGCTGCCGGTCGCGCTCAAGGTGACGCGGCTCGTGGCGGCGCGCACCGGCAAGCCGGTGATCGGCGTGGGCGGCGTGCGGACCGGCGCCGACGCCCTGCAGTACCTGCGGGCCGGCGCGCGCCTGGTGGCCGTCGGGACCGCGGCGCTGGCCGACCCGCGGGCGCCGGAGCGCATCGCCCGCGAGCTGGCGACGCTCCTCGCGCGGCGCGGCGCCGCGGCCGTCGCCGGGGCGGACGGCGGCGCCGTGCCGGCCGCGCGAGCGGTCCCGGACGGGCGGGCCTAGCCGTGGCCGAGCTGGTGGTGGCGCTCGATCTCGCGCGCTCGCGCGACGCGCTGGCGCTCGTGGACCGCCTGGGCGACGCCGTGCGCTGGTACAAGGTCGGGCCGGTGCTCCACGTGGCGGAGGGCGCGGCGGTGGTGCGCGAGCTGCGCGAGCGGGGCAGGGAGGTGTTCCTGGACCTGAAGTGGCACGACATCCCCAACACGGTGGCGGGCGCCGTCGAGGCGGCCGCCGGGGCCGGCGTGGCGCTGGCGACCGTGCACCTCGCGGGCGGCGAGCCGATGCTGAAGGCCGCCGCGGGCGCCCGGCGCGGCCGGCTGCGCCTCGTGGGCGTCGGCGTGCTGACCTCGCTCGGACCGGCGGAGTACGGCGCGGTGGTGGGCCGGCCGGTCGCCGATCTCGGCGCCGAGCAGCACCGGCTGGTGCGGCTCGGCATGGCGGCGGGCCTCGACGGCTACGTCGCGGCCGCGGGCGAAGCGAAGGCCGTGCGCGCGCTCGCGGGCGCGGGCGTCGCCATCGTCGTGCCCGGGGTGCGGCGCGCCTCGGATGCGGCCGGCGACCAGGTGCGCACGGCCACGCCGCGCGAGGCGGTGGAGGCGGGCGCGGACTTCGTGGTCGTGGGGCGGCCGGTGGCGCGCGCCGCGGACCCGCGGTCCGAGGCGCTCGCCCTGCTCGAGGCGATGCGCGGATGACCTGGCTCCTCGCGGCGCTGCTCTTTGCCCTGCCGGCGCACCAGGGCCAGGCCGATTCGCTCATGGTCGCGGCCCGCCGCGCCGCGGCGCAGTGGATGGCGCACGACTTCGCGGCGCTCGTGGACGACGAGGGGGTGATGGTGCACCTGCCTGGGGCGGAGCCGTCCTCGCCCTTGAGGCCCGCGCAGGCCGCCGAGCTGCTGCGCACCTTCGCCGAAGGCACCCGCGAGATCGACCTCGTCGTCCAGGTCGTGCGCGACGTGGACCCCGACCGGGCCTACGTGGAGGCGCAGCGCGTCTTCGAGGCCCGCGATACCGGAGACCGCCACTCGCAGACGCTGTATTTCGGGTTCAGGCGGGTGGGACAGTCCTACCACTTGGTCGAGATACGAGCACTTCCCTGAGGTGGCAGGGGGCAGAAGGGCAGGGTTCGGGGAAGTTGCCGGACGCCAAGTTGCCAGTGGTTCCAAGACTCAAGCTGACCGGAGCCAGACCAGTGGCCA
>Ga0335082_10008696_pt1 | contig 11033 bp, 11 predicted proteins | sample Lox_Sample_41_FD_206718 | JGI IMG/M metagenome (GOLD analysis project Ga0335082, IMG submission 206718) | Soil microbial communities from Loxahatchee National Wildlife Refuge, Florida, United States - Lox_Sample_4.1 | ecosystem: Environmental > Terrestrial > Soil > Wetlands | place: USA... | reverse complement strand
ATGAAGCCGTATCCCTTTTCGTTCGAGAACCACTTGACCGTGCCTTCAGCCAAAACCAACTACTCCTTGCTTGACGACTACAAGTCCGCGATCCCGCGGAGCGGCGGGAACGTTAGCACCGATCAGGACGGAAATTGCAACTCTCCGCGCAAGTAGCGCGCGCAGCGGATCGTGTTCTCGAGCAGGCACGCGATCGTCATCGGCCCGACCCCGCCCGGGACCGGGGTCAGATACGCCGCGGCGTCGGCTGCGCCGGGATCGACGTCGCCCACGACGCCGGCCTCCGTCCGGCTGATCCCGACGTCGATCACGGCCGCACCGAGCTTCACCAGATCGGCCGAGATGAACGCCGGGACGCCCACGGCCGCGACGAGAACGTCGGCGTCGAGCGTGTGCCGCGGCAGGTCCCGGGTGTGCGAATGGCAGATCGTGACCGTCGCGTTCCGCTGCAGCAGCAGATGCGCCACGGGCTTCCCGACGATGTCGCTGCGGCCGATCACGACAGCGTGCGCCCCGTCGAGCTCGATCTGGTGCTCGTCGAGCATCGCCAGGATGCCGATCGGCGTCGCGCCGACGAGCGTCGGCCTGCCGAGATACAGCTGGCCCGCGTTGAACGGGTGCAGCCCGTCGACGTCCTTTCTCGGATCGATCGACCGCATGACGCGTGCTGCATCGATGTGCGGTGGAAGCGGCAGCTGCACCAGGAGCGCGTGGACGTCCTCGTCTGCATTCAGCTCGGCCACCTTGGCGAGCAGCGCCTCCTCCGAGCTGTCGGCCGGCAGCCGGAGATCGGTGGCGGTGATGCCCGCCGCCGCCGCCGCCTTCTGCTTCAGCCCGATGTAGATCTCCGAGGCCGGATCGTTCCCCACGAGCACCGTCACCAGCCCGAGCCCGCCGAGCCGGCGAGCCTCCTCGGCGACCTCGGCGCGGATCCGGTCGGCGATCGGCTTGCCCCTGATCAGCGTGGCAGACAACGCCCACGAGTCTAGGCTCTGCACGTGCGCTGGCCCCGGAAGAACGACCCAGAGTCGATCGCGCGCCGCCGCGAGGCGATGGGGATCGACGACGGAATCGTCACGCTCGTCGACCTCGCACCGTTCGCCGACGCTGCGGAGTCGCTCGTCGGCGTGGCGGTGATCCCCGTCTCCGCCGTTCCGGTGTCGATCGAGCTCGGCGCGTACGAGCTCGATTCGAGCGGAGCACTGTCCGAGACGGGCCGTTCCACGGAGACGGTGCACGTCCCGCTCGCCCACACCGAAGGCGGCCTGACCGCGTCGCTTACGCGAGGCTCGCTCGCGGCCGGAACGGTCCGCACCTACGTGCTCGCGGACCGCATCACACGCGCGTCGTGCTTCGTGTGCGCCGATGCCGCCGAGGCGGTCGCGCTCGCAGGCTGGCTCGCAGAGGAGCTCGACGCGATGCGCGACTGGCTCGAGACGTCGCCCGACCCGACGCTCTCCCGTCACACGCGGCTGCGCGAGGTCGACACGCACGTCGTCGGTCCCATGTGCCACGTGCTCTGGCGCTGGACGACCGGCGATGCGGTCGGGCCGAACATGATGACGCGCAACTCCTATGCGCTGAACATGGGCTACGTGATGCAGCGCGCGCCGGTCAAGCCGGAGCGCGCGATCCTCGAGGCGAACATGGGCGGCGACAAGAAGCCTTCGCACGAGTACTTCCGCTCCGGTCACGGCAAGTCGGTGCTCGCCGAGGCGTTCATCCCAGACGAGCAGGTCCGGCGGGTGCTCCGCACGACCGCGGACGATCTCGAGGCGCTGTCGTGGGCGGGAACGCACGGCTCGGTGGCGAGCGGCATGCAGTCGGTCGCCTTCACTCCCGCGTCGGCGATCGCCGCCGTCTTCGCAGCCACCGGACAGGACCTCGGCATGGTCGGGACGAGCTCGATGGCGCAGGGGACGGGGCGCCGGGTCGAGGGCGGGCTGCAGGCGACCATCCGCTTCGGCGGGCTCGAGGTCGGCACGGTGGGCGGCGGAACGACGCTGCCGTCCGCGCGCGAGTGGCTCGCGTCGATCGGCTGCTCCGGCCCCGGCAAGGTCTACCGGCTCGCGCAGATCGTGGCCGCCGCGGCGCTCTGCCTCGAGATCAGCGCATCGGCCGCGATGGCGACCGCCGGAAGCGAGAACTTCTTCCAGGCTCACCACGAACGGGGCGGGCTCCGGTGATCGCGCTCGTCTTCGCGTACGAGACCGAGGACCCCTCGCACTTCGAGGAGGTCTACGGCGCGAACGGCGCCTGGGCCGCCTTCTTCCGCGCCGGACAGGGCTACGCGGGGTCCGAGCTGCTCCGCGACGTCGAGCAGGCGGGCCGCTACCTCGTCGTCGACCGCTGGGAGTCGGCCGAGGCGTACAACCGCTTCGTCGAGTCGCACCGCGAGGAGTACATGCGACGCGTCGACGAGACCGCCTTCCTCTACCGGCAGGAACTCCGGCTCGGCACTTTCGAGAACGTCTGGGTGGACGATGCGCATCCCTCCCCACCATGATCCGGCCTGCTTCGGGTGCGGCGACAACCCGCTCGGCCTGCGGCTGCCTTTGCCGGCCGCGCCGGGACTGAGCGAGTACGAGGCGTACTTCCAGTTCGACGAGCGTCACCAGGGGGGCCCCGGGATCGCGCACGGCGGGATGGTCTCGGCAGCCCTCGACGAGGCCGCCGGCCTGCTCGCCACCTGGCATTCCTTCCCGTCCGTGACGGCACGCCTGTTCGTCCGGTACCGCCGACCGGTGCCGATCAACACGGAGCTGCTGGTCTCTGCGCGGCTCGTCGACGCGCACGGCCGTCGCCTCCACGTCGACGCACGGATCACCGACGGCGACGAGTCGCTCGCCGAGGCGAGAGTCGCACTGCTGCATGTGCCGCTCGAGCACTTCCTCGCGACGCCGGAGGGGCGCGCCGCCGCCGACCGCTGGTCAGCCGAGAACCGAGCGGGCTCCGCGGAGCCTGGTCGCGAGCAGCCCGGCGGCGCGTGAGCTGTCGAGCGACACGTCCGGTGCGCGGTCGGGGGGCGTGCGCGCACGTTCGATGCGGTCCGGATCGGCTCCGAGGAGCAGGGCGAACTCGTAGCGGCTGACGTCGTCGGCGCCGCCGACATGCAGCGGGCCCGCGCATTCGAGCGCGAGCAGCTCGAGCAGCGCGTCCGCAAGGTCGCCCACCTGGACGGGCGAGCGGATCTCGTCGACGAAGAAGCGTGTGCCCTCGCGGGCGAGCCGCTCCTGCAGGCCCGGCTCGGCGCCGCCGTAGATCAGCGACGCGCGCGCGATCGTGGCCTCGGGATGAAGCGCTGCGACCCGCCGCTCCGCCTCCGCCTTGGAGCGGCCGTACGCGCCCACCGGGGCCGGCTCGTCGCGCTCGGTGTACCGGCCGCGCCGCCCGTCGAACACGAGGTCGCTCGACACGTGCACCAGCCGGCGGCCGGCTGCGGCGGCCGCGACTGCCGCCGACCCTTCGACGTTCGTCGACCACTCGTCGTCGCCGCCCTGCCGGTACGCCGTGTGCACGACTGCGTCGACGTCCGCCGCCAACCCGGCGAGAGCGGCGGCGTCGCGCACGTCGAGCCGGTGCCAGGCACCGGGCAACCCGTCCGGCGGTCGCTGCCACCAGGTGCCGACGACACCGATGCCCCGTGCGTGCGCGCGTCTCACGACCTCGGAGCCGAGGTACCCGCAGCCACCGGTCACGAGCAGCCGCTGCATGCCGTGCACATCCTGCCGGGGCCGGCGCTCCTGGTTGACTGTCGCGATGGGAGACGCGCGCACAGCCCATCGCCGCGGGCAGGCCTACGCGGTCGCCGCCGCGCTCGCCTGGTCGACGGCGGGTGTCCTGCAGCGTGAGCTGTCGCTGGACGCTGCGACCCAGGTGGCGGGCCGCGCCTTCTTCGCAGTGCTCGCGCTGCTGGCATTCGTGCGCTGGTCCCGGCACGCAGGCGGCGTGCGCGCGTTCGCCTCGCTCGGTCGTGCAGAGGTCGCGGTCGCCGCGTGCACGGCCGTCGCATCCTCGGCGTTCATCGTCGCGCTCAACCACACGACGGTCGCGAACGTGCTCTTCATGCAGGCCGTGTCGCCCATCGCGGCCGCGCTGATCGCGTGGCTCGCCGTGGGCGAGGCGATCTCGCGCCGCACGGGCGCCGCCATGGCGGTCGCGCTGGCGGGCGTCGGCCTGATGGTCGGTGGTCCCGGCGGCGCGCACGGGATCGGACTCGTGCTCTCGATCTTGATGACCCTCGCGTTCGCGGTCAGCGTCGTGATCACGCGACACCGCCGCGACATCTCGATGGCTCCGGCGATCTGCCTGTCGCAGGTGTTCGTCCTCGTCGTCTTCGCACCGTTCAGCCACGTGGGGCAGATCGGCGGTACGGATCTCGGGTTGCTCGCACTGCTCGGCGTCACCCAGATCGGGCTCGGGCTGGTCTTCCTGACGATGGCCGCGAGGCTGATCCCCGCCGCCGAGGTGGCGCTGATCGCACTGCTCGAAGTCGTGCTCGGGCCGCTCTGGGTGTGGCTCGCGCTGTCCGAGCGTCCCTCGACAGCAACGCTATTCGGGGGGCTCGTCGTGATCGCAGCGGTGGTGCTGCAGGCGGCGCCTGCGCGCGGCTACCAGCCGCGGCGCTCGAGCAGCTCGCTCGGCTCGAGCGACGCCGTCGAGATGCCCACCATCGCCTCACCCAGGCCTGCGGAGACCTCGGCCAGCACGCTTGCGTCGAGGTAGTGCGTCGTCGCCTCGACGATCGCACGGGCACGCTTGTCGGGGTCGCCCGACTTGAAGATCCCCGACCCGACGAAGACGCCGTCGGCGCCGAGCTGCATGCAGAGCGAGGCGTCGGCCGGCGTCGCGATACCGCCGGCGGTGAACGTCACGACCGGCAGCCGGCCGTGCTCCGCCACCCAGCGCACGAGCTCGTACGGCGCCTGGAGATTCTTCGCAGCGGCGTAGAGCTCCTCGCTCCGCAGCGACTGCAGCTGCCGGATGCCGCCGAACACCGCCCGCATGTGGGTCACGGCGTTGACGATGTCGCCGGTGCCGGCCTCCCCCTTCGTACGGATCATCGCCGCGCCCTCGGCGATCCGCCGTAGCGCCTCGCCGAGATTGGTGCAGCCGCAGACGAACGGGACCGTGAACTCCCACTTGTCGACGTGGTGCTCGAGATCCGCCGGCGTCAGCACCTCCGACTCGTCGATGTAGTCGATCTCGAGCGCCTGGAGGATCTGCGCTTCGGCGAAGTGGCCGATCCGGCACTTCGCCATCACCGGGATCGTGACCGCCTCCTGGATCTCCTTGATCTTGTCGGGGTCCGACATACGAGCCACACCGCCGTCCCGCCGGATGTCGGCAGGGACGCGCTCGAGCGCCATCACCGCGCACGCACCGGCGTCCTCGGCGACCTTCGCCTGCTCGGCGTCGACGACGTCCATGATCACGCCGCCCTTGAGCATCTCGGCGAGCCCGCCCTTGACGCGCATCGTCCCGGTCTCGTGCATCACTCCCACTCTATCGCCAGGTGGCCGCCCAGCAGGCGCCCGATCGCAGGGTCGACGCCGTAGGCGTCACGGAACTCCCGATACTCGGCAAGCGCGCGCCTGGCCCGTCCCGGCGACGGGTCGCGCTCCGCGCGCAGCATGAGGTTCTTGGCGGTGTGCTCGGCCGACACGAACTCGATCACGTCGACCCGGTACCCGGCGGTCTCGAGAGCCGCCGCCCGCAGCGCGTCGGTGACGAGGTCCGCCTGGCGGCCGAGCAGCAGGCCGTGGCGCAGCAGCGCGTCCGGCGGACGGCCTGCGATCTGCCCCGCCAGCTCGTGGTGACAACACGGCGCCACCACGATCGCCTCCGCCTCCAGCCGGACACCGGCCGCGATCGCCTCGTCGGTCGCAGTGTCGCAGGCGTGCAGCGCGACGAGCAGGTCGACCGGCTCGTCGCTCGTGTACGAGGCGATCGTCGTCGCCTCGAACCGGGCCTCCTCGTAGCCCAACTCGTCCGCGACCCGGCGGACGGTCTCGATCACGACCGGGTTTGCGTCGAGGCCGGCGAGCTCGACGCGGGTGCCGTGCTCCCGCCCGTACGCGACGAGAGCAAGGCTCAAATATGCCTTGCCGCACCCCGCGTCGAGCACGCGAACGCGCTCACGCTGCCAGAGCGGAAGCGCGCGCAGCAGCTCGACGTAGTGCTGGACCTGGCGGCGCTTCGCCGGCGAGCTGTGGGTGGCCGCGAAGAGCGGGTGGTCGGCGGGGAGTGGATGCCGCTTCTCGCGATCGTGCGGCGCGGCACCCGCACCCGCCGCGGACGGACGCCCACGCGAGACGAGCCAGCGGCCCCGCTTCGTCCGGCGGGCATGGACGTCGCCGCCGGGCGCGTGCAGGTGGACGTCGCGGGCGCCCTCCAGCAGCTCGTCGAGGCGAGCGGGCCACCGATCGAACGGCACGGTCTCGGTGCGCACGCCGTCGACCACCTTGACGGCCGGCCCCCTCCGGAGCTCGACGGGCGATGCCGTGATGCCGTCGGCGACGAGCTTCCGCCACTCGCGTCCGAGCGCCAGCTCACGCAGCTCGTTCATCGAGGGTCAGTGTAGGAAGCGCCACCGCCTCGAGCTCGGGGCCCGGCCGCCGCAGGAAGGCTGCGACCGCCAGCAGCTCGTCGGCCGCCTCGGGGGCGAGCGTCGGCTCCGCCCTGCGGACCGCTGCGAGCGCCGCCTCCCACTCGAGCCCCGATGCGCCCCGGAACGGCCGCGCGCAGACGACCTGGCCCTTCGCAACGTAGAACGCGCGGCGGCCGCCGTCGGCTGCAGGTGCGACGAGGCAGACGGCCAGGCCGCGCAGGCGCCGGAGGCGCGCCAGGTCCGCACAGACCTCCTCGAGCGCGTCGATGCGGTCGCGCAGCCTGGCGGCGTCCTCGAAGCGGAGCTCCGCAGCGAGCCGCCGGAGCTTCGCCTGCAGCTTCGGGAGCGCGTCGTCGAAGGTCTCCCACTCGACCCCCTGGAGCGCCCGCGCGGCGAGGTGGGCGCGCCGGCGGCTCTTCAGCGGGCCGAGCTCGGTCGGCTGCGAGCCGCAGACGACGGAGTCACCGCGGCGGCGTAGATAGACGTAACGGTCGGGCCGAACCGACCGTGCGTTGGCCGGCGGGCGAAGCTCGCGGATCAGGCGCAGCTCCTCGAGCGCCGCCTCGAGCTCCGAGCCGGTGATCCGCCACTCGATCCGATCGAGCGCCCCGAGCGCCGCCTCGACCGCCGGCCGCTGGCGCTCCGACCGGAAGTACGAACGCAGCCGCGCCTGCAGGTCGCGCGCACGCCCGACGTACAGCACCTGGTCGTGGGCGTCGCGAAAGAGATACACGCCCGGCTGCCTCGGTGCCCCGAACGCCAGCGAGCGCTTGCGGTGGACGCGCCGCGGGCGGGTCGCGGCGAGCTCGACCAGGTCGCCGACGGTGCGGGCGCCGCGCTCCTGCGCAAGGCCGATCAGCTGAACGAGGATCTCGGCCGTCGCCTCGGCGTCGGGCAGCGCGCGGTGGCACGGCGTCGCGTCGGTCGCGAAGAAATACGACAGCGCGGCGAGGTTCGCAGGGCGGCGGCCGAGCAGCCGGCGCGCAAGGCCGACCGTGTCGACGACCGTGGCGGCGACGCGACTGCCCGAGATGCGCATCGTCTCGCAGTCGAGGAACGCCAGATCGAAGCGCGCGTTGTGTGCGACGAGCACGGCGTCGCCGGCGAAGGCGAGGAACTGCCGGATCACCGCCGTCACCGGCGGCGCTCGGCGCAGCTGCTCGTCGCGCAGCCCTGTCAGGGCGGCGACGGACGGCTGCAGGCGTGCGCCGGGATTCGCCAGCATCTGGAATCGCTCCACGAGCTCGAGGCCCTGCACGCGGACGGCGCCGACCTCGCACGGACGGGCGTCCCCGGGCCGAAGGCCGGTCGTCTCGAGGTCGAAGACGACGAACGTAGCCTGCTCTAGCGAGGTCGCCTCCCCCGCCTCGGCGAGCGCGACGAGATCGCCCGCGAGGCGCAGACGCGCATCGGCGGCCACGGCGTCCACGAGGAGCGACCGCGCCAGGCCGACGGGGACCGCGGCGCCCAGCCGGAGCACGACCCGCGCGGCCTCCTCGACGGGAACGGGCCCACGCCGCTCCTCGACCAGCTCGACGAGGCGGTCGGCGGCATCGAGGCGGAGCTGCATGCCACCCGACCCTACTGCGAACATACGTTCGTGTCCAGGACCATGACAACCGCCGGGTTCAAGGACGCGATCTGGAGCGAGCGCGGGTGAGTCGCTACGAGCCGGCCGTTTGCCCGCGTGACCCTCGCAGCGCGAGACCGGTGAGCAGCTCGCGCACGACCCGCTCGGCGACGAGGGCGGTGATGTCGGCCGAGCCAATCGCCGACGGCAGCACCTCGACCACGTCCGCCCCGACGAGCTCGACGAGGCTCGCGACCTGCCGGACCGCCCACAGCAGGTCGAGCGAGGTCATCCCACCCGGTTCGGGCGTTCCGGTCCCCGGCGCGAACGCGGGATCGAGCACGTCGACGTCGACGGTGACGTAGGTCGGGCCCGAGCCGATGTGCGCCAGCGCGCGCTCGACGACCTCCTCGATGCCCAGCGCGCGCACGTCGTGCATGAAGAAGCTCGCGATACCCCGCTCGCGCTGCCAGGCGAATTCGGCGGGCCCCGGCCAGTAGCCGCGCAGCCCGATCTGCGCGTAGCGCGTCGGATCGACCCGCCGCTCCTCGACGAGGCGGAACATCGGCGTGCCGTGCGAGCGCTCGACCCCGAACACTTCGCGGCCCGTGTCGGTGTGCGTGTCGAAGTGGATGAGCCCGATCGGCCCGAGCCGAGTCGCGATCGCGCTGATGCACGGCTCGGTGATCGAGTGGTCACCGCCCAACGTCACCGGCAGGGCCCCTGCGTCCAGGACCTCGCCGACGAGCAACTCGATCGCGGCGTGGCTCGCCTCGACGTCGGCGGGGATCACCGCGGCGTCGCCGTAGTCGACGACGCGCAACGCGGCGAAGGCGTCGACACCCGCCTCGAGGTGGAGCCCCGGTGGGCACGAGGCAGCCCGGATCGCGCGCGGTGCATATCGAGTTCCCGGGCGGTCGGAGACGAGGTCGTCGGTCGGCGCCCCGAGGACGGCGACGTCGACTCCCTCGAGCTCGGCAGGGTCGTCGACCAGCGGCTGGCCGGCAAAGGTGAGCAGGCCGGCGTAGTCCGGCTTGTCCGGCAGCGGGCGCCAGCGCTTCAGGGGGTCGAGCACGAGCGCATTCTCATCGAGATCGGGACCTCCTCGAGCGTCGACCGGTCTTGCGCCCGGCCGCTCCGGCGTGGTTGGCTTGGTGCGCGTGCCGGGGTCGGATAGCAAGCTCACGCGGCGCGGGCTGGTCGCCGCCGGCGGCGCTGCGCTCGGTGCGCTGCTCGTAACGCGGTCGCCCGCGCGCGCGGCCGCGCTGCTGGGCGTCGACTCCCCTCCGGTCGCCGCGCGCAGCCCGTATCGCAGCCGTCCGGATCTCGAGCCCCCTCCGATCACCGTCGCGACACCGGCGTCGGGTACTGCGCCGGGCTACGTCTTCCTGTCGCCGTTCGACATCACAGCGAAGCCCGGTGCGACTTCGATCCCGCTCAGCCAGAGCCACGTCGGCCCGCTGATCGTCGACTCGACCGGAGAGCCGGTGTGGTTCCTGCCGCTCGGCAAGGACACCGCGATGGGCCTGCGCGTCCAGCGGCCCAACGGCAGACAGGTCCTCACCTGGTTCGAGGGGACGGTGCTCGGCGGCTACGGCGGCCACTACGTCATCTTCGACGACACGTATCACCGGATCGCGCTCGTCCAGGCCGGCGGCGGTCGGCACGGCGACCTGCACGAGTTCCTGCTGACGCCGGAGCACACCGCCCTGATCACGATCTACCAGGAGATCACGGCCGATCTCAGGTCGGTCGGGGGTGCCGCCAAGGGGCGGCTGGTCGAGGGGATCGTCCAGGAGGTCGACATCGCGACCGGCCGGGTGCTCTTCGAGTGGCGGAGCTTCGACCACGTCGGGCTCGACGAGTCGGTTCAGGCCCAGGTGACGCCGGCAGGGAACGTCGATTACTTCCACCTCAACTCGATCGACATCGACCGCGACGGCAACTTGCTCGTCTCTGCGCGCAACACGTCGGCCGTCTACAAGATCGACCGGCGCACCGGCGCCGTCATCTGGCGGCTCGGGGGGAAGAAGAGCGACTGGCTCATCGATCACAACGCCGCCTTCTCCTTTCAGCACGACGTGCGACGGCGGCCGGACGGGTCGATCACGCTCTTCGACAATCGCACGGCTCTTCCAACAGCGAGCGTCGCGTCGCGCGGGTTGCGAATCGCGCTGCACGAGCGAACGGTGCGCGTGTCGCTCGTCGAGCAGTGGAGCCCGAGCGTCCCGCGGACTGCGTGGGCGATGGGAAACGTCCAGCAGCTCGAGGACGGCGGCGTCTTCATCGGCTGGGGCACCGACGGCTCGTTCAGCGAGTTCGGCCCCGACGGACGGCTGCGCTTCGACGCTCGCTTCGGTGACGGCAGCGTCGGCTACCGAGCCTATCGCCTGAACTGGCAGGCGCGGCCGAGCGGCGCGCCCTCGATCGCCGTCGTGCCAGGCGGCGCCTCGACGATGACCGTCTACGCGAGCTGGAACGGGGCGACGGACGTCGCCCGCTGGGAGGTGCGCACCGGCACGCGTCCCGACAACGTTCAGGCGGTCGGCGCGACCGGCCGCACGGGGTTCGAGACGGCGATCACCGTTCCGCTGCAGCACGGGTACGCCACCGCGGTCGCACTCGACGCGCGGGGCCGCCGGCTCGGGGCAGCGGCGCCGGTCGCGGTCTGACCGGGCCGGCTTACGTACGTCGCTCGTTCGCCCAGAGGGCCGGGGCGGCGAAAGTAACGTCCACCGAGGGGATGAGCGCCGCAGTCACCGCCCGACCCTTGTGCCATACGTTACGCCTCTCACGAGCTATCGGATTGCGTCCCGTGTTAAGGGTGTGCTGTGCCCTCCGGGCACGCCGTTC
>Ga0335082_10008695_pt1 | contig 11035 bp, 13 predicted proteins | sample Lox_Sample_41_FD_206718 | JGI IMG/M metagenome (GOLD analysis project Ga0335082, IMG submission 206718) | Soil microbial communities from Loxahatchee National Wildlife Refuge, Florida, United States - Lox_Sample_4.1 | ecosystem: Environmental > Terrestrial > Soil > Wetlands | place: USA... | reverse complement strand
GCCCTACGGGATCTACCTGGCGCGGATCTACTCCAACGCCGCCGTCCCCGACGAGGTGATCGAGTCGGCCCGGGTGGACGGCTGCCCCGAGGGCAGGCTGTTCGCGCGGATCGCGGTGCCGATGATGGTGCCCGGCCTCGTGACGATCTTCCTGTTCCAGTTCGTCGCGGTGTGGAACAACTTCCTGCTGCCGTTCATCATGCTCAGCGACGAGAACAAGTTCCCGCTCACGGTCGGCCTGTACACGCTGCTCAACCGCGGCTCGTCCGCGCCCGCGCTATACAGCCTTGTCGTCACCGGATCGCTGCTGTCGATCATCCCGCTGATGATCATGTTCATCGCGCTGCAGCGATACTGGCGCACCGACATCGCGTCCGGCGCGGTCAAGCAGTGACCAACTGGCGGTAAATAAGAAGTATGAATGGCGGGCGGAGGCGTCCCACAATCGAGGACGTCGCGACGGAGGCGGGCGTGTCCCGCGGCACCGTGTCCAGAGTGCTCAACGGCGGTCACTATGTGTCGCCGGTCACCCTGGACGCGGTGAACCGAGCGATCAAGAAGACAGGCTACGTGGTCAACCAGCACGCCAGGTCGCTGGTAACCCAGCGCTCGGAGTCGGTCGCGTTCATCTTGTCCGAGCCGACCGAGCGCCTGTTCGCCGACCCGAACTTCGCGGTGCTCCTGCGCGGCTGCACGCAGGCGCTCGCAGAGCACGACATCGGGCTGTTCGTCTGCATCGCCGCGTCGCACTCTGAGCGCACCAGGATCGCCCGCTTTATCGCGGCGGGCCACGTGGACGGCGCGCTGCTGGTGTCGGCCCACGCCGGCGACCCGCTGCTCGGCCTGCTCAGCTCGGCGAGCGTGCCTTGCGTCGCTGTCGGCGCGCCGCTCGGCTTCGAGTCGAAAGTCTCCTACGTGGCGGCTGACGAGCGCGGCGGCGCGCGCACCATGGTGGAGTACCTGCGCCAGGCCGGCCGGACCCGGATCGCCACCATCACCGGGCCACTCGACACCTCGGGCGGGCGCGGCCGGCTTGAGGGGTACCGGGACGTGATCGGCGGGTCATTCGACGAGTCCCTTGTCGATGAGGGCGACTACTCCCAGAACTCTGGCGAGCGGGCGATGACTAAGCTGCTGGAGCGGCGCCCTGACCTGGACGCCGTGTTCGTCGCATCGGACGTGATGGCAATCGGGGCGCTGAACGCGCTGCGCCGGGCCGGCCGCCGGGTGCCGGAGGACGTGGCCATCGGCGGGTTCGACGACTCATCGGCCGCGGTCGCCGCCCGGCCCGCGCTGACCACGATCAGGCAGCCGTACCACCGGATCAGCAGCGAGATGGTCCGCCTGCTGCTCGGCGCGATCTCCGGTGACGAGCCGTCCGCGGTGGTCCTGCCGACGGAACTGGTGCGCCGCGGAAGCGCGTGAGACTGCCATCATTGGGGCATGCGCCCTGAAACCGCGGGCCAGCAGCCCGCCGCCTCCCGTGTGGTTACGTCGGCCCAGACGAAGCTGCTCGTGGCACTCGGTGCTGCCATTGCCGGGGGTGCGGTCGCCGCCCTGGCGGGCCCGGTCCGCAACGCGCCGCTGATCGGGTGGGACATCCTGGCGTTCGTCTACGGCGGCTGGGTGTGGTTCACCGCGTGGCCGCTCGACCCGGCGTCGACGCAAGCCCACGCCACCCGGGAGGATCCCAGCCGTGACCTGGCTGACCTGCTGCTGCTGTTCGCGGCCATCGCCAGCCTGATCGCCGTGGGGATGGCCCTGTTCGGGTCGGTCAGCGGAAACGCGAGGTACGGGCAGGCCGCTCTCGCCGTCGTCTCCGTATTCTTGTCCTGGACTCTGCTGCAGACGGTGTTCACCCTGAAATACGCCCGGCTCTATTACTCGGACACACCAGGCGGCAGGCCTCGCTGTCGTTCCCGCTGGTGGCCGTGATCATCGCGACCACCATCAACCTGCTAGCCGGGCTCGCCAGGTAACAGAACCGGAGCGGGCAGGCCGCCCCATGGAGAAATGATTCGCGGCCGGAGTCAGCCCCTACCGTTCGGGCCGGAAAATGTCAGAGGTAGCGCCTACAGTGTGGAACTGTGACGGCGACAGAGACCACTGACGACGACCTTGAGTCCTACCGCCGCGAGCTGACCGGGTACTGCTACCGGATGCTCGGGTCGGCCTTTGAGGCTGACGACGCCGTGCAGGAGACCATGCTGCGGGCGTGGAAGGGTGCCGACGGCTTCGAGGGCCGGGCCTCGCTGCGATCCTGGCTGTACCGGATCGCGACCAACGTCTGCCTTGACGCGATTCGCGGCAAGAAGCGCCGGGCGCTGCCGATGGACCTCGGGCCCGCCTCGCCGCCGCTGGAGTCGTACATGCGGCCCGCGCCTGCCGAGGACCTCTGGGTAACGCCGATCCCGGACGCCCGGGTGGTACCAGAGCAGGGGGACCCGGCGGAGATCGCGGCAGTGCGGGACTCGGTGCGGCTCGCCTTCGTCACCGCGCTGCAGCACCTGCCGCCGCGGCAGCGAGCGGCACTGATCCTGTGCGAGGTACTCAAGCTGCCGGCGGCCGAGGCGGCCGTGGTGCTCGACTCTTCGGTGGCCTCGGTCAACAGCGCACTGCAGCGGGCGCGTGCGTCCCTGGCGGAACTGCCCGAGCACCAGCGGCCCGCCGAGGTCGAGCCGGAGAACGCCGAACTGCTTGCCAAGTACGTGGACGCCTTCCAGCGGTATGACATGAAGGCCCTCCTCGCGCTGCTGCGCGAGGACGCGTTGCAGACCATGCCCCCTTTCGAGATGTGGATCCAGGGCGCAGAGGCCATCACGACCTGGATGGTGCAGCCCGCCCCGAGCGCGTGCGCTGGATCCATCCTCGTGCCGGTGCGGGCCAACGGCGTCGTCGGCTGGGCACAGTACAAGCCCGATCCGGAGCATGGCGGCTACGCGCCGTGGGCGCTTCAGGTGCACGAGGTAGTCGGCGGCCAGATCAGCCGGATGACCTACTTCCTCGACACCGAGCGGCTTTTCCCGCTGTTCGGACTGCGGGACCGGCTCTTCGACGATCGCTGACGCTTGCGGCGAACGTGCGGAGAGCACCGGGATTAGAGGGGCGAACTGTGCCCGTTATGCTGGGTTTGTGCGGGTTCTCTTTGTTATGCAGGATCACACGTCGCCTGGTGGCCTGATCGGCGACGCGTTCACCACGGCCGGCTGGGATGTGTCGGAGATGCTGGTGGTGCCGAAGGAGCGCTACCACTCGCCCGATGTCCCCGTGACGTTCCCCTCGCCTGCCGAGCACGACGCGGTGGCGTTCTTCGGCGCGGTGTGGTCGGTGTACGACACGGCGACGATCCCGTGGATCTCCGACCAGATCGGCTACGCGCGGTCGCTGATCTCGCTTGGCGTGCCGACACTCGGCATCTGCTTCGGCGGGCAGATGCTCGCCGCCGCGGTGGGCGGGACCGTGTCCCGTGCGCCCATCCCGGAAGTGGGCTGGGTCTCCGTGGCCTCGGACGAGCCCGCGCTCATCGACGCCGGGCCCTGGCTGCAATGGCACAACGACCGGTTCACCCTGCCCGCCGGGATACCCGTGCTCGCCAGGACGGCCGTCGCCAACCAGGCGTTCGTCTACGGCCGCGCGCTCGGCGTCCAGTTCCACCCGGAGGTGACCGACGCCGTGCTCGAGTCCTGGCTGGACACCGGCGACTCCGAGCGGCTCGCGGAGGTGGGCATCGACCCCGCCCCGATGATCGAGCAGGCGCGCACCCTGGCCGACGGCGCGGCGGCGCGGGCGCACGGCCTTGTCCGCCGCTTCGTGCTCGACGTGGCGCGGCGGCCGGCGCAGGAGCTTCCCGCAGTAGCGGGCTGAGACCGTTCTCACACCACCCGGGCAGCCGCGGAGGCGGCCGACGGGCTTAGCGTGAGAAACGTGTCCCACGATCTGCTGCAGGCCCTGGTCATCTTCGCGGCTGGCCTCGCCGCGGGCACGATCAACACCGTTGTCGGGTCGGGGACGCTGATCACCTTCCCCACGCTGCTCGCCTTCGGCTACCCGCCGGTGGTCGCCAACGTGTCGAACAACGTCGGGCTGGTGCCGGGCGCCGTCTCCGGGGCGGTCGGATACCGGGCCGAGCTCAAGGGCCAGCGGCGGCGCCTTCTCCGGCTCGGTGCGGCGTCGCTGTGCGGCGGCCTGGTCGGCGCCGTCTTGCTGCTCGTACTCCCCGCCGGGGCGTTCAAGGAGATTGTCCCCGCGCTGATCGGGATCGCGCTTGTCATGGTGGTGTTCCAGCCGCGGCTGTCGAAGTGGGTGGCCGCCAGGCAGGCGGCGCGCAGCGGCGATTCCGGCGGGCCGAGCGCGGGCGACGGTTCCGCGGGGGGCGGCGGCTCCGGCCCGGCCGGCGCCGGTTCGGGCGCGGCGGGCGGCGGTTCCGGGGCGGTGGGCGTGGTCACCCCGGTCGCCACGCAGGCGATCGTGCAGGTCGGCGGCCCGGTGCTGTGGCTGTGCGTATTCCTCTCCGGGGTCTACGGCGGGTACTTCGGCGCGGCCCAGGGGGTGCTGCTGCTCGGGCTGATGGGCGTCGCGTTCACCGACAGCCTGCAGCGGATCAACGCGACGAAGAACGTGCTGGCCGGCCTGGTCAACGGGGTCGCGGCGATCGTGTTCATCGTGGCGGGGCACGTGAACTGGGGCGTCGCGGGGCTCATCGCCGCCGGCTCGATCCTCGGCGCGCAGGTTGGCGCGCGAGTCGGCAGGAAACTGCCGCCATGGGGGCTGCGCGTGCTGATCGTCTGCGTCGGCGCCGCTGCCCTGGTCAAGCTGCTTGCCTAATCGCACTGCCTGCCTAATCGCGGTGGTGATCGAAGCAGTGGTCGCCGGGATCGATGGCACTGAGGATGCGCAGGCAGATCTCGCGGAGCTGGCGGGTCTTCGCCTTGCTCAGCGGGTTGAAGACGAGGTTCCGCACGGTCTCGACGTGACCGGGGGCGGCGGTGATCACGGCGTCGCGGCCCGCCTCGGTTAGCACCGCCAGGGTGTAGCGGCCGTCGTCAGGATCGGGGGTACGGCGGACCAGGCCCCGGCGCTCAAGCCGGGTGATGACCTGTGACAGCCGGGGCAGCGAGCCGTCGGCGAACGCGGCGAGGACGCTCATCCGCAGCGAGCCTTCCGGCGCCTCGGACAATCCGGCGAGCACGTTGTACTCGAAATGGCTGAAGCCGGCGTCCCGCTGAAGCTGAGCGTCAAGGGCCGCGGGCAGCTTGATAAGCAGGCTCACCAGCGACAGCCACGTGGCGCGCTCCTCGCTGTCGAGCCAGCGTGGCTGCACATCCGCCGATGCCTCTGCCTCGCCAGGGGTCCCCATGCTGCTCAGCATAACTTAACGATTGAAGTCGTACCCGCACTCGTACCCAGCACGGCGATGACTTGCATCTTGAAGTCACCCCCGGCTATTGTTCGGTTCACGCTTTAAGTCATCTGAGCTAACAGCAGTCACTAGGAGAAGTCGTGAACATCTTGCTGTGGATCGTCGCTGGCGTGCTTGCGGCCATGTTCCTGCTGGCCGGCGCGATGAAGGTCGCCATGCCCAAGGAGAAGCTGCTCAGCACCATGAAGTGGGCGCAGACCTGGCCGGAGCCGCGGCTGAAGGCACTTGGCGCTGTCGAGGTGCTCGGCGCGATCGGGCTCATCTTGCCGCGCGCGCTGAACATCGCCCCTGTCCTCACACCGGTCGCGGCGGTCGGCTGTGCGATCGTCATGTTCGGCGCGACCATCGTCCACTACCGCATGAAGGACTTCGCCGGCATCGCGATGCCGGCCGTGCTGCTGATCCTCGCCATCGTCGTCGCTGCCGGCCGGTTCTAGCGAGTTTCCCACCGGGGCTATCGGAAGAGGCCTATCGGAAAGACGCCGCGGTGCTTAGGCTGCTTGCGTGAGCACTGGTGCGGATGCGGGTGTTGGGCAGCCAGATTTCGTCGCGCGGCACGGGTTGCTTCCCGGCTCGTCGGCCGCTCTCGCGCGCGAGGTGGCGGAACGGATCCGCACCCATGACCTGCGCACGGTGCGGTTCGCCGTGGCAGACCAGCACGGCGCCGTGCGAGCCAGGGCGCTGTCGCCGGACGCGGCGGTCAACGCGTTCAGCAACGGCCTCGACTTCTCCGGCGCCATCTACTCGCTGGACACCGGCAATAACGTGTTCGTGCCGCCGTTCGCCGCCGGCGGCGGGTTCGGTATCGCCGAGTTCACCGGGTTCCCGGACATCGTCCTCGTCCCCGACCCCACGACGTTCCAGATCCTGCCGTGGGCGGACCGGACCGGCTGGGTGCTGTGCGACGCGTACTTCGCCAACGGTCAGCCGCTGCCGCTCGACGGCCGGGGGCTGCTGCGGCGGCAGCTCGCCGAGGCCCGCCGGCTCGGCTACGACCTCACCGTCGGGCTCGAGATCGAGTTCTCCATCTTCCGACCGGACGGCGGCCCGCTCGCGGCGGAGAACGCGGGGTTCACTCCCCCGCCGCCCGCCGTGTCGATCTTCGAGCGGGGATATCAGTTCCTGTCGGAGAACCGGCTCGACTCGATGGCATCCGCGCTCGACGCCATCCGCGACGCGCTGTGGGCGCTCGGCCTGCCGCCAAGGGCCATGGACGACGAGTGGGGGCCCGGTCAGGTCGAGATCTCGTTCGCGCCGATGAGCGCGCTCGCGTCGGCTGACGCCGCGGTGCTGTTCCGGTCCGCAGTCAAGCAGATCTGCCAGCGGCGCGGGCTGCTCGCCACGTTCATGGCGCGACCCGGCCTGCCGAACATCACCTCATCCGGCTGGCATCTGCACCAGTCGCTCGTCTCACTCCCCGGTCGCCGCAACGCGTTCGCCTCGGGCCAGGCGCCGCTGTCCGATATCGGCATGTCGTACGTGGCCGGCCTGATCGAGCACGCCGTGCCGTCGCTGCCGTTCGCCGCGCCGACAATCAACGGGTACAAGCGGTTCCGGCCGTACTCGTTCGCGCCGGACCGGGTCGCCTGGGCGATCGAGAACCGCGGCGCGCTTGTCCGCGTGCAGGGCTCGCCTGGCGACGCGAGCGCGCACGTGGAGTACCGGGCCGGCGAGCCCGCTGCCAACCCGTACCTGTACATCGCCTCGAGCCTCGCCGCGGGACTTGACGGCGTCTCGCGCGGGCTGACACCGCCACCGCCTGTCGACGCCGACCCGTACGCGGCCGAGGGCCTGACGCGGCTGCCCACCTCGCTGTCCGCCGCGGTGAAGGCGCTCGACGGCGACGCGTTCTACCGGGGCGCGTTCGGCGACACGCTGGTCGACTACCTGGTCATGATGAAGCGCGGCGAGATCGGCCGCTACGAGGCCACGCTCGCCGAGGCAGGCGTGGCGGACTCGCCGGACGAGGTCACCGACTGGGAGATGCGCGAGTACTTCGAGTTCTTTTGAGAATTCGAGCGTCCAGTTCGCTGACCTGCTGCGGAGCAGCCGATACGGGTCAGTGCGCTGACCTCAGTTCTGTCACTGTTCCGCTGGACGGCACCGGGCGCAGCCTGTAGAGCGTCCTGTCGACGGCGTCGCGCGCCAGGTCGAAGGTCTCCTCGGTCACGTGCCCGTAGACGCGGAACGTCACCGGGAGCGCCTTGACGCTGTGCCCCATGAACGATGTCACCCCGATCGGGGAGATTCCGGCGTCCTGAAGCACGGTCCTGGTCGAGCCGTAGCCGCCGTCTGCCAGGGCGAGACAGGCACCTGGGACCTCGGTCACACTCCGGGCCGTGGCTGGTGGTGCACCTGCCCAGTTCGCACGGACCAGTGCAGCCACCTGGCCGCGCTCTGGCTCGTCACCGTCCGCAGGAGGCCAGCGTGAGCGCCCAGCCGGCAGCGAGCGCAGCTGACGAGCTCGGCGCCCTCTTCGCCGGCGTTTTCAGCTTCGGCACCTGGCAGGAGCCGCCAGACATCACGGTCTTGCGGATCCTCGGCCTGGACAGTCCGTTCGCCGGTTACCTGCGCGGCGGTACTCGCTTTCGCCCGGGCGGTCCCGCCGTCAGCGGTCCTCGTCGTCCGGGTCGGCGATCTCGATGAAGTACAGCGGCTCGTCCAGGTCGCGGGCATGCTGCCGCCACTTGGTGCCGTTGAGGGTGAGGATGTGGCAGACGGAGGCGTCGGCCACCGCGGCGGCGTGAGCGTCCCACGGGTCGAGTCCCGTCTTCGCGATGACCGCCGCCAGCGCGACGGCCTGTTCCGCATCCCGCAAGGGCGCGGTGAAGGCGCCTTCAAGGCGCCCGACTCCCTCGAGCAGTTCTCCCGCGGCGTCGTCGCGCATGTCCAGCGATGCCCCGGTGACGGCCAGGGCCGGGAGGATGAGGGGACGGCCGCGGGAGTCGAGTTCCGCGAGCAGGAGCATCGTCCCCCGGTCGCCACGTGCCACCTCGGCGAGGACGCTCACGTCGAGCACGTAGGGCGGAAGCGCCGCGCCGCTGTCCTCGCTCACCTGCCGGTGTGCTCCTCGATCCGGGCGAGCATCCGGGCCGCCTTGGCGCGGTCCTCGTCTGTCGCGGCTGCGACGGTCTCCTCCCAGCGCCTGGTGATGCGCCGGTCTTTCTCGGCGCGGTCGGCGAGGGCGCCGTTCACGACGGCGGAGACGGACTCGGCCTTGCCCGCGTCGACGAGGCGCTCGGCGTAGGCGGCGAGATGGGGGTCGATGGTGACGGTCAGGCGTGTCTTCCGCTCGCTCATACCCGGATCATACTTCGCGTTCGCCGATCGTCCCCGAACATTCCCGGGTGTCGGATCTCTCGCCCCCGGGGGCACGGGATCCGCCAGCTAATCCGACAGTTTCAGGGGCCGGATTGCAATCCGTGAGCCAGCTCACGGATTTTCAAGCGCCCGGTAGACCGTTGGCCGGGTCACCCCGAACTCGTCGGCGATCTGCTGCACCGTGTAGCGCCGCTTGCCGTCCTCGCCGGTCTCCTCGTACATCGCGCGCGCGAGCTTCACCTGCCGCGGGCCCAGCTTGGGCTTCTGGCCGCCGGTCCGCCCGCGGGCCCGTGCCGCGGCGAGCCCGTCCATGGTGCGCTCTGACATCAGCGCGTGCTCGAACTCGGCGATGGCGCCGAGGATCTGGAAGAACATCCGCCCTACTGCGGTGGTTGTGTCGATGCCCTGGTCGAAAGTGCAGCCGCTGACCACTGACCCCGGGCGGCGGAGGGACCTCCTGCCCGCCGCTGCCCGGTCTCCCGGGAACACGGACGCCCGGACCTCCCAGGTCGCTCGCCAGCACAGCGTCAAAGTCACCCCGTCGGGAGCCAAGGACGTACAGCGGGCTTCCGTTTCCCCGCGAAGACGCGTCCTGCGCTGGCGGCGGGCGGCCTGGACATGGGGCGCGCACCGGATGCCCGGGGCGGGCGACGAGAGGAGCACTCATGACCCGTTCAGCCAGTACGCCGGAGGAAGTCACGCGCGTCTTCGAGCGGCTACACGCCGCCGATCCGGTCAGGGCGACAAGGTGGCTGGCCGGCAAGGCCGAGCGCTACCCGGAAGCAGCCTCGGCAGCCTGGAAGGCTCACAAGAAGGCGGCGAAGCGGGCGCGGGAGTCAGCGGAAATCAGCCGCAGGGTCCTGGAGTCGCTGACCGCCGGGCAGGCTCCGCAGGCCGCCCCCGGATCCGGCGCGGCACCGGGCTCCGCACCGCAGAACGAGGACTTCTCCGCGATCGGCGCGAGGCAGGCATCCCCGTTCTGGCGCCTGCCGGGCACCGAGCCTGTCAGCGCGCCGGAGCCGGAGAAGCCGCTGCATCAGATGGACATCGACGAACTCCGGGCCCACTCCGCGAAGATGTTCGACGCGCACGGCCGGTCGCAGGGGTTCCGCTCGCCGTCCTGGCAGTGAGCAGGTAGCCAATGGCCGGCCTCCCCCGGTTGTCCAAGTATTCGAGGTAAGCGCGGCCGCCTTCCTTGAGGGCATCGACCGGATGCTCGCGCAGGTCGACAAGCTCGCCGGGTCCCTTGACGCCGCGGCCGCGTCTGCGGAGCGGATGGGCGGGGTTTTCGATGCCACCGCAGCATCCGATGAGAGGTTCGCCGCAGCGGAGGAAGCCGCCGAGGCGCGGGCCGTCTACCTCGCCGACGCGATGGACCGGGTTGTGGCCGCGCTTGACGAGAGCGCCGCGGCGTCTGACCGGGCGATGGCCGCTACCGACGAGCTGGCCGCCTCCTATGACCGTGCGGGAACGTCCGCGACTGTAGCCGGGGACGAGGCGGAGGCCTCCGGGAAGAAGGCTGCCGTCTTCGGAGGGGCGTGGAAGACCGCGCTGCTCGGCGTCGGCATCGCCGCTGTGTACGGGATCGACCAGGCGGCGAAGTTTCAGTCGAACATGGAGCAGCTGCATACCCAGGCGGGGCTTGCGCAGTCGAAACTCGCCGGGCTGTCGCAGCAGGTGCTCCAGCTGGCCGGGCAGGTCGGCGAGGGCCCGGAATCCCTGTCGGAGTCGCTGTATCACGTCGCGTCGAACATGGCGTCGACCGGGGCGACCGGGGCGCAGATGCTCGACGCGGTCAAGGTCGCGGCGGAAGGCGCGCAGGTCGGCGGCGCGGACCTGGTCGACGTCACGAACGCCCTCGGCGCGGCGATCGCCTCCGGCATCCCCGGCGTGCAGAACTACACGCAGGCGATGGGTTACATGAACGCCACCGTCGGCGCCGGCGACATGCACATGCAGGACCTCGCCGACGCGTTCGGGACCGGCGTCCTGGCCAACATCAAGCAGTACGGCGTCACCCTGCAGGATGTCTCAGCCGCGCTGGCTACGTTCGGTGACAACAACATCCGGGGCGCGAAGGCTGGCACTGACCTGCGGATGGCCGTGCAGTCGCTCGCGAAGCAGGGGCCGTCCGCCGCGGCCACCTTGTCGCAGCTCGGCCTTGGCGCGAACTCGCTGTCCGACGCGATGAAGAACGGCGGCCTCAACTCCGCCCTTGAACTGCTCATCGCGCACATGAAAAAGGCGGGCGTCACCGCGAAGGACCAAGGCCAGGTCATCACCGACCTGTTCGGG
>Ga0335082_10008694_pt1 | contig 11035 bp, 10 predicted proteins | sample Lox_Sample_41_FD_206718 | JGI IMG/M metagenome (GOLD analysis project Ga0335082, IMG submission 206718) | Soil microbial communities from Loxahatchee National Wildlife Refuge, Florida, United States - Lox_Sample_4.1 | ecosystem: Environmental > Terrestrial > Soil > Wetlands | place: USA... | reverse complement strand
CGCGAGCAACGGGCTGCCGCAGGCCATCTTCTCGGTCGTGCAGTGCGTATTCAGCCTGGCCGCGGTCGTGGTGATCGCCAAGGTCGCCGGCTACGACCTCGGCTACGCCGCGGGGCTCTACTCGGGCTCGCAGACCATCTCCGCGGCGATGGGGTTGTCGACGGACGCGATCAACCGGCTGGGCATGGAGGCCGACAAGGCGAAGGCGCTCATCGACTCGATGCCGGTCGCCTACGCGGTGTCCTACATGTTCGGCACGATGGGATCGGCCGTGGTCATCGCGATTCTCGGCCCGAAGCTGCTTGGCATCGACCTCGAGGCCGCCTGCAAGGACTACGAGGAAAAACACGGCGGCGGCAAGAAGGAACAGGGTGGAGCGGGTTCCGCCTGGCAACGCTGGGTGATGCGCGCGTACCGCGTGAAAACCGGCGGCAAGGCAGTAGGCCTGCGCGTGGCCGAGGCCGAGTCGCTGGTGCCCGACACGCGTGTCTTCGTGCAGCGCATCCGCCGCGACGGCAAGATCGTCGAGGCGACCGCCGACACGGTGCTGCAGGAAGGCGACATCGTCGCCATCGCGGGTGAGCGCGAGGTGCTGGTGACGCTGCTGCAGAACGCGGACGAAGTCGAGGACAAGGAGCTGCTCGCCGTGCCGGTCGAGGGCATCGACGTCCTGGTGACGAACAAGGAGGTCGATGGCAAGACTCTCGCCGAATTGGCTGCGATGCCGGCCGCGCGCGGCGTGTTCCTGCGCAAGATCACGCGCGGCGCGACCGCCACCGACATCCCGATCCTGGCGAACACCACGGTCGAACGCGGCGACCTCTTCACGATCGTCGGCCGCACCCAGGACACGGGCGCTGCGACCAAGCTGCTGGGCGTGGCGGACCGGCCGACCGACGTCACGGACATGGCGTTCGTTGGAGCCTTCATCGTTGTCGGCGGGCTGATCGGCGCCCTGGTGTTCAAGATCGCCGGCGTGCCTCTCACGCTGTCGACCGCGGGCGGCGCACTGGTCGCCGGGATCGTCGGCGGGTGGCTGCGCTCCGTCCGGCCGTCCTTCGGGCGCATCCCGACGCCGACCGTCTGGTTCATGAACTCGGTCGGCCTCAACATCTTCATCGCCATCGTCGGCATCTCCGCCGGACCGGGATTCGTCAACGGCCTGAAGACGCAGGGCATCGGCCTGTTCCTGTGGGGTGCGCTCGCGACGACAGTCCCCCTGGTCCTGGGCATGTTCGCGGCCAAGTACCTGTTCCGGTTCCACGATGCGCTCACGCTCGGCATCGTCTCCGGATCGCGCACGACGACCGCGTCGCTGGGCCTCGTGTGCGACCAGGCGAAGAGCCAGGTCCCGGCGCTCGGCTACACCGTCACGTATGCGGTAGGGAACACCCTCCTCACGATCTGGGGCATGGTCATCATCATGATCATGAGCTGAGGTGATCCAGCCTCGCGCGTAGCGAATGGCGCAGCCGGTCCCAGTCGAACCAGGGCCCGGGATCGGTCTTGCGCCCGGACGCGATGTCGCTGTGCCCCACGATTTCGAGGATTCCGTAGCGCTTGAAGAGCGATTGCGTGAGCTCCGCCAGCGTCGCGTACTGCGGCTCGGAGAAGGGCACGTCGTCGCTGCCTTCGAGCTCGATGCCGATCGAGAAATCGTTGCAGCGTTCGCGCCCCTTCCACGACGAGGCGCCCGCATGCCACGCGCGCTTGTCGCACGGCACGTACTGCACGAGGGTCCCGTCGCGGCGTATCAGGAAGTGCGAGGAGACGCGAACGCCCTCGAGCGTCGCGAAGTACGGATGCGCCTTCGTGTCGAGCGTGCCCATGAAGAGATCGTCGATCCAGGGCCCGCCGTACTCGCCCGGCGGCAGCGAGATGTTGTGGATCACGATGAGCGACACCTTCTCGCCCGGCGGGCGCTCGTCGAAGTGGGGAGACTTGCGGACGATCAATCGATGCCCAGGCGATCCAGCCGATAACGCAGCGACCGGAACGTGATCCCCAGCAGCTTCGCCGCCGCCGTCTTGTTGAATCGCGTGGCCTCGAGGGCCTTCACGATGGCCTCGCGCTCGACGTGGTCGAGGAAGTCGTGCAGCGGAAGGCCTCGCGTGCCGATGGCCCCGTCGAGAGGCGCGAGCTTTTCCTTGGGCGCGGCCTGCGTGAGGTACAGGTCGCTCTCCGTGATGCGGTTCTCGGCGCACAGGGCGAGCGCGCGCTCGAGGATGTTCTCGAGCTCCCGCACGTTGCCCGGGAAGTCGTAGCGGCGCAGCGCCAGCATCGCTTCGTCGGTCACCTTGGCCTGCGGCATGCCGTTCTGCTTCGCGAGGCGCTCGACCACCTGCTCCACCATGAGCGGGATGTCCTCGGGAATCTCGCGAAGGCTGGGCATCTTGAGCTCGATCACGTTCAGGCGATAGAAGAGGTCCTGCCGGAACTCGCCCGCCTCGACCTGCTCGGCGAGGCTCCTGTGGGTGGCGGAGATCAGGCGCATGTCGATGGGCTCTTCCTGCGTGTCGCCCACGGGACGCACCTTCTTCTCCTGGATCACGCGAAGCAGCTTCACCTGCATCGCGAGCGGCAGGTCGCCCACTTCATCGAGGAAGAGCGTGCCCTTCTGCGCGGCTTGAAGGTAGCCGATCCTGTCCGAGTCGGCGCCGGTGAACGCACCCTTCTTGTACCCGAAGAACTCGCTTTCCATCAGGTTCTCGGGGATCGCGCCGCAGTTCACGGCGACGAAGGGCGCGTCGGCCCGTGCCGACCCCGCATGGATCAGGCGCGCGGCCACCTCCTTGCCGGTGCCCGATTCGCCGGTGATGTACACGGGCGCCTGCGATCGCGCGAGCTTCGCGATCATCTCGCGCGCGCGCTGGATCGGCTGCGATTCGCCCAGGAGCCTCGGCACGCCGGGCACCTGCGCTTCGCCCGCGGAGGCGCGCCGCGCCTGCACGGCGCGCGGCAGCTTGAGCGCGCTCGTCACGAGCGGGCGCAGCTGCTCGAGCTTGATCGGCTTGGCGAGGTAGTCGAACGCGCCCGCCTTGAGCGCGGCCACCGCGTTCTCCGTCGAGCCGAACGCCGTGATCACCGCCACCGGGGTGTTGCCGTAGTGCTCCGCGATGTGGCGAAGCACCATGAGGCCGTCGCCGTCGGGCAGGCGCATGTCGGTGAGCGCGAGATCGTAGGGGCGCGACTTGAGCGCCTCGCGCGCCTCCTCGAACGAAGAGGCGGTGTCGGCATCGACTCCCATGCGCGTGAGCGTGAGCACGAGCAGCTCGCGGATGTCGGCCTCGTCATCGACCACCAGGACGGATTTTCGGGTCATCAGGCAGCCTTGAGTGTGATGCGGAAGTGCCCGCAGCCTTCGCCTTCGATGCACTCGATGCGGGCGCTGTTCGCCTCGCAGAGCTCCCGGGCGATGTACAGGCCCAGGCCCGTGCCCTGCGCTTCCGTCGTGAAGAACGGCTCGAAGATGTGCGCGAGCGCCTCTTTCGCCACGCCGGGCCCGTCGTCGAGCACGTCGATTGTGAGACGCCCGGGCACCGCCGAGGCCGAGACGAGGATGCGCGCCGATCCCGTGCCCTTGCGGCCGTGGCGCCAGGCGTTGCGCGCGATGTTCCAGAGCACCTGGTCCAGGTGCTGGCGGTCGAACCACAGGCGCTGCGTGGTGCGCACCTGCACGTCCAGGCCGCCGTCGGGGACCTTCTCCGTCGCGCAGAACTCGTGCGCGAAGTTGGACAGGTACGGCACGGCGTCGATCGCCTCGGGCTGCGAGCGGTCGCGACGGTTGAGCAGCAGCACCTCCTGCACGATGCGGTCGAGGCGCACCACGTTGTTCTGCATGATCTCGATGAGGCGCTTGCTGTCCTCGTTCTGCTCGGGGTCTTCCTTGAGCAGATCGGCCGCGTGGCCGATGGACGAGAGCGGGTTGCGGATCTCGTGCGCGATTGACGCGGTGAGCCGCCCGAGCGCGACGAGCTTCATCTGCGTGGCCTGCTGGCGCATCCGGCCCACGTCCTCGATGAAGATCACGATGGGCGCGGGATCGCCCGAGCCGATCGGAACGAAGTGCACCTGCAGCTCGCCCGCCACGCGCGGGGCGCGAAGCTGCATGAACGTGGTCTCGGAGCCGCGGCGCCAGCCCTCGAGCAGCGCGTTGATCTCCGGCGCGTAGTCCACGAGGCGGCCGCGTCCGACGGGCAGCGGCCCGAGGAGCTGCGTGGCGCGCGGGTTGCTCTGGCGGATGCGCCCCTCGCCGTCCACCACGAGGATTCCGTCCTGCATGTCGCGGATCACGAGCTCGTTGATCTGCGAGAGGTTCGCGAGGTCGAGGCGCCGCTCCTCGGCGATCTCCTCGCTCGTGCGCGCGTAACGCGCGAGCGTCGTGGCGAGCAGCGCCGTGGCGAAGAACGCGGCGCTCGTGGTGCCCGACTGGATGAAGTCCTGCACGCCCGCGTCGTTGCGAAGGATCTGGAAGGTCTGCTCCACGAGCACCGCGATCGCCGCGATGGCCGCGTGGAAGTAGGCGAGGCGCCCGCGCGTGATGAGCCCCGCGGCCGCGAGCGACATGAGCAGGATCACGCCGAAGCCCGAGCGGATGCCCCCGCTCGAGTACATCAGCATCACGATCGCGATCACGTCCACGAAGACGCCCGCGGTCACCTGCATGCGCAGGTTGGGCTCCCGCAGCAGCGCGGGCACGAGCAGCACGATCGAGGCGACCACGTACGCGCTCACGGTCGGCACCACCGCCTGCGGGAAGCCGATGCCCAGGTTGAAGAAGCGGTTGAGGAACGTGAACGCGACGCCCATGAAGAGCGCGAGCACCACGCGATAGACGCAGAAGACCCATAGCGTGCGCCACGTGGCGTCGTCGCCGGTCGCGGCCCGCGCGCGGGCCTTCATCGCCAGCTTGCCGGCCGTGGCGATCATTGGGGCCGGCAGCGCGGGTTGTCTTTGCAGTGGTACACGCCGCCCTCGGAGACCGCTTCGCTGCGCGGCAGGTTCACGCCGCAGCGCGCGCACGCGACCATGTCCTCGCCGCCCTCGGTCTTCGCGTCCGGCAGCGGCTTCACCTGGGCGCGGAAGAACCCGCGGAACGCCGCGACGATGAGCAATCCGATGATGATGAGCAGCAGGATGCGGGCCATTCGCGAATTTTAGGGCAAAAGCACCTCGACTTCGAATCGCGCCCCGCCCGTGCCGGGAAGGTTCGCCGCGCGCACCTTGCCGCCGTGGAACTCGGCCACGAGGCGAACGATGTACAGGCCCAGGCCCAGGTGCTCCTCGCGGCGCGCATCGGGCTCGCGCAGGGACACCATGGAATCGAAGAGCCTCGTCACCGTCGCCTCGGGCAGCGGCGGCCCGTCGTTCTCGACGGCGAGCGTCGCGCGACCGTTGCCGGCATCGAGCGAGATGCGCACGGCGCCGTTGGGCGGCGCGAAGTCGTTGGCGTTCTCCACGAGCTTGTCGAGCAGCTGCGCGAAAGCGTCGGGCACGCCGTTCATCCACACCGGGCCCGCGGGCGGGATGTACTCGAAGGGCCTGCGCGGGTACGCGGCGCGGTAGCCCTCGACGCAGCCCGCCACCACCGCCGCGAGGTCGAAGCGCTCGCGCTCGGCCGATTCCAGCAGCCGCTCGAGGCGAGTGGCTTCCGACAGGCGCGAGATGAGGCGCGCGAGGCGCGCCACGCCCTCGCCGGCGCGATCGACGTACACGCGCGCTTCGCCCGGAAGCGACTGCGCCTTGAGGTTGTCGAGCGAGGAGCGCACCACGGCCACGGGCGTGCGCAGCTCGTGCGACAGGCGCCCGGCCATCGCCTCGAGGTAGGCGTTGTAGTCCTTCAGCCGCGCGATCACCGCGGCGGTGGTGCGCGACAGGTCGCCGATCTCGTCCTTCGCGTCGGTCGGAGTGATCGTGCCGCGCACGCGCCCCTGCGCGTCGATGGCCGAATCGGCCTCGGCGTGCAGGCGCCGGATGCGCGTGGTGAGGCGCGTGGCGAACGCGAGCAGGATCGCGAGCGCCGCGGCCACGACGGCGAGCGTCAACGCGAGCAGGTTCTCGAGCGCGCTCTCCTTGAGGATCTGGATCGAGGCCGTCGTCTCCTCGACCACCGCCGCGCCCACGATGTCGTCGCCCACGAAGATCGGCTGCGCCGAGGACAGGATCGCCACGTTCGGGTCGCGCGTGCCGCGCCACTGCGTCGAGGACACGCCGATCAGCGCGCGGTCGACCTGGCTTCGCACCGGCTGCGACTCGTCGCCCGCGGGCGGCACCCGCGGCGTGGGCACGACGAGCGAAGCGAGCGGCGCCATCCAGCTCGTGATGGCCGCGGGCTTGGGCGCCTCGCGAAGCGCGCCCGAAAGGCCGCGCACCTTCGAGTGCGCGTCCACCACCCACATGCGCGCGGTGCGCCGTCCCATGAACGAGAGCAGGCGCTCGATCTCGGCCGAGGGCACGTACGCATCGCCCAGGCTCGCCACGGCGTTGGGATCGGACGAGGCGAACAGGGCGATGATGCGCTCGCGCTCCTCCTCGGTGTCGTTCGCGTCGGAGGCCGGCGCGAAGAGCGACGGGCGCTCCGAAAGCCCCGCCGCCACCGAGCGCGCGGTGGCCGCCACGGCCTGCTCCTGCGAATCGCGCAGGAACGCCTCCATGCGCGAGATGAATTGCGCCGCGAGCACCGGAAGGGCCAGCAGCACGAGCGCCGCCATCACGAGGCGGAAGCGGATGCCGTGGATGAAGTCCGCGCGCACGGCGCCTAGAACGCGAGGTGCAGCGCGATCGAGCCGAAGGCGTGGGCGGTGCGCTGCCCTTCGAACTCGCGCGAGTCCTGCACGAGGTCGAACGTGAGGTCGCCCCAGCGCTGCGACCAGGCGAGGCCGCCGGCCACGCGCGTCACCCCGTCCTTCCTCACGAGCTCCGGGCCGTACACGTAGTAGTTCTTCGAGAGCAGCTCGTTGCGCGCCACGCCGCGCGCGCTCGCGCCGACGTAGAAGCTCCAGCCCAGCGCCTCGGCGTCGAAGAAGGGCGGCGTGGCCGCGAAGCGCAGCATTGAGCTGGAGGGTGCCCGCGGATCGCCGTAGCGCCACTCGAGGCCCACGTGGGCGAAGGTGACCTGCGTTCCCAGCACCGCGCCCACGTGCCCGCGAAATCCGGCGCCCAGCGCCTGCGTGCGCACCCCGATCGCGGAGGCATCGAACGCGTCCGGGAGCTGCCGCGACCACTCCACCGTGACGCCGCTGTCCACGATGCGGTGCACGAAGTCCTGGGCCTGCTCGCCGCGGGCGGAGGGTCCGCGCACGCCCGCGTCGAGCTCGAGCGTGTCGAAGCTGCCGCGGGAGGAAAAGTGCTTCGCCACCGTGGCGAGCAGCCGCGCGGTGGGCGCGCGGTCCCGAAGCGTGGGCGAAAGGTGCTTGGCCTCCGGCGTGTAGATCTCCTGCACGATGCCCCACTCGAGCGGGCCGTCCACCCGCGCGATGCGAACGCCCGAGGTGTACCAGCGGTCGGTGTGGAAGAAGAAGTCGTTGTCGGCGCGCACGTACCAGTGCACCGGGTCGTCGGCGAAGGCCGTGCCCGCGAACAGGCACGCCGCGATCGCCGCGGGGCGCATCACGCGTCGATCCAGCGGTAGCCCATGCCGTACACGGTCTCGATCGCGTCGAACTGCGGATCGACGCCGAGGAACTTCTTGCGGATGCGCTTCACGTGCGAGGTGATGGTGCCGTCGTCGACCACCATCTCCGCGTCGCGCATGAGCTGGTCGCGATCCTTCACGTGGCCGGGATGGCGCGCGAGCGAGTGCACCATCCAGAACTCCGTGACCGTGAGGCCCACGCCCGTGCCCTTCCACGTGGCCGTCATGCGCTGCGGGTCCAGGGCGAGCGCGCCGCGCGTGAGCACGTCGTTGGCCGCGGCCGGCTGCGAGGCGGCGTCCACGCGGCGGAAGAGCGCCGCGATCCTCGCCAGCAGGTGCGGAAGGCTCACGTCCTTCGTGAGGTAGTCGTCGGCGCCCAGGCGAAGGCCCGAGACGATGTCGAAGTCCGAATCGCGCGCCGACAGGAAGATGATCGGAAGCCGCGCGCTCGCCGCGCGCAGCTCGCGGCACAGCTCGAAGCCGCCGTCCACGTCCGCGCCCAGCCCGATGTCGATGATCGCGAGCTCCGGCAGGCGCGCCGCGAGGGTGCGCGAGGCGCTCTTGCGGTCGGGAAACGCCGCGACCTCGTAGCCCGCGCGCGTGAGCGCGTCGGAATAGTTCTGCCGGATGGCGGGATCGTCCTCGACCAGCGCGATGCGTCTTGCCATGACGGCGATTATGCAATTTTTTCGCCACATTTCTTCGCCGCATTGCCGCCATCGCGCCGCAGCGCTTGCCCCGCGCGCGCGCCCAATGGGCACGTCCACTCGGAAAGGATCGAAGAGATGGCCGGGCAGAAGCAGTCGGTGAGGGGCAAGGCGGTGATCGCGGATTTCCTCGAGCTGGGCGCCAACGCGTTCGCGGGCGGCGTCCTGGTGGCGATCGCCCTCGCGGTGATCACGCTCGCGCTCGCGACGAGCGCGCAGGCCGCGCCTGCCGGCACCACCCCGCTGTCCAAGACGTCGTGCGTGAGCGCGCCGTCCGAAGAACCCGGGAGCGCGGCGCCCACGACCGCCGAGGAAGACGCGGCGGGCGTGGGCGCCCTCTGGGCCAACCTGCTGCTCGCGACCGTTGCGTTGACCAGCGCCGGGATCGTCGCCTTCATCGGGCGGGCGGTCCCGGCTGGGAGGCCCGGAAAGCATCCGGCGGCGTAAAATGGCGGCATGTCGCAGACCATCACCGAGGAATACCGCAAGCTCCAGCAGGAGCTGCACAAGAACCCGAACTACGGCGTGGCCTCGCTGCAGTTCGCGCCCTATGTCGCCTCCCTCTACAAGCAGACCCACTCCCGGTCGCTGTCGGACTACGGCGCGGGCAAGCAGAACCTGCTGAAGGGCCTCGCGGCGAGCGGCGTGCAGCCGGCCGAGTACTACCCCTACGACCCGGCGTTTCCGGAGTACGGCCCGCCGCGCTCCGCGGACATCGTCTGCTGCATCGACGTGCTCGAGCACATCGAGCCGGAGCTCGTGGACAACGTGCTCGCCGAGCTGGGCTCCATCGTGACGAAGTTCGGGTTCTTCTCGGTGCACCAGGGGCCCGCGGCCAAGGTGCTCGCCGACGGACGCAACGCGCACCTCATCCAGAAGCCCACGTCATGGTGGCTTCCGAAGATGGTGAAGCACTTCGAGATCCTGCAGCTTTCGGCCCACCAGATCATGGGCCACGGATTCTGGGTGATCGTGGCGCCGGCGCAGAAGGACTCCGCGGGCTAGGGACTTGCAGGCAATGGTCGGGGTGAGAGGATTCGAACCTCCGGCCTCTACGTCCCGAACGTAGCGCTCTACCAGGCTAAGCTACACCCCGAGGCCGAGAAACAAAGGGGCACCAAGGCGCCCCTTTTTCATTTCCGCCGCTAGAAATTTCTCTCGACGGAAAAGTTCGCCAATTGTAGCAGAGAGTCGCGCCACGGGGAATTCGGAAGGTGCGAAAGGCGAGCGATCGCCTCGGCCGATTCGGCCCGCGCCTGCTTGCGCGCGTAGTCGAGGGCGCCCACGCGATGGATCGCGGCGACCACGCCCTCGAGGTCGGGCTTTCCGCCGTGCTCGATGGCGTGCCGGATGAGGGCGCGCTCGCCATCGGTGCCCACGCGCATCGCGTAGATGAGCGGCAGCGTGGGCTTGCCTTCGGCGAGGTCGTCGCCCAGGTTCTTGCCCGTCTCGTGGATGTCGCCCGAGTAGTCGAGAACGTCGTCGACCAGCTGGAACGCGGTCCCGAGGTGCATGCCGTACTCGGCGAGCGCCGTCTCGGCCTCGGCGCCCGCCCCGCCGATGATCGCGCCCACCTGGGTGGCGGCCTCGAAGAGCTTGGCCGTCTTGTAGCGGATCACGGTGAGGTACTTCTGCTCGTCGGTGTCGGGGTCGTGGACGTTCAGCAGCTGCAGCACCTCGCCCTCGGCGATCACGTTGGTCGCGTCGGCAAGCACCTTCATCACGCGAAGGCTGCCGGCGCCCACGATCATCTGGAAGGCGCGCGAGTAGAGGAAGTCGCCCACGAGCACCGAGGCGGCGTTGCCGAACTCCGCGTTGGCGGTCTTCCTGCCGCGGCGCAGGCTCGACTCGTCCACCACGTCGTCGTGCAGCAGCGTCGCCGTGTGGATGAACTCGATCACGGCGGCCAGCTCGTGGCGCGACTCCGGGAGCGCGCCGAAAGCGCTCGCCGAGAGCAGCACGAGCGCGGGACGCAATCGCTTGCCGCCGCCTGCGATGATGTACTGCGCGATGGTGCGGATCAGCGCCACGTCGGAGTCCAGGCGCCGGCGGATCACCTCGTCGACCTGCTCGAGGTCCTGCGCGATTGGCGCGCGGATCGAATCGAGGCTCGCCGAGGAGGAAGAAACGCGCTGGGAGGAAGCGTGCGGCAGTGCCGACAAGTCTTTGACCTTACGGGAAATTTCGCGTATTATAGCCAGTTCGCTTTGCGCTTCGCCGCACAGGGCGAAGAATTCAACAATCCACTGGAGTAAACAATGTACGCGGTCATAAAAACCGGCGGCAAGCAGTACCGAGTTGCCCCCGGCGAAAAAATCAAAATAGAACAGATACCGGCAGACGTTGGCGCTCAGATTGTCCTCGACCAGGTGCTCATGGTCGCGGATGGCGAGGCCGTGAAGCTCGGTAATCCCCTGGTGTCGGGCGCGAAAGTCTCCGCCACCGTCATCGCCCACGGTCGCGGCACGAAGGTGAAGATCTTCAAGATGCGCCGCCGCAAGCACTACCAGAAGACCCAGGGCCATCGCCAGAACTACACGGAAATCCGTGTGGATTCGATCGCCTAAGCAGAGGAAAACGCAATGGCACACAAGAAAGCAGGCGGCTCTTCCCGCAACGGCCGCGATTCCGAGAGCAAGCGCCTGGGCCTGAAGGCCTACGGCGGCGAGCTCGTGAACGCGGGCTCGATCCTCGT